>Ga0302321_100000869_pt1 | contig 26238 bp, 26 predicted proteins | sample Fen_T0_1_FD_202505 | JGI IMG/M metagenome (GOLD analysis project Ga0302321, IMG submission 202505) | Peat permafrost microbial communities from Stordalen Mire near Abisko, Sweden - Fen_T0_1 | ecosystem: Environmental > Terrestrial > Soil > Wetlands > Permafrost | place: Sweden: Abisko...
GAGAAAATGCGCGAAGGCACTCTGCCGCCGGAGAGTGAAGTCTATCTCGGAGGCGGCTTCTGGCAGATTCGTGGCCTGAGCCTTGCCCCGGTCGGCTCCGAAGGCCCACGGTGGATGGTGGTTGTCACCGACCTAACTTCGCGCCTTGAGAGAGATCGCTCGCGGGCCGAGGCACTTCGTTTTGTGACTCATGAATTGCGCACGCCGCTGGTCTCGATTCAGGGCTTTGCTGAATTCCTGCTGCGCTATCCCAAGGCGGATTCCTCAAAAGAAGCGGCCGCTACCATCTTTCGGGAATCGCAACGTCTCGTGTCTCTGATCAATACCTATCTGGACGTCTTGCGTTTTGATGCCGGCGCCCGTGCCCTTCGCAAGCAGTCAATCGCCATTCCAGAGATGGTCGGCCAGGTTGAGAAAGTAATCGCTCCGATTGCCGAGGCCGCCGATATAAACATCCTTGTTGATCTGGAAGACGCTCTGCCGCCGCTGACTGGCGATGCGCCCATGCTGAACGGGGTGCTATTGAACTTGCTCAACAACGCCGTCAAATACAGTCCCGAGGGCAGCGAGGTTTCGCTTCGCGTGAGGGGCAATAACGACGCCGTAGTCTTCGAAGTTGCGAATCCCGGCACGATGATTCCGCCGGACGACCTCGCTCGATTGTTTGAGCCCTTTTATCGGGCTCCCGATCACGACCCTGCCAAACCAGGATGGGGCTTGGGTCTTACCTTCGTAAAGAGAATCGTCGAGGAGCATGGTGGGACCATCGAAGCTTCCAGCGATAACGACGGCATCCGCGTTCGGGTCAGTATTCCGGTCACCGGGGCAGATGCGGTCCCCGCCACTGGGTCTCAAGGTGGGGCAAACTGACCCATATTTGTGGGTCCGGCGTATGCAAAGGCCCCACTCCCGTGACTTTTTTTAACAGCTCGAGAGTTCAACCAAATCTCACTCGCAGGATTTTTTCTCTGCAAATCCATTGAATGCTGAGCTTTGTAAATTTCTCGCATCTTACCCCACAGACTTCAGTCCGTCCCTGCAGACTATCTTCCAGCTTTTCAAATCTGCCCCGCCGAGCTTTTGGCATCGCAGGTGCATCACGCGGGAGTGGACATCAAGGCCACCGATGGCAAAGACTATGAGGTTAAGGTGGATGCGTGCACAGGTAAAGTGCTGCAGATCATCGTTGGAGGTTAGAGCGTGAGATCCTTCGGGAGATCACGGACACCGGGACTCGCCGACTCACTCCTCCCTGGAGTCGGCGGGTTCCTGTTTCTCTGCCCAGGCTTGACGAGGTGAACATTGTGACTTTCCTTCGGGAAAACACGGAGACTGAAATCCTTCGGCACCCTCCCACATTCCGGGGGGTTTCGGTCTTCTTGGAAAATCGTGCTATTTGGACTGTACTTATCTTTACCGTTGTGACGTTTGCGACCCTTGCGGTGAGTGCGCAAACCACTGCGCCGGCGGCCCCTCCCACGAACGCTCCTTTCGCCGGCGCACTTATTTCTGATTGGAGAGGCCCGGTTCAAGTCCAACTGCCGGGAGCCGCCTCTGCTGCTCGCCCCGTTCGAGGCCAGATACTGCCAGAAGGAACGACGCTCGACACACGCGATGGCCAACTTGTGCTCGTTCTCCGCGCCGATGAAAGCGAGGTCTTGGTTCAACCGCATACTCGCTTAGTCATTCGCGCTCCCCAACCGGGCAACTGGGACACGATCCAGATCATGCTCGGCAAAGTGCGCGCTTTCATTCGCAAACGCACGGGCGGCGCGGAGCCGTTCCAGATGGGAACCCCGAGCGCCGTCATCGCAGTTCGCGGCACCAGATTCGATGTCGAGGTCAACGCCACCGGCATCAGCGAAGTAGATGTTTTTGACGGCCTGGTTGAAGTAGGGTCGTCCACACTGCCGGGCGCCTCGGTCTTGGTGAGCCCCGGCATGTCCACGCGGGTGGCGATCGGCTTCCCTCCAGAAACACCGGTACCCACCCGCGAAATTCGCCCAGACGTAGAAGTTCCCGATCAGTTGGCGCGACTCGAATTTGCCCGCGAGCGCGCGTTACAGGTAGAGCGTGCCTGGGACTCCGAGGCCGGTGAGCGTCCCGACAATGAAGTCAACGAATCGGTGGACGAAAGTCGCGAATCGGAGAAAGGGGATCACTAAGAGTCCAACCACACACGTCGCCTAAACCGCCGCATCCCAATATCCCTCCTGGGAAACCGCGTGGCGGCGGACACTCCTGCGATCAGCGTCACCATGCACAAATTTCCTGCGATCCAGGCAACGGCAGGGCTGCCTCTCCCATCTGAGATGCAGTTCAGTGAATCTTTTCAGTGACATAGCTCGTTGTGTCGCTTGGCAGCAAGCGTGCACTTGTGTTCGGTACACGCCACCCTTCGTTTGTTTCTCGCTTCCCACAACATTGCGGCCTTCCAGTAATAGTGTGGGCAAATTCAGATACGAGGCCGAAACATGCGACTGCTGAGTGTCCGGCTTATCGTTTCGCTGATTGTTGGCATCACTCTGGTTTCCTCCGCGTTCTCTTATTACGAAGTCATCGAGAAGAAGCGGAGTTTGCGGAATGATGTGCAGCGTCGTGCTGAAGATTTGGCGGAGAGCCTTGCAGGCTCCCTTGAAAGGGCGTGGGACTCCACTGATTCCAGTTGCGACTTTCAAAGAGTAGTGCAGCGCTTTGGAAGCCGGGAACGGCTCCTCGGAGTCACGGTATATGACCGCACCGGGAAAATGCTCGCCGGCACGCCGGCGCTGAACAAGTTACTCACAGATAGTCCCCACTCTTTATTTCAAAGCGTCCGCGAAGGCCATCCGGAGAATGAATACGTACGGCTGGAGGGTGCGCCCGTTTACATTCTGTCCGTTCCGCTGCGCCACAAAGACGAAATCGTTGGTGGTCTCGCCGTAGTTCAGGATGTGGCCTACATCCGGGCAGAGAGTATGCGCGTGTGGCGGGACAGTTTCTTTCGCGTCCTGGCCCAGGTCTTCTTCATTGTTCTGATCACGTTGCTCATCGTGCGTTGGAGTATTACCGGGCCCATCGCGCGCGCATCGCAATGGATGCGCGCTTTGCGCACCGGTAAAGCGTCATCTCGTCACGAAATGCCGGATCTGGAACTACTGAAGCCGCTGGCTCGCGAATTTGAAACCCTGGCGAAAAGTCTGACGCAGGCAAGGACCGCCGCCGAGCAGGAGGCGCGTCTTCGCGAGGCGGGCGCGCGCGTTTGGACCGCCGAGCGCCTCTCTGTCCAGATTCGTAATCGCTTGGACGGCAGCCATCTGTTTGTGGTCTCGAATCGCGAGCCCTACATGCACCAGCGAAACGGCAAGTCAATTGACGTCGTGGTCCCTCCAAGTGGGCTCGTCACGGCGCTGGAACCGGTGCTCACAGCATGCGACGGCACTTGGATTGCCCAAGGCAGCGGCGATGCCGACATGGAAACCGTGGATTCGCATGACCGTTTGCGCGTTCCGCCCGAGGATCCGCGTTACACCTTGCGCCGCGTCTGGCTCAACAAAGAAGAAGAGGAAGGCTACTACTACGGATTCGCAAATGAGGGACTCTGGCCACTCTGTCATATTGCCCATACGCGCCCAATTTTCCGCGCTCAGGATTGGCAATATTACGAAGAAGTAAATCGAAAGTTTACCGATGCGGTCCTGCAAGAAATCGAGGACATTCCTAATCCCGTAATTCTGGTGCAGGACTATCATTTCGCTCTTCTACCGCGGATGATCAAAGAGCGTCGCCCCGAAGCAAGGGTCGCGATTTTTTGGCACATCCCATGGCCGAATCCGGAGGCATTCGCGATTTGTCCCTGGCAGCGTCAGTTAGTGGATGGCCTTCTCGGAGCTGATCTGATTGGCTTCCACATTCAGTCTCATTGCAACAACTTCTTGCAGACGGTGGATCGCGTTGTCGAGTCACGCGTGGACTGGGAACACTTTTCGGTAAACCGCCGCGACCACCGCACGATCGTAAGGCCGTTCCCTATCAGCGTCGGTCTCACGTCAGAAGAAACGGAAACACCACCGACCTGGGAAATGTCTTCCCTCGAACGCGCATCGGTTCTCCGCAATCTCGGAGTAGAAGCCACATACTTGGGCGTAGGTGTGGATCGCGTGGACTACACGAAGGGCATTCTGGAACGCTTCCTCGCCGTCGAACGGTTCTTGGAGAAGTGGCCCTCCTACCAGGGGAAGTTCACCTTCGTTCAGATCGGTGCACCGAGCCGCACCCATATTCAGCGTTATCACGACCTGCTGCTTCAGGTGGAAATGGAAGCCGAACGGATCAACGCGCGATTCCAAACCGGTAAATGGAAACCGATTATCTTTCTCAAGCGGCAACACAGCCATCACGAGATCGCGCCTTTTTATCGAGCCGCCGATCTTTGCCTGGTCACTTCTCTCCACGACGGGATGAATCTGGTGGCCAAAGAATTTCTTGCGGCACGCAACGATGAGCGCGGGGTTTTGATTCTAAGCCAGTTCACCGGTGCTGCTCGCGAACTGCGGGACGCACTCTTGGTGAACCCCTATGACATCGATCAGACAGCGGATGCAATACGAACCGCCTTGGAGATGGAACCGGAGGAGAAGCAACTGCGAGTACAGCGCATGCGCAAGATCATTGAAGAACACAACATTTACCGTTGGGCCGGCACGCTGATCGCTGAACTCTGCGACCTTCGTTTAGACCATGAGGATGACTCACCCGAAAGATCTCACTCGGTCAGCGCCGCCTAGCTGCGTCCGAGAGAAAGGAAATTGTTCGTTGCAGCAAAGCGCGCGACTTCAACTTGACCTGTTCTTGCAGTCTGTGACGAGTTCCGTCACAGCACTCTTGATGCTGGATTATGACGGCACTCTGGCTCCTTTCCATGAGCAGCGAAATCTTGCCAGGCCTTACCCTGGCGTCTCTGAGCTCCTTGGCCAGATGATGGAGACGACGAAGACGAGGATAGTGATCATTTCCGGCAGGGACGCGAACGAAATCCCGGCTCTTCTTGGGCTGAACCCATGTCCCGAAATGTGGGGTCTTCACGGCCTGCAAAGCATAAGCGCCGATGGGACTGCACAAGAACCGATTCTTGACGAGCGCACGCGCCTCGGGCTCGACGATGCATTGCGTTGGCTCCGCTACCAGGGCTTGCTGCAGACCGCCGAACCGAAAGGTGCCAGCCTGGCGCTCCACTGGCGAGGCCGTGACCCACAACAGGCTGAAGAGTGGAGGAGCAGGACGTTGCTCGGTTGGGCGCCCATTGCCCGGTCCTCTGGCCTGAAGATTCTCGAATTCGATGGCGGTGTCGAAATCTGCGCCCCGGAATCCGACAAGGGTGCGGTTGTCCGCGCGCTTTTGCGGGACACGGATTCGACTCAACCCGCAGCATATCTGGGAGATGACAGTACGGATGAGCACGCCTTTCGTGCCCTGGCTGGTCGTGGTCTGAGCGTGCTGGTACGACCGAGGTTCCGCAGGACGGCAGCCCAGTTGTGGCTCCAGCCACCCGACGACCTGATTGAATTTCTTAAACTGTGGCTGGAGGCTTCCCAAAGCACGCGCACTTTGGCAGCTAGCCCCACGAGGCAATAAATCGATGACCACAACTGCACCTACCCTCAGCTCCCAACGCATCCCGGCCCAGCCGTTCTATTTCAATACATCGGCAAACTTGTTGCGGATCACCCGCTACAAAGCAAGCACTCTCAGGGAATTTCTGGAAGCTCTCCGCGAATGTCCGGAGGATTCCATCTTTCAGCATGCGTTTCGCACCCTGGAGGAACATCACTTCATTCGAGAGGGTTTCTCGAACGACTTCGGACATTGGGCTCTTTCGGCCTGCAACGAGCCCGGTCTGGCCGAGCGGCTCGCCAGTGTTGATATTCGCGAGTTCACATCGGTGGCGGCGTTACGAGACATCTTCGTTCGCATCGTCGACGAATTCCTCCGGAAGAATTCGGGAATTGCCGATCGGCCGGCTGAGGATACGTTTTACTTCTGCGCTTCCGACATCGTCGTTCTTCCGACCACGGTAGTTGCTCGAACCATGCACGAATTTACCGAGGGGCTGCGTCGTGTCAGTGTGCATTCCATTCATCATCATTTCATCGAAGCGCGTCTGCGAATCAAGCTGATGTCCAATGATTTTTCGCAATGGCTGCATGAGGATGTTGGCCTGACTGAAACCGCTCGCGCCCTGAATCGCATCGATATCTATACGGTCACGCTCGAAGATGTTCGGAACCAGATCATTCGGATTGTTGAGCGGTCTTTGGCATGAATTTAGGACTATTAAGAGAGCAGGCAAATGGAACCGGTAAAGCAAGAAGAAGCTGTTAGCCAGAAAGCCTTAGCGGCAGATCAGGCCACGGGCGTGCCTTTTCAAGACACGTCGTTTCGCACGGAGCGTCGCAAATCTTCGCGAACCTGGGAAACTCCGCCTGCGCCTGCCCCCCCGCCTCATCTCGCAGACTACAAGCCAATTGTCGGCGATGCCGCAGTTGACGAACTCCATTTTCTCGCGCGCGGTTTGAAACACCGCTCCGTCAAAATGGTCAATTCCACCGCGGTAGGCGGCGGGGTGGCCGAAATGCTGAATCGCCTGGTTCCACTTCTCAACGAACTCGAAGTCACCACTCACTGGGACGTGATTACTGGCGGTAATGATTTTTTCGAAGTCACAAAGGCATTTCATAATGCGTTGCATGGCGCCGACTACGAACTGACACGGCAAGCTCGAGAAGTATTTCTGATGTACAACGAGCAAAATCGCGAGCGCATGCAATTCACTGAGGATGTGATCGCGATCCACGACCCCCAGCCAGCCGCGTTGATACTGCCGCCGGACAAGAGTTCAGCCCGTTGGGTGTGGCGTTGCCATATCGATTTGTCGAACCCGCATCCGCAAGTCTGGGGATTTTTGCGGCCATTCATCGAACGCTATCATGCGGCTATATTCTCTTCACAATCTTTCGCCCGTCAATTGCCGATTCCACAGTACCTCTTCTATCCATGTATCGATCCCTTGTCGGAAAAAAACAGGAAGCTCGAAGACAGCGAAGTGCAGCGAGTCTGCGATGAGTTTGGAGTCGATCGATCTCGGCCCATCATCACGCAGGTGTCACGGTTCGATCGCTTGAAAGATCCGGTGGGTGTTGTCCAGGCCTTCAAGATGGCGCGGAAATATGTTGACTGCCAACTCGTGCTTGCCGGAGGTGGCGCCAGCGACGATCCGGAAGGGGCTGTCGTGCTGCAAGAAGTCCGCGAAACGGCGGCCAACGATCCCGACATCATTATCCTGGACCTGCCCCCCTGGTGTGCTTTTGAGATTAACGCTCTCCAGCAAGCATCCACGATCGTGATCCAAAAGTCCCTTCGTGAGGGCTTTGGTCTGACTGTTACAGAAGCTCTGTGGAAAGGCAAGCCCACCATCGGGGGCGCTGTGGGTGGAATTCCCAACCAGATTATTCATCAATTGACCGGGGCGCTCGTGCACTCCGTCGAAGGGTGCGCTTACCAGATCCGCTATCTCCTCACTCACCCCGAGTTCGCCGCGCAATTGGGTAGGAACGGTCGCGAACACGTGAAAGAAAATTTTCTGATGACGACGAACGTCCGCCGCTGGCTAATTCTGCTGCGGATCATGCTCAGTATTCAGTGAAGAGGAGAATCGTGCTTCGACTGCGACCGCTGTCCCCCTCGCGTCATCTACATAGTTAATGGCACCATTCAAGACTTTCACTGCGCGACTGCTTCGCTCCGTGCCGCTGTCCGGTTTTACTAAGCACATCGAGTTCGAAGTGCACGGAGTCCCCCGGTTCAGTTTCGTGCCCGGTCAATGGCTCTCCGTAAAAGCCAGCACTCCAGACGGCGAGGAAATTACTCGCGCCTACTCAATTGCGTCCCCTCCTTCCGACAACGGGTACTTCGCCTTCTGCCTGAATCGTGTGCAGGATGGATTTATGTCGAACCATCTCTGCCAATTGCCGGAGGGCGCGGAGATTTCGTTTCAGGGGCCCTTCGGCGATTTCATCTTGCGCCCGCCTGTCACCGATACTCTCTTCATCGCCACTGGCACTGGCGTTGCTCCCTATCGTTCGATGTTGCAATGGCTGCTAGCTGATCCCGAACGCCATCAGAACCGCGAGTTCTGGCTGCTGTTTGGAGCGCGTTACGAGCAGGACCTCTACTATCGCGAGGAGTTTGAACGTCTCGCCGCCGAGCATCCGCGATTTCATTTTCTGCCGACCTTAAGCCGCAGCAGCGCAGAGTGGGCCGGACTGCGTGGGTACGTGCAGGATCATGTTCCTTTGATCGTTGGGAGTCGAACGGATATGCATGCCTACATCTGCGGCCTCGACAAGATGGTGAAGGCGAATCGCGAACTTCTCAAGACTCTTGGTTGGGAACGCAACCGTATCCGCCACGAAAAATATGACTGATCTGTGGTAACGAAAACGTCAACGCAATCATCCTAACGAGGGTCGTACTGCGAGGACTGCCGAGGTTTCTATAGAATGGCCTTGGGCACTGGGGAGACTCATTCATGTACGTCGCCGACACTCAACGTTACGATTCCATGCAGTATCGTCGCTGTGGGCGCAGCGGCATCAAACTACCTGCGATTTCTCTTGGACTCTGGCACAACTTCGGCGGCGTGGATAATTTCGAAAACGGCCGTGCGATGCTCCGGCGCGCCTTCGATCTCGGCATCAATCACTTTGATCTGGCGAACAACTACGGGCCTCCGTATGGGTCGGCAGAAGAAAACTTCGGCCGGATCTTCAAGAAAGATTTTGTTCCTTACCGTGACGAACTATTGATTTCGACAAAAGCGGGCTGGGATATGTGGCCCGGTCCCTACGGTGATTTCGGCTCGCGCAAGTACATGCTCGCGAGCCTCGATCAAAGCCTGAAGCGCATGGGCTTGGAGTATGTGGACATTTTCTATCACCACCGGCCCGACCCAGAGACTCCAATGGAGGAGTCCATGGGAGCACTCGACACGGCGGTGCGTTCGGGGCGTGCGTTGTATGCAGGCATCTCGGCTTACAACGCAGAAGAGACAGCGAAGGCCGTGAAGATTCTTCGCGAAATGGGGACGCCTTGCCTCATTCACCAACCGAAGTATTCCATGTTCGTCCGCGATCCCGAGCAGGGACTATTGGATGTACTGGGAGGAGAAGGTGTGGGCTCGATCGTCTTCAGCCCGCTGGCGCAAGGTTTGCTTTCAGACCGATATTTGAAGGGGATCCCCGATGACTCGCGAGCTGCGCGAGATTTCTTCTTGAAGAAAAAAGATATCGGCGATGCGATGCTTGGGAAAGTAAAGGCACTCAATGAAATGGCACGGCAGAGGGGACAGACGCTTGCCGAGATGGCGGTAGCATGGGTTCTTCGCGATCCACGAGTGACGAGTGCGTTGGTGGGGACGAGTAAGGTCTCTCAAGTTGACGACAATGTGGCTGCACTGAAGAACCTGAGGTTTTCGGTGGAAGAACTCGGCAGGATTGACGGTATTTTGGCAGGCAAGTGATGTTTGGGACTGGCTGAAAAAGTGAAAGTGTTCCACGTGGAACATTTTGTGCATGTTTCTTGGTAGCTATTTAAGTGTATGTACGCTGGGACTTATATGAAAGAAAAGAAACGAGTTGTTAAGCGCGGTAAGGCGTCGCGCAAAATTGGCAAGATTCATGCGTCGGACGCAAAACGTTCCTCGGACAAGAGCCGGGGAGCCGCACGATATTTGCCGGAGGATTTGGCTGCAATGTACCGGCCGGTGAAGAAACCCGTTACTTTGCGGCTGGATGCCGATGTTTTGGCATGGTTCCAGCGGGGCGGGCGGGGCTACCAGACGCGGATCAACAAGGCGCTACGTCAGGTGATGGTGGTCGAGCGCCGGTCGCGTGGCTGAAACTCATCGCGACCATGAGTGCGTTGGGTTGGGATCGCGCCTGTTATTTCGCGGCGCCGCTCAAGTATATTTCTGCCACGCGATCCGCGATGCGTTCTGGTTTGGCGCTGCCGAGGTTGGTCAGGACGACTACGGTCAGCTTGTCGTCAATGTGCCGGAGGATGTAGGTTTCAAACCCCTGCCACTGGCCTTCGTGGCCGATGATGCGGCGGCCGTTCTTGTCTCGTACAAACCAGGCAAAACCATAGTTGCCGGAATTGGGTTGCCCGTTCTTCAGTTTCGCTACCGTCCACATCTGGTCCAAACTCGAGCGCTTGAGAAGTTTTTCGGTGTAGAGGGCGGCGTCCCACTTGGCTAGATCGAGGATCGAAAAATAGAGGCTGCCGTCGGCGGTGGTGTTCAGGACCGGGGAGACCCATTCCTGATTCTTGAGTTCCTCTTTGACCAGTCGGTAACCCGCGCAACGATTGGGAATGATATCGGCCTCATTGATGATGCGAGTGGACTGCATTTCCAGAGGTCCAAAGATGCGCTTCTGAAGAAAGTCGCCGTAGAACTCACCCGTCACTTTGTGGATGAGAAGGCCGAGCGTGAGGTATCCGAGATTGCTGTAGCTCCAACTGGTACCGGGAGAATAGGCGAGCGGTACGGCTTCGACGATCTTTAGCAGTTGGGCTTCGGTGTAGTCCTTGCGAAAGTCGAAGTCTTTGGGGTAGTCCGTGAAGCCGGCGGTGTGACTGAGCAGTTCGCGAACGGTGACACCCTTCCAACTCCCGGGAGCATCCGGGAAATACTTGGTCAGCGGATCTTCCAGTCGTACCTTGCCTTCTTCCACCAGCATCATGACGGCGGTTGCGGTGAATTGTTTGCCGACAGAGCCGGATTGGAAAATGCTCTCCGGCTTGACAGGAACCTGGAGTTCGACATTCGCCATGCCGAAGCCGGTCGCCTGGACGATGTGTCCATCGCGGGAGACCAGGAGCGCCAGACCAGGAATGTGTTGCTCAGACATCTCAGCGCGCACGTATTTGTCGACTGCAAGGCCTTGATCAGCGCCGAAAAGCGGAACAGTGGTGACGACGAATAAAGCCGCGAGCGGTAGCGAACTAAGTCTCATACGAGAGCGACCTCCGGTCGTGAGCAAACGCAGGAAGTATAACCGTTGCCGTGGAAATTAAGTGCGTACTCTGACCAGCTTCTACAGGCTCTTCCTCACTTTGGATCGAGGGGATTCCCGATGGTGATTTCTACTTCCTCCTTTCAAAATGCCGAGAGAGCCGACGGACCACCGCGAGGGGGAGGGTCGGTTCTGCTGTGCGATTTCGGTTACGGAGAAATTAGGGATGCCTGAACAAGAAACACTTGCAAGAGCTGAAGACGATAAACGGGAAGGGAAGTCGGCGTCGACGCAGGCCGGGGAATTCGTTCGTGAGGAAATTCATCACGTTCGCGAGGGCAAACACGGCGCGGCATCTACGCAACAGGCGATTGCCATCGGCCTTTCCAAGGCGCGCCGAGCAGGGGTGAAGCTGGGCGCTCCAAAGGGGCCGGCGTCTCTAAAGAGAAAGGCAAGACAAGATAATGCTGCGGGCCGAAAGAAAAAGGGTACGGGCCAGAAAACATCGGTCAGGCGGTCGCGCGCGACCGAGGGTGCTCTCAAGAAGGAGAGTCGGAGGTCGGCAAGTCACGAGGCACTCTCGCGGCAAGCGAAAAAGTCCGCCGCCAAGCGGGGACCTCAGAACCGTCAAGCGGCAGCCAGGAAAGCGGCGCGCACCCGGAAAGCGGCGTAGAGAAGTCGCCTTACGCGGCGCGATTGGTTTGTTCAGGCGAATCAGGTGCTGCTTGCGAACTCGTAAGTGTCCGTTGGATTGAAGTCAACACGGCGTCGTATGAAGCCAGCATTTGCGAATCGTGGGTGGCTCGCGTCCACCACAACGCTCGAAATTTGAGCACGCCCGCCTTCAGGTCGCTCAGTTCTGAAACCAGGACCTGAGGTGCGGGGCCTGTCAATGTGCCGGGAGCGTTCCGCATAGCGTCGAGAATTCTGGCTCGGACCTGATTCAAGTCCTGAACGCCACTTACGGTAAAGGCATACTCCCAGCGCCGGTTGGTGCGGGCCGTGTTCACGATCACCGAATGCGTGAAGAGCTCTGCGTTGGGAATTACGACGGCCTTTTCATCGTACGTCCGAATGATGGTGGCGCGAGCCTGGATGTCTTCGACCGTCCCTTCGAAAGCGTCGAGTTTGATGTCGTCGCCGATGCGAAACGGTTCCGACCACAGAAGGAGTAATCCCGCCAGGAAATTTTGCAGAATGTTTTGAAACGCAAAGCCGATTGCGACGCTGCCGATGCCGAGAAGTTTGATCAGGTCTCCTGCCTGAAATGACGGCGCCACGACGGAAAACGCGACGAGAAACCCCAACAGCACCGTCGCCGCGCCTGCCAGTCGCGCAAAGACCATGCCGAGATTTTCGCGGTGGCCTCGCGTGGTGCGGCGGATGAGTTGGCTGACCAGGGCGCTGAGCAGATAAAAGAGCGCAAAGACGATCGCACCAAGAATCAGGGAGGGCAACCGGGCGATCGTAGCGTCCAGCATGTGTTGCAACGAGATCCAGAACTGATCAAGATTTATTCCCATTCCACTTATCCAAAGGCGGTTTACTAAAACCTCGTTTCCGATGTGAGCCACGGGACTGTGGGTTGCCGGAGGCGGACTTTTGCACCGAAAAGTGGTGGAATCCCCCTGACTCTTGTGGCCTAGGCGTCCTAAAACACGCACGCGGTAAAAGGCGTCTTTCGAGGTTTCTATTTGTAAACTGTTAATAAATAAGGACAATATGGTGATTCGCGGCCGGTTTTAAACGAGTTCGCAAGAAAGTTCTTGCGCTATATCTAGTGTTATAGTTAACTATAACAGTGTTGCATGTTCATGACCGCTTAAATGGGGATTGCGGCGAAATCTGCAACTGGCTTTGGAAAAGAATAAAAGAGGAGAAACTGGACATGAAATCGCGTATTGCACTTTCACTGCTAGTCGTTTTGGTCGCGGCCGCTGCTTTTGCAGCCGATGCGCCCGTTGCCGCACCTTCGGATGCACAAAAGTCGTTCGACAAACTGAAAACCTTGTCGGGAGAGTGGGAAGGTGTCACCAACGTCCCAGAGGTCCCCCAGTGGTCGGGGAGCAAGCTCCACGTTTCGATTCGCGTTACCTCGCGAGGAAATGCGATCGTGCACGAACTTCAGGAAGCAAACACGCCTTTGGATCCGGCGAAATACGATCATCCAGTCACGATGCTTTATGTGGACGGAGACCAGCTCACTCTGGTTCACTATTGCGACGCGGGGAACCGTCCGCGGATGACAGGGAAGATGACGCCCGACGGCAAAACGATCGAGTTCGAACTGAAGGACATCAGCGGGAGTACGGCGCAACACATGCATCACTCGGTGTTCAATGTCATTGACGCCAACCATCACACCGAGGAATGGACGTTCATGATGAATGACAAGGCTGTCCACGCGCACTTCGACCTGAAGCGCGTACAGTGAGCGAAGTCAGCACCGACGATGTAAATTGGAAACCCCATGGACCGTGAGTGGAACGACAATCAGCCGATCTACCGCCAACTGCGCGACCGCATGGTGGCGATGATTCTCGACGGCGTGCTCAAGGAGGGCGATCCGCTGCCCTCGGTGCGCACGGTTGCGGCTGAATATCGGGTCAATCCGCTCACGGTTCTGAAGGGATATCAGGAACTGGTGGACGAGCAATTGGTGGAGAGCAGGCGAGGTCGCGGCATGTACGTCAATGTGGGCGCGCGCGACATGCTTTTGCGCGGCGAGAGGCAGAAATTTCTGGCGGAAGAATGGCCGAGAGTTGCCGCCACCATTCGGCGGCTGGGTCTAAAGGCGGAGGAACTGCTGAATGGCGGCGCGGACAATGAGCGTGCGCCGGACGCGGCTTCGCGGGATGCTGCATTCAAGAAAGCTTCAGAAGAGGAGCCGAAGTCATGATAGTGATCGAAGCACGCGGCGTGCGCAAGGCCTTCGGCACAACCATCGCGCTCGATGGCGTTGATTTGCGCGTGGAAGAGGGGCGCATCCTCGGATTGATTGGTCCCAACGGTGCCGGCAAGACGACCGCGCTGAACGCGATCCTCGGACTTACTTCTCATGAGGGAGACCTGAAAGTTCTGGGACGCGACCCTTGGGTCGAACGCGATCAGTTGATGCGCGACGTCTGCTTCATGGCGGATGTCGCAGTACTGCCGCGCTGGATGCGAGTTTCGCAAGCACTGGACTATGTGGCGGGAGTGCATCCGCGATTCGATCGGGGAAAGGCTGAAAGTTTCCTGGCGAAGACCACGATTAAGCGGAGCAGCAAGGTACGAGAACTGTCGAAGGGCATGGTGACGCAATTGCACCTCGCGCTGGTGATGGCGATTGATGTCCGCTTGCTGGTGCTGGATGAACCGACGCTCGGTCTCGACATTCTTTATCGCAAGCAGTTTTACGATTCGCTGCTGAACGACTACTACGATCGCAGCCGCACCATCCTTGTCACGACGCATCAGGTGGACGAGATCCAGCAGGTCCTTACCGATGTGACCTTTATGGATCGAGGCCGCATCGTGTTCGCATGCAGCATGGAAGCATTCGAGTCGCGTTATTTAGAGGTAACGGTGAAGCCCGAGCAGGTGGAAGCGGCTCGGGCTTTGAAGCCGATGCAAGAGCGACAGGTATTGGGCCGCTACACGTATTTATTCGATGGCGGGGATCGGACGCAACTGGCGAGGCTCGGCGACGTGCGGACTCCGAGCATCGCCGACCTGTTTGTGGCAGTGATCGGCAATCAGCCTGGCGGAACGCAGACGGGCCAGAGAGGAGTGATTCGATGAGTACGCAATCCAACACGGTGCCGAGTTCATTCGGTGTGCCCGGAGAAGCAGCTGCGCCCATACCGTCGACACGGATTTTCTACTGGTTGGTACGGCGCGAGTTGTGGGAGCACCGTTCGATTTACATCGCGCCGCTGGCTGCGGGAGGAATCGTTCTCTTTGGCTTCCTGATCAGCTTGGGGCACCTGCAACGACGCATGCGGGACCTACTTGCCATGGATCCGATGATGCAACGGGGAGCCATTGAGACTCACTACATGGTGGCAGCAGGTTTTCTGATGTTGACCTCCATGCTGGTCGGGGCTTTTTACTCCATCGAGGCACTGCACGGAGAGCGACGTGATCGGAGCATCCTGTTCTGGAAGTCGCTGCCGGTTTCCGATCTCATGACCGTGCTTTCGAAAGCGGCAATACCTATCGTCGTTCTGCAGCTAATCGCATTCGTGGTTAGCTTAGCCTTGCAGTGGATCATGCTGTTGCTGAGTTCTGCGGTATTGCTGGGGAACCATGCCAGCCTGGCAATGCTCTGGACCCAGTTGCCGATTTTCCAGATGTCGGGGATGCTGCTGTATCACCTGCTGATCCTGCACGGGCTCTGGCATGCGCCATTTTACGCGTGGTTCCTGATGGTTTCGAGCTGGGCGAAGCGCGCGCCATTTCTTTGGGCGGTCGTACCGCCATTGGCGATTGGCATCGTGGAGAAGATTGCTTTCAACACGTCTTATTTCGCCAACATGCTGTGGGGCCACCTCGGGGGAAGTCCTGACAGCGGCTCTCAGGCACAAGGCGGCATGGATATGGCCGGGATGCTTGGCCGCTTCGCACCCTTAGAGTTGCTGACCGCGCCTGCCTTGTGGGTGGGACTTGCGCTGGCTGCGATCTTCCTCGCGGTGGCGGTCCGGCTGCGCCGGGACCGGGGACCGATCTAGTCGATCGGCCGGATAAAATACCCAGCGGTCGTATTCACTCGTTTTGAGGTGAGGTACCGTGCATAGTTTGAGGAAGAAATCGTCAACCTCTGAGGTGGTCCGCTGCCGATGGGCTACGAATCCGCTTTCGGTTGAGTATCACGATCGGGAGTGGGGAGTTCCCGTGCACAAGGATCGCGTTTTGTTCGAGTTTCTGATTCTGGAGGGAGCGCAGCCTGGGCTTAGCTGGGACACGATTCTGCGGAAGCGGGAAAATTACCGGGCGGCGTTTGATGGGTTTGATCCCGCGAAGGTGGCGCGCTATGACCGGCGGAAGGCGCAGGCTCTGCTCAAGAATGAAGGGATTGTCCGCAACCGGCTTAAGGTGGACTCGGCGATTGGGAATGCGAAAGCGTTTCTGGCGGTGCAGAAGGAATTTGGGTCATTCGATAAGTATGTGTGGCAGTTTGTCGGAGGCAAGCCTCGGAAGAATTCGTGGCGGCTGGGCGGGAAGCTTCCGGCGACTACTGCTGAATCGGATGCGATAAGCAAGGATCTGAAGAAGCGCGGGTTTCGATTCGTGGGATCGACGATTTGCTATGCGTTTATGCAGGCTACCGGGATGGTGAACGATCACGCGGTAGAGTGTTTTCGGTATTCGAATGGAGTTTGATCCGACGCCGGTAAAAGGATTTCACCACAGAGGACACAGAGGTCACGGAGAAAACCCTCTTAGCCAGCGCGAACGCTGTTGCGGAGCCGACCTCTCCTGCTGATTTGTTTTTTGATGTGGTTAGGCCGATAGAACTGCTTCTTGATGCATCGCGGACAGGGCTTCGGGGACGCTCGAGTAGATATCGAAAACCGAGACCAGGTTGGTGCTTTCAAAGAGGCTGCGGACGGAGTGGCTGGGGCTGGCGAATTTGAGAGCATAGCCAGCGGCTTCCGCCCACATGTGAGTCAGGACGAGTTCGCCGAGAGCGTTGCTGTCGAAGGAGAGTACTCCCGCCAGATTCACGATCATGCGCTTCGATGTGGGAAGAACCTCGGTGAGCAGACTGGCGAGAGCGCCGGCGTCCCTGCGGGAGATCACGCGCCCTTGGCAGTGGAGGACCACTGTGCCTTCGAAGCGTAAGGCTTCGAGAGTGAGCGTTAGTGTTTTGGGGTTGCGCGCCGTTGGCATAGAGACTCTTCCACCCATAGAAATTTCAGGAGTGTCGGGGGCCAGGTTGTGGGGTTTCATGGAAACAGGCTAACGGGGCGATGGGGAAAGATGGTTGCTGGGAGATGAAAGTTTTGTGAAATCCGACGCGGCGGCGAGGAAGAGTCGGACTTCAGGCTATTTCGAGGAATCTCTGCGGCGGGGCGTTTCGGGCGCGTTGATGATGGGGCGTCGCAGGGGGATGATTGCACCTTTGGAGGGGTCGGCCGCGGCAGTGGCTCGGGCCAGGACCTCCTGCTGGATGTACTTCACGAAATCCTGAATTTGAAACTGCATTTCTTCCATGCGCTCGCGCATTTGCAGGATGATGGCGATGCCGCTGATGTTGACTCCGAGGTCGCGAGCTAGCGAGAGGATGAATTCGAGGCGCTGGAGATCTTCGTCGGTGTAGAGGCGGGTGTTGCCTTCGGTACGACTGGGCTTGAGCAGGCCTTCGCGCTCGTAGAGGCGCAGGGTTTGGGGATGGATCTCATACATCTCGGCGACGGCCGAGATCATGTACGCGCCTTTGGATTTACGCTTCGTCATATTGCGGAGTACAGTTCCAGACCTGTCATGTGCGCAATTCGCGCAAAGTCCTGATCGAGTGTGAACACGCTGGCGCCGTGTTCCAGTGCAATGGCTGCGATGAGAGTATCGATTGTAGTGGAGGTGATACCCTTTCCGCGCCCGGCGCGGTAAATCGCGGCCGCGTTCCGGTAAGTGTCAAACCCCTTAGGTTCCAGCATATCCCACTGTGCCAGGAAACGCTCAATAGCGGCGGCGTCCCGCCTTAAACCTTGCAGAACATCGGCGACCACGATTCCGGTCAGAGCGAACGGTTCACTCTCTTCAATCATTCGCCGCAGTTCAGCCCCTCCACGTCCCGGCGCCGGACGAAAGAAATCGACCCAGACGGAGCTGTCGACCAGGGTCACAGTCGATTTTTCCGCGAGGTCTTCAGATCGCCTTGCCAGATGCCGCTTCCGTAATACTTCAGGATTCCCTTGCGGCTCTCGGAACGCACCAGCAGATCAAGGGCGCGGTCCACGATCTGCCGCTTGGTCCGGAGGCGGGTCAGCTTACGAGCCTTCCGGATCAGGCCCTCATCGATCACGATGTTGGTTCTGCCCATAGGTATAATATACACCAGTTTATCTGTTTTGTGTGTATGTTGTGGCGAAGTCGGGCACGCAACAGAAAGAGCCGCGGCAAGCCGCGTCTCTACTTAGGTATGTGTGTGGCTCCTCGGAAACCGGCTTGAAATGACCGTACCCTTTCCTGAACTTGTGGCATATACTTGTGTATATGCCAAGACGGGAGGCAGACGATTTATGCAGCGAAAAGCCAAGGTTTTCATGAATAACCGCAGCCAGGCGGTTCGGCTGCCGAAGGAGTTTCAATTCAAGGTCCAGGAAGTTTTCATACGGAAAGAGGGGCAGGATGTTGTGTTGTCGCCGCGACCATTCCAATGGTCTTCCTATCTGGCCGAAGCGCCGAAAGCCTCCGAAAACTTTATGGAAAGTGTGGAAGACCTTCCGGTACAGGAGCGCGAGTAATGGTCACGCGTTACATGCTCGATACGGATACCTGCTCGTATATCATGAAGCGCTCCAACGACTCGGTTCTCCGACGGCTTAAAAAAGTTCCAGTCAGCGAAGTCTGTATTTCTGTGATCACCAAGTCGGAACTTCTGTTTGGCGTTGAAGTTTCTCCGCGGCAGCAGCAAGACGAATTGGCTCTCGCATCATTTCTCGGCTATGTTGAGGTTCTGGATTTTCCAGATCTTGCGGCCGTCCACTACGCCGCAATTCGTGCCGATCTCAAGAGGCAGGGGACGATGATCGGGGCGAACGATCTTTTCATCGCGGCGCACGCGCGCAGTCTCGGCTTGACACTCGTTACGAATAATACGAAAGAGTTTCGCAGGGTACATAACCTCGCGCTCGAAAACTGGACAGCCGATAGGTAGTTGTGTGCCGGAGATGTCGGGACCAAAACAAAAGAGACGCGGCAAGCCGCGTCTTTACAGGCGCCGGAACGTGGTTACGCTACCAATCCCGGCTTCGGTTGTGGTTGGGCCCAGCCCTCGGGCTTCATCAGGCGGTTGATGCCGTAGGCAACTACGCCTCCACCCATTACGATCAGGCCGAAGAGGAAGGCGCTGATGCCGAGGATGCTTTCGTGTTCGCCTCGGAAGATGGCGAAGCCCAAGAGCAGCGTTGGCGGAATGCCTACCGCGATGGCTCCGAACATTCCTCCGGGCACGCGGAATGGGCGCTTGAGTTCTGGCTCGCGGATGCGGAGCATGATCAGCGCCAGGAATTCCAGCGTCAGGCTCACGCCGTAGATCATGATGTCGAGCGTGACCAGGCGTTCGAAGCCGATGTTCAGTGCCAAGCCCCAGCCGATCGCCAAGGCGATGATGGCTACCCACGGTGCTCGGGACTTCGGGTGAAGTTTGGCAAAGATTTTCGGCAGCATGCCGTCCTGCGCCATGGCTAGCGGTAAGCGGGAGTAGCTCATGACCAAGGCGTTGAACATACCAAAGCCGGACATCATGCCTCCGGCAACCAAGGCGATGCGGAGGAACGAGCCACCCATCAGTTGCGCGATGTCAGCCCACGCACCTGTTTCCCAAGCCGAAGCCTGGAGTCCGGTGATCCACATGGCGGCGAAGGGGAGCACATAGCTGAGGGCAACGATGGCGACTGCCCAGAGCATGGCGCGCGGATAGGTGCGCTGCGGCTTCTCGACTTCGGCCGCGATGGTAGAGGCGTTGTCCCATCCCATGTAGTTCCACATGCAGATGAGGAGGCCGCCCATGATGTCAACGTTCGAGGTTGTGGGCTTGGTGACGGCGTTGGCGAGCGCTCCGATCTTGAACGGTGCCAAGAGGAAGATCGCCGCGAAGGGCGCCGACAATAAGAAGAAGAGCCACAGCGAAGTCGTGGAGACGACTTTCACCCCGGCAATGTTAAGGCCAGCACAAATGATGACCACGCCGAGCGCGACCAGCACGCCGCGGTGGTTCTCCTGAAACCAGGGGAACATGCGGGTGAGGTAGGCGACGAAGAGCGTGGGGTAAATCGCCATATCGAAAATGGACGCTACCAGCGATAGCCAGGCTTCCTGAAATCCCCAGAAATTGCCCATCGCACGGCGCACCCATGCGTAGTAACCGCCTTCGTGGGGTAGCGCGCTCGAGAGTTCTCCGATCATGAAAGCGGTCGGGAGGCTCCAGAGAAGCGGGGTCAAGATGAGGATGAGGATCGCTTTGCCGTATCCGGCGCCGTGCACGATGTCTTCTGTGCCATAGGTTCCACCCGACACCATAAAGAAGGTGGCTGCGACCAGAGGCCAGAGGGTGAGGCGGATGGACTTCTTCTTAAGTGCGGGCGCGGGAGCGGCAGCAAGGGCAGGAGTCTGAATGTTAGTGGGTGCGGTAGCTGTTGCCAATTCCTATGGCTTCCTCCTCAAGCGACTCACTCTCACCACCGCGTCTCCCTTGAAAATGTTGCTCGCGGCTCCCGGGTGCACGGCAATTTCCCGGACATGTCGGTGAAGTTAGTTCGCATTTGTGAGATTACGGGAAATTTCCACAGATGCAAGATTTTTTTGGATAATTATGCAATTTTTTTGCGGCGGGCTGGTACGGAGGTAATGGAGTGCGAGTGAAGTTTACCGGCGAGACGGCCGAGAGCGCCGAGAGACATGGGATCTTGTTCCCCGGGCGACTACTAACCCTCTGGTTCGGCATCCGTCTAAGAAAGCTGAATGAAGAGAATGCTGCTCCTCCTGCTTGCTTTTCTACCGACGCTTTCTGGTGCGGACGCTCTGCCGTCCACTCCCAACGGACAATTGGTTCGCCAATATCTGGAGGCCTTCAACGGCGGCGAAGCCACCATGCGCGCTTTTCTCGAAAAGAACCCGTCGCCACGGCCTCTGGAAGAACGGCTGGGGCGCTATCGTCAAATGAAGGCGGACCTCGGAAGTCTGACGCCGGTGCGGTTCGTAGGCGACGGCGCCGGGAGCGTGCAGATTGTCGTTCGCGCCGAAGGCAACAGGGAATTCATGCTGACGGTGATGATTGCCGGCGACAAACAACAGATTACAGGGTTGCGCATCGAACCGGTGGAGGACAGCGCGCCCCAGAAACCTGTGGGACCACCCGAAGAGGAGTCTGCTGTGCTCCGACAGATACAAGACCTTACGGCTAAGAGGGCCAAGGCGGGGCAGTTTTCCGGAACTGTACTAATCGCTCGCGGGTCGGACGTCTTGTGGCAGGGCGCCTATGGCTTTGCCGATGAAAGTTTCCACGTCGCAAATCAGGCTGATACGCGCTTTGACGTCGGCTCGATTGCCAAATCGTTCACCATGGTTGCGATCGGGCAGTTGCTGGAACAAGACAAGCTGAAGTTGACGGACAAAGTTGGTGTTTACCTCCCGGACTATCCGAACGCCACGGTTCGGGAACAGGTGACGATCAGCCAATTGCTGAATATGAGTTCGGGCATCGGGGATTTCTTTGGCGAGAAGTTCCGGCAGGCACCCAAGGAAGGGATTCGCACCCTGCGCGACTATTTGCCGTTCTTTGCGTCGGACCCCCTTCAGTTTCAGCCGGGCACCCAGCGGAAGTACTCCAACGGTGGGTATCTGGTGCTCGGGCTGATCGTCGAGAAGATCACCGGGCAGAGTTACTACGATTACGTGCAAAAGAACATCTTCGAGCGCGCCGGAATGAAGAACTCGTCATTTGGGCTGCGCCACAGTGGCGATCCGAAGCAGGCCATCGGATACACGTCCATGACCGCCAGTGGTGAGGAATCTCCTGGAGGGAAGCGCTATCCTAACTTGCCCTTGATGCCCGCGCGAGGCAGTTCGGCGGGATCCGCGCAGTGCACGGCTGGAGATCTGCTTCTCTACGCGCAGGCTCTGGCGGCTGGCAAGCTGATTTCCGCGGCCACCACCGACAAACTTGATATCCATCCGGATGGGATGGGCATCGCGGGCGGTGCTCCCGGACTCAATGCCACGCTCGACACTGGCGTCGAAGGAGTTGGTTCCGCGCGCTATAGCGTTGTTGTCATGTCCAATTTCGATCCGCCGTCGGCGGAACAGCTTAGTAGGGAGATTCGCGACTCACTGCACCGGGCAAAATAGCTGAGCCTGGATTTCTGTGTGTCCCTCAGTGACCTCTGTAGTTGTCTGCTTTTAGGCTCAAATCTTGTCCCAGAGTTCGTCCCTTGGGTCTTCGGGGTTCAGTTTGGCGATTTCGCGGAGGAGTTCCTTCGTTTTCTCGTCGCGGGGCATGGGGACGGTGATCTTTACTTCTACGATTTCGTCTCCGCGCAGACCTTCTTTGGTGGCCGAGGGAACGCCCTTTTCTCGCAGACGAAGTTTCTGGCCCGATTGGGTGCCGGGCGGGATTTTCAGTACGCTGCGCCCGTCAATTGTGGGAACTTCAATTTTGGAGCCGAGCGCGGCTTCTACGGCTGTGACTGGGACCGTAATGTAGATGTCGTCGGCTTCGCGACGGAAGAGTGGATGCTCACCGATGCGGATGATTACGTAGAGGTCGCCCACTCCGCCGCCATGGACTCCGGCGTTGCCTTTGCCGGCAATGCGGATGCGTTGGCCGTCCCGGGTTCCGGCTTTGATGCGAACTTCCAAGGGGTCGGTGCGCTCGACGCTGCCTTCGCCATGGCAGACGCCGCAAGTGGAAATGTTTTTGCCCGTTCCCTGGCAGCGCGGACAGGTCACGTTGAACTTCATACGGCCGCCAGTTTGTTCGATGGTGCCTTTACCGTGGCACTGCGGACACTGGCCCGGAGCTTCAATGGTCCCGTTGCCGTGACAGTTGTTGCAGACGTCCCGGCGCGAGATGTTGAGCTTCATGACACCGCCACGAATGGCAGTCCAGAAGGGAACATTGACTTGATATTCGAGATCGGAGCCGGGTTCGGGACTGTCTTCTGCGGCGCTGCGGGCACCGCCTGTGAACATGTTGGAGAAGATGTCCTTGAAACTGCCGCCACCGCTCGGTGCGGTCTTGCGCCCAGCACCTCCGCCACGTGCGCCTTCGAAGAGATCAGAGAAATCGAAGCCGCCAAAGTCGAAGTGAACGCCTCCGGCCTGGCCTGATTGAGGAGGCTGTCCGCCGGGGAAACCTCCGGGAAAACCACTTGCGCCGGGCTGGCCTCCACCACGGGCATAGGCTTCGGCAGTGGCCGGGTCGATGTTGTCGGAATAGAACCCGAGTTGATCGTAAATCTTGCGCTTCTTGGGATCGCTGAGGACTTCGTTCGCCTCGGAGAGGGTCTTGAATTTTTCCTCTGCCGATTTGTCGCCGGGATTGACGTCGGGATGGTGCTTACGCGCAAGCTTACGGAAAGCTTTGCGGATGTCGTCGGCGGAGGACGACTTCTTGACCCCAAGAATCTCGTAATAATCTTTGGTTTGGGCGGGCATGTTTAAGCCGTCAGCTCTCAGCGATCGGCCGTCAGTTCCATTGCCTTGAAAGGCCGACGATGTTCAACATTTCTCCTTGGAGAAGTGTACACATTCTAAAACTGAGCGCTAAGAGCTGACGGCTGCATTTCTAGTTCACTACTTCTTTTGCCTGTTCATCCATGGGCACGTTGAAAGAGACAAATGGCGACGCGTCCATGGAAACGGGTACGCGCTGCATGCCTTCCGCCGTTGGAGCGAAGCAATACCAGCGGCCTTCTTCTGGAACGAAGTTCACGAAAAACATCTGACCGTTGACTTCGAATCTCAATTTGTTTGCCCCTTTCCTCAGAACCCCACTATGTACTTAAACACTGAAACCGGCACTTTGTTGCGATCAACTGCTTCCGCCGACAGCTTATAACTTTGTGTGGGGCGGGCATTTCTGCCCGCCTCTGGGCGGACAAGAATGTCCGCCCCACACGTTACTTCTTGTCTTCTACGTCCACGTACTCGGCGTCGATTACGCCTTCGTCTTTCTCTGGCGCGCCGTCGCCGTTTGAGCCTGTGCTCGCTCCGGGCGTTGGACCTGCACCTGCACCTGCATCCGCACCCGGTGTCGCTTGCGTCGCCTTGTACATCTGCTCGGCCAGTTTGTGCGAGGCTGCTGTCAGCTTTTCGCGCGCCTGGTCCATCTGAGCCTTGTCGTTCGACTCGATGGCCTTCTTCGCGTCGGCTAATGCGTTCTCGACGTCGCCGCGTTCGGAGCCCGAGATCTTGTCGCCGTGCTCCTTCAGCATCTTCTCGATGTTGTAAACCATCGAGTCGAGCTGGTTCTTAGCTTCGATCGCATCGCGCTGCGCCTTGTCCTCGGCCGAGTGAGCATCGGCTTCTTTCGCCATGCGCTCGATCTCTTCCTTACTTAGACCGGAAGACGACGTAATGGTTATCTTCTGATCTTTGCCGGTGGCGTTATCTTTCGCCGTCACGTTTAAGATGCCGTTCGCGTCGATGTCGAACGTGACTTCGATCTGAGGAATTCCACGCGGAGCCGGCGGAAGACCGGTCAGGTGGAACTTGCCCAGCGTGCGATTCTGCGCCGCCATTGGACGCTCGCCTTGCAACACATGCACCTCAACCGACGTCTGGCTGTCGGCCGCGGTCGAGAACGTTTCCATCTTCTTGGTCGGAATCGTCGTGTTGCGCGGAATCATCGGCGTCGCCACGCCGCCCAGGGTTTCGATCGACAGCGTCAAAGGTGTTACGTCGAGCAGAAGCAGATCCTTCACTTCGCCTTTGAGTACTCCACCCTGAATGCCGGCGCCAACTGCGACGACTTCGTCAGGGTTCACACCCTTGTGCGGCTCACGACCGAACAGTTCCTTTACCACCGCCTGAATGCGCGGCATGCGGGTCTGTCCGCCGACCAGCACAACTTCGTTGATCTTGCTGGCGTCCACGCCGGCATCTTTCATGCACTGGCGGCACGGTCCGACCGACTTCTGAATCAGGTCTTCGATCATGCTTTCGAGCTTGGCGCGGGTCAATTTCTTGACCAGGTGCTTCGGACCCGAAGCGTCCGCCGTGATGAATGGCAGATTGATCTCCGTCTCCATCGTGGTCGAGAGCTCGATCTTGGCGCGCTCGGCTGCATCGCGCAGACGCTGCAGCGCCATCTCGTTGCCCTTGCCGCGCAAGTCAAGACCTTCATCCTTCTTGAACTCGTCGATCAGCCATTCCACCAGGCGCTGATCAATGTTGTCGCCGCCGAGGTGCGTGTCACCGTTGGTAGCTTTGACTTCGATGACGCCTTCACCGACTTCGAGAATCGAAATATCGAACGTGCCGCCGCCGAAGTCGTACACGGCGATGGTTTCGTCCTTGCCTTTGTCGAGACCGTAAGCGAGCGCGGCAGCCGTGGGCTCATTGATGATGCGCTTTACTTCGAGCCCCGCGATCTTTCCGGCGTCTTTGGTGGCCTGGCGCTGAGCATCGTTGAAGTAAGCGGGAACGGTGATGACTGCTTCGGTGACTTTCTCGCCGAGATAGTCTTCGGCCGCCTTCTTCAACTTTTGCAGAATCATGGCCGAAATCTCGGGCGGGGTGTGTTCCTTCCCCTGCGCCACAATGGCCACGTGTTCGCCCTGCCGGACGACCTTGTAAGGGACCATCTTCATTTCTTCGTTCACTTCGTCATAGCGGCGTCCCATAAAACGCTTGATCGAGTAAACGGTATTTTCCGGGTTGGTGATGGCCTGCCGCTTGGCAACCTGGCCGACCAGCCGCTCCCCGGTCTTGGTGAAACCAACCACGGAAGGCGTGGTGCGCCCTCCTTCTTCATTAGCAATAACCTTTGGCTCGCCACCTTCCATCACTGCGACGCAGGAGTTGGTGGTGCCGAGGTCAATACCGATAATCTTGGACATGCTGCGATCCTCCTAAACTCATCAAATGTTAAGATAAGTACATTAAAATCAACGTAATGACTATTTAGCCTTGTAGCATGATAGGACTTGAGTCAGTCACTGTCAAGTATTGGATGCGGGAAAGGCTCGCAGGGATGCGGACGTAGCGAGTCGATTTGCTCCAGTCAGTTGGACGGTAAATCCTTCTGGGCCTGTGCCCAGGCTGCGGGCAAGATGTCGGACTTGTCTCGGCAAGGCTGGAGCCAACGTGTCAGGCAGGAGAAGTTCACTTGGCTGAGCCTCTCGACGTCTGCTGCTGAAGCTCCCGGCTTGAGATTCACGTAGATTGCGATGCAGATCTGACATCCGCTTGGCCAGCCGATCCTGTATGTCGGATGCAGCGGGTCTTCTCGGGGAAAGAAAGGATCGCCTTCGCCGAA
>Ga0302321_100000870_pt1 | contig 26213 bp, 24 predicted proteins | sample Fen_T0_1_FD_202505 | JGI IMG/M metagenome (GOLD analysis project Ga0302321, IMG submission 202505) | Peat permafrost microbial communities from Stordalen Mire near Abisko, Sweden - Fen_T0_1 | ecosystem: Environmental > Terrestrial > Soil > Wetlands > Permafrost | place: Sweden: Abisko...
CAAGGGGCACTCGTCCAAGTCCCAACTCTTCTGCGTCACAGATCAATAACCTCTCCTATCTACATTCTCGTTTGCTTGTTGACCACTCCCTCCCCGGCGAGTCTAAAGCGCAACCTTATGGAACCTATCGGCACTCCGGCAGTCGCGACCGACGAATCAGCAGGCCTCATCGCACCGATTCCATCGAAAGCCGATGTCTTTCGCCCGATCGCTTCCTACTGGCACACCGCACTGGTCTTGGGTGTTCAGGGCCTGCTTGTTTTCCGCGGAAAAACGCGCATGGCCCATCTGGGTCTGGACAGTGTGTATCGCCCTGCTATTTATGAGCGGACCATGTTGTTCGAGTGGGCCTTGCTGGGTCTAGTGCTCGTTGGAGTCTGGTGGCACGGTTCGTCGCTGCTGGCAGTGCTTGGAGAACGCTGGCGCTCGCCATGGCAGTTCTTGCGCGATCTCGGAATCGGACTACTGTTTCTGATGGTGACGATTACGACGGGATCGATGCTGAGTCACGGAGGCGACAACTCCGCCACTCAGCTGCTGCTGCCCCGCGGACGAACCGAGATGTGGCTCTGGGTGGCGCTTTCGATCTCGGCGGGCATTTGCGAAGAAGCGCTTTTTCGCGGGTACCTGCAACGGCAATTCATCGCAATCACAGGAAACATTGCGGCAGGAATCATTCTGTCCGCAGCCGCCTTTGGTGCAGCGCACGGATACCAAGGCTGGGCGCGAGCTCTGCAGATTGCTTTGCTCGGAGCGATGGGCGGAGTACTCGCGTACTGGCGCAAGAGCGTCCGCCCCGGAATGTTCGCCCACGCGCTGCAAGACATTCTCGGCGGCATGATGCGCCACTAGTCGCGTCGCAGCGTGACGTTTCGCGATTTGCCTCGTCTATACGCTGGACGACGCGCAACGCGACACTGCGCACGCGTGCCCCCGTCGTCGACGTCAAGCCTGAGCCAGGAAGGAATTCGGCAACATGAGATACGTTACGAAAATCGCTTGTCTCTTAATCGGTGCGCTCGGGCTGGTGAGCGCGCAAGCACAGGATTCCATCGCCAACCAAGCGGCCGCAGCCAACACGGCATATCAGGGTAAAGACTGGGCCAAGGCCGAGCCGCTCTACGAGCAACTGGTTCAGCTGCAACCCGGCAACGGGCGCAACTGGTATCGCCTGGCGGTTTCTCTCCAGGCGAACGGCAAGCACCAGCCGGCGCTGGATGCTCTGCAAAAGGCAAAAGACAATGGAGCGCCGCCGCCCAACGTCGATTACATCTACGCCACTGTGTACGCATCGTTGGGGCAGCCGGATCGCGCGCTGGAAAAGCTGGCGGAAGCAATCAAGCAGGGCTACGCAATACCGGATCAGATGAGCAGCGATCCTGATCTGCAAGCGCTGCGGAATGACGCGAGGTTCGCGCCTCTGCTGGAACAGGCCAAGCATAATCAATCGCCGTGTACTTACACGTCGGAGAATCGCCAATTCGATTTTTGGCTAGGAGATTGGGACGCCGTTGTGACGAAAGACAGCTCGCCGACGGGAATCAGCCATATCGAGCGCACGATCGGCGACTGCGTGATTTGGGAGAACTGGAGTTCGCTGGGATCCAGCTACACGGGCAAGAGCTACAACATCTATAACTCCAACCTCAAGCGCTGGGAACAGTTTTGGGTAGATAACGTTGGAGGCATGGTGCACTTCTATGGTGGCCTGAAAGACGGCATCATGGACTTCTACACCGACGAAATCCCGCAACCCGATGGCACGAAGGTCAAGCGCCATCTGCAGTTCTTCAACCTCAGCCCCGACAAGGTAAGACAGTTTAGCCAGATGTCGAGCGATGGCGGGAAGACTTGGACGCCGGAGTACGACTTTACTTATAACCGGAAGAGATAGCGGCGCTGATTTGCCCCAGGTCTCGCGCTCTTCGAGACCTGGGATTCCACGGTCGCATCAGTTTTTGGGATCCTTACGCTGCCATCTGCCCTCGCCAGGCTGGGGCAAACTCTTCTTCCACAAACGTCTCGAACGATGTCGGCGTGGTATTCGCGTCCGTCCGCGGTTCGAGTGCTTGCATGTGTCTGGAGTTCAGCGCGTCTGCCATTTCCAGGATGAGTCCTGCGAAGTTCGCCGACATTCCCATCTGCACCATGGCAGCGCGAAACTGATCGTGCGTAGCTTCCACGTAGCCAAGCAACGGCTTGTCAATTGCTTTACCAATGATGGATGCAATCCCGACATAGTCAAGATCGCGCTGGCCCTGGAGTTCTTTCGACTGCTTTCCCCGGAATTCGCGGTAGAGCAGAGCGTCGGCGGCAGCGCCTGCGATGTCGCGGGTTGCGATCAGCGGAAGCTTGAGATGCGGACGCACCGGCCCAGCGAGGCTCCCGAGCTGGCGAATGACGCCGACCTGCCCCAGGACATTCTCCATGAAATAGCCGGCGCGCAAGTGCAGCACGTTGATGCCGCTGATAGTGTTGAGTTTCTGTTCTAGGTTGTAGAGCCCGGCGACTGGTCCGGTGCCGCTGGGTTTGTCGGCTCCAATACTGCTGAGCGAGACAACATTTTTGACGCCCGCATTTTGGACCGCGACTGCGATCGCGTCGCTCACGCGATCTTGATATGCGCGATAGTTGGTGTTGGTGACATCGGGTGGAACAAGAACATAAGCGGCGTCCACACCCTTCAGTGCTTTGGTAAGAGCTGGCCCGTCGGTCGCATCAGCGATCGAGATTTCTGCACCCTTGGCGGCGAGATTTTGTAAACGGTCGGCACTTCTCCCGATGACTCGAACTTTCTGGCCGGCAGCGAGAAGATTCTGAGCCACAATTTGTCCAGTGTGGCCGCTTGCTCCTAGAACAGCGTACATAAAAACCTCCATTAAAGGCTTCGATGCCGAAGGGCGAAGGACGGGTGCACAAAGATGGGAACTCGGGAAATGACATGTTCTTCGGATAGAGTTGCCGCCAGCGGCTTGCCAGTCGGGGAGAGGTCAAGTCGCCAGAACGCTCACAGTCTCCACGCGAATCCCCGCCGCGATCGCGCTCGCGACGGCCTCGGTCGCAAACTTCTGGCTGATCTTTGCCGTGGTCGATTCCGCCAGCACGACCCGCGAGATCGCTCCATAGCCTTCGCCCGCGAGAATCATCTGCACCAGCGCCGTCTGCAGTGGCGACAGGCTCGGGTTGAAGGCGACATTCTCAATGTACGAACCGAGATAGATGTGCCCCGACTTGGAGCGGATCGCAACTCCCGAGTGCGATTGCGAATACGGCGCATAAGATTTTCCCGCCGCCTCGATCGCCGCCTTCGCGACAGGATCAGAATTCGCGCTCGCCGACTTGAACTTCGTCTCCCGCACCGGAAACGCGCCTTCCTTCCGTCCAAGATCTTTCGGCCCAAACGCCATTGGCAAAAGCGCCGACAACTTCATCGGAGCCCCGCCCTCTACCAGGATCTCAATCTCCCCATCCGGCGAAATTTCATTCATGAACTGCCGGCAGTGTCCGCAAGGCGCGGCCGTTAGCGCGATCGCGGAGATCCCTTGCTCGCCATGCATGTAAGCGCTCGACAGCGCTGCCTGTTCGCCATGCACCGCGAAGCCCAGCGCCTGGCCCGGGATCTCGATGTTGAAGCCAAGATAAAGGTCGCCGCTCGCACCTCGCGCGACCGTCCCCACGCGATAGTTCGAAATCGGAGGATGCGAAAACGTGCGCGCCAGCGGCAACAGTCCGACCATGAGCGCGGCGACAGTCTTTTGCTCCGACGCCACCAGATCCTTAACGTTCGCAGAAGGAATCCGCCCACTGAAGCCCGGCGCTCGCAAAATATCTTGCAACTTCCTCCGCGACGCCGGAGCAAAAGTCGGCAGAACGGAAGCGAGCGGATCGTCGTCGCCACCAAATGCCTTCATCGCTGGCGACAACGCAACCACCCCAGCGCCCGCCGACAATAGCGTCCCTAAAACAGCGCGACGACTCACTCCACATCGCCCAACGATCTCCGGCATCATTCACCTCGCGCGTCGATTCTAACGGAGTAGCCCCGCGCCCCCCGCCTTCGGATGACATATATAATGTCCCGCACGCATGCCCCTCACTGCTGGCACGAAGCTCGGACCCTACGAAATTACAGCGCCGATCGGCGCAGGCGGAATGGGTGAAGTGTATCGTGCCCGCGATTCGCGCCTGGGCCGCGATGTCGCGCTCAAGATTCTTCCGGGCTCTTTCGCAAATGACCCTGACCGCCTTCGTCGCTTCGAGCAGGAAGCTCGCGCCGTTGCGGCCCTGAATCATCCGAACATCCTTGCGATTCATGACATTGGTCAACACGAGAGCTCGCCCTTTCTTGTCTCCGAGTTGCTGGAAGGCGAAAGCTTGCGCGCAACACTCGATCGTGGTCCACTCCCGCAGCGTAAGACCATTGAATATGGAGTGCAGATCGCGCACGGCCTCGCGGCCGCCCACGAAAAAGCCATCGTTCACCGCGATCTGAAACCGGAGAATGTTTTCGTCACCAAAGACGGCCGCATCAAGATTCTCGACTTCGGCCTCGCCAAGCTCGCGCAGAAAGCCGGCGAAGCCGATGACCTCACGCTAACCAGCGCCAACACGGCCGCTGGCGTTGTCATGGGCACGGCCAGCTATATGGCGCCGGAGCAAGTTCGTGGCGAGCCCGCCGATCCGCGCACCGACATCTTTGCCTTCGGCGCCGTGCTCTACGAGATGCTTTCCGGTGTGCGCGCCTTCCGCCGCGACACAGCCGCCGAGACCATGACTGCGGTGTTGAAGGACGATCCGCCAGAGCTGTCGGATCCGGGACGAGGTATCTCGCCAACGCTCGAGCGCATCGTCCGCCGCTGCCTCGAAAAAAATCCGGAACAGCGCTTCCAGTCGGCCCGCGACTTATCCTTCGCTCTCAGCGCACTCTCCGGCACGGAAAGCACGATCGCGCGTGCCGCAACCGCGACAGTTCGCCGAATCGCACTGCTCCCTGCGCTTGCCATGGCGGTAGCCCTGGTGGCGGTCGCCGCCGCAACCTGGTTTGCGGCTCGTCGCCCGATGCCCACCACGCGCATGCAATTCGCGATCGACTTTCCCGACGAGATGAGCGTGAGCCATATGGCGCTCTCTCGCGACGGTTCCCTGCTCGCGTTTGTGTCGCCCGAAGAGAGCACGGGGCTACCCATGCTCTTCACGCAGCGCGTAGGATCGGCCAGCGTCAGTCCTCTTGCTGGCACGCAGGGCGCGAGTTATCCCTTCTGGTCGCCGGATAGCGCGTACATCGGTTATTTCGCGAATGGCAAGCTGCTGAAAATCCCTGCCTCGGGAGGCACGCCTCTCGCGCTGGCGAGTGTGTTAGCAGCGCGCGGTGGAAGTTGGGGGAAGGACAACGTAATTATCTATTCTCCCGATCCCGCTAGCCCCGTATGGAGAGTCAACGCCGACGGAAGCGGCGCGAGGCCCGTCACCCAAAGTCTGTTGGAAAACGGGATCAAAGAAATTCAAACCCACCGCTGGCCGGTCTTTCTTCCCGACGGCAATCACTTTATGTATTGGGGAGGAAACTTCTCCAACGCCAAAGATGACAAGATCAGCGGCATCTACGTAAGTGCTCTCGACGGCAAACAGCAGACGCTGGTTCTGACGTGTCATTCCAGTTTCGGCTACGACTCGCATCATTTTTATTATGTCGATGATCAGCGCCAGCTCATCAGCATTTCCTTCGATCCGGCGAGCGGCAAAGTCTCTGGCAACGGCATGGTGATCGCCAGCGGCGTCGGGTTTCAACCCTCGACTTATTGGGCTGCGCTCGCTACCTCCGAGAATGGCAACGTCATTTTCAACAGCGGCGTGGGTGCGGCACTCTCGGTGCTGACCTGGATCGATCGATCCGGGAAAGAACTGGGCCGCGTGGGCGATCCCGGCGTGATGGCAAACCCGACGCTCTCGCCGGATGGCACCCGGGTTGCCGTGGATATCTCCGATCTCAAAGCGAACAACGTGGACATCTGGCTGGAGAGTACGAACGGCGCTGGCAATGCGCGCTTCACATTTGATCCGTCGGAAGAAGTTGCGGCCATCTGGTCGCGGGATGGGAGCACAGTCGCCTACCGTTCGATTAAGGAGGGCGGGACATTGGTCGTCTCCAAGCACGCAACCGGCCTGGAGCCGGCGAAGAGCCTGCTGCAGCGAAACAGCGCAAAGGATGATGCCCTGCCGAACTCCTGGTCGCTGGATGGGACAAAGATACTCTGCACCGATCAAGCTCCTGGGCACTCGTATTTGATCACGGCGGCGGCCGGCGGCGGCGAGGCAGTTCCATTACTCAACAGCAAAGCGAACGAGACCAATGGCCAGATTTCCGCCGACGGCGCATGGGTTGCGTACGCCTCCGACGAGTCCGGCGTCTGGGAGATCTACGTCACGTCATTTCCGGGGGCAGCGGGGAAATGGCAAGTGTCGCGCGGCGGTGGGACAGAACCGCGATGGCGCGGAGATGGCAAGGAAATTTTCTACATCGCACCGAGCGGCATGCTGATGGCAGTTCCGGTGAATGGAGTAACTACGTTCGCAACCGGAACGCCAGTGCCGCTCTTCCAGATTCACGGGCGCGCCCCGATTTCCAGCACCGATCTGTTCACGTATGACGTGGCCAAAGATGGCAAGCGCTTCCTGGTGAACCGCTACGTCAGGCCCGAGCACGTTCCGCCTCTGACCATTTTGCTCCAGACCGCTACCGCTGGCTCAACGTTCTAATTGGCGTGAGGCGATTCGGCTCGTTCCTCTCGGGCGCGTGCAAACCGCAAGAACCAGAGAATCGAGGGCGCGGAAGCCCTTACAGCACATACAGTCGCAGCATCCACCAGACAAGGAATATCGCAACGATAGCCCCGGCGACATGAACGACCCAGTCGCCGAATGTTTTCGGTTTGCCGAAGTTGAACACGACGGCATAGTAACAGGGAGATCCAATCGAGGGTTGTGCAATTCTGACCAGATTCCGAATCGGTCTTGCTGTAGCTTTCTTGCTAGCGAGCCACGTGACCTTAGGTTTGGTCGCCCAGGATCATCTGGCTCCGATGGATGGCACAGCCTCAGTTGGCTGCGCCATTTTTCTTTGACGGTCAGGCCGGTCCCCAGCGCGAATTGAAAATCACAATCCCGGGCGACTGCGACTGTGACTGTGTGCAATTTTGACCAGACATCGGGTGCTTTCCCCGCGTAGCTTTGAAGGAGATTGCACAGGACTAACCCTTCCCCTTTAGCGCCTGCCAACCTGTCTTTTGCATGAGGGACGTTGGAGGAATTCATGACTGCCCTAAGTCCAAAATCGTGGCTTTTGCCTGCACTTTTGCTTTGTTTGGTGCCCGCGTCTTTTGCGGTTGAGCGCTCCCACACCAACCATGAGAAACGCGCATCTGCCGTCAACACTCGGCAGATGCCGGAGGGTGGCTGGGCGATCACATACTTACTCGGAGCTGGTATCACCTGTTTAGGCGCGATGTTTCTTCGCTCTCGAACCTCGAATCGCCGTGCGAGCTAAGTAGCCATCGAGGTTCTTATCTGGGAAAGGCGCAGCACATGCTGCGGCATTTTTTTTGACTATGTTCAATTTTGAACAGACTGGCCGCGAGCCGCGACCCGAAACTGTTGAATACCAACAGTATTCCATTGGCTGAAATACACGGCCAGCGCACAAGAGCTCTCTCCAACTCGCGCTGGCCCTTTTTTCCTGGGCCTCGATGTTCCAGCGGACCACGCCATTTTCGCAACCTGCCTCACCACCGCGGAGCCGCGAATCCCGTTTCCGGCACATAACCTTTCAGCGCGCGGTTGGACTGCCGGATCGCTTGCGCTAAACTCACAGCGTATGAAACGCCTTGTTGTTTTCCTCACGCTGGCAATCTGCGTGGCTGGCGCGGTCTCGCAAACGCATCCCGTGGAGCGCCCGAAGATTCTCGGCATTGATCATGTCTCGTTCTTCACCACCGCGCCGGACGGAGTCAAGCACCTGTACGGCGGCCTGCTCGGTCTAGCGTCTGCGGCTCCGATCGAACCCGGCGGCGTGCAGCGATACGTGGTTGGCACGCAGTGGGTCGGTTACAGTTCCGCCCCCGATCCCAAGGCGAATGACCGTCTGGATCATGTTGCCTTCCGCACCAGCAACGTCGCCGCGCTTCGTCAATACCTGATCGCGAAGGGCATTAAAGTACCCGAGATCCAGGAGCGCCCCGACCATAGCCGCAGTTTCACCGTCGCCGATCCTGAGCGACATCCCATTGAGTTTGTCGAGCAGCAGTTTGCCGGGCACGAGTCTGCCGAGCATGGAAAGAGCGATACTCCGGCGACGCCCTCTGCCGCGGTTTCCCGCCGCATGATCCACGCCGGTTTTCTGGTGCGCAGCCGCGATGCCGAAGACCGCTTCTACCGCGACATTCTGGGCTTTCGCCTCTACTGGCACGGATCCATGAAGCCGGGCGAGACCGATTGGGTCGCCATGCAAGTTCCCGACGGCACAGACTGGCTGGAATACATGCTGAATCAGCCAGAACAAATGGACCTTCAACTGATGGGTGTGATGAACCACATTTCTTTCGGAGTGGCCGATATGAAAAAAGCCCAAGCCACGATGGAATCTCACGGCTGGAAGCCGAACGGCGATGAGCAAGCGGAGATTGGCCAGGACGGCAAGTGGCAGCTCGATGTCTTTGATCCTGATCTCTCGCGAGTGGAACTGATGGAGTTCAAGCCCGTGCAGAAACCATGCTGCTTCGATTTCACCGGGCCGCATCCTTCGGAATAAGGAGGGCCAGCCTTAGGGGTTGCCTTAGTGCCGCGCTCACCACGCAATCCGCTCATTTCTTTCCACGAGATCAAAATGTCGATCGCGGCTAAGCAGGGGCAAAGAATGCTGCCGGCAAATCGCCGCGATCCAGACGTCATTGGTCGGAATCGGCTTGCCCTTGCGCTTTAGCTCCGCAACGATGTCCGCATAGTGCCGCGTGGTCGGCTCGTTGACGTCGAACACCAGACAGTCGTTGAGCAATTCCTTAAGCCAGGTCTCGTAGGCAGCGTGGTTCCGCGACTGCCGGATTCCATGCCGGTATTCACCAAGCACAATCACCGGAATGGCCACTCGCTCCGCGCGTGCAAGGACTGCAACCACCGCAGGCTCGCCGTCGGCCGCCGCCGACAGGGCGTTCGTGTCCAGAATCATTTCCACACTTCCCGGTCAATCTGCTCGAACGCTTCCTCCACACGCTTTTCAACTCGCTTTCTCTCTCCGTGCAAGTCTTTGAGCTTTCCCACATGTTTCATCCATGGCTTGTCCGCCGAGATTGTCCCCAGTTTGTCCTGAAGCGCCTCGGTGACGAACTGCCGCAACGGAATACCACGCTCCGCGGCAACCGACTTGGCCCTGCGAAACAGGAAATCCGGTACCTCAAGAGTAGTTTTCATGAATGACCCATATTACCATATATCCATATTTATGGCTCTTTGGACCAACGAATCCGAGAGGAATCTCGGACTCCACAGCTCAATTGTTTCTGAGTCGCGATGCGGTCGGCATCCTGCGTGTCTGGAATGCCCACGGACCTTCACTCATCGTAGAATTGCCCCGTGAAAAGTGACCAGACGCTGTTGCTGCTCTCGGCCTCGATCTTGATCTTCGTGCTTTCCTTGTTTCTGCCTCTCGCTTCCGTACATAACTACTGTGAGAACCGAAGCGTAGCGGCTCTGTTTGCAGTCCTGGCAGCGACTGTGTCTCTTTTCCTGTTTCGCAATCGCGCCTCATCGAGGGCAAGGAGCATCGCATCCGGCGTAGGCCAAACTCTGTGCTTTGTCGCAGTCGCTACGAACGTAGCTTTCATTCTTTACGCCACACACCTGTGTCGCCACATGTTCGACCAGCTGCGATAAGGGCGGATGCCACACATCGATGGCATGTCGGCCCGCGAAAGCCGGCCCTTAAGTTCTCCCCGCCCAACCCGACCGTCGGGTGCCGCACTTCTCACGGGTCTTGAGAAGTGCGAACCAAACCGCTCGCACCATGAGCTTTTGATTTTCGAATCCCGGCCACCGACAACAGGGTTTTTCGATTCCACACTGGAATTGCAAAACCTGATGGGCGTAAAGTGTCCGCATGAGGACCCCCAGGATCTTCTTAGTCACGATTCTCGCTGCATCCGCGAATCCTCAGGCGTCGAAGCCTGCAACCGTAAGCGTGCTTCAGAAGTCGCACCCAGAAGTTTCATGGAATACCCAATCCGCCGTCGTTGCCGACGTTACGTGCGACGGAACACCCGATACGGTCGTTTTGGGCTCTCAGAAGGACAAGGTTGTCGTCGGCGTGATTTCAGGAGCGCATCCGGACAAAGACCAGTTACTCTCTTTCCCAATACGGCGAGATACGCAGGACGGGTTCTGTGCCGCTCCCAGCCGAATAAAATTGTCGTCACTGGACTGTGATTTCGATGAAGGGCCCCTTCCGGGCTGCAAGCCCATCAAAGGCTGTAAGGCGTTCACTGTCGTCGATGACGAGTGTGATTCTTTCAACTTCTACTGGGATTCCTCGCGCAAGGCCATTGCGTGGTGGCGACACTAGGTTCGTTAATGCTATCGGGCGAGTGGCAAACATCGATAGCATATCGGTCCGCGCCGCCCCTATGTTCTCTCCGCCCAACCCGACCGTGGGGTGCCGCACTTCTCGGGTTTCGAGAAGTGCGAACCAAACCGCTCGCACCATGAGCTTCTGATTTTCGAAGCCCTGCCACCGACAACCGCGTGGACAACCCTTTACGCCGCGTGAAGCGTGACCAGACACGGCGAGTGAACTCCATAGCATTGTCGCTTCAACCTATCGGATCTAAACTTTCGCCAGCCCGTTCCAACTCGCCGATGTCCAGTCCGTAACAATAGTTGATGAACTCTTTCCAGTTTCTTTCGCTGCTTCGACGGCTGCATTTAGGGCAACTTCCAATGTAGCGGATGCGTTCGTGGCAACGTAAGTCCCCGTTGGAAGGTGATAAGTGTTCCCATTGTCACCTTGAATCGTCCGCGCATAGCCCCTCTGCTGCATGCTCGCATGAAGTGCATCGTAGTCGTCCCAGGTGGCTGAATGAAGCTCAACCCTTGCAAGATATTTCGCCATTTTCGTCTCCTCTCAACTGTTCGGGAATCCAAAACGGGTCGCCAAGATCAGAAGACTGCAAAAAGTGGGGACACTGCCGATCCTTCATCTGCAGGAGCCGGTTGCTAGTAGCCAAGGTCTGACTATCACCGTCGTATTCCAAGTAAACGGAGTTGGCGTGGACTTTGTGCCATGGAGTGAATATTTGGGTGAACACCCCAACTGCCGCCGAAGCCAAAACTCCGTTTGCCCAAACGACTTGAGGCCGTCCTCCTGCTGCACCGTAGTTTTCCGCCTCCTTCGCAAGCAACTCCTCTCTTAAGAAGCCCAAGCAGCGCATACAGAGGCATCCTGGCATTGAAAGGATGACCTGGCCTGAAACGGAGAAGCCGCTCCCAACTTCATGCACATCCATTCCAATATCTACGTACGGCACCAAGTATCGCCGGGCAGTTATCTCAAGCTCGTACCTATCTCGGTAGGTGTCTAAGGAACCGAAAATGATGTCGCTACCACGCAAGAGCTCGTGAAAATCCTGCCACTTCCCGTCGACGCGCTCTACACGGGCTAACGGGCTGATGCCGGTTATGAGGCGGGCAGCTACCAAGGTTTTGTGAGTTCCTTGAACGGCGTCCGCGGCCGTCGCACCGATCAGTCTGTTTAGGTTGGACTCTTCCACTCGGTCTGGATCAATCAGGTAGAAACTTCCGACCCCAAGATGTGCCAACTGCTGAGCGATGTGCGAGCCCCCGCCGCCGAGACCGACGATGGCCACACAGCAGCCGCCGAGAACGCACTCACTCTGACTGCCCAGAAAGCTTTGCCTCTTGGATCGCTCTTTCATTTGGGACTCCTGGTGATGGCCATCGGCGCGCCCACAATTGAAAACTCGGAAAACCGAAACGGCTCCCCATATTGTGGATGCCAGCAGAGACCAGCCGCCGAGTCCAAGCTGAGAACGACTGCGCCGTGCACCAGATGCGGCCGCACGTGCCAAAAGTCTGGAACGAACTTCGGGTTTTCGCGGAGGTCCGTCCTGCTGAACCACGGTTGCCCTCGGTGCTCATGGATGTGCACATGGAACATGCAGACCTCATGGCTGAGAGCGACCTGCATGGCCTTTCGTATTGCTGATGGCCCCATCATTGCGCCAACGGTGCGATCACGGAGGTAGTCCTCGTCAGCAACGGAGTGAAAATCGTGCGCGAGAACAACCACGCCTGATGGTTTCAGCGCGCCCACTCGGCACGAGAAGAAGCCCACGCGCTCGGAAGCAAAAGGGTGCGGGCGGCACAGGTCGTCGAACGAGCGGCCAAGCAGAGCCCGAGTGATCTTGAAGGCCACCCTCATCGGAAGGCCATCATGTGCTGGGCTAGTATCTGAGCTAGGCGCTGATCCGCCGGCACGCTGTTCCAGGACCATGTGTGCCAATTGCGGCTCAATATTGTGTGGGTCGACCAATTGGGCCACTTCCCGAGGTTTACTGACAAGAAGAGGCGTGTCGGGTAACCACCGCTGCTATGTTGCTGCGGGCACAGTAGAGCGTCGAGTGTCCCGGGCGCACAAGGATGCTTGAGTTCGGGCAGGAAAATGTACTCTACCCCGCCCTCTGACATCTCTCGCGCGCCTGGGCAAATGCGCCTTAGGTCTTCCATTTCGTCGATGGGGCGCAGCATTTAGGCAGACCCTCCTTGGCGCGCATGGCTGATGAAGACTTCGCCGCCCTTAATGTGAATCTTCTGGCTGTCGTCGAGCGGCTTGAGCTCGCCGTGCACGACTTCGTCCAGTTCCTTTGCAGTGTCTACGCCCACGAGTTTCTTGAAATCTGAAACGACGTAGGTGCCTTCGGGCACGTGATGTGATTTACCATCCACCGTCACAACGACTTCTTTCTTGTGGTGGTGGCCATGTTCCCCGAATTGTTCATCGCCCACTTCAACTGCTTGTCCCGCGTCCTTGTGTTCCATGTTCTGTCCTCCCCGGCAGCGTTTGAAGGTTTGCTGCCAATGACAGACTACAAAAACAAATTGCGCGTGTCAATTAAACAAACTATGGTGTTTGTATGGCAAACATGTTTGCTCTATTGACAGGCGCGAGTGCGGGGTGCAGAATGAGCATTGCCACTTACCCCACAGGAAAAACGCTTCTACCAGAAACTGGGAAAGCGTCTAGCTTCTGCGCGTGTCCGCGCGCAGCAGCACCCTTCCCAAGGAGACCTCGCCATGGCGCTTGGTCTATCAAGAACGTCGATAACGAACATCGAACGTGGTAGGCAGCCAATCCAACTACATACGCTCTATAAGATTGCCGATGTACTCGGTGTTGAACCAACGGCGCTGCTCCCCGTGGCATCCGACAGCGCGAAACATGGGCGATCAGAGACCACTCTCAAACAGAACGAGTGGCTGCAGAAAATCACGCCCCGCGGAGACGAGACAAATGCAACAGACTCGCCAGGAAATAAGAAAGCAAGTAAGTAAACTCCTTAGAGAAAACGAAGTCACGCACTCCCCCGTTCCAGTGGAAAAAATTGCTCAGAGTCTTAATATCCAGGTTAGGTTTGAGGAAGCGGATGACGACCTCTCCGGCGCACTAATTCGGGACCCCAAAGGCCGTGTGGTAATTGGGGTTAATTCAGCCCATCACCCCAACCGCCAACGGTTCACGGTGGCGCACGAGATCGGTCACTTCATTCTCCACAAGGGAATAAGCCTGCACGTCGACGAAGATTTTCGCGTTAACCTTCGTGACGGGTCGGTAAACAGAGACGAGATACAGGCAAACGCTTTCGCCGCTGAACTGTTGATGCCGACGGAGTTCATCGAAAAAGATACAAAGAAGCTCGGCCAAGTTGATCAGCAAGCGCTGGAAAGGCTGGCTCGACGATACCAAGTCAGCGCTCGTGCCATGGAAATTAGGCTGACGAACCTAGGCCTGTGGACGCCACTGTAAATCTCACATGAAAGGGAATAAAGGACGCTGAGTTATCGCGAGATCACCCCCCTTCTGCGCCCCACATAAGTCAAGCGCAGCCGTCACTGACAATCCCCAACGTTTCGTGCGATTCTTAGCGTAGCGATACGGCAGAGGAAGCGCCCCTCGGCAAATCAGGAGCCCGACAGCTCTAAGTCTAAGAAGAATAAAGACTTTACCTCTAAGTCCTTATTCCCCAGAGACCTGGCGGGGGAGAGCTGCTAAAGTCTTGATTCTAATATACCGGGGGGGGGGGGGGGGGTACCCCCTTAACGACTTAGTTAACACGAATCGCAAGTCGAAACCGACAGCGAAAATCGCGCTCGTAGAGACTAGGATTCGAACCAGGAAAGCGTTCCCTTTCTGCCAACGTCGGTAATGAATGTCCCCTTTCCACGGCCCTTCCAAGCCCCATTTGCAACTTTCTAAAGCCTGATACATCATCAAATTATGAAGTTTTCTGTGGGGAAATCAGTTTCGATTGCCATTGGCGTTTTCGTGTGCGCAACGCTCGCATTCGCGCAGCTAGATCTCATCGACAACGTGCGCGAACAGCTCATGCGCAACAACGTTTCCGGCGCTGACAGCTTAGTTCGGACTTACAAATCGCAACACGGAATCACGCCCGAATATCTCGAAGCGCTTTCGTGGATGGCTCGCGGAACCGCGATGACGAAGCAATGGGATCAAGCCACAACTTACGCCACCGAAACGCGCACTCTCTGCGAGCAGCAACTCACCAAGCGCAAACTCGACGCCGAACCGCATCTCCCAATCGCGCTCGGCGCAGCGTATGAAGTTTTAGCGCAAGCAGCAGCCGCAAAAGGCCATCCGGACGAAGCTGTCCGCTTGCTGCGCTCAGCAGCGGTTCGCTATCGAAGCACGTCCATCGTTCCGCGGCTGCAGAAGAACATCAACGTCCTCTCGCTGACCGGAAAAGCAGCTCCTGCAATCGAAGCAGCCCAGTTTCTTGGCCCAAAACCGCCAACGATCGCGTCGCTCAAAGGCAAGCCAGCACTGCTGTTCTTCTGGGCACATTGGTGTTCCGACTGCAAAGCCGAAGCTCCAATCATTGCCCGATTGCGCCAGGAATTCGCGCCGCAAGGATTAGCCGTAATCGGACCAACCAAGTTCTACGGCTACGCAGCGCAAGGCAACGACGCAACTCCCGCGCAAGAACGCCAGTACATCGATTCCGTTCGCCAGAAATACTACGCAAGCCTGCAAGACATGCCAGTTCCGCTGAGCAACCGGAACTTCGCCACGTATGGAGCGAGCACAACGCCAACTTTGGTAGTCCTGAATCGCGCCGGCCAAGTCTCGCTCTATCATCCAGGAGCAATGCAATACGAAGACCTGCGAGCCGCCATCGAGAAAGCGGCCAAATAGCCTTACCCGCGCCGAATGTAGGGCTTAGCGCGACACTACGCAGCCGCGCCTGATCTCCGTCCTCCGCAAGGGATATTTCTTCCCTCTTTCTTGCCAGCGCGTGACCCGATTTCCTCCTCGCTTTCCGCAACTACTAGTGAGACCGGAAAGATCGCGCTCACCAGGAGGAATTCCAATGACCCCAAGATTCGTATCTACGACCCTGCTTTCGATCGCCGCACTGACTTGCATGCTGATCCAGGCTCAACCAGCGCTCGCGACTTGGGGATCATTCACTTCGCTGGGTTCGACGACCTTGAACTCGGATGTATCGTGCGCGCCGACTTCGGCTGGCCAAGCGGTGTGCGCCGCAAGCAGCTTCGGCAACACGATCGTCGTCAGCCAGTTCGATGGTTCGACTTGGACTGGCTGGAAGAAACTGTCAGGCGCCGTCAGCTCCGCACCAAGTTGCGCGGCAGATGGCAGCGGTCATGTCGTGTGCGCAGCGCGCGGTTCCACTGGCGGCTTAGTTGCCACGGTATTCAACGGAACCACTTGGAGCACCGAAGCAAAGGTGAAAGCAGCATTGGGATCGGGTCCGAGTTGCGCTTCGCTCGGCAGCGGCCGCGTTCTGTGCGCCGCGCGCAGCGCCAGCGGCGGATTGACGTCCAGCGTGTTCAACGGAACCGCGTGGAGCGCATTCGACAACCAGACAGCGACAGCAACGGGAGCTTTCGGCTGCGGGAGCGACGACGCTGGACGCGTGGTCTGCGCCTCGCGAGACAACACCGGGAAAGTCATCGCGAATCGCTACAACGGAACAGGCTGGGATGGATTCATCAACCTCGGCGGCCTGGCAACCAACGATTTGACATGCGGAGATTTCGGCGTCAATGGCCAGTTCGTGTGCTTTGCCCGCGGGACCGACCTGGCGCTTTGGGGATCTCGTTTCACAGGCGGTGCGTGGAGTGCGTCGCAATGGACGGCTTGGGGATCGCTGGGCGGCGCGTTCTATTCGAAGGGAAGTTGCTCGGTGCTCAGCAGCGGCCAGTTGATCTGTGGTGCAGTTGGATTGGCGGACAGCGCGCTGTATGTGAACGAGTACAACGGAAGCAGTTGGGTCGGATTCGCCAAGCTGGGTCAGACGGCGATCGGCAGCCCAAACTGCTCAAACCTCAAAAGCGGCCAAGTTCTGTGTGTTGTGGTGGGCACAAACAGCAAGGCTGTCGGAACAGTCGGGCCGTAACGCCAGCACAAACCTAGAAGTGAAGGGAGCAGCGGATAGATAGGCGCTGCCCCCTTTCTCTTCATTCGAGGTTTGCCTCGGTCGGTGAGAAATCACTTCTCACAAATAAAGCTCACAAATCTGAAAGTCTGACCCGATTTACCTCTCGCTTTCCGCAGTTCTAGATAGGAAGTAAAGAGGCGAGCCGAATCGAACGGTGCTCGCGCAGTCCTTACCCAGATATCCGCAGCTACAACGTTTGCAGGTCCCAGGAGGAAATCCGTGCGTACTCAACTTCGCCTTTCCGTTGTCCTAATCGTGCTGACCGTTTGCTCAGCATCGGTCATCGCGTTCGCCCAATCGCCCAAAGCGGCAGCAGCCACAGTTGTTCCCAGCCTGGTGGACTTCAGCGGGAGCGCTCGCGACGCTGCGGGCAAGCCGCTTACAGGCGTCGTGGGGATTACGTTCTCCCTCTATCGGGAAGAGACGGGAGGTTCCGCGCTGTGGATCGAGACGCAGAACGTCCACGCTGACGCCGCCGGACGCTACAAGATTTCCCTCGGCGCTGAGAAGGCACTGTCGAAGGACTTGTTTGGCGCGGGGGAAGCTCGTTGGCTGGGAGTTCAGATTTCAGGTCAAAGTGAGCAGGCGCGAGTGCTTCTGCTAAGCGTCCCCTACGCGATGAAAGCGCAAGATGCGGAAACGCTTGGTGGCATGCCAGCCTCCGCCTTCTTGAGAGCGGGAAATGACAGCGGCTCGGGATCCATCGACCAGAAGCTGCCTCCGACGGTGCATGGGAATGGAACGATCGGTTACGTGCCGCTATGGACCGCCAAGAACATCATCGACAAGTCTTCGATATTTCAGTCCGGCGCGAATGTTGGCGTGGGAACGACTACCCCAGCAGCACTGTTCGACCTAAATGGCACGGGTAACATCCGCAATACGCTGACACTGTTTCCCAACGCCAGCGCCAACACGCTCGCCATCTCGGGAACGGCTTTCAACATTGACCACACGGGCATCATCACCTTTGCAACGGGGCAGACGTTTCCGGGCAAGGGCGGAACCGGAACTGTGACGAGCGTTGGGCTCGCCGCCCCGACCGCTGACTTCACGGTAAGCGGCTCGCCGGTCACGACTGCGGGCACTCTCTCGATCGCATGGAATCAAGCGCCGACGGCTTCGAGTATCGCCAATGCGATCGTGAAGCGCGACAGTCTGGGAAACTTCGCGACGAATTCCGTAACCGCGAACACTAGTGTGGTTACTCCCACAGTTACCACAAACGCTGTCAACACGCTCACACTGAGCGCAGCCACGACGAATCCGGTCGCAGTTTCCGGCATCAGCTCCGCTTCTAACGCCACTGCCATATTCGGACATTCCACCAGCACAGGTTCGGGAACAGCTTATGGTGTTCTCGGCGGTGCGGACGGTCCCAGCGGAGTTGGAGTCTGGGGCTATAGCAACGGCAGTTCCGGCTATGGTGTGCAGGGCAAGGGCGCGCAGAACGGTGTATTTGGCTGGTCGGGCAGCAACAGTTCGCACTGGAACGATATTCGATCGGTCGGAGTACAAGGCGACACTGCGACCACGCAGGGTGTTGGTGTACTGGGTACGACGGACAATGGCTGGGCGGGGTTCTTTGCAAATGACGATACGTCGGGCGGTTACGCCACTTTGGCGCTGGTCAATAACGGACCTGGCGGGTATCTCATTGAGGCAGACACGGCGTTCTCCTCGGAACTCTTGCTCGATACCGCAGGAAACCTCAGCATTGCCGGAAACATGTCAAAAGCTGGCGGCTCTTTCAAGATCGATCATCCGCTTGATCCGGCCAACAAATATCTCTACCACTCATTCGTCGAATCGCCGGACATGATGAACATCTACAACGGCGTCGTCACGCTTGACGGCAAAGGGCGAGCTTCTGTTGTGCTGCCCGACTGGTTTGAGGCTCTTAATCGGGACTTCCGTTATCAACTCACCGCCATCGGCGCGCCGGGTCCGAATCTCTACATCGCGGAAGAAGTTTCCGGCAATCAGTTCAAGATTGCCGGCGGTAAACCCGGATCGAGAGTCTCGTGGCAGGTCACTGGAGTTCGCCACGATGCCTGGGCTGAAGCGCACCGCATCCCCCTCGAGGTGGAGAAGAAGGGCGCCGAGCAAGGCCACTATCTGCATCCCGAGCTAATCGGGAAGGATGCCAAGCAGTACGGCATGCCTGCCAACGCGCTCGCACACGCGAAAAGCGTCCGGCAATAGATCTTCCTCTGGCAGGCGGCATAGCCGTCTCGCCATGACTGTAGAAAAGCAAAAATCAGAAGGAGAAAGTATGAAGACGAAAAACCCCCGTTTCGTGATGGTCCTGTCCGCCCTGCTGGCAATTCTCACAGTGGCCGCTAGTGGCCAGTTCCTTAGCCGAGTCTCTCCCAGTCACAAAGGATTTCGCAATGTTGGGAATCAGCAAGAAGGCGATGCACCCGCTGCCAGTCAGCAATGGTCGCTGTTGTTTCCCACGGACATCCTGGATGAACGCGGCGCCGGCGCGGCCGTTTACGATGCGCCCACTAACAGCCTGATCGTCTTCAGTGGCGGCAACTACGTAGCCGTGCCGAACGACGTCATCTCCCTGAAGAACGCGAACGGCATCGGAACGCCCGACTGGACAACTGTAATTCCCGATGGTGCTCCCGGCTCGCCCGCGGGACGAACGTTCATTACTGGCGTTTACGATCAGGCCAACAGCCGGATGATCGTGTTCGGAGGCTGCTCATTCACCGGGGATTTCTGTACGAGCTACCTGAATGACGTTTGGGTTCTGACCAATGCCAACGGAGTAGCAGGTACGCCCACGTGGGAGCAACTGACACCAGCAGGCACTCCGCCGGCACCTCGCTGGGCGCAGGGCGCTGCTTATGATCCGGTGAACAATCGCATGATCATTTACGGCGGCGACAATCAGTCGGTCGTCTTTTCGGATACTTGGGTGCTGAGTAATGCGAACGGCCTGGGCGGAACTCCGACCTGGACGCAGCTTTCGCCTGCCGGTGGTCCGCCCGAGGGCCAGGACTCACCATCGGTTGTTTATGACTCCACCAACAATGTGCTGATCGAGTTCGCAGGAACGACAAGTGATTTTGGTCAGGACACGAACTCCGTCTGGACGTTGTCGAACGCCAACGGACTGGGAGGTGCACCCGTCTGGAAGAACATCATGAAGAACGGCAAGGCGGGCCCTCCGAAAAGAGACGGATTCGTTTCTGCCTATGACAGCGTGAACAATCGTTTGCTGATTTTCGGAGGCAACGCGAATACGGCGAGCGGTTTTCCGCAATTGAACGACGCGTGGGTACTCGCCAACGCCAATGGCCTTTCGGGCAAACCGAAGTGGACGAAGCTGGCTCCCTCTGGCCCCAAGCCAGGTGGACGAACAAGCGCGATGGGTGGCTACGACGCGGCGAATAATCGACTGATCCTGTACGGCGGCGCTAGTTGGGATGCCGATTTCTTCAGCACGTGGGTGCTAACCGGCGCCAACGGGTTGCAGTAGAAACGAGCGCGTGACGGGCGCGGCCAATGGCTGCGCCCGTTGCAACAATTCAGGGCAAAAGACCGGAATAACCCGGAAACGGACGGTCAATATCCGCGGTTATATTGCTCAAGCTGGTCTGAAATCCTAATCTTCGAGGTGAATGCCGACAGGTGCCCCGGTTTGGAGATGGATGGCAAGAGAGCGGAACCAACGCTTTTCGTTGGCTCGCTTTGCTGCTGTTTGTCTCGGGCTGCTGCTTCTTCTAAACGGAGTCACGCTCCGATGTCGCGCACAAGACACGGACGATGAGGACGGGTACGACGCGCCCACGCCCTTCGCAATACTGGCACTGAATTTCGATCGGTACGGCGGAGTTGAGGTCAATGTCAACCTTGACACGCCCCCCAAGGACTGGCATCCCATTCAAGCGGGACTCGGGGAAGCGCTCCATTGTTCGCCTGAGAGTTTTTCCCATCCAGCGCCGAATGGTTACGAAGCCCGGATTGTCCAGCGGACGCCGGCAAAACAACAGGACCAGGTTCGAGAGATGCTCTCGGCGACGCGCCTCCGGCAGCTTCGCGGACACTGCTCCAACACGCTTGTCACCGAAGGATGGATTGTTCGCGGCGACATACCTCTCCAGTCGCTGGCGCTTGCTTTGGCGCAAGAGGGAAAGCAGACGTTGATCGTCGGCGTGAATCACCCGGCGGGGGCGTTCGAAGAGCACTCGGCTGCGCAGTCTGTAAGGTTCGCTGGTTCGGCAAGCTCTCTCACATACAACTACAGGCTGAATGACAATGCGGCGATTGGGAGTCTTCATCTCGCCTATGGATTCCATCGTTCCGACTTAGTCCGGCAATCGGCGATCTCTTTGGGATTTCTGTTGCTGCCGCTGATTATCACGCTTTGGATGCGTCGCGCCGCATTGAAAGACGCCGCCGAAGATCCGACCGCAGCGTGGTTCAGCTACTTCAAGACGCTGCAGTGGTGCGTGAATGGGACGATGCTCTTGTGGATGGTGGCGCGGACGAGCGTTCGCCAGGGTCTGGAAAACCTGATTGCTTTCCGGTTCGGCGATGTGGAGTGGCAGGCGGCCCTGGCGAGAACCGCGGTCACTATGATTCCGCCGTGGTTCGTGTATCTGCTGTGCCTGGCGTTTTCGTATGAAGTGTTTGTGCAAGTGCGAGGGAATCGGTGGAAGCGCCATGAATTTCTGCTGAATCAGATATGTACGCTGGGCGCGCAATTCTTTCCGCTGATGTTCATCTTCAGCGCGATCGACTTTTTGCGAGCGGCGCCGAAGATTTCGGTTGTTCTCTTTGGGGCGGCGTATTTCTCGCGAGTACTTTGCGTGCGCGGCGCGGCGGCAGTTTCCGGGTCTGCCCCGGAAGCGCTGACGACTGGTGAACTCCGCGATCGTATCTTCCAGTTGGCAGCGAAAGCTGGAGTCAAGATCAAGCATGTCTTTGTGCTAAGCGCGGGCAAATCGCAGGTTGCGAATGCCTTTGCCGCCAAGAGCAGCATCGTGATTTTCACCGATTATTTGCTCCAGCGCATGAGCAAGCGCGAAGTCGATGCCATCACGGGGCACGAACTGACGCACTTGCGGCTGGGCCATCCGCGAAAACTCGGGCTCACTCTGCTCGTCGCGATTCTGTCGCCTACTTTGTTTCGCGGGTGCTGGAGCATGGCGAGCAGCTTTGTAGTCGGTGGGCTAAGCGCGATTGCAGGACCGGACAAGTACGACGTTGTTCACCAGCTCAAGTTCGCGGAATGGCTCCAGCAACGGCCGCAACTTGATCTGGTGCTGGTGGCGGCGGGATTCGCCATCTTCTACCAACGCGCGCGGATCTTCGAACGCGCTGCCGACCAAGGCTCCGTGCAACTGGTTGGCGATCCCGAAGCGATGATCACCGGATTGCTCAAGCTCAGCCGGCTGAACCTGATGCCGATCCAGTGGGGCAAGGTGACAGGATCGATCCTCACCCATCCTTCCACGCTCAAGCGGATCGAGCACATTGCACAGATCGGTAACGTACCGCCGGAACGGCTACAGCAGATTCTTGCGGAGCACGAGCAGGAACAGAAAGCGTGGCGTGCTGCATCGCAGGGAGAATTCGTGGCGGTGCCGGGCGAACACTATTCGGTTCCGGAGGCTGCGTCGCAGGTGCTGACGACCATGGGCGCGGCTCGGCGGGCGACGAACAGCTTGTGGATACTCATTGCGGCTCATGTGCTGCCGCCCGCGTTGGTTGTTCTGCTCGTGAACAAATTCCACTGGGCGGGATGGCTCGCGGTCAGTGTTTACTGCGCGGGGGCGCTTGCATGTGTCGGAGGCTACTCCGTGTTGACGGCAATGCTCGGGCTGCGTGGGCGTAAGCAAATTCGGAAGGCGTTTGCCCGGAAGTTCGAGTCGGAGGGCATGGCCGTTACGGGGAACAATGCGGTGCTGATGGGATTCTCGCCTGGAGCCGCGCTTCTTTGTGACTGGGTACAACTGGGATACAGGCTTTCTGGTCTTGCTGCGCGACCGCATGGTTTTTCTTGGCGACAAAATCCGCTTTGCCTTGAAGTTCGATCAAATGGGCGTGATCCGGATGGGGGCGGCAGGTCCAGCGTGGTGGACCAGAAATCGTATCTATTTGGATTGGAGAGACACGGGCACGGGCCGCGAGGGAACATTCAATCTCCTGACGCACGAGCCGGTCTCGATCAGCAAGTACAGGGATGAAGCTAAGGACTTGCTCCAACGATTGCAAGACTGGCGAGCCAATCCAAGTTCATTTCCGGAGACACCGGCGTCGATGCTGTCGATTGAGCCACCTGTGCTTGGGGAGGTGACCAGCCAGTCGCCCAAGGAAGTTTTGTCTGGCGCGAAGATGAATGCAATCGCCGTGCTGATCCTAGGGGTAGGGTATGGTGTCGCGATGCTGTTGAGCATCTCGCCATGGTATGTGTTCAGCGTGATTGTTCTGCTTCGCATCTACGAACGAATTCCTTATTGGCGGTATCGCGAACTGGATGCGCCGGCCATGCGGGCGGCGATCGCGGTGGCGCGCGCGCAGGCAGGCAGCGGGCGGTAGGGCACTCCTCTTCAATAAACCCTGAGAGTTGGGTCGCTTGGTGTTGCGCGGGCGAGCCGCCCTCGCGCAGCCGGCGGGCCGCCAGCGCTACAACGATGAGCTTAGGACTGGAGAGTCGTGGCTTGATCGCGGCGGCGGGCTTGAATCTCGATATAGACGTTAACGAGCGAAACCGCGGCTGGGGTTACGCCCGGAATGCGCGAAGCTTGGCCAATGGTCTGGGGCTGCACGTGGCGTAGCTTTTCCTGCATCTCTCGCGAGAGACCGCTAACGGATTGATAGTCGAACCAAATCGGAATGTGGCGCTGCTCGGCCTTTTTCAGGCGCTCGATAGCGCGCTCCTGCTGGTCGAGATAGCCGGCGTACTTGATTTCGGTTTCGATCGACTTGAGTTCGTTGCGGGCGGCGGAAGAAAGATGAACCGCGGAGAACGCTGAGTTCGCAGAGAGATGCTGGTCGAAGTATGCCGGGGCCAGTTCCCGCAGAATTGGCGCGAGGCGCTCAATCGTGATTTCCGGGCGCTTCAGGAATTGCGCCAGGGGCTGGCCTGATGCGCCGGAGAAACCCGCCTCTGCAGGTCCTTGCATTTGGACGGGCGAGTCGCCCGTCCCCACAACTGCCGGGGCCGCACTTGGAGTGGCAGCACTACCCATTTGCTCCAACATCGCACCGGTGAGTTTCGTCTTCTCCAGCAACTGCTTCATCTCCGACATACGTTGCTGCTTGGTTTGGAAGTCTCCCCATGCAGTGTCGGAGATCAGACCGACGCGGCGGCCGTGCGGGGTCAGGCGGCGGTCGGCGTTGTCGATGCGCAGGTGGAGACGGAATTCCGCGCGCGATGTGAACATGCGGTAAGGCTCGTTGGTGCCCTTCGAAATCAGATCGTCGATCAGGATGGCCGTGTAGGCTTCGGTGCGGTCGAGGATTAGTGGCGACTCGTTCTTTACTTTGAGCGCGGCGTTGATGCCTGCCATCAGACCCTGACATGCGGCTTCTTCGTAGCCGGAGGTGCCGTTGATCTGGCCGGCGAGAAACAGGCCGGTAATCTTCTTTGTCTCCAGTGTGCGCGTGAGCTCGGTTGGATCGATCGAATCGTATTCGATGGCGTAGCCGGGGCGCATCATTTCGGCCTGATCGAGGCCGGGGATAGATTTCAAAATCGCCAATTGCACATCAATCGGCAGCGATGTGCTCATGCCGTTGACGTAGATTTCGTGCGTGTTCAGGCCCTCGGGCTCGAGAAAAAGTTGATGAGTGAGCTTGTCGGGAAACTTTACAATCTTGTCTTCAATCGAAGGACAGTAGCGCGGGCCAATGGATTGAATCTGTCCGCTGTACATCGGCGAACGATGCACGTTCTCGCGAATGATGCGATGCGTTTCGTCGGTCGTGAATGCGATGTAGCACGGGACCTGCTTGTCGTGCAGCGCAATCTGGCGGGTGCGGAAACTGAAGGGAGTCGGATCGGCGTCGCCGGGCTGAATGTCGAATTTCGACCAGTCAATCGTGCGGCCGTCAAGGCGAGGCGGCGTTCCAGTTTTAAGACGGCATCCGCGGAGACCAAGCTTCTTAAGGGATTCACCCAGAAGAACTGCGGCAGGCTCTCCGGATCGTCCCGCCGGGTATTGCTGCTCGCCGCAATGGATCAGGCCGTTGAGAAATGTGCCGGTAGTGATGATGACAGCACGAGCGGAAACGCGGCGGCCATCGCGGAGGAGAATGCCGGTGATGCGGTCGTTGGTGGGAACGTCGTTGGTCGTTAGTCGTTGGTCGTTAGGAAGAGCAAACGCCTCCCCTTCGAGAAACTCAGAACTGGAAGGAGATTTGCGCGGTGAGTCCGCGAACGACGAACGACCATCGACCAACGACGGCTCTGACGGCTCCAAAATCACGTCCGCCACTTCCGCCTGCTTGATCTTCAGGTTCGGTTGCGATTCAAGTACTTCGCGCATTTTCAGGCGATAGGCTTGCTTGTCGCACTGGGCGCGCGGCGACCAGACGGCTGGACCTCGCGAAGTGTTGAGCAGGCGGAACTGGATGCCGACTGCATCAGTGACTTCACCCATGATGCCGCCCAAGGCGTCCACTTCGCGGACGAGATGGCCTTTGGCGATACCGCCGATGGCCGGGTTGCAGGACATTTGCGCGATCAGATCGACGTTGAGCGTGAAGAGCGCGGTCTTCAGGCCCATTCGGGCGGCAGCCATCGCGGCCTCGCATCCGGCGTGACCAGCACCGACTACGACTACGTCGAAATGTTCGTTGAACGTCTGCATGTGCGCTTGTATCAACCCGAAGCAGCGGAGGAACAACGGACTGCTTCACCCAATCGCGGTAACCTACAGACATTGTAGCAACGTCGGCCATGACCAGGGTGGCGGGACGGCCGTACTCGCGACGGGAACGTCCCGTCCAAGCCGACTTGGACGGGACTCTCATATTCTGGCGACATTTGCTATCGATAAGAAGGCGGCAACGGGTTGCGATCCTGAAATCCCCGTTGATGCCAATAGGGATAGGTAATCACGGGCGCGCTGGCTTCATCCAGTCTCTTGACCTGCTCGGCGCTCAACGTAAAGCTGGCAGCAGCCAAGTTGTCACGCAGTTGGTGTTCATCGCGAGCTCCAATGATTACGCTGGAGACAGTGGGTTTGCGCAGCAACCAGTTCAGCGCAACCTGCGGAACCGTCTTGCCAGTTTCGGCGGCTACGACGTCGAGCGCGTCCACTACTTTGTATAGATATTCATCCGGGACTTGCGGTCCGACGTCCCCGGTCTTGTGCAAACGGCTCACCTTTGGCATGGGTGCACCGCGACGGAGTTTCCCGGTAAGCCGTCCCCAGCCGAGCGGACTCCAGACCAAAGCGCCCACACCCTCCGCATAAGCCTGCGGCA
>Ga0302321_100000871_pt1 | contig 26199 bp, 24 predicted proteins | sample Fen_T0_1_FD_202505 | JGI IMG/M metagenome (GOLD analysis project Ga0302321, IMG submission 202505) | Peat permafrost microbial communities from Stordalen Mire near Abisko, Sweden - Fen_T0_1 | ecosystem: Environmental > Terrestrial > Soil > Wetlands > Permafrost | place: Sweden: Abisko...
TGCCGGCCGGCCAGCGCTCCGATCAGCGGCCGATGGACGACCCGGCCGCGCCAGTAACCCATGGCGCCGGCCTCTTGCATCGCCTCCGCTCCCAACGGCGAGCCGTCCAGGCGTAGCTGCTCGATCGCCTCGTCCAGGCGGCGCCCCACCGCATCTTCGGTCGAGAATCCGTACAGGCGCTCGCCGGCAGGGTTTACGGCCGTAATCCGATCGCTTCTGTCGGTGGTCACGATCGCATCGGTCATCTGCTCGACGATCACGCCGCCGATGCGTGCCGATCCGGCCAGACTCTCTCGCAACTCCGCATCGCGCTGCAGCTTCCAGCGCGTTTCAGCGCTGCCGATGGCCAGGCCGACCTGCCGGCCGAGCTGGTCCAGGCGGGAGTGGTCCAGAGAGGGCGGGGGATCGCCGGCCCACAGCAAGATCATGGCGCCGATGCGGCGATCGTCATACCAGAGCGGCGTCGCGCGGAGGGAGCAGAGCCCGAGCGCCTTGGCCCGTTGTGTCCAAGCCGGCGAGTCGGGGTCGCCCAGGTCCATTTCGAAGGGAGCCTTGGCATCCTTGACGAGCATTGCCAGGGGCGAGCGCGCCGGATCGACGCCGCCCAGAGTGGCGCGGATAGCCTCCGGAGTGCTCGTGCCGGCGACGAGCGAGAAGCCCCCCGTGCCGTCGAGGATGGCCAGCGAAGCTCGCGCCTCCCAGTTCGAGGCGACGAGCTCGAGTGCCTTCTGGGCGACTTCTTCGACCTCCAGCAGCTCGGGGCCGGGCCGCGCAAGAGCCGCCAGGTTGCCAAGCGTGCCTTCCAGTCGCTCTTCCTGGGTCCTGTCGCGCATCCGGATCAGCGCATACCCGTGCGAGCCGGCCATCTGAGTCGCGAGCGAAACGATGATCTCGGCCGGAAAAGGATCGCCCGATGCTGGCCGAACTGGGAGCTGACGGACGATCGAACCCGACGCCAGCAGTTCAGCTCGGTCGAGGGCGGTATCGGCCTCGGACCTCCCGACCATGTAACCGACCAGAGCCTTCCCGATCAGGTCTCTCGTGGTTGTCCCAAGGATTGCCGCGGCCGCCTCGTTGGCGTCGATCATGACGCTGTCCAGGTCCGCAAGAAAGAGCGCCTCGGGGGAGTTGAAGAAGAGGTCGCGATAGGGGAGTTGCGCCGCGTCCGGACCCGACACAGCACGATCCGGACCCTCACCGTCCCAGAACATCGCGGCGACGCCGGCCTTGCCTTCGAACTCCGGCAGCTTGATCGGCTGGACGTGAGCCCGCAGCCACAGCGTGCGCCCATCGCAGGTTCGCACCTGAAGTGGCCCGTGCCAGCCGGCAGGTTGGAGAATCTCGACGCGGAGAGTAGCGCCGCCCGTGTCGTCGCCGCGGATGAGGGTCAGGCAGTCGAGCCACTGCTTACCCAGGGCATCGCCGGCCGCTATCCCCAGGATCCGCGATGCGTCGTCGTTCCAGAGCACGACCTTGCCGGCCGGATCGACGATCGCCAATCCTGCACCAAGCTGCTCGAGCAGCTGGAGATCCTCTCTGGACAAGGCCTTGATCACGTTCTTACAGCCCCGGGCGCGACTGTCTCTCCGAACTCACGTCGGGGCCTCCATCGCGCCACTATCGTAGCCCCCCGACGGGTCATATCTGTAGGCACCGTCGGTCCCGATTCGGAGTAGTCAATTCTGGTGAAACGGGCACCCGCAGCCTGCCGTGCGGAATGGTCGGCCGGTTCCGGCGGGAAAGGAGACCCGTTCGGCAACGGTTGCCCCGGTTGCTGTATCCTTCGCGGCCGTGGGCCCGTAGCTCAACGGTAGAGCAACTGACTCTTAATCAGTAGGTTCAGGGTCCGAATCCCTGCGGGCTCACCAATTCACGATCCCGGGCGACCCCTCCCGGACGGCCGGCGAGGGGTCGCGTGCTAGTCAACGATCGCGACTCGATCGCGGCCGTCGCGCTTGGCAGCGTAGAGGGCGCCGTCGGCCCGTTCGAAGAGACTCTCCCCCGTGTCGTCCGCGCAGGCCAATGAGCCACCCGCCGAGACGTGGACCGTCAGCACCGTCTCCTCATGACGAACCTCGGACTGTGCCACCAGGACGCGCACTCTCTCGGCGGTCTCGATCAGCCCGGCCGCGTCCGAAGCCTCCACCAGCACCGCGAACTCCTCGCCGCCCCAACGCGCGACGACGTCGCCGGCCCGAACCGCGCCCAGCAGTGTGGTAGCCACGCCGGTCAGGACGAGATCTCCGAACGCATGCCCGAACCGGTCGTTCACATCCTTGAAGTAGTCGATGTCCACCAGCAACAGGCCGAACTGCCAGCCGTAGCGGCTGAGGTTCTCCAACCGGCCTCTTAGTGCCGTGTCGAACATGCGACGGTTGGGGAGGCCGGTCAACTCGTCGGTGAGTGCCTCGTGGCGAGCCCGATCCGCGTCCTCGACGGCCCTCACGACCGCCGACGCGTCGGAGAAAGTCTCCACGCCGCCGATGATCGCCCCGCTATGGTCCCGGACAGCAGCGGTCCTGACGCGGACCGGTTTCCGATACCCCTCTCGATGGCGCAGCCAGATGGTCACGTCCCTGGACACGCCGTCGAGCATCGACGCAGCGAGCGGACATGTCGTGTGGCAAAGTGAATTCCCCTGGGCGTCGACGTGGGCCAGGATGTTGTCGTAGCACCGCCGTCCCACGATGTCCGAGGCCTTGTAGCCCGCCAGCTTCTGGGCCCCATGGTTCCAATATCTGATCGTGCGGTCGGGCTCGACGTAATAGACGCCGTCAGCGAGGTTGTCGACGATCGATTTGTGGAAGTCGTCCGGAGTTGGGCTGTTGGGCATTGGGTTGTCGCTCGCGAGCGGGAGAATTGACCGTAGGACCCCGTTCGCCACTGTACTCTGCGCGGCACGGCGGATGGCGAACCCGCAGAAGCGGCCGCCAGATGAGACGCAGAAGGGGCGCGGCCGGGCCGAAGGCGGCTAGGCGCGACCGATCCCGAGGAGCCGTTTGAACTCGCGCCAGACGATCCCATAGCACTCGCACGAGGCCGCCAGGAGCCCGTCCCGGTCGAGAATCGTCATGTGGCCGCGGTGGTAGCTGATCAGCCCCGTTTCCTGCAGCTCGCCGACGGCGATCCCGACACTCTGGCGCGTCACCCCGAGCATGAAGGCGAGGAACTCCTGGGTCAGGAAGAACTCGTCTCCTTCGGCTCGATCCTGCGTGGCGAGGAGCCACCTGGCCGCCCGCTGTGAGACCGGATGAAGTCCGTTGCAGGCGGCGTTTTGGGCCGTGTGGACGAAGTACGCCTGCGAGTACGTGGTCAGGACATTCTCGAGCCGGGTGCCCGGGGTCAGGGCCGGCAGGAAGTCCTGAGCGCGGATCCGGAGCCGTGCGGGCGCTATTCGGCTGACGGCCCAGAGGCACCGTCGATTCGCGGCGGCCTACAGCCGGCGGCGGATCGCCGAGCGCCGGCTGAGGACTGCGGCCAGGCCCAGGGCCCCGGATGCGAAACAGATCAGCACGGCCAGCAGCGGCGACGAATCGCTGCGCGAGGGGCTATGGGTGCCCGTTGGGGGCGCGGTCGCTGCCAGGACCGAGTCGAACGGCGTCGGCGTGGCGGCGGCGGAGTTGATGGGGCAATATCCGAAGCAGACGAGCGGTGCCAGCGCGGCCCAACCCGTGGGGTCGTAGCGGAACTTGCCGAGTCCGCCTGCCCCGTTGTCGCCGTAAGCGCCGTTCCAGGTGCTGTTCACGAAAGCCGCTTGCGGCTCGACGTCGGTGCCGACCGTCGGTTCACCCGAGTAGGTCTTGGCGGCGACGTTCAAGGAGTTCCACGGACCGCTCTTGCCGATCGGCGCGTAACCGTGGGTTTCGGTATTGAAGGAGATGCTCCAGATGAGCTGATCGGGCAGGCTGACGCCGGCCGGCAGGTTGAACGTGACTACGTGCGCCAAACCGTTGAAACAGGTGTTTTCGGCTGCCGAGTACCAGGGGTAGAAGCCGCTCTTGTCGCAGTGGCCCGTCGCGTCCCGGGAGGGGCGGTACGGCAAAGCGAACGACTGGGTCTTCGTGAGGAGAGGCGGAACGACGGCAACCGGTACGGCTCCGGTCGTGTCGGCGGCATAGATGTTCAACGTGAGGTCCTGGTTCCAGGTCGCACCGGGAGTGGTCTGACAAGTGACATCGCCGCCGGTCTCGCAGGCCCAGACCGACATCACGACTGTGACCGGAAGCTTGGCGCTCGATCGTTCGGTGCCACCGAGTTGGATCAAATCGCCAAACTCGCTGATGCTCCGCGCCTGGAAGGCGATGCTCCCAATGTTGCCTGCGATCTTCGACGCGATGTTGCGGTATGCCGTCGGCCCGGCGGCCATTGCCGGAGCGGCGACGAGAGCGAGGGTGGTCGCAACAACCGCGGCCCCGACCGCGGTCCTTCGCCCCACCGCGCCGGCGCGCGCAAACAGACTCCGAGGTGCATTGTTCACGTGTGAAATCTCCCGATATCCGCGCCTGCTGCGCCCTATCACCCAGGGCGGCCCCCACCTTTCGTTCGGCCATTCTGGCAGGACGGCCGGTGCCCGTTGTCAACCTTTGGTAACCAGGCCCGGTTGGCCGTTCGCGCACGAGCTCCGAGATCGCCCGGCGACAAGGTTGTAGGCTCTCGGCCATGCCCGACTTCTACGAGGTCCTACAGGTCCACCCGCGCGCAGAGGCCGAGGTCATTCGGGCCGCGTACCGCACCCTCGCTCGGAAATACCACCCGGACCACGGTGGCGATGCCGGGCGGATGATCGCGTTGAACGATGCCTGGGATGTTCTGGGCGACCCCGCTCGGCGAGCGGAATACGATGCATCCCGGCTGGCGACCGGCAGCGAGCGAACGCAAGCACCGGCGACGCCGAAGGAGACGGGCGGCGCGCGTGACGCAGCCGCACGTGATGCAGGGCCGACGCCCGATACCGGGGCCTCGCGCCAGACGGATGCGAACCACGCCGGTCCGCCCCCGGGCAATCCGTCGGGGACGGTCCTGGAATTCGGCCGGTACGCCGGCTGGTCGCTCGGCGAAATCGCCCGTCGCGATGCTGTCTACCTGGAGTGGCTGCAGCGGGCTACAGTCGGTCGGAAGCTGCGAGCCGAGATCGACGCCCTTCTTCGGCAGCGTTCCCCGGCCTCGCCTCGGATGGAGTCGGCGCGGCCGTGGGGCAGAGGCCGCTAGCGCGGCAAGCTGGCCGGCAACTCGCAGGTTTCGCGGTGCCGTGCATAGAATCGCCGTCGGCAAGGCGGAGGGGATCGGCGGGAGCCTTTCGCATCTGGTCGTGAACGGGAAGACGATCTCGGGTAACCTCATTCCTCTTCCGGCCAGCTCCGGAAAGGTGGTCGAAGTGGAGGCGTTCGTCGAGTGAGCCACGAGGGGGCACGGATCGGTGCCAACGCATACGGCTATTTCGATGAGGCGGCCCGCGAGTACGTCATAACCCGGCCCGACACGCCGACCCCGTGGATCAACTACATCGGCGAGGGTCGCTACGGCGGGATCGTCTCGAACACCGGCGGCGGCTACTCGTTCGATCGCGACCCTCGCAATCGCCGCGTCACCCGCTACCGCTACAACGCCGTGCCGGCCGATCAGCCGGGCCGCTATATCTACCTGCGCGACCAGGAGACGGGGGAGTACTGGAGCCCGACGTGGCAGCCCGTGCGCCGGGACCTCGAGGCTTACGAGTGCCGCCACGGGACCGCCTACACGCGCATCTCGAGCGCGCGCGCTGGGATCGCGGCCGAGGTCACTTACTTCGTCCCGCTCAGCGCGGCAGATGAGCCCGCGCCGTGCGAACTGTGGGTGCTTCGGGTTCGGAACACCGGCACCGTCCCACGACGCCTGAGAAGCTTCACCTACGCCGAGTTCAGCCTGTTCGACGCCTTCAACGACATGGTCAACCTCGACTGGGCCCAGCACATCGTCTTCAGCTCGTGCGAAGAGGGCATCATTCGGGTTGCCACGAAGTTCAAGCCGCTCGTCTATTTCTTCGGCTCGAGCGAGGAGCCGGCCGGCTACACCTGCGACAGAGAAGACTTTGTCGGCCGGTCGCGCGACCTGTCCGACCCGATCGTCGTCGAGACGGGGGAGCCATCCAATGCCCCGTCGCCGCGCGGCAACAGCGTGGGGTCGCTGACCCACGTGATCGAGCTCGCTCCCGGCGAGGAGCGCCGCATCGTCTTCGTCATGGGCGCCACCAGTCGACCCGCGGAGATTGCCCGGACCGTCGCCCGGTTCAAGGACGCCGCGGAGGTCGACGTCGCATTCGCCGCTTTGCGCCGGGACTGGGATGGGTACCTGTCCGCCTTTACGGTGCACACGCCCGACGCCGACACGAACGCGATGATCAACGTGTGGAACCAGATCCAGTGCCGAACCACGCTGTTCTGGTCGCGCTTCGTGTCGGCGTACGAGACCGGCCTCGGCCGCGGCATGGGTACGCGGGATAGCGGCCAGGACGTGCTCGGGACGATGCACACGGTGCCGGACCATGCCCGCCGGATGCTGACCCGGATCTGGGAGATGCAGTTCGCCGACGGCCACACGTGGCACCAGTTCTTCCCGCTGACCGGCGAGGGCGGCCCCGGGCTCGCGGCGGAGTATCCCGACTGGCCGCAGTGGTTCTCGGACGACCACCTCTGGCTCGTCATCGCCGTCTGCGCCTACCTGCGCGAAACGGGCGATTTCGCCTACCTCGACCAGCGAGTGCCGTTTGTCGACGGCGGAGACGAGTCGGTCTGGGGGCACATCCTCCGGGCGGTCGATTTCACGCTTGCGAACCGAGGGCCCCATCGCCTGCCGCGCTCGGGCTTTTCCGACTGGAACGACACCCTGAACATCGATCACGGCTCGGGCAAGGCGGAGAGCGTCTGGACGGGTATGCAGTTCTGCCGGGCGATGCTCGATCTGGCCGACCTGTGCAGGCACTCCGGTCGCACCGCCGCCAACGGCGCCGCGGAGGCTTCGCAAGCTGAGCGGTTCGAGAAGCTGCACGCCGAAATGGCGGAAATCATCAACGCCTCCGCCTGGGACGGAGCCTGGTACTCCCGCGCGTTCGACGACGATGGCCTCGCGATTGGCGTCGCCGGTGCCTCGCATCACGCCATCGACCTGATCGCCCAGAGCTGGTCGGTCATGGGCGAGGTGGCTCCTCCTGAACGCGCCGAGATGGCAATGGACTCCGCCGATGAGAAGCTCAACACGCCGTTCGGATTGGCGCTGATCTGGCCGCCCTACGATGGTTTCGATTCGAGCACTTGCGGCATTTCGACCTTCGTTCCCGGGGCCAAAGAGAACGGCGGCATCTTCTGCCATTCCAACCCTTGGTCGATGGTGGCCGCGGCGATGCTGGGCCGCGGCGACGACGCGTATCGCTACTACCGCCAGATCCTGCCCCTGGCCCGCACCGACTCGGACGTCTACAAAGTCGAGCCCTGGGTCTACCCGCAGAACATCTGCGGTCCTGCCCACCCTTCGTTCGGGATGGCCCGCAACGCATGGCTTACCGGCGCGGCTGCCTGGACCTTCGTCGCGGCAACGCAGTGGATACTCGGCATTCGCCCCACTTTCGAGGGCTTACGTGTGGCGCCGGTGCCGCCGGCAGCCTGGCCGGGCTTCACCGCTCACCGCGAGTTCCGTGGGACGGCGTACGAGATAACCGTGCGTCGCAAAGGGCCCGGAAACGCGGTCACGATGGTTGTCGACGGCGTGTCGGTTGTGGGCGACGTCGTGCCACTGCCGCCACCGGGAACAGTGTCGGTTCGAGTGGGGGTCGTCCTCCGCTGAGGGTGGCGTGAGCGCGTTGCGCTGATCCGACCCGTGCAACGGGGTGGGTTGGCTCCGGCTCGTTAGGGTGGGGCAACGGAAGATCCGGGTCTGGGCTGGTGCGCTCGCAGAGCGAGCCTGCCCGGCAGCCTGAGGAATACGATGCAGCCCCTTCGATCCGGCATCTTGCGGCCGATGTCCATTGCGATTCTCGGCCTGGTAATGGCTGCCTGCAGTTCCGGCGCCAGCGCTCCGCCGGCGTCGATCGGATCCCAACCCTCGAGCGCGGTTTCGGCCGCCGCTTCTGTCGCGGCAACCGTCGCAGGTGCCGCGACTTCCAGCGCGCCAGCCACCGCGAGTGTGGCCCCGGTCGGCGGCACGGGAGAGTGCACCGCGGGCATGCTCGGGGGGCACGTGAAGTACACCCTCAGCGGCTTCGAGGCGTGGCATTTCTGCGGTCCGGCCACCGGCTCGGTGACCCTCGGCGGCTTGACGATCACAGTCACGAGCGGCTGGTGCGAGACCAATGCGGCGGGCTATTCGGTCGCGATCGGGACCCAGCTTTTCGGGTCGCCGGATCCATCGCAGGAGCCAGACGTGCTGATAATCCTCGTCGCCCCCACGACCGGCGTTGGCACGATCTCAGGCGTCGTGGCGCATAAGCATTGGGCGATCCTGGGTGGCACGGTTGCCTTCACGTCCGGGCAGCACGGCGGGACCTGGTCGGGTTCGTCGGTATCAGGGGCTGCCGTACACGGCAGCTACACCTGCTGACCTCTTGACCTAGTAGAGGAAGGACAGGAAGCCGAAGAAGAGGCCGAGGTCGGTCCAGGCAATCTTGTCGGTCGTGACGATGCCTGTCGCGGTGAGCACGCCGATCGCGAAGCAGATGCACGCCACCAGGATCAACATCGACCTTGTGCTGCCGAACATCCGGTTGTTGCGTGCCATGGGAGTCTCCTCAGTCAGGATCCGGCCCGCCTCGCCACGACCGAGCGCAGTCAGAATCGGCCCGTGCCGAATCTAGGTTGGGTCGGGCGGGGGATCGAGGATGAAAACCCTGCCGGCCGGCTGGACCCTTCGGGCGCACTCGGAGCGAATCCGGCGTGCGACTTAAACGCGCGCCCCGTCAATTGCGTTCATAGCCGGGGAGGAGCATGCTTTGGGCCTGTCCGACCCCGTGCCGATGCCTCGGCTCTCGAGACTGCGTCAGGCCGGCAGCCGGAAGGAACCCGTGCTTCTTCTGAGCTTGCTCCCGTGCGCCTCGGCCGCGGCGGTCCCGGTCCAGATACTTGTTCGCGTGGCCCATGCGCCCGCCGTCGAAGATCGTGCCTCATGACGACCGGACGAACGACCGGCGTGTGGATTTCCGCCGCTTCGGCCACGATCCTGCAGTGGGGCCCTGACGGAGTCACCATCCGGGAGCGGATCGACTCGCTGGTCCCGGGCCGGCATCGCTCCACCGGCCGTCCGCCGACCGAAGATCACCCGGCCGGCGAAGGTCACCGCGACGAGCACATGCGCGCGTTCTTCGCTCAGATCAACGCCAGGGTTCCGATCGACGACGATCTTCTTCTCCTCGGCGACGGCGAGGTCGTAGAGCACTTCGCGCACCAGGTCGAGGCCAACGACCACAACCGCCACTCGGCCCGGCGGGTCGAGATGGAAAAGAGCGGTCCGATGACCGAACCCCAGCTGCTTGCCCGAATCCGCGCTTTTGCCGGCGCACCGGCCAGACGCACGCTTCCGAGTTGAGCCAGGAGATCCGATGACTCGAACCAAGAGCGCCCCGACCAACCGACGGGCCGACGACAACGACCTGATCAACGAGCGGTTCCACGCTCTGCTGCGCGAGGCCGCGGAGAGGCGCGAGGAGCGAGCGCTGGTCAAGTCGACCCAGGACGACGCTGCGGCCAAACAGGAATCGGCCGATCTCATGGCCCTGGCCCGGAGCGAGGCCGGCATGGCTCCACGCTTCGTCCGGAGCGATCAAGCGGCAGCGGCTATCGGTAGCGGTCGACCGAGCAGGTAGCCTTGACCCAGGTCGATCTCGAGGGCGCGCAGGACGCCCAGCTCTCGATCAGTGTCTATGCCCTCGGCGATCAGCCTGCAGCCTGTAGCAAGAGAGAAATGCCTCAGGCCGGCAATCATCGCCTGACGCGCGTCATCGGACTCGAGATCGGCGACCAGCCACCGGTCCAGCTTCACGAACGCCGGTCGTAGTTCGAGAATGTGTCGCAGGCTCGCGAACCCGGCACCTGCGTCGTCCACCGCAAGTTGGACCTTTGGTCCGAGCTCGGCCATCGCAGCACGGAACGAGGGGTAGTCGGCTATGGCCGTGTGTTCGGTCACTTCGAGGACCAGTTGCCGGCCGCTTCCGGCGAGCATCGTGCGCAGCGGCTCCCCGGCGAGGATGAGCCCGGGCGAGGCATTCACGTTCAGCCACGCCGATTCGGGAAGGGTCTTCGCGGCCTCTAGTGAGGCCCGGAGCGTGGCGGTCTCCAGCTCCTGCTCCAGGCCGACCGCTGCCGCCTCGGCGAAGACTGCCTGAGGGTCGGCGCCGTCGGCAAAGCGCGTGAGCGCCTCGTAACCGACGATCTCGCGACACCCGAGTTCGACGATCGGCTGGAAGACCGGATAGAAGGTTGCGTCGGCGATGATCGTCGCGATGTGGTCGCGAGATCGTCCCATCTCGCTCCTCTCGGCCACGTCCCGGCCGATCAGCGCTCCGGCCAGATCCGCGAACTCGACCAGAGCGGGAAGCGCCTCCGTGACGGTCGCTTCGTTTAAGTCCCCCACGGCGTCGATGAGAAGCAAACCGATGAGACGCTGGTCGTGTCGGACCGGCGCGTACCCCACCGAGTGGATTCCGGGGCCGGTCATGAGTTCGTTGTAGGGATTCGAGGGCCGATCCAACAGCGGCTCGATCCAGGGACCCTGGGCGGCCCGCTCGTAGAGGTACCGGCTGTGCTGGAAAGAGAGCCGTCGCAGCGGCGGATCGGATCGACCGGCAACGACGAACCCGATCGGCAAGGCGTATCCATCGAGCCCGAAGAGGAATAGACCCGCGGCCGTCACCTCGCTGAGCGTTACGACGCGGCGGCAGATCGCCTGGGCGGTGGCCTCGGGCTTGTCACGTGCACGCAGGCTTCGGATCGTCTCTCCGATGAGCGCGCGTTCCCGGACGAGTTGGCTCGAGTGCTCCAGCAACTCTCGCTCGTGCGTGACGTCACGCTTGACGGCCAAGTAGCTCGTGACGGCGCCGGAGGAGTCGCGGATCGGCGAAATGACGGACTCTTCTGTGAATAGGGAACCGTCCTTGCGCCGGTTGACAAGGTCGGTCGCCCACGGCAAGCCGTTTGTGAGCGCTGCCCACATTGCGTCGTAGAACCAGGGAGTGTGCAGGCCGCTCTGCAGGAAACGTGGGTTCTGGCCGATGGCTTCGTCGCGGGAGTATCCCGTCACACGCTCGAAGGCGGCATTGACGTAGACGATGCGGGCCTCGGTGTCGGTGATCACGACCGACTCGGCCACCTGCTCGACGGCTGCAATGAGGCCGGCGCGCTCTATGACTTCGCTCGTCGTCGCTGCAACATCGGATTGCGTGGAGCCGGACGCGGCGCGTGACGATGCGCGGGATGCCGTCCGACGACCGGACGCACCCCGGTCGTAGCGCGAACCGGAGTCAGGCCCGGGATTCTTCAATGCTCCAGATCCGAACGAGCACTCCTGTTGAGTCCCGACGTAAGGTCGAGTGGCAGGCGTGGCCTCGCCACGTTATCGCTTCGTTCGCGAGTTATACATTCTCCGGAGCCCCCCGGACGTATCAACGCCGCGTCAGTCAGTAACCATTGGATCTGTCAAGCGCGCAAAGTACGGGCTTCGGTGCAATGAATTGGTACCGATTCGTACTACTGTTGATATGAAACACCACCGTTGACACCACCCGGAGTGGGGTGTTCACTCAGCGCACGGCATTTGGCCGGAGCGTCGACTTTGATGCCCCGCTTCCTCGGATGCCCCCAAGGCCCAGGAGGCAGACATGGCAAACCATCAAGTCGACCGGACGATCCACCCGCTCACCTTTCTCTTCCGAGGCGTCTTCGCCTTCGCGCTTCTTGGGGCTTCGCTGATCATCACGACTGCGCCAGCTGCCGCGGCTTCCGTCGGTGCGACGACGACATGCAGCAACGGCGTCGACAACGCCGGCGGCAAGGGCCTCATCTGCGACATTACGGTCGTGAACTCGATCACCGCGAGCGGCGGAACTGCCCGGGTCACGATCCACGAGTGTCACGGTGCCGCAGGTGCGCCGACGGCGGCGTGCACGACCAAGACCACGATCCTGAGTGTGGCGGTCAGCGCTATCACCCAGTGCAATGGGTCGATCAACGGCGGTGGCGGGACGCTCCGCTGCACCATCGTTGTCACCAACAACTTCTACGGCGGCCTCGCCCCCGGTGCCACCGCAGCGACCGTGAACCAGTGCGTCGGATCCGGCGACGGCCTCCACACCGGCTGCACTCCCTTCCCGGCCACCACCAGCGGCGCGGCAATCACCCAGTGCAACGGCTCGGCCAATGGCGGGACACTGGTCCAGCTGACCTGCCACGCCACGGGCACGATGGCATCGGCCCACGCTGTCGCGATGAACCAGTGCAACGGCTCGGGGCTCGGCGGTGGAGGCCTGGTCATCTGCTCGGCCTCTGTTGTCAGCAATGTCGCCGCGGGCACTCCTCCTCCGACATCCACCTTTACCGTCGGCTCGAGCAGTAGCTCGACGCCGTCGCCCGTGGCTCTGTTGATCTGGTTTGCAATGGGCGTGCTTGGTCTCGCGGTAGTCGAGGCTCGGCGAAGGAGCATTCACAACTAAAGCCAATCTGAGGTTGCGTCCAGCGACCTCCAGTCAACCGGCATTGACCGACGGGCCCTTCCTCCAAGGCCCGTCGGTCTTCTTTTTGGGTACGGCCGGTTGAGTGCGGCTCGGCCGAGCAAGAGGCGGCGGTCCGGCCCGCGAGTCATCGCCGTTGGCAGCTCGGCGAACCATTGGTTTTGGAGCCCGGCGCTCTACACTACACGGGGGGCATTGGGTTTCGCGACCATGAGTCGGCCGTTGGCGGCCGGAGGCATTCTGTGGGCGGCAGTGGCTTTGGCGAGTCGCACCATACAAGGATTGCCGGCGCCGCCAGAGGGCGGGCGATTCGCGGCGCTCAGTCAGCCGCGGATATCGACGAGACGCGGCGCGGCGTTGCCGACCCACCTGTTCAGGACGCGTCCCGAGGCTCGACCAGTCCGCCCGAGGCGAACTCGATCAGTCGCCTTTCCGTGCCCGCATCCCTAAAGAGGTTCTCTCGTCTGCAGGTGAACAAAGCCGTGCAGAGGGAGGCGGTCGCGACCCAACGGGACGAGACGGCGCGACTCCGGGACGTTCGCGCCGAAGCGCTCGACCGCTCCATCGCAGCCTCTGACGCGCCAATGGCGGATAAGCTCGAGCACGTCCGCGCCCGTGCCTCGGCCGCCCGCGTCCGTGCGGCGGCCGATCGAGACACTGCCGCACAAGACCGAGCGGATGCCGCCGACGAACGGTCGCTTCTGCAGGCCGAGGTGCAAAGCGCTCATCTCGACGACCTGACCGGAGCCTTCCGCCGCGAAATGGGCGCACTTGCGCTCGCCCATGAGATCGACCGAGCGCGGCGTGCCGACGGGCGTTTCGTCATCGCCTTCGTCGACATCGACGGGATGAAGGGCGTGAACGATCGGGATGGGCACGCCGCCGGCGACCATGTGTTGAAGACACTCGTCTGGACGATGCGGTCGAAGATGCGCTCCTTCGACCCGGTCGTTCGTTACGGCGGCGACGAGTTCGTGTGCGGACTCGGAGGGATCGACCTCGATGAAGTCGAGCGTCGTTTCGACTTGATCGATCGGGCCCTCCAGGACCATGTGGGCGTTGGGATCAGCGTAGGCCTGGCCGGGCTCGAAGCGGACGAGACGCTCGATCGGCTCACCGCGAGGGCCGATGCCGCACTCCTCGATGCCAAGAAGCGCCGCGGCGGCTAGCTCGTGAAGTTCGCGATTCGAACGACCGACCAATGAGCGCAACCGCAAGGGTGTTTCAGACGACCCTCGTGGGCCGCGAGTTGGTCGCGGAGCAGACGATGTCCTTCCGTTTCGATAAACCGGCGAACTGGGAGTATCGGGCCGGCCAATCGATCGACATGACGCTGCTGGATCCGCCCGAGACCGACGCAGAGGGAAACCTTCGTCCCTTCACCATTTCGAGCGCCCCGCGAGAGAACGTGATCGCGATCACGACGCGCCTGCGCGACACCGCCTTCAAGCGGGTGCTGCAGGCGGTTCCGTTTGGAACCGAGGTCAAGATCGAAGGGCCGTTCGGAGACTTCAAGTTGCACCGGGCCGCGCGGCCGGCGGTCTTGCTGGCGGGCGGCATCGGCATCACGCCGTTACGGAGCATCCTCGTCGAGACGATCGGCGGCGGCTCATTGCCGTACCGCGTGGTGCTGTTCCACGCCAATCGGCGGCCGGAGGACGCGGTGTTCGCGGACGAATTGCGAGCGCTCGAACAGAAGGACCGGAACCTGACCTTTGTGCCGACGATGACGGCCCTGGGCGACTCGGCGCAGCCGTGGGACGGAGAGCGCGACCACATCGACGCGGCCATGCTGGCGCGGCATTTGGGCGGGGTGGCGGATCCGATCTACTACATCGCGGGACCGGCGGGCATGGTCGCGGCCCTGCGTGCGATGGTGGTGGCGTCGGACGTGAACGACGACGACATCCGGACCGAGGAATTCTCGGGTTATTGAAGTCCGCCGCTCGAGGCGCGAACTCCCTTGTCCAGAACAAGCAAACGGCCCGGGGAGGGAGGACCCGGGCCGTTTGATCTGACGAAGACATCCCGTCACTGACGTCTTCGATGGGGTGTTCGTATTGGAACTGTCGCCAACATGGCTCCGAAGCCTGAAGATCCCCTGAATGTTCCGCCAGACCGTCCAAACTTATGGCAATCGCCCTTGCTTCCGCGCCTCGTGGCGTGGTCTCTCGTGCTAACCTACGCCAAGCCTTTGCGGCCGGTCCTGTGAGGCCGGCGTACCGGTCCAGAGAGGCCGGGGAGGAGTCGAGATGGTCGCCTGCGATTTGAACCACCGTGCCAATCCGGCCGGTGGCCTTTTTGTGTGAAGCAACCGCCATTCCCACGCCCCAGCGCCGTCGTCGACTCCAGGGTCGGTGACTACGGGCCCGCGTTGCTGGCCCTCGAAGACGGGCGTCTGTTCCCCGGCATCGCCTTCGGCGCGATGCGTTCCGGGCATGGTGATCTCGTCGTGAACACCAGCCAGACCGGCTACCAGGAGATCGCGACCGATCCGAGTTACGCCGGCCAGCTCGTCGTCATGACGTACCCGCTCATCGGCAACTACGGCCGCGTCCGATACGACGACCAGTCGGAGCGACCCTGGCTGCGCGGCCTGATCGTGGCCAACGCCACGGCCGCCGTGCTCGACGACGCTCGCCAGCTGGCGACGATGTTGCGCGAGTCGGGCATCCCGGCGATCGCCGGCGTCGACACCCGAGCCCTCGCCCGGCACCTCCGATCGAGCGGCTCCCTGCGAGCCATCGTCACGGCGCCGGGCCAGACAGACGAGGATGAAGCTCGCGCCCTGGCGCGCGAGGTGCCGCGCTGGGAGGACCAGGATTTCGTGGCCGAGGTTTCGCCCGCCGCCGCACGCGACGAGGGCGATCCGTCCGAGGGCGGCCCGCTCGTCGCCATCATCGACTTCGGGCTCAAGACGAACATCGTGCGCAGCCTTCGCAGGCGCGGGGCCCGCGTGCGTGTCCTGCCGCACACGGCTACCGCTGCGGAGGCGCTCGCGGCGGACGTCGATGGCGTCGTCTTCTCGCCCGGCCCGGGCGATCCGGCCCGGCTCAGTGGCCCCGTGGCTCTGGCGCGCGCCGCGATCGCGGACGGGAGGCCTCTCCTGGGTATCTGCCTGGGCCACCAGATCATCGGCCGTGCGGCCGGGGCGAACACGCGCCGCCTGCCGTTCGGCCACCACGCCGCGAATCACCCGGTGAAGGATCTCGAGACGGGCCTCGTCCAGGTCACTGCCCAGAACCACGAGGTCACGGTCATCGGCGAGACGCTGCCCGAGGCGAGCGGCTTCGTGGTCAGCCAGATCGACCTGAACGACGGATCGGTCGAGGGCCTGCGCCACCGCACGCTCCCGATCGAGACGGTTCAATACCACCCCGAAGGCGGCCCGGGGCCGTTGGATGCGCTGGCGGTCTTCGATCGATTCGTCTCAGCCGCCACGGCCCGGCACGGGGGAGGGGAGCCCGAACCGACGGTCGGGAAGGTCGAAGCAGTCCACCTTGATACGGCCGAACTTCAGCGGCGGCTCCAGGGGATGGACTGAGTGTCTCGTCCAAGTCCCGCGAGTCGGCCGTCGACGGGCCGATCTCCCCTCTAGCCCTCGCGCTTGCGCACCCTGTAGCGGATGACCGTCTTGGGTGACGTGGCATCGGGCCGCGACTGGTATTCCTCCTCGTGCTCGCCGACGATCTCGTAGCCGCTTGCGGCGATGAAGTCGTGGAGGAGCTGGATGGTCGGACCTTCATCGGCATAAGTGCCGACGTGCAGCACCTCGGCGACGGTGCCGTACTCCCAGCGTTCGATCACTACCGGCGTCCTCGGGTCCTTCTGAGGAACCTCCGTCGTTCCCTCCGGCACCTCGAGCCCCCAAGCGGCCTCCCATTGGTCGCGCGGCCTGACCTCGCGACCAGGCGTGGTGAACCCCCGGCCGCGGGGCGCCGTCACCTTGAACTCGGGACCACCCGCCTTCTTGAGCGCGAACTTCAGTCCGTACCCGGCGCCGTAAAGCGCAGGGAAGACGTTGGGTGCGACTTTGGTCGGGTCGCCCACCGTGTGCACGACCGCCATCGTCGCCGCGGGCATCTCTGAAAGTTCAGGCACAAACGGCTTTAGCTTCTTCATCTCGATTCCCTGCTCCTCTGCTCTAGCCGGACGACGAATCCGGCCACCCAATCGCGCCCCGAAAGCAGCGACTGCTCGCTGTAGTCGAACGCTTCGCCCACGGACCACTCCACCTCGCCCGCAACTCGGCGCTTCTCGCGAACCTCGCGCAGCCGCTCGTCGAGCGTCTCGTGACATGCGCGTGCCGCCTCGAGAGCGCGGTCCTGAGGCAGCCAGGCTAGGTTGGTCAGCCCGAGAAGAAACGGCATCTTCGCCTGCGCTGCGCTGAGTGCCGTCAAGCTCGCCTCGGTCCACGCGAAGAAGCCCTCGCCGGTCGGTGAGTAGACCTTTCGAGCTGGACCTTTGCTGCCGGTGTCGTCCCGGCGCCCCTCGACCAGCCCAACTCGTTCCATCTTGCCGAGCAAGGAGTAGATCGATGAGAAACCCACATCGGTCCAGTCGCGCATTCCACGCTCGGCGATGACGCGCTCGATCTCGTACGCATGGCGCGGTCGCTCGACGACCAGGCTCAGCACCGCAAGTTCGGCGTCGGTAATTGTGGCAACCTCCCAGCAACTACTCTATATCAAGAATAGCTGGTGGGTCGAGCGTCTGCCACAATGGCGAACGCATGGGCCCAGCATTGCTGACCGGCCGAGCACTGAACGGAGAAGTCGATGAAGAATCACGCCAGCCTCGGCACCGGTGACGCCCAGCTTGCGATCCAGGTCATCCAGTCGGAGCTGGTGCGGCGCAGCAAGTCCGCGGTCATTGCCGTGGCCGACAACCACGGCGAGTTGATCGGATTGCTTCGGGGCGACGACGCTCCGTTGCCGTCGATCGTGATCGCGACCAACAAAGCCTGGACCGCGGCCCGCGAACGCAAGCCGAGCTTCGAGCTGGGCCAGGCGTCGCGCGATCCCCAGAAGGGCTTCGACATGGCCTATTACGGCGACCGGCGCTACATCGGCTGGGGCGGGGGCGTGCCCGTCGTGGTGGCCGGGAACGTGGTCGGCGCGATCGCGGTCAGCGGCCTCTCGCAGGAAGAAGACATGGAGTTGGCCGGAATGGCCGTCGCGGCGGTCGTTGCAGCGATCGGACAGGCGGCCCCAACTGAGTCCTGACGCGTCGGCGGTGGCGAGGAGCAGGGGAGTGCTGATCCGTCTCGACGATCTCCGCGGCCCGGATATCGCGGCGTTTCTCGAGGAGCATCTCGAGGACATGCGGGCCGCGTCGCCGCCGGAGAGCAAGCACGCCCTCGACCTCGACGGCCTCCGGAAGCCCGAAATCACGTTCTGGACGTCTTGGGATGGCGATGTGATCGTCGGTTGCGGCGCCCTGAAGCAACTCGACGCGACTCACGGCGAGATCAAGTCGATGCGCACCCGGGCCTCGTACCGGGGCAGGGGAGTGGCTTCGGCGTTGTTGAGCCATGCCTGCGAGGAAGCCGCGCGACGAGGGTACCGGCGCATCAGCCTGGAGACCGGCTCCGGCGAGTTCTTCGCCCCCGCGAGGGCGCTGTACGCCAAGTTCGGCTTCGTCGACACGGAGCCGTTCGGCGACTACAAGCCCGATCCCAACAGCTGCTTCATGACGAAGGCGCTGGACTGACCGCGGACGACAGGCCTCCGCTGAGTCTTTCTTCAGTGGTCCCAGTGGACTCGCACGGGTTGCCGGATACCAGGCAGCGGCATGGACGCAGCCTCCGACTCCACAGCTGCGCGTTCCGCGGGTGAGAGCCGGCGCCACGACTCGATCGTGACTTCGGTCTGGGCGCGTCTCCACGTCCCGACGACCTCGCCGTCGACCAGGACGGCGCCGGGCCAGACACTAGGGGTCCAGAGCCGGCGACGCTTGTCGGGGTCGGAGACCAGGAGCTCTCGATCAGCTCCTTGCAGGAGGGTGTATGCGTCGCCGCTCGGGAGAAGGCGTGCGGGGGCTAGGGCTCCGCCCGGGGCGAGGAACGCCGGCTCGTCGGCGGTCAGGATCCAGGCGTCGCCGGCGGGCGTTCGCACCGGCGTCAGCGACTTGCCGAGCGCGTCGAACGCGGCGCGGCCGGCGGTCCGCGGTCTGATCCCGGCCCACGCAGCGAATGCGTCGGGCGTTGCCGGACCGAACACGTGCACGTATCGGCGCGCAAGCTCGAGACGGGCTTCGTGAGGGTCGATGTCCGGACGCGGCACGGTCCAGACAGTTGGTGCGCGCGCCCCGTCCCAGCGGATCAGCACCGTGCCGGTCGGCGCCGCATACCGCAGGCTGTTCGGATGCAGCCCGAGCGCGTGTCCCACCTCGCCGTAGCTCATCCTTCGGCCGCCCAGGAAGTCATGTAGCCGGCCGGCGTAGTCGTCCGCCCTGCGTCGCAGCTCGCCGCCGTCCGCGAGCCGCCCGAGCGAGAAGACCGCGAGGTCGGGCGCGGCGACGACGTACACCGCCCAGCGCGGCCCCCAAAGCTGAACGAGCGACGGGTCTTCCCACGCGTACGGTTCGGTCCCCTGAACGCGGGCATGGATCGAGAGAAGGGCCGCTCGCGGAACGCTGTCCTGCAGGCCCGCCCAGGCCGCGCGCCTCAGAGACTCAGGGCCCGGTGGCAGCCGCTCATCGAGAGCACCGACGGAGCGTCGATGCGTGAGGATCTGCTCGCGCGTCAGTTCGAGCCGAGCCGTCGTCACGTCAGATGTCCCTTCCGACAATGGAGTCGTTCAAGATGCCCTGATCATGCATCGCAACAGCTTCGCGTTGCCGGGGCGCTCTCGTTGTCCTGGTGGGCGCGCAGCGGACAGCAACGGAGACGGTTATACTTTTGGTATGAAGACGGCGATTTCGATCCCAGATGACGTGTTCTTGGACGCAGAGCTGCTGGCTCACAAGACAAAGAAGTCGCGCAGCGAGATCTACAGCCGCGCAGTTCGTGAGTATGTGGCCCGCTACTCTGAGGACGGCGTAACTGACGCTCTCGACGCGCTGTACGACAAGCCGGCCGAATCCGATGAGTTCGGTCAGGCCGCGGCCCGGAATGCGCTCGGGCAAGTGGAATGGTGATCGCCCAGGGTGAAGTCTGGTGGGCGGACTTGGCGGAGCCGGCGGGCTCGGCTCCCGGCTTCCGACGGCCTGTCGTAGTCGTGCAAGGCGACTCGTTCAATCGAAGCCGCATCGCCACCGTTGTCTGCGTCGCTCTCACGAGCAACCTCAAGCTGGCAGAGGCACCTGGCAACGTGGCCCTCTCGCCACGAGCCACCGGTCTCGACCGGGAATCGGTAGCCAACGTTTCGCAGGTCGTCACGCTCGACAAAGCCTCGCTGGGCGAACGAACCGGCAAGCTGACCAGCCAGAAACTGGGGCTGATCCTTGACGGCATTGATGTTGTCCTTGGGACGGTGAGAGCCCGGCCCTAGCAGGAATCAGTCCCGAGCAACTGCCCGAGGCCCGCTGGATCTACCGCTAGGTTGAGTCGGCGGCCCCAGGCCAGATCATCTTCGGGTGCGCCGCGCAACCGGCACCACGCGCTCGACGGCGACCGCGCCGGCTGACATCCGATGAGTAAGATGGCCGAGTCGTGTTGTCGGGCGCAGAACCTGGGGTGACGCCGTGAAGTTGTTCCACCTGCTGCGGAGCCAATCGACCTTCGGTTGGGCGGAGATCAAGCCTCTGATTCGTGAGCTTGTGTGTCCGGTCTTCGTCGAGATGGGCTTCGAGCAGGCCGGTGTGACTATGTGGCGCTATCGCGAAGGGTTCGTCGATGTCGACCGTTTCCGGGTCCCTTGGCGGTTCCGATGGCAGGTCGAGTTCGGATGCACGACGCGGAAGCCTGGGGTTGGGCAGCCCCTTCCGTGGGATTGCGAGTTTCGTTACCTCCCCATTGACTCACTGCAGGAATTCGCGAGGAACGAAGCCGCGCAGCGACTTATCCTCGCTCGGCTGGCTCCGCAGCTGCGCGACGCCGCAACGTCGTGGTTCGGGCAGTTCGCGACGACGCCGGGCACTTCCATGGATATGCCGACTACACCGAACGGCACCACGGTCTCATGAGGGTCCAACCATAGACGACCACCTTCGTGCTAACCTTGGCCAAGCCCTTGTGCCGATCCCGTGAGGTCGGCGTACCGGTCCAGAGAGGCCGGGAAGGAGACCCGATGAGCACCTGTAAGCAGAACCACCGAGCCCCTGCGGCCGGTGGCTTTTTTGTGGGCGCAGCGGACACCGACGCCGCGTGAGTCAGCCCGAGTTGTCGTACCCCGTACCCGCCAACTCGGCGCCGCGCGCAGTGCGGATCAAGCCCAAGAGCGCGCTGATCATCGGTTCCGGGCCTGTGGTCATCGGGCAGGCGGCCGAGTTCGACTACGCCGGCACGCAGGCCTGTCGGGCTCTGCGGGCTGAGGGCGTTCGGACGATCCTCGTCAACTCGAACCCGGCCACGATCATGACCGACGCCGAGGTGGCCGACGCCGTCTACCTCGAGCCGCTGACCGTCGAGGCGATCGAGCAGGTCATCGCCAAAGAGCGGCCGGAGGGGCTCCTCGCCGGACTCGGCGGCCAGACCGGCCTGAACCTGGCCGTGGCGCTGGCGAAGGCGGGCGTCCTGGAGAAGTACAACGTCCGGCTGATCGGCACGCCGCTCGAGGCGATCGAGATGGCAGAGGACCGCGAGAAGTTCCGCGACCTGCTCGACCGGATCGGGCAGCCGTACGCGCCGAGCTGGATCGTCGAAGGCGAAACCGATGAGGAGCGGGACGCGGCCGCCCACATCGCCCTCGAGAAGATCGGCCTACCGGCGATCATCCGGCCGGCCTTCACGATGGGCGGAACCGGTGGCGGCATCGTCGAGACCGAGGCGGCCTACTGGGAGCGGACCCGGACGGGCCTGCGCCTGAGCCCCATCCACCAGGTCATGATCGAACGCTGCCTGGTGGGCTGGCAGGAGATCGAGTACGAGGTCATGCGCGACGCGGACGACACCTGCATCGCCGTCTGTTCGATGGAGAACGTCGACCCGCTCGGCGTCCACACCGGCGACTCGATCGTGGTCGCGCCGGTGCAGACGCTGCCGGACCCGGTCCACCAGCGACTCCGCTCGGCGGCGCTGGCCATCATCCGGGCGCTGGGAGTCGAAGGCGGCTGCAACGTCCAGTTCGCGCTCTCGCCCGACTACACCGAATACGCCGTCATCGAGGTCAACCCGCGCGTCAGCCGATCATCGGCGCTCGCGTCGAAGGCCACGGGTTACCCGATCGCGCGCGTCGCGGCCCAGATCGCGGCCGGTCGGCGGCTGGCGGAGATCCCGAACGTGGTGACGGGCACTACGGTCGCGGCCTTCGAGCCGGCGCTGGACTACGTGGTCGTCAAGCTGCCGCGCTTCCCGTTCGACAAGTTCCCCACGGCCGATCGAACGCTGGGCAGCCAGATGAAGGCGACCGGCGAGGTGATGGCGATCGACCGAACCTTTGGCTCGGCGCTGAACAAGGCCCTGCGCGCGCTCGAACAGGCGGGCGCGGGTTTCCTCGCCGAGAACGCCGGTTGGCAGGCCACGCTCGACTACCTGATGGAGCCCGCGGTGGCGCAGCCGATGGTGACCGTCGACGGTGGCGGGCTGCTGTGCGAGGCCCGCGCCCACGCCGAGCGCGCCGCATATCCGATCGTGCTCAAGCGCTTCCTCGCCCCGTCCGACTCGCGCCTGTGGCGAATCCTTGCGTTGCTGCGGCGCGGCATGCCGGCCGAGCGGATCCGCGGCGTGACCGGCATCTCGGCGTGGTTCCTCTGGGAGTTCGAGCGGGCGATCGCGCTGGAGCGCGAGGTCCGGAAGATGGGGGCGCGGATCGCGGAGCCACGGGACGATAAGGCGGCAACTCTCCTGGCGACCGTGAAGCGCGCCGGCTTCGGGGATCGCGAGCTGGCGCAGATGGCGGGCATCGATGCCGAGGCGATCCGATTGGCTCGCATGGAGCTCGGCCTCGTGCCGGGTTACGCGATGGTCGACACGTGTGCGGCGGAGTTTGCCGCCGAGACGCCGTATCTATACGCCACGTACGCGGCGAGTGGTTCGGAGCCGGAGCTGCCCCCGGTTGAACGGCCCGCGGCGCTGGTCATCGGTTCGGGGCCGGTGCGGATCGGGCAGGGCATCGAATTCGACTATTGCGCCGTCCACGCCTCGGCCGAGCTTCGCGAACGCGGGTGGCAGGCGGTAATGATCAACTCGAACCCGGAGACGGTCTCGACCGACTTCGACGCTTCATCGCGCCTCTACTTCGAGCCGCTCGATCCGGAGAGCGTGCGCTCGGTCGTGGAGGCCGAATCGCCAGCCGGCCGGCCGCTAATGGGCGCCTTCGTCCAATTCGGAGGCCAGACGCCGCTCAACCTGGCCGAGTCGCTGGCCGCTGCCGGAATTCCGCTGCTCGGCGCCAACCTCGAGACGATCGATCAGGCCGAGGACCGGATCCGCTTCGCCAACTTGGTCGAGGCTGTCGGCATCCCGCAGCCCGAAGGCGGGATGGCGCGGTCGATCGAGGAGGCGCTCGCGCTGGCCGATCGGATCGGCTATCCGGTCATCGTTCGGCCGTCCTTCGTCATCGGCGGTCTGGCCATCGACTTCAGCTACTCGCCCTCGGACCTCGTGGAGCAGCTCGCGCGCGCGACCGTCGTAGACCCAGATCGGCCGGTCCGGATCGACCGTTATCTCGAGGGTATCGAGGTCGACGTCGATGCGATCGCCGACGGCGAGACGGTTCTGATCCCGGGCCTACTGGAGCACGTGGAGCGGGCCGGCGTCCATTCGGGCGACTCGGTGGGGATGTTCCCGCCTCAGACAGTTTCAACCTCCGACCAGGAGCTGATCGTCGCCGCAATGGATCGGATCGTGCGCGCGCTCGACGTCCACGGCCTGGTCAACGCGCAGTTCATCGTCCGCGACGACGGCGTCTATCTCATAGAAGTGAACCCGCGCGCGAGCCGCACTGTGCCGTTCATGAGCAAGGTCACTGGCGTGCCGATGGTCAAGCTCGCGGTCCGGATTGCGCTTGGGGAAACGCTGCGCTCGATGGGGTGGGGGAATGGGCTGCTGGAGCCGTTGGCACTGATCGCGGTCAAGGCGCCGGCCTTCTCCACGGCCAAGCTCCGTGGCGTGGACCCGTCGGTGGGCCCGGGCATGCAATCCACAGGGGAGGTCATCGGCATTCACACCGATCCGCGAGTGGCCCTGGCGAAGGCGATGCAGGGTGCGGCTCTGATCCCGCCACGGCCCGGTGCCGATGGGGCGCTCGCCCTCATCTCCGTCGCGGAACGCGATCACGGGGAGCTGCCGCGCGTGGCCCGGGCGCTGGCGCGCGCCGGCTACCGGTTCGCCGCGACTTCGGGGACCGCGGCGGAGCTGCGCAAATTGGGCCACGAGGCGCAGGTCGTGGCCAAGGTCGGGGAGCGGGCGTCGGACGGCCGCGTGCCAATCCTCGATCTCATAGCCCGCGGCTCGGTCCGGCTCGTCGTCAACACGCCGTCACCCAAGTCCGGCCCGGTCCGCGACGCCGCGGAGATCCGCCTCGCCGCTACCGCGGAAGGGATCCTGTGCCTGACCGCCATCGAGACCGCGGTCGCAGCGGCCGAAGCCCTGGACCCGGACCTGCGCACGCGTCTGGCAGAGGTCCGATCACTCGGCGAGTGGGTGCCGAACCCGGGCGTGCCGCGGGGCGTGGTCGTGGGGGCCGTGTAAGGGGCGCGCGGCGCGGCCGCGGCGCCACCGCGCGGGAATATCGAGGCCGGCAGAACCTGCGGGACGGAACGGCCCTCTGCTTCGTCAATGTAGTCATGATGGCGATCGTGACCGTTGAGAGAGGGAGCGACGAGTTGCTCGAGCGCGTGGGGAGCGCAGGCCCCTTCGAGGAAGCCGGGGCGAGCTTCGAAGCGCTGTATCGGCAGCGCTACCGAGACGTCTACCGCTACGCCCTGCTTATGCTGCGCAGCGCCGAGGACGCCGAAGATGTGACCGGCGAGGCGTTCCAGCGGGCATACGCGGCCTGGGATGCCGGGCACGGGCCATCCGGCGAGGCTCTGCCGTGGCTGCTCCTCATCACCCGGCGGCTGGTCATCGACAGAGCGCGGCGCCGCAAGCTGCTTTCGTGGCTGCCGCTCGGCGGCCTCCGATCATCCCATGAACCCATGGACCAGACGGACACCGGCCGAACCGAGTTCTGGCTCTGGTTCGAACGTTTCGCGCAGGAGTTGCCGGCCCGGCAGCGTGAAGTGCTGATCCTGCGCTACCAGCGCGACCTGGACGACCCCCAGATCGGCGAGATCCTGGGGATCTCGACATCTTCGGTCCGCTCCCTTGTAGCTCGTGCGTGCGCGACTCTGCGCCGCAACCCGGAGATATGGCGATGACTGAGAACGAATCGAAGCGGCTTGCGGCGTCGGACGACGAGATCCTGGAGGCCGTTCGCCGGAAGATGTCCGGGGTCGAATTGTCGGTGAAGCTCCTGCCCGATCCCGACGGCCGCGCTTTCGTGGCCGGGCGGCCGGCCGGGGCGGGTGTTCGATCGAGGATCGGATTCGCCGGCCTTGCGCCGCTCGTCCTCGTGGCCGCCCTCATTGTCGTTGTCGTCGGCCAGGGAATCGTCCGGCAAACTAGTTCCGGCCCGACCGGCAGCGGTGAGCCTCCGGTTGGATCGACCGCGACGCTGACCTATCGACTCCTTCCTCCGGCCGGCGGCCAGCCGTCGGCTTCCGACCTGGCGAAGACGGTCGACGTCCTGAAGCATCGACTGAGTGTCGTCTTCCCGCAGATGTACTCGGTCGACTCATCCGGCTCACCGCTTCCGGTCAACGTCGCCAATCAGGGCTATTCGGTGGTGGCGCAGCCGCCGGATCGAGTCGTCGTCCGGTATGAGGCGTCCTATCGCGAGACACTCGGGTCGGCGGACATTTGGAATGCGGCCATCATCCGGGCCTCGCTGGGTCGGACCGGCCATGTCGATTTCGTCGACCTGCCGGCCGGCGTGTACGGCACCAGCGCCACACCCGGCCCGAATGCGCTTCCGCAGAAGGGCCAATCGATCGACCCCGGACTCCCCGCGCTTGTGACCGATGCCGATGTCGACCCTTCGGCCCTGTCGGAGTTGCCCGGCACAGGCGACAAGTTGGTCCCGGACATCGGCTTCACGTCGACCGCTTCTCGGACGGTGGCCGACTACGTTGCGAACAACACCGGCCACTATCTGGCGGTGGCCGTCGACGGCATCGTCCTCGGCACGACCGCTGTAACGGCCACGGCCACAGCCGGACATCTTCAGCTGTCGGATGGCCTCGACGGCGCCGACGCCAACGCTCTGATCTGGCTTCTCGGGAGCGGTTCGCTGCCCGTGCCGCTCATGGAGGACTTCTACGAAATCGCAACGCCGACTCCCGGCCCGGCCGCCGGACAGGTAGTTGCGCCC
>Ga0302321_100000872_pt1 | contig 26158 bp, 26 predicted proteins | sample Fen_T0_1_FD_202505 | JGI IMG/M metagenome (GOLD analysis project Ga0302321, IMG submission 202505) | Peat permafrost microbial communities from Stordalen Mire near Abisko, Sweden - Fen_T0_1 | ecosystem: Environmental > Terrestrial > Soil > Wetlands > Permafrost | place: Sweden: Abisko...
GCGAGCGAGCCTTGGTTGGTACGGCACATCTTCCACTAGAGCGAAATGGCGCTCTTGTTCGAGTGCACGGCGTAGTTCGCTCAAAAAGTGTTTGACACCGCCGACATTGTTAGAGATGCGATGTTACAACAACTATCCGAGTACAGCAGCGATTAGGGGAGCCGCAAATTCACGGCACCTTGACAACGACTCCCTTTGGGCGCATTGTTCCAGCACGTTGTGGGGGAGCCTGTTCCTAGCCCATCTATCCTTCCCGTCCTAGGTTCTGGCTTTCGAAGCCGCATCGGGGCCCAGCAAGCACAAGTTCATTAGAGAGTGCGTCATGAGGCGCACACCGCTGAATTCCTGAATTTTCAACGCGGGGCACGCCGTCACTCACAGTGCGTCTCGTTAAATTGTCTGTCGATTGCCGGAGGGTAGTGGGCAGTTAGTACCCTGGCAGGAATTGCCAGGAAGAGCTCATCGAGCTCGAAAGGACACCTTGTATGAAGACTTTTAGATTAGTAGTTCTAGGAATGGTTGTGCTCGTTTCGTTGGCTGCGGTGGCACAAATGTCCTCCAACGTGTCGGTTTTCGCCACGGGCTTCAACAATCCCCGTGGTCTGAAGTTCGGTCCGGACGGCAATCTCTATGTTGCGGAAGGCGGCGCGGGGGGAACTTTGTCCAGCGTCGGAGTATGCAAACAGGTAGTTTCTCCGATCGGTCCCTACACCGGCGGGTTTACCGCACGGATTTCGAAGGTCACCCCTGACGGAACCGTTACCACAGTCGCCGATAACCTGCCCTCGGACCAGACCTCGGCGAACCAGGGCAGCCTGGTAAGCGGCGTTGCCGACGTGGCGTTCATGGGCAACACGCTCTACGCGATTTTGGCCGGGGCTGGCTGCTCCCATGGACTTGCCGGCACGGTAAACGGGGTGCTTCGCGTGAACCCAGATGGCAGCACGACCATGGTTGCCAATCTGTCGACATTCCAGAAGAGCCACCCGGTCGCAAATCCCGAGCCCGACGACTTCGAACCCGATGGCACGTGGTACAGCATGATCGCGGTCGATGGGGTTTTCTACGCGATTGAGCCGAATCACGGGGAGCTCGATGCCATCTCGACACGCGGACGAGTCAGCAGGGTCTTGGATATCTCGAGTATCCAAGGCCACATCGTGCCCACCGCCCTTGCTTTCGATGGCCATGATTTCTTCGTCGGGAACCTGGACACGTTTCCCATCAAGGATGGTTCATCGAAAATCATGAAGATTACGCCGGGGGGGGAGCTCACCACCGTCTACATTGGCTTGAGCGACATTCTGGGACTTGCCTTCGACGGAAAAGGCCGACTCTACGTGCTAGAGAATACGACCGGGAACCCGTTCCCGACGCCGGAAACGGGAAAGATCCTGCGACTCGATGGCAAGAACAAGTACAAGGAGATTGCGACCGGTTTGTCGCTGCCCACAGCTATGACATTCGGTCCGGATGGAAATCTGTATGTTTCGAATCTCGGGTTTGGTCCGCCTCCGGTCGGGGCGGGACAAGTGCTGAAAGTGATAGTACCGTCGAATTAAGCTTGGAGTGAACAGTGGACGCTTCGCTCGCGACGGAGCGTCCGCAGTTCCAGTTTGTGTTTCCGCCCGGCCTATATGCTACCTGCAGCAGCATGAAGCCGTGCTCCGGGGGCCCCCCACGCGGAAAGGTGGGAGCGCGATAACTGCTGTAAAACAGGCGATTTCACTCAGAACCCCCACAGGGGCCGGATTGTGAGTGTAATGGGGATATTACGCCAACTGACAAACGCGGGCCGCCCTCCTATGAAGACGGAGGTCATCCCACCGTCACGCTGTCACGGACAGCACCGAAAATCCATCTGGATTTCTATCTGAACTCGAACCGGTTTGCCGTTCTTCATCGCAGGCTGAAATTTCCACTGCCTTATTGCAAGGATTGCCTGCTCATCAAGTCCCATTCCCAACGGTTCCAAGATCGCAATGTTGCTCGCCATGCCTGTACTATCGATTACCGTGCCTAAGGAGGATATGCCCTCAATATGATGGGAGGCAGCCTCTTTGGTGTAGTTGGGGTTCTTCAGGTAAACGACGTGAGGTGCACTCACCTCTCCAGCCGTGGCGTCCGATTTGGTAAAGACTTGATTCTTGTTGTCCACAAATGTCGCTCGCCAAGCCGCAGACCTTGACTTCGAGTCGCTTCCAGCGAGATAGCTTTGCCAATAATCAGGCGCCAGAGGCCGTAACTCCTCCCCGGATTCCATGAAAATCTTGTTGAACAATCGGTGGAGCTCTGCCTCCGTGTCTGCATCCGAATTGGGTTTAGTCACCTCGATCTTCAACTTCCCAACCTTGACGAAGCCCGGTTTCCCGCCTCTGTACAAGGTACCCATCCGGTTCCCGACAATCGCAATACCCTGTGCCGTAGCCGTAATCTTCGTGATCTCGACATTTGCCAACGTCCACGGCCCTTGTGTCGCTGTGCCGCGCAAAACTCCATTCTGGTCGTACTCCAGGTCGTTGCCAGAGTAGAAACCCCGAAGTAGCAGAATCTTGCCTTTGAACTCGGAATCTAGTTGGTCAGCACCACGGTCTGTCTGACACCAAACAGGAGAAGTTGCACTTGCAGCCAAAACCAGCAGCAGGGCTGCTCCAACAATCGGGCCTCGCATAGGGCACAAGTTTACGCCGGAATGAGGCGACTTCCGATACCTGTTGTTAACAGGCGTGGGTGTTGAAAAAGTCACTTCGATTAGCAGGATGAGAATCAGCAGAAGCGTGTTAGAAGAAGGCATTCGCCCATGCGCTGTTTGATTCTGATTGTCGGAGGCCTGCTGATTATGATGGGGCAACACGACCGCTCCGAAGCACTGTTCTATTACTTCCGTCTGGAAGACCAGATCCCTGAAACCCACCTGCTGCGGCTGATCGATAAGCACATCAGTTTCGAGTTTGTGCGGCAGCAACTGAAAGACAGCTACAGCGAGACGGGTCGTCCGTCGATCGACCCTGAGTTGCTGCTGCGCATTCTTCTGATCGGCTATCTCTACGGCATCACCAGTGAGCGCAGACTGGTGGAAGAGTTGCGCATGCATCTGGCGTGGCGCTGGTTCACCGGTCTGGGCTTCGATCAGGAGATTCCGCATCACTCCACGTTCTCGAAGAACCGGCACGGACGGTTTCAGGAGTCCAAGCTGTTTGAGCAGTTATTCGAGCAGATCGTGCGCCAGTGTGTGGAAGTGGGACTGGTGCAGGGGAAGCATTTATCGGTAGACGGCAGTTTCGTGGAAGCCAATGCGTCGAAGCAGAGCCGCGTTCCACGCGAGCAGTTGGGGGAGGCAGCCCAGGTGCACCACACCGTGCGCCAGTATTTGCGAGAAGTGGAAGAGCAGAACCCGGTGGAAGAGCCGGTGCACGAGCAGGATCAGGTATCAACTTTTGGTAAGCGGTGATCCCAACAATCACAACCTACCGCAAAGTGGGCGCCTTTTTATATTGCGTGTAATCGTGATCGCAACAGCTATCGATGTTGGATCATCAGTCCTTGGTCTCTTTGCCTGGAAGCAGCCTCTTGCCGTATTGCTCCTCCAAGTGAGCAGACATCGCTGCCTCCTTTTCGAGCAGCCACTTCGATTTGTAGATCTCGAAAACTGTCTGGGCCTGTGGAGGCACCACTGCTGTACTTGCCTGAGCGACGACCCGACTTGGCTGAATGGCGCCCAAGGCTTTGTAGCCGATCGCTATTGCCTTCACGCGGTCGGCATCGCCGCGAAGCTTGTGGGTCTCGCCGTTCGCGATCTGGTGAGCAAGGTGCACATCAAGGAACTCGCGTTCGATGGCAAAAGTCCTCTCCGCGAGCCGCTCCTCCCGCCGCTCTGCCTGTTGTTGTAGCTTTCGGATCTGGGCCTGTATGGAAGGATTCTCAAGCAGCCGATATCCGGAACCTGGATGATGTGCAGCGTACCTTGCGGCGCCGGATGCGCTGCCAAGACGAATGTAGGCGGAGCAGAAGGCATGCTGTTGCACAGTGAGCACCTGTCTGCGGCCTCGGTGCCCTCCGCCTTTGCGCAGGTTGCCAGTGCTAGGAGCATCGCGGTGTCGCGCGCAGTTGCCTCGATTCATCGTGCGTCCTGGTCTTCGTCGCTAGTTTCGCTAGCCTGTTTCCGACATTGTTCGAGTGGCCCTCTATGCTCGGGTCAGCACTTAGTTCGAGTCACGATCTGTCGACAGTTGCTACTTTTGTCCTTCAAACACCAGAGTTGCCGCGCCCTGCACGCCGGCAAGCCGTCCCGCGGTGGCAGCCTTTACGCACGGCTTTCGCTTCGAGCCGAAGTGCAAAAGAGCGGCGACTTGTTCGGCCACGCTGGGAACAAACTGTGGTTGGCCTTCCACCAGCCCACCCGAAATCAGCACGGCTTCGGGATCAAACAGATTGAAGATGTTGGCAATTCCTTCGGCGAGATGAGTCGCTAGGGCCTGGTAGGCGCCGACAGCGGCAGGCGCACCTGTGCTGGCGAGCTGGTTTATTTGTAAGGTGAGGCCTGCGAGGTCGTTGGGCAGTGGGTCGGGAATCGAACCACCGCGCTCTTCGAATTCCCGTATCAAGGCGGCGGTGGAGACATAGGCCTCCAAACAGCCGCGCCGGCCGCAGTTGCACTGGCGTCCGCTCTCGTGAATGACGTGGTGACCGATGGACCCGGCAAAACCGTGCTGACCGGAGAGCAGTTTTCTGCCGCAGACAACGCCTCCGCCAATCCCGGTACCGATCGTGATGGCGACGAAGTCCGACAGACTGCGTCCGAGGCCAAAGTGCAGTTCCGCGAGCACAGCAGCGTGCGCATCATTTACAACCCAGACCGGAAGACGAAACCGGTCCTCGACGAAAGCTCGCAACTGGAAGCCTGCCCAGCCGGGAAGATTGTCGGTCGCGGCAAAAACGGAACCATCCTGAGCGTTGATCGCTCCGGCGCTGGCAATGCCCAGGCCTGCTGGCTGAAGTCCCTGGCTGTGCGCCGCTGACAATACCCGCTGCACGGCCTGGCACAAACTCGCCGCAATTACATCTCGTCCGCCAGTCGCTTCCGTGGGAACCTGCGTCGCTAGAGTTACCTCTCCATCAGGATCAACCAGGCCGGCCTTGATAGACGTCCCACCGATATCGATGCCGATTGCCGGTGCGGCCGCACGTTCGGGACTTATGGCGCAAACGAAGTTGGCGGCAATCGTGCCCGGGCGAGTGATCGCCGAACCGACAATCACGCACCATGCCCCCATCGAGAGCGCTTGCCGAGCTTCTTCCGGTGAACGGATGTGACCTTCGGCAGCCACCGGCACTTGAATCTGCTGGACCATCGCGGCTAACAAAGGCCAACTGAAAAAATGATTATTGCGGGTTCCTTTCGTATATCCGTTTAAGGTGGTTCCAACCATGTCGGCGCCTGCGGCGGCAGCGGCCGAGGCCTCCTCGATCGTGGCAACGTCGGCCATGACGGGCAGCTTGAGTTCGCGATGAATTCGCTCGATCAGAACTCGCCAGGGATCGCAATCGGGCCAGACGCGTGCAGTACAGTCGAGTGCAATGATCGAGGCCCCCGCCGCCGCCAGCGCGGTTGCCGAGGCAAAGTCGGGCGTGATGTGAATCGTCTCTCCGTGGTAGCGCTTCTGAATCCCGATGATGGGGAGCGTAGATTCCTGCCGAATGGCTGCTATGTGCTCGGGGCTATTAATGCGCAGGCCAGCGGCTCCTCCTCCGGCTACCGAGCGAGCGATGCGCCGAATGGTTTCGGTGTCTTCGAGGGGATCTCCGGGCGCGGCCTGGCACGACACCACCAGCTTGCCTCTCAGTTCTTGCAGCGCATCTGACATTGGTCCTCCCCGCCTCTCTCGGAGTTTGCTTTAGGTCTCCGCGATGCTCTGTTGTATGATTGTATAGCCTACTAGATTCATGTGCAACATTGCGGGATCCTGGGCGCTGGAGCTCGCGATCGCATTCATCGGCCTTTAGGCGGAACGGACGGAAGAAAATGGGGAACATCGTGCTGGTCGGTTCGCTGCTGGCAATTTTGTCAGGGCTCATGAACGGAAGCTTCACGCTGCCCATGCGTTTTCTGGGGCGCTGGGAATGGGAGAACGTCTGGAGTCTTTTTATTACGTGCTCCTGCCTGCTGATGCCGGCGACGATCATCACTGCCATCGCGCCGCAAAGTTGGGGCGTGCTGGCCCAGGCACCGGCGCATGCTGTGTGGATCGCCATCGCTGCCGGATTTGCCTGGGGTTTTGGAGCCATCATGTTCGGGCAAAGCGTGAGCGCGATTGGCATTTCGCTGGCCAACACTCTGGTGCTGGCGATCAGTTCTGCCCTGGGCTCGCTGTTCCCGCTGTTGTTGCTGGCGCCGCAGAAGTTGTTTCCGTCAACGGGAAAAATGATCGTCGTCGGAGTGGCGATTGAATTGGTGGGGATTGTTCTGTGCGGCACGGCCGGGCGGCAGCGCGAGCAGACTATCGGCGTGGGGGCAGAGCGGGGCGATCTGGTGGGGCGCGCTCGTCCGTTGGGCGTGGCGCTCCTGCTAGCGACGGGCTCGGGTGTGCTGTCGGCTGTTTTTAACATTGGGTTTACACTTTCGGAACCGATCGCGGAGTTTGGGCGCAGTGCGGGACTCAGTGAGTTTTCCAGCACGAATCTGATCTGGTGCCTGATGCTTGGAGCGGGGTCGGTCGCCAACCTCGGTTTCTGCGGTTATTTGCTCGCGAAAAATGGAAGCATGGCAAAGTTTCGCCAGCCGGGCGGAGCGCGTTTGTATGGTCTGTCGGCATTGATGGCGTTGTTGTGGGGAGGCAGTATCTTTGTTTATGGTGCTGCTGCGCCCAAGCTCGGACCGCTCGGCACATCGATCGGCTGGCCGCTGAGTCTGGCGACGGGCCTTCTTCTCGCTAATGCAATCGGCATCGGCTTGGGAGAGTGGCGACGGGCTCCGAGCCGAGCGAAGGGACTGATGTATTCGGGTATCGGAGTCTTGCTGGTTGCGATCGTCGTGCTGAGCCGGGCGAGTTACTAAGGAATTAGGGGAGGAGCACCGCATGCAGAATCGAGCGCAGGTCGAAAGGCAAGAGGAGAGCCCCGCGGTGTCTCCGGTGAAGGCAATCGACGCGAACAGCAAGTGGCATTTTGAGCCGCTCGACAAGAGCAGTTTTACTCCCAGGTATTTTCAGATCCAGGCGCAATTGCTGAAGATGATTCAGGGCGGGCAACTGCGCCCGGGCGACGCGCTGCCGAGCGAAGACGAACTCAGCCGCACATGCGGCGTCAGCCGGATGACCGCGCGCCACGCTTTGCAGTCTCTGAAGACCCAGGGGTTTGCCACGCGCCACAAGGGGCAGGGCACATTTGTCAGTCAACCCCGGGTTGAAAAAGACATTACCCACCTCTCCGGATTCACAGCAGAAATGCGGGCTCTGGGCCTGAAGCCCGGTTCCCGCATTCTTGGTGCGGAGACGATTCCCGCTCCGGCGGAAGTGGCCTCGCGCCTACGGGTCGAAGTGGGGGCGCCAATGTTTAACCTGCGCCGGTTGCGGCTGGCAGACGGTCTGCCCGTAGCGGTCGAGGAAGTATGGCTTTCGCGAGAGCAATTTCCGGGAGTGGACAAAATTGATTTTGCGTTTTCGTCGCTTTACCGAACGCTCCGGGACCAGTACGGCATCCGCGTGAGTCGAGCGGACGAGATCCTGGAAGCGCGCGCCGCCAGCCGGCACGAGGCGGAGTTGCTGGAAATCCCACGCCGGTCGAGTGTGCTGGTCATCTCCCGCACCTTGTGGAACGTAGACGGAAAGCCAGTGGAGACCGCGCACTCGGTCTATCGCGGAGATCGCTATCGGGCGGTGCTGGCCATTCCGGCAACGGCGGTGGAATAGGAATCTCATCCTGCACGAATCCATTCAACAACTACTTGACAAGATGTATAGACAGATATACGTTTAGCAATTAGGGCAGGCATGCTGCCCGCCTAGAGCGAACGCTCGTTGGGACCGACCGTGGTGCGGGGCTATGCACACGAAGGAAATCCGAGCCTAAACGCCCTCCAGGAGATGCAAGTGCAGGTTCACGGAATCATCGCCTGAGTTTCTTGAGTAAGCGCGGCGCGGACTGCGCGACAAGGGAGGTTTCCATGAAGATCATAGGCAAGTTGACTCGCTGGGCGGGATCGGTGCTGCTCCCGGTTCTGTTTACCGGGCTGCTGGCTGCACAGGTGGACAAAGCAACTATCAGTGGCACGGTCACCGACCCCTCGGGTGCGGTTGTCTCCGACATGCAGGTCACCGCGACCAATGTTGATACGGGCGTGACTTACCGGGCGACCACCAACGGCGTGGGCATCTACCAGATTCGTGCCTTGCCGATCGGTCACTACTCAGTTCGTTTCGACAAGCAAGGCTTCAAGCCCTTGGAGCGCACCGGGCTGGAACTGGAAATCGCGCAGGTTGCGGAAGTCAACGCCCAACTAGCGATTGGTTCGTCGTCGGAACGGGTGGACGTGGCTTCTGCGCCTCCCGTGCTTCTGGAAACCGAGACTTCCTCTGTCGGTACGGTGATGACGGCCAGGGCGATGGAAGCGCTGCCGCTAGACATCAGTGGCGGCCGCGACATCACGACCTTTATCTATACGAACGTGGCCACCACCAACGGAGGCAACTACACTGGCCACATTGCAGGCTCGCAGGACATGTCGAAGAACGTAATGGTGGATGGCACCGAGGCAACCTCAGGGTTGCAAGGTTTTGTGCAGAACATCGGTATGGAAGCCGTGCAAGAGATGAACGTGCAGGTCGGTGGAATCGGCGCCGAGGGTGCATCCACAGGTGGTGGCACCGTTCTAGTGGAGCTCAAATCGGGTACGAACCAACTTCATGGTAGCGGCTACTACTACCTTGAGAACGAAGCGCTCGACGCCAATCAGTGGGACAACAATTTCTTCCTTTCGCAGTGTGCTCCCGGCGACTCAACTTGCCGGGCTCAATACAAACGGCCTCGCGACCGCTTCAACGACTGGGGATTCAGCGCGGGTGGCCCGATCTGGAAGAACCACACATTTATCTTCGGCAGTTGGGAGCGGTATCGCAACGTGACGCTGTCGCTCGCTCCCAACCAGAACACGGTTCCGACGCAGGCTTTTCTAAATGGTGACTTCAGCGCCCTGTTGGGCGGGCCGCTGCATCTGGATAATGATCCGAATCAGCCGCTCGCACTCGATCCTTGCACCGGGCAGCAGATTCTCCTGGGGCAGATCTACGACCCCAGCGCGATGTACGTGAACGGCAACGGTGTAACCTGCAACGTTCCCTTCGCGGGCAACATTGTCCCAACCGGCCGGATCAGCCCGATTGCACTGAACATCGTCAACAATCTGTACAAAAAGAAATATGCTCCGGTCGGCCAGGGCCTTGTTTTGAACTTCCCGTCATTCACTGGCAATGCGGGGCAAACGGTGGAGCACCTCGACCTGAAACTGGACCACAATCTCTCGCAGAAGCAGCACATCGCCGTTTCGTACAACTGGTTTACTCTTCCCTACGCCGCTGCCGGCGGGCTTCCCGGCAGCCTTTGGCAAAGCGGTGGCGGATCCGATCCGGGCCCATTTTATGACGGTCTCACACAGGTTCAGTGGGACCGATCGATCCGCTTGCAGCACTTCTACAACGTCACGCCCAGTCTGGTGAACTCGTTCTCCGTTTTCTACAACGAGCACAAGGCAACCGACACGCCTCCGAGCTCCTACAATCCCGACAACGTAGGCATCGCGGGCACGAACGGAAAGAACTTCCCCACGATCACCTTCGGCGGCTCCATCAACGGAGTGGGCGAGACCACGATCGGAGCGCCTTACTCCGACGGTTACGTGCAATACAACCGCAGCGTCAGCGATACTGTTTCCTGGGTTCATGGACGCCACAGTTTCAAGTTCGGCGGCGACTTCCAGGCCCGGGGAATGAACAGCCGGGAAGACAATGGAATTCGCACTTATAACTTTAGCAGCAGTACAGGGGCACCGACTGACTCCCAGATCTCTCCTTTTGTCGGCTTTGCCTTTGCGAATTTCCTGTTGGGAGACGTGCAAAATGGCGGGCAGACAGTAAGCTACCTTTTGCACGGGCGGCGCAAGCGCATGTCTCTGTTTGCGTCCGACGACGTCAAGGTCAATCACAAGCTCACAATCAACGCGAGCCTGCGCTGGGATTTCAATTTCCGCTTCCACGAGACCGATGGCAAGTGGGCGAATTTCAATTTGAATGCGAACAACCCGCTCTGGGGAGCCAACAATGGAGCCTGGACATGGGCGAACAACGGCGGAACATCTTTCGAAAAGAACCAGGACTACCACGAGTTCGGCCCCCACATCGGCGTCGCCTATCAACTGCAATCTAAGCTTGTGCTGCGCGGAGGCTACGGCATCTTCTATACGCCGCTCGCTCTGAATCAGTGGAACGGAGTTCCTTTTGCGACTAGCGGAGGTGCCTTTGGATTCATCGGCTCCAACAATGTGGTCAACAACATTGTGGACGCAATCGGATTTCAGTGGGATGCAGGCTACCCGGGACAGAATGTTTATCCTGATCGCACTCCAACACAAACCTATGTGAACGATGGTGTTTCCTACACCTGGCCGGATGCCTTGCACATGGGCATGACGCAAAACTGGAATCTCGGCGTGCAATATTTGGCGTCGAAGGACACCGTATTGTCCTTGACTTACATTGGCAATCACGGCAGTCATCTGCATGACGGCAGCATCTGGCCTTATAACTATCCGACCCAGGCCACTTACCTGAAGCTTCTTAACTCTGGGCACCTTAATGATTACATCCAGAGTCCAGCCGACGCCGCGGCAGCGGGCGTTCCCTATCCTTATTCAGGATTCACCGGGTATGCCTACCAGGCGATCACCCCTTACCCGCAGCTCTCGTCGCAGGGGCAATCCGTTCAGATCGTCAATTCAGACCTTTCGACCAATAGCTATAAGGCGCTGGTTGCGGAAGTCAAAGTGAAGGGGTCGCACGGCTTGACTGCGGACTTGAATTACACGCTCTCAAGAGCGCAGGGAAACGCCAGCGACGCGGGCGCATTCGCCGAGTCCTGGACCACGCTTTGGAATCAAGATCCCTACAACCTGAAGAACCTGACCGACCAAGTGGACAGTTGGAATCACACGCATGAAGTGAAAGGCTACTTGGTTTATGACTTGCCGTTCGGTCACGGAAAAAGACTGGCGACAGGCCGGCACGCGATCGACGAGTACCTCTTAGGCGGCTGGACGCTAGGCACCGAACTGAGTTATCACAGTGGCGCGCCGCTGTGGACGGTGGCTGCTGCGAATCAATATCCGGGTTGGGACGCGGTATTCGCCATGCGCAATTCCAACGTCAGTTTGAGCAACCATTTCAAGACGCTCAATTTGGCGTGGGTGGCAGATCCGGTTGGCACTGACCCCAGCAGCGTGTACTTCGACCCCGCCGCATATTCCAATCCCGCATTTGGCGCCTTCAGCCCCGAAAAATATTCGATTCAGGATTCTTTGCGGGATTGGGCCTGGGCGAGCGAAGACATCAGCATGGTAAAGCGCTTTAGTTTTGGCAGGGATGGCCGGTTCCAGGCCACTCTTCGCGCACAATTCTTCGACGCCTTCAATCGTCACCATTGGAGCGCCCCCAACACGGATATCAACAGTCCGTTCTTCGGCCACGTCACCGGCGTGTCCGGCCATCGCTACGGCCAGATAGGCGCCCGATTCGAGTGGTAACGGTTCGCGAGATCACAGATGACGCGGCCTGAGGTGGAAACAGTGACTAGCGTGGCAAACAAATCGGCCAGAGCATCTTTGACGATGCTAACTGCACTCTTGCTTTGCTGCTTCCCCTCATGGCCGGCTAACGCTCAGACGGCCGTGGCTGGCAAAGCACCACAAACGCCTGCCGCCAGGTGGCCGCAGGCGCTTCATCTCGCCGATTTTATTCTTTCGCTCCAGAATGCCAGCGGCGCGATTCCCGACCGTCCAGGCGTGATCACCGTGAACGAAGACTCCAACATGGAGTACGCGCTCATTGCTCTCGGCGCTGCCTACAGCGCGACGAAAGATCCGCGCTACAAAGACGGCCTGGAACGTGGCATTCAGTGGCTGGCAGCGCGCGAGGAGATGACGGATCCGCTGTGGAAAGGAAGCTGGCGTTATGTGTACTCGGCGAACGCTCCCTATGCGCCGATTCCGACTTCGCCTGGCAAGGGCATCACCGATGTGCGCGGTGTGGATGCCACCTCAACTTTGTTCGTCTACCTGCTGTACTTAGATCAGAAGCTTACGGGCAGCGATGCCCTGGCGCGAACTTACTCCGCCAACGCCCAGGTAGCGCTAGATTTCGTGATCCAGCACAACCTCGACAAAGACGGCTTTAGCTGGAGTTCATGGCAGCAACACGCCTCCGACGGGCAGTGGCATCTCTGGGCCTTCAAGTACAGCGCGGATCAGGGAGACGTGTATCTCGGCATGCAGGCCGGAGCCGAGTTATATCACTCGATCGAATATGCGCGGATCGCCCGTTTTATTAAGGAACAGACACCGCAGCGATTCTTCTTGAAGGTAAACGGTCGCTACGGACTAGGCCTCAATGAGAAAGGAGTTCTCGATCCGACGCCCTATGTTTTTGCTCAGGGGTACCTGCCGTGGATGTGGGGCGACACGCCACAGAACCGCCAAGCGTTGGCGTGGCTGCGCTCCAAGGTACGCAACGATGGCAGCTTCGTTGAGCCCGACGGCAAACCCGCTTCCAGCCTGAGTGTTGCCATGCTCGGCATGGCCGCGGCCGCCCTCCGGCAACCTGAGCCTGCGACGTCATTTCGCTGGCTCACAATCACTCCCTACGACTCCGCCACCGGAGGCGTTCGTGACACCAACATTCCCGCGTCAAATGAGTACAACAACGTGGCCGGATTCTGCTCGATAAGTCTGCTCGGCTTTGTACCGTTCGGCGAGTAAGGTGTCATAACTCGTTCGGCATTATCGTTGTACCGAGTGCACTCAGTAAATTGCAGGATCAGCGGCAGGGCGATAACACAATAAGGAGATCCCCCCAATGCCAGGTACGAAAGGGTTTTTCGTCGTAGCGTACTTCCTTTGCCTCGCGCTGTTCTCAAATGTCTCTTGCGGACAGACGCCCAACTATCAACAGAACGTCACCACCACCGCCAACTGTACGACATCGAGTGCATCTACACTGCCCGATGGCGCAATCATATACACCGCAGACCAGATCATGCCGTACTATTCGAATCTGGCGGCAATCGGTGTGGTGAGAACAGGGAACCCCGTCTATTACGCTAAAGTGAAGGCGTGGATGCAGTGGTACGTCGCCCACTTGAACTATCCAGATAAGTGGGGCCTGTCTTGCACGGTCTACGACTACAGCGTCTCTGGAACCACCGAAACTCCTACGAATGACGCTGACTCGACCGACTCCTACGCCGCCACGTTCGTTTCGCTGGCTTGGGCGTACTGGCAGACCGGTGACGCGACCGCACAGAACTACATCAAAACCTTGAAGTATCAACTGGATTGCATCGGCGGCGTCATGGTGCAGACGCAGCAGAGAAACGGCCTGACCTGGGCGAAGCCCAACTATCAGGTCCAGTATCTGATGGATAATTGCGAAGTCTACAAGGGACTGAGCGATCTCGCGAGCCTCTTCCAAGCTGCTTTCAACGATACAGCTGGGAGAGACTGGTACAACACCTATGCATCGTATACGCTCAATGGAATTCAGACCCTCCTTTGGGATTCGGCTCATAACAACTACTTGACCGACGCCGCTGCCCCGCCGACGAATTGGAAAGTGTGGTATCCAGATGCCACAGCGCAACTGTTCCCGGTGCTGTACGGAGTTCTAGCTCCCACAAGCACCCGAGCGAAGAATCTCTACAGCACTTTCAATACAAAATGGCCGAACTGGACACGCCTGAAGTTCCCCGACGCCTATCCGTGGGTTGTAGTCTCGGGCGCGGCTGCGCTGATGAGCGACACGACCCGGGTCAACAGCTACATCACCACCATTCAGACTAAGTACGTGAACACAGGCTTTCCTTATCCGTGGTACTGCGCGGAGTCGGGTTGGTTCATTCGCGTCAACAACTACATGCTAGGAAGGAGGCCACTGTAGCACCTGCACGGGAGGGTTTTGTAGTGCACCCCTCAGAACTAGACACATGGGGCCGTGTTTGAAGTAAGGGTTTGGGCGAACCGGGCACGAGCGTCGTGCGGGGTTCGTCCGTGGAGTCCGCGATGCGGACGGTCGTGATTGTACTCCTCGATCCAGCGGGCGATGCCCAGTTCGGCCTGATCGAAGTTCTGGTACTCGTTGAGCCACACCTCCTCTTCTTTCAAGCTGCGATGGAACCGTTCGATATAGCTGTTGCCCTCGGGATGGTTGTATGCGGTGCGGCGGTGCGTGATGCCCAACTGGTTCAGGGTTTCGACATAACGGGCTGAAGTAAACTGCGTGCCGTTGTCGGTCGTCAACGTCAAACCCGTTCCACGAGAACCGAAAGGCAGAACCTCCAACACGGCGCGGTTGAGCGCCGCCAGAGCTTCTTCGGCGCGGCAGCGCAAACTCAAGTCCCAGCCGACGATTTCGCGGGTGCGGCGCAGTCGGTCAAGGCCGCGCACACGAATGGCGAACAGGCGCTCGATCCGTCAACTTTCCAATCATCGGAAGTGGTCCAAACCGGCGTATGGGACGCGCTCGGCGTTGTTATTGAGTCGCAGCGAGAACGGCACCCTCGACTTTGATTCATCGCCGGTTGTCATACTATCAGCGGAACAGGCCAAGCATGTAGGCGATGAGGAGAATCAACAATATTGTCCCCAGCCCAATGCCGGCCCCGCCGCCCGGACCCCAGCGGGTATGGCCGTAGTACCCTCCACCGAGGCCGAAAACCAGTATTAAGATGATGATTAGTATCAGCATTGTCGGTCTTCCTTGTCTTCGACGAATCGCGAACTGTCGTGGTTGTTGATGATCCTGCAATCCGAAGAAGAAAAATGTTCAATTGTGAACACTTAATTCGGACAGTTGTTGAAAAAGTGCGCCGTGAAAAGGCGCTGGACTTCAGCGGGTGAAACTCCCGCCCGGGAACTGGTTCGCTCCACCCGGTAACAATCGAAACGGCGGCGGAGGCAACGAAGCTGTCGGAGCTTTCGATGTAGAGGGTCGCTAGGCGGCTCGGTGAGCGTACAGGCCATAACGTGAGTGAACGCTGAGCAGGCCCCGAAAAAACAATTGCAGGAGCCGACCTGACTTTTTCACAGGGAAGGCCGCTGACGATGGAGATCGACGAGCGAATAAGCTCCATCGGACCTGCCGGGGTAATGGCGATGGCATGCACGCATAGGAGACCAGACGCAACACGGGAAACCTCAAGCGGTGATCGCCCTAGCGATCAACCGGCAACTCGTGAGAGATGGGCTGGGCCGCATGAGGTGGCGGAGAGGTTCGCAGTACCCATGAAGCCGGGTAACTCCGGCGGAGGGAAGGGACCTCAGTTAAAGACGGACGCAAGAAGCAACGAAGGACATGGGGATTGACGATGAGTCTAGCCACCCCGAGTTGTGTTCAGAAGTTGCAGACGGCGTCACACGGAGCATCGTGTGTCTTTTCCGAGAGCCGGATGCGGGAAATCCGCCTGTCCGGTTCGATGAGTGGGAACAGGAAACAGAACCAAGCCAAACCGGACTGCGGTGGCGCGGCGAAAGCCACGTCGAATCTCCACCGGGAGACTACAGTCACTGCGCCTGTTCTCGACTCTACTCTCGATTACACTCAGAACCCCAGCCCACGGGCCGGCCACTACAACGGAGTTGACCTCTTATGCGGAAGATCATTTCGATATCATCCGTGTCCCTCCTTTTACTCGCGCCCTTCGCTTGGCCACAGGCCACCAAAACGCCGGTCAGCCAGCGGGGACCGAGTGTCGCCGCCGGCAGCCAGGGCGTGGTTGTTTCCGGTAAGCCTGCCGCCACTGCGGCCGGCATCAAGATTCTGGAACAGGGCGGAAACGCCGCCGATGCAGGCGCCGCCACTCTGCTGGCACTGTCCGTAACCTATGTAGGCGCGTTCTGCGTGGGAGGAGAGGTTCCCATTCTGGTTTACAGCGCCGACCAGAAAAACGTGAAGCTGCTGGAGGGACAAGGGGAGGCCCCTCGCGACCCCAAAGCCATCGCCTGGTACATGGAACACGGAATCCCGGACGGTGACGTCAAGGCAGCCGCCGTGCCTGGCACCATAGATGCGGTCGTCACCCTACTGAAACTTTATGGAACCAAGAGCTTCGAGGAGGTCGTGCAGCCGACGCTGGGCATTCTGGACGCCGGCGGCCCGAGCTGGTATATCGACACCGGTAGCGGGCAGAGGATCGAAACCGGTGTGAACTGGCAGGCGGACATGGCAGTGACCCTTCGCAAAGTGGTCGAGTCCGAAAAGGCTGCGAAAGGTACGCGGCAGCAGAAACTGCAAGCTGTCTCTGACCGTTTTTATCGCGGCGACATCGCCGACGCCCTGGAAGCCTGGTATATCGAAAAGGGAGGTTTCCTTCGCAGGGCGGATTTGGCCGCGCACAAAACTCCCGTGGTGGATCCGCTCAAAACCACGTACCGTGGCTACACGGTATATAAGGCCGGTCCGTTGACGCAGGGTCCTTATCTCTCACAGACGCTGCGCCTGCTGGAAGGCTTCGACCTGAAGAAGATGGGTTTCAATTCGGCGGGCTACATCCACACGGTGATTGAAGCGGAGAAACTGGCGCTGGCAGATCGCGACGAGTATTACGGCGATCCGAACTTTGTGAAGGTGCCGATGCAGCAGTTGCTTTCCGATCAGTACACCGAGATGCGGCGCAAGCTGATCGATCCGAAAAGGGCATCTCTCGAGCTCCGGCCAGGCGACCCCTACAACATGAAACCGACCAAGCCGCCAACTATCACTGGACCCTGGCATGGCGGAACCACCGTCATGTGCGTGACGGATAAGTTTGGGAACGTCATCGCGGCCACTCCCAGCGGCCTGTCAAGCACAGCTGGCGTGGCCGGACGCACGGGCATTATTCACGGAAGCCGGCTCAGCAGCCTGAACACGTTTGTGGGAACTCCGGACGTTATCCAACCCGGCAAGCGGCCGCGAATTACGCTGAGCCCCACGCTGCTTTTCCATGACAACCAACCCGTGATGGCGATCTCGGTAGCGGGAGGCGACCAGCAGGATCAGGCAGCCATCCAGGTCATCCTCAACTACGTGGAGTTCGGTATGAGTCCCGAGGATGCGTTTAAGGCGCCGCGCTTCTCCACCACGCATTTCATCAGCTCCTTCGGTCAGGACCGTGCCAGCCTGGGCAGCCTCTCTGTGCCCAACACCCTCCCCGAAGCAGTGCAGGCCGACTTGAGGGCTCGCGGCCACGTGGTTACCGCCAGCCGCGGCGGAGTGGGCGGAGTCGCGCTGATCGGCATTGCCCCCAAGACCAAGCAGGCCACCGGCGTGGGTCCGGCCGCTGGAAAAATGGAATAGATCCCGGGTACCACGATTCGGGGCAGAAGGTGAGCAAGGCGACGCCTCCACTCAACGCCCAGCACTTGACAAGCTCACACCGGAATTCACCTTTCAGTTCTGCGGCGAAGGGTTCACGAGGCGATTGGCAGGTTCCCGCCAAGCCTCTGCTTTGCCAAATGCAAGGAGCATCGACATTCGCGCCAAACGGCGGGATCCTGCTCTCAGTCCACTCCGACAGCTCCGAGTGGACCAAGAAGGCGAAGGAAATCCTAGAGCGGACCGGCGCCCAAGACATCGCTTCGACGGGTGAAGCGAGCTCCGACCAGGGCAAGAGCGACAGGCCAGTAGCCCGCGAAGTTGCCTAGGCCGAACGTAAATTAACGGATCCGAACTTTGGTCGCCGGCGGCAACTGCCACCGGCGATCTTTTTTCGGCGCGGAACTTATTGGAAACCGACGGTAAAGCAAGGACGCTGCGGTCCAAGCTCAAAAAGAGGTGGCCACGTCGAGAAGCCCTAACTAAGGCAGAAACGTCATGAGGCGTTGTCCTTAAAACAAACAAGACGCGTCTTTGATGACGCCTATTGCTGCATTGGACCGGAGGAGGCACGGCGGTTGCCACACCCTACGAGGGAAAATTTGAAGTGAGCTATTCGGATGAGTCCTGGGGTGCCTTTTCCAGAGGTCCAATCGCGGGACCATTCAAAACCTTACCGCTAGGCCCGAAGCGGGAACCGTGACAGGGACAATCCCAGCTACGTTCAGTAGAATTCCACGAAACAATGCACCCCAGGTGGGGGCACACCGCGGAACGCTCATGCGACTTGCCTGCGTCATCCCGATAAACCGCGATCTTCGAAAGCCCTCTGCGAATGACCGCACCCATACCTGGGCCGATTTCCCCAGGGGTTCCCACTTCACCGGGCGTCATCCATGCGGCATATTGCCCTGCGGCATTTAGATTTTCTTCCGCGAAGGTTAGGGCCGCACGAAGACTCTTTCGCGACGGATCATACAGACTCGTCCAAGGGTTTTCACGACCCAAGATCAAATCTCGGAGCAGCATACCCGCGATCGTGCCATGGGTAAGCCCTGCTCCCGAATCGCCTGTAGCGATGTACACATTGGGCTCGTCTCCAGGATTTCTGCCGATGAACGCCAACCCATCGACGCTCTCCATGACTTGTCCAGACCACCGGAACTCGGGTTCCTTTACTCCGGCGAAGTGTTTGCGCCCCCAGGCCGTGAGACGCGCGAATCGATCTTCTATGTCCTCCTCTTGCCCAGTTTTGTGGTCCTCCCCACCGATGATTAGCAGATCGTGCGCGTTAGCGCGGTCGCCCATACGTTGAAGCCTGACGTAGTGAAATGGATCTTCCGTATCCCAGTACAACGCTTTGGGGATGGAATCAGCCGGCACGCACACGCCAATCACATATGTTCGATAGGCGGCTTGTTTGGTATGCATCTTGACCCAGTCATTGACGGGCGTATTCGTTGCGACCACGACGGCGTCGGCAGAAATTGTGATCCCATCCTGAGTTTTTATTTTTGCCGACTTGCCCCCTTTAATCTCTTTCGCCTCGGTTTTCGCGTAGAGCCGGCCACCTGCACGCTTGAAAGCCCGAGCCAGACCACCTATATATTTCAAAGGGTGAAACTGCGCTTGCCGTGGAAACCGAAGGCATGGACCCAGCTTCAAATCAAATGGCGGACCATCCAAGCGCATTACGTCGAGTTTCGCGCGCTGTGTCGCTTCGAACTCTTCCACCAAAGTCTTTTCGGTGTCTCCCTGAGCAAGAAATAGATAGCCATCCAGTCGCTCAAAGTCGCACTCGATCTTTTCACGGGTGACTATGGATTCGATTTCCGAAATAGCCGCAGAGTGACTCTGGGCGGCAAGTTGTGCTCCCCTCTCCCCATGGAGGTGGACAATCTTGCGATAGCTCGCATCAATTTCGCTCGAAAGATGGGCAGTCGTATAGGCGGTTTCTCCCCGGGCAATGCCATTCTTGTCGACAACGACTACAGACTTGCCCTCGCGCGCTAGAAGGTAGGCCGAAGTCATCCCGGCAATGCCCGCCCCAACGACGCAGACATCAGCGTTAGTATTTTTGTCCAACGTTGATGACCGAATGATAGAAGCGGTTGCGACCCAAACAGAAGGCGTACTTCGCTGGCTCGATAGCCGTTTCCGCGCCGTCTTGTTCTTGGAAGGAAGGCTCGAGGTTTTTTTCGTCATGATCGGGAATCGACTCCGGGAGCGCGCCCCTATCAAGGGGCCAATTCAGAAAATGTCGGAAACCTGAAACGTTCAGCCTAATGTTACGCGTTTGGGAGTCGCTCGGATAGGGCGTGCGCCTGCTTCATCGGATTCTGTGGGCGCGGTGCCCGCCCTGGATCATTGTCTAGCCGCTGTCCCGCAATTGGGATGACGCGGCCCGCTAGTCGTGGAGAACGACGCTGAGAAGTGAACTGTGAACTTGTAACCCGCCTTCTGCACCCCCGGCGTAGTCAACAAATCCCAATTTCCTGAACCGGTTCATGAAAAAGCTCACCCGCGAACGGGTGGTGCCCACCATCTCTGCCAGCGTCTCTTGACTGAGCTTCGGAATCACGGATTCAGGAATCCCTTCCTTGCCAAAATGAGCGAGCATGAGCAGGACACGGGCTAACCTTTTCTCGCTGGAATTAAACAGTTGGTCAATCAGATCCTCTTCGTATCGGGTGTTCCGGGTCAACAAATATGCTACGAACAGATCGGAAAGGGTCTGTTCCCGGTGAAGCGTATCCACCATAGCCTTTTTTTCAATTCTCAGAACAGCGCAGTCCGTCATTGCGGTTGCAGAGCCCATGCGGAGAGGTTGGCCCGCAAGAAATTGAAACAGGCACGCGCGTTTTACGCTCTCATTCTGCTCTCGACCGGAGTGGGTGTCGGCCTGGACTTCGTAGGCGTTAACCCTGTGAAGGCACTCTACTGGACGGCGGTCATCAACGGATTATTAGCCCCTTCCTTCTCGTCGCAATCCTGGTTATCGCTTCGGACAAGAAACTGATGCAGGGCCAACCGAGTCCACGCTTGGGATGGGCCGTCGTGGCGATCACCACGGCGGCAATGTTCGCCGCGGGCGTAGCCATGTTTGTTATGTAGCCTGCCGAGTTCGTTGCCGTCGAGTCGCACGCTCGCCAGTTCGCCGAACTAAATTGTCAGAACTGCGCAGTTTGGACCGGCGCGCCATTCTTTCTAGGCCTATCCTCTATTGATCGAGCCGATGAACAGTCGTGACGAAGCGCGATCCTCCGGCCCGGTGAGAAAGAGAACTCTATGACGGCATGGCACGAAGAAGCCGATACCCAAACTGCGTAAAGCTCCCCAACCACCCCTGTCACACGCTGGGGCGATCCCTGACTCAGACCGCGCCAAGAGACCACCACTCTCCGAGCCCGCCGCCACCGGTCAGGAGTTGACTTCCGGAGATCGCGTCGAGGGTTTGGGCAACTTCGGAAAGCCGAATGAAGAATTCGGAACAGTTGAGCGAGCTAACGAAGAGGACGCGGTCGTTAAGTGGGATGACGACGGTCGCGTGAGACTCCACCAACCGTCGCTCAAGAAGGTTTAACCGCATCGGGCTGGCCAATTCGCCGTCGCTCGCATCTGTTGTCTCTGGGCTGTTCCGTTTTGCACAGTTTTGGTGGGATGTCCTTGGTACGGTGAAGGTGACTCCGATCCGCGCGGACTTGTGTAATTCAAACGACAAGGAGACAACAGATGAACCCCAGTACGAAGGATGAGATTAAAGGCACTGTCCATGAAGTGAAAGGCAAAGTCAAAGAGAAGGCGGGACAGGTCACGAAGAATCCTGACTTAGAGGCCGAAGGCAACGCCGAAAAAAACACCGGCAAAGTTGAGAAAAAGCTCGGACAGATCGAAAAAGTGTTTGAGAAGTAGATTAGCGTATATCCGGGAGCTTGTTTCGAGCTCACGAGACAACTGCAGAGGCCTGCGGGCTTCAGCTTGGCGCTCGGAGTTCTGTATTGGAGCGGCGCCACGCTTATCAGCCTCAAGGGCCGAGTACTGCTAACCCTGTCTCCAGCCAACGGCGCATCTGGGCGCGGCAAACGCATGTCTGATCAGGTTGCGAATATGAGCGCGGTTGCAGAACAAAGTCAGGTGCGCGCGCTGGAAACGGCGCCGCTGGCTTCGACCTCATCATCCGATAAGCTGCTCAGCAGAATCGCGACTCTGCTCTTCATCTTGGTCGCGGGCGTGCTGACGGTGTTCGGGTACTACGCCAGCTCGATTTGCATCACGGTTGTCCTGGCGGGATTTCTCGCGATCCTGTTTGACCCCATCGTAGTCCTACTGGAGAAGCTGCATCTGCCGCGCGGCGTAGCCGCAGCGGGCATTGTGCTCGCAGGCATTGGTCTGATCGGGCTGCTGGGTTACGTGCTTTACGGAAGATCGATGAGCTTTGCGGAAGAACTTCCAGTCTACGCCTCGAAGATCCAGCAAGCCATTGAGCCAATTAGCCGGAAGATCCAAAACCTTCAGCAAAGTGCCGGAACCCTTACGAACGACGTACATCCCACCAAGAAAGTCCCCGAGGTGCGGCTGCAGGAATCGCCAACCTGGCCTGCTTACTTGGTGCGCGGTGTGGGATCTGTGTGGGGAGCGTTGATTATTGCCGGAGTGGTTCCATTTCTGACGTTCTTCATGCTCTGCACCAAGGACCAAATGGCCATTCGAACCAACGGCCTTTTCGGCTCCAGAATAGACGCGGCTCGGTTCATCAAGAACCTGAAGCAGATGATTCATGGATTCGTGGCTGGCAACCTTATCGTCGGCTCCGTAATGGCCCTGGCCACCACGCTGGTTTTGTGGAGTATCGGTGTGAAAGGCGCCATACCTCTTGGCATCGCCAGCGGACTCTTGAATCTGCTGCCGTTCCTTGGACTGATCGCTGCACTTGCTCTTCCTCTTGCGGCGGCCCTCCTTCAGTTCAGCACACCGGGACCATACATTGTCATCACTCTGACGATTCTCTTCCTGCATGTCGTGTCCGCGAATCTTCTGATTCCGAAATTTATTGCCAATCGCGTGAGTATCGGGCCGGTGGCGGCTACGATTGGGATTCTCTTCTGGGGCTGGTTGTGGGGCGTAATGGGCTTGCTCCTCGCTGTGCCGCTCACAGCATTCATCAAGCTGGTCGCGGATTTGCATCCGTCCTTATGTCACTTGTCGAACATGCTGGCGCTTACGCCGCGTCCGACTCCACGTTGGGTGCGCTACGGCGAAACGGCCTTGGGACGGGCAATTCCTTACTTGCGCCCCCGCAGGGAAGAGGTTTCTGCAGGGCGCCAACCCTAGGCGATGACTGCGGAACCAATTTCCACCAATCGGCGCAGACCGGCGACATAGAGCTAAAGTGGACAGCTTGGGAGACGCACGTTCTGCCACACTCTAGCCATGACAACGAAAACGATTCCTGCATATCTGGAAGACGAGCGCCAAAAAGATTGCGACGCTCAGTTGCGGATGGAAGCAGAAGCCGCGCGCATTCAACCGTTAAACCACGGCCATCATCGCACTGCGAAACAGCCCAAGCTGAAATCGCCATCTCTCGTCAAAGCTGCGCCCAAAGCGAGGAAGACCGCGGCACAAGCTCGGAAGAAGCCACGCACCGCGCGGAAGACGGCGACGAAAGCGCGCAAGGCGGCGTGAACCCAAGGACTACGTTCGCAGGCACAACAGGCGGGCCTCTATGGGCTCGCACGGAGCTTTCTCGCGACGGGTGGCAAATATCGGATCGATTCGTGGCGGAGACTGAACGTGGGTATCCTCGTGCGGAATACGTGGTGGTTGATCGCGAGTCTTGCATTGTTCATAGGAGTAGGCACACCTTCGCATGCGCAGGCCATTCAACCAGTCCCGCCAACCCCTATCGATATCAAAAGGGTTGCACTCGGTGGGACGCCCTGGGATCCACAGTGGGACCAGATCATCGAGAACGCGCTGCCGCCTGAAATGCTTTCTTCCCAGGTCCCCCGGGGCGTGCGTCGATTCTGCCCGCGGTTTTACGAGATGGGTACGACAGACAAACGCACCTTTTGGGCTTATTTCTTCCAGGCGCTTGCAGGGGCGGAAGCCGGACTGAATCCGAACACGAGCGTCCGTCACAGGGAACAGGAAGGGGCGCTGGCCATGCGCAGTGAAGGATTGTTGCAGCTCGCGTATGCAGACCACAAGCGTTACGGCTGCAAATTCAATTGGCAAGTGGACCGTGCGTTAAAGCTGCACGATCCGGCCAAAACCATTCTCCAGCCGAAGAACAATCTGGAATGTGGAGTGAAGATTCTGTTCAACCAGATCATCATCCAGCACAAACCATTGCTGAGTCGGTCAGGGTACTGGTCGACATTGCGGCCGGGCGGACCAAGCTATCTTTTGTTTGCCAAGCAAATGACAAATCCCCCTGCTGCATGTGGTTCGTCCACCAAGTCGGTGATCGCGAAGTCGGCCACGACAAAGTCCGTGCAGGACGACGCGAACCGGAGTGAAACTCCCAAATAGTTTGTTGCCAACTGCACCGGTCGGAGAAACTTTTCCAAGGTGGGGCAATTAGAACTCCCCCCTACGACCTTTCGCGGGTAACCGTCGGATCTGTCAAAGGGAGTGCGCGATTTTGACCAGCTTTTGAAGTCCCTACGTTCCATGATCAACATTGTGAGGAACCACACGGCTGCGATAGCGATCCGGATCTACGAGCCGTTCTTACGGTTCGTCTCACTGAAACAATGACGGCATGAATAACTGGATCAAAACGTGCTGCGCCCGGACGTCGCCATCGGTTGTGAGACTGAGACACAGCCCCATGCCTCTTGCACTGGCGATCATCCTGCTTAGCATACCCGCACGTCCTCAGTCCGCTCCCAACAGCCAAGTGTCGGCCAACGATCTGGCACGGCGGGTGATCACGAATGAACTAACTTTCCAAGACGACCACACCAACTGGATGTACCGACTAGAAAAAGAACAGTCTGGAAAGAAACGGGTCGAGGAGATTATTGAGACAAAGGAAGGTTCTCTCAGTCGACTCTTATCCATTGACGACCGCCCTCTTAGCGCGAAACAGCAGGAGGAAGAGAACAAGCGTGTTCAGGAGCTAATGACCAGTCGAAGTGCGCAGCGAAAACTGCAACGAGAACTGGAGGATGCGACCCTACAGGGCAGAAGGCTGTTCAAGATGCTGCCTGATGCATTCGTATTCGGCTACGCAGGTGATGACGGGAACATGGTAAAGCTGAGCTTTAGACCAAACCCGAATTTCCACCCGCCTTCGATGGAGGCCCGCGTGTTCCACGACATGGAAGGCGAAATGTGGGTGGACTGCAAACAGGAGCGACTGGCTGCGTTTAGTGGTCATCTTACACGGGACGTGAAATTCGGTCTCGGCCTGCTAGGGAAACTGGATAAGGGAGGCCACTTTGAAGTCAAGCAAGCGGAGGTTGTCTCCGGCCATTGGGACCTGACTGACATGAATATCGAGATAACAGGGAAAGCTCTCTTGTTCGCAACCATCGGAATGCGGAAAAACGAAACTCATAGGGACTTCTATCAAGTATCCGATGATCTGACGCTTGCTGAGGCCACGGACATGCTCAACAGAAAAACAGTTGTAGTGGATAGCCACTAAGGGGGCACACTTATCCATGGAGCCCTCGTTGGTTTCTGAATGCCTCACGCGGCGCTGGGGTCGCCGCTCTTCCATGTAACGGGCACGTGAGGGGATGTTCCTATCACCTTTCATGTCATTGGACTCTGGATCGGCGTAGATAAAATGTTGGCTCCATCCAGAGAAACAGTAAAAATCTGAACTTCACTGCCTTATATCCTCCGCCGATCCTCTGACACTGTTCGTCTTCGATAGTCCAACCCTCGAACCGTGTCCTAGGGGCACGATGTTTACTTCTGAGATGCTATATTTTGCAGACTGGTAAAGACTGTTCACAACCGCTCGGTATCAAAACAATACTGAAACTGCCAGGCCTGTCCCAAATTGACCTGTAATCCCCTTGCACTCGTGACATCGTGCAAGCAGGCATAAGAACGAGCCGAAGCAAGAATCCAACCAAGCGACACTGGCTCGCGTCAAAAAGAAAATGGATGAGCCGCGCATGGCCGAATCCACGCGGGAAGAAGACGTCAACCAGACCGCGCGGCAGGAACCGGAAAAGCTGCCGTAGTCGACGTGAGAACGAATCCGGGCCGCCCATGCGCAGGAAGGTCTCGCGGGAGAAAAACAATGGCAAAGCTGACCAAACCAGCTCGTGATCGGATATCCGCAACCAAATTCGCGTTCCCGAAGCAACGCAAGGAGCCGCTAGAAAATGCCTCCCACGTACGCAACGCTGTTGCGCGCTTCAATCAGGTGAAGGGCGTTACGGAAGCGGAACGTCGTGCGGCGTGGAAGCGGATACAGTCTGCTGCAAAGCGATATGCAGTGGAACTTGAAGAGTCCGCCTAGCTCGAACTCGAAACGTTGGATGCTTGCCATGGCAGCGGGAGTCGCAGCGTTTTCCTCCAGT
>Ga0302321_100000874_pt1 | contig 26135 bp, 23 predicted proteins | sample Fen_T0_1_FD_202505 | JGI IMG/M metagenome (GOLD analysis project Ga0302321, IMG submission 202505) | Peat permafrost microbial communities from Stordalen Mire near Abisko, Sweden - Fen_T0_1 | ecosystem: Environmental > Terrestrial > Soil > Wetlands > Permafrost | place: Sweden: Abisko...
GCACGACCAGGCGCTGCTCGATGCGGCACAGGACCTGGGCGCCAACGCATGGCAGCGGTTCTGGCGCATCACGTTTCCGCTGTCGCTGCCCGGCGTCTACGCGGGGGCGGCGCTGGTCTTCATTCCCGCGCTCGGCATCTTCGCCATTCCCGACATCCTGGGTGGGCCCGACGACAGCCTCATCGGCAACGTGATCAAGCAGCAGTTCCTGGAGACGCGCGACTGGCCGTTCGGCAGCGTGCTCTCCATCGTGCTGACGGTGGCTGCGCTGGCGCTGGCCGGACTCGCGGCGTGGATCGGCGCGCACAGCACGCGCAGGGAGGCGAGCGGTGCCTAGTTCCTCGCGGCGCACCGTATGGCTGTGGGCGGCGGCGCTCCTGGGCTACGCATTCCTCTACCTTCCGCTCGTCATCGTCGTCGTCTACTCGTTCAACGATTCGCGACTCAATGCGGAATGGGTCGGCTTCACGCTGGACTGGTACCGCAAGCTCGCTCACAACGAGGAAATGCAACAGGCGGCGGCCAACTCGCTCGTCATCGGTTTTGTCACCAGCCTGGTCTCGACGGTGCTGGGAACCATGGCGGGCGTGGCGATGCACAAGTACAAGCTGCGGCTGCTGCCCATCCTGGTGCTGACGCCGATCGCAATTCCCGAGATCCTGATGGGCGTGTCGCTGCTCATCTTCTTCGTCCTGCTCAACTTCTCGCTCGGGCTCGTCTCCGTCACGCTGTCCCACATCGCCTTCTGCATCGGCTTCGTCGCCATCGTCGTCCGCTCGCGGCTGGCCGGGATGGACGAGAGCCTCACCGAGGCGGCGCGCGACTGCGGCGCCTCGCCGTGGCAGTCGTTCCGCTTTGTCACGCTGCCGCTGATCATGCCAGGCGTCATCGCCGGCGCGCTGATGGCGTTCACGCTGTCGATCGACGACTTCGTGATCACCTTCTTCACGGCGGGCGCCGGTACGGTGACGCTGCCGCTGCAGATCTACTCGATGATAAAGATAGCCGTCACGCCCGAGGTCAACGCGGTGTCAACACTTCTTATGCTGCTAACGTTGATCCTGATCGTCGTCGCCACCCGCATTTCCCCGAGCCTGCTCCGTTCCAACCAGGAGACCTAGAGAATCATGAAACGCATCCTCGTCGCATTGTTCTTTCTGGCCGCGCAGCCCGCCTTCGCGAAGGACACGCTCAACCTCTACAACTGGAACAATTACATCGCACCGGAAACCGTCAAGCGGTTCGAGGAGCAGTGCAAGTGCGAGGTCAAGCAGACCTACTACTCGGACAACGAGGAACTGCTGGCCAAGCTGGCGGCCGGCGCCAAGGGCTATGACATCCTCGTGCCGACGTCGAACGCGGTGCAGCCGCTGATCAAGGGAGGACAGCTGAAGCCCATCGACAAGGCGAAGTTGACCAACCTGAAGAACATCAATCCGGTCTACATGAACACGCCGTTCGACCCGGACAACAAGTACTCGGTGCCCTACGCGATGTCGACGACCATCTTAGGCTACAACGCTGAGAAGATGAAGGAATTGGGATTGCCGACGGACACCTGGGCAGTCATCTTCGAGCCGAAATATCTGGAGAAGGTGAAAGGCAGGGTCACGGTGCTTGACAGTTCCAGCGAGCTCTTCGCGGCGGCGCTCAAGTACCTGGGCTACTCGGCCAACGACACCGACGAGAAGCATTGGAAGGAGGCCGCCGACCTCATCAAGCGCGCCAAGCCGTACTGGGCGGCGTTCAACGCGTCGTCGTACATCAAGGAGCTGACCGTCGGCAACATCTGGCTCGCGCACGGTTATTCCAACGACATTTATCAGGCCAACCTCGACGCGCAGGCCGCGGGGCGCAAGTTCCAGATCCTGCAGGGCATGCCCAAGGAGGGCGCGGTGCTGGCCGTCGACAACATGGTGATCCACAAGGATGCGCCGCGGCCCGACCTCGCACTCCAGTTCATGAACTTCATGCTCGAGGGCAAGAATTCGGCGGAACTCACCAATCTCATCGGCTCAGGCAATCCCAACACCGACGCGCTCAAGTACATCAAGCCCAACCTCCTCAGGAACGAGGCGATCTTCCCGAATGCGGCGGTGCAGGGCAAGCTGGAGCAGTTGCAGGACCTGACGGTGGCGCAACGCCGCCTGCGCGGCAAGATGTGGACGGAGATCAAGGCGTCGCGCTGACGAAAGCATCGCGCGGCGTTGGTCACGGGACGCGACCGGCATCGGGCCGGACCCGCCGACTCGTTCTATGATGTCGGGATGGTCGAGACCGTCCCGTACCGCGTCCTGCGCCTGACGCCGAAGCTTGGCGCAGACTACCTGCGCTTCTTCGACCACGAGAAGGGTCCGGCGTTTGCCGACAATCCGGATTGGGCGAAGTGCTACTGCCACTACTACGAGGTTCCGGCGGAGGTCTCATGGCCTTCGTTCGACGGACCGGCCAACCGTGACGCGATGGATGCGCGCATCGCGTCCGGCGAAATGGACGGCTTCCTGGCCTTTGCCGGCGACGAAGTCGTCGGCTGGGTCAACGCCCAGCCGTATCACAAGTTGGCGCACGCTTGCGCGCGCCTGAAGATTCCCGCGCCGCCGCTAGCTATCCCGCCCCATGACGCGGCGGCGATCGTCTGCTTCGTGACCGCTCCCGGATGGCGCCGCCGCGGCGTCGCCCGCGCGCTGCTGGACGGCGCGCTGACGAACTTCGCCGCGCGCGGCATCCAAGTGGTCGACGCCTTCCCGTGGATCGTCGGCCCGGAAGATACCTCTGCGACCGATCACTACCACGGCTCGCCGGCGATGTTCGCCGCCGCAGGTTTCGTCGAGATCGCCCGGCACGACAACGTGACCGTCGTACGCAAGTCGCTTTGCTAGCGACGCGATGGACAGCCTCCGCCAGCGCACGTTTCTCCCGCAGATTCTCGCGCTGCTGTACGGACTCGCGATCGCCTACGCGAGCCTGCAGCCGTTCGTGCCGTGGATCCCGCCGCCGCCGGGAACGCCATTCTGGCCGTTCGCGCCGTGGCCGCCGCGATGGACGCGGTACGACGTCATCGCGAATGCGCTCGCCTACGTGCCCTTCGGCCTGTTCGTCGCGCTGATTCCGCAGCGCGCGACGCCGCTCGTCCGGACCGGCGTGGCGCTGGCGGCGGGCCTGACGCTTTCGTTCGGTATGGAAACGCTGCAGATGTTCCTGCCGACCCGATCCGCGAGTCTCGTCGATCTCTTCGCCAATGCCGGCGGCGCCCTCGCAGGCGGGGTGGCCGGAGGCGCGCTCGTGCGCGCGCAACGCGTCCGGCGCTGGTTATCCGCCGCCAGGTATGGCGCATTCCTGCCGGGCCGGCTAGGTGACATGGGCATCGCCTTGCTCGCGCTCTGGCTGACGGCGCAGATCAACCCCGGGATCCCGCTGTTCGCCGTCAATTACGAGCCTGGGCTGCCACTGGCGGCCGCGGCGGCGACACCGGACATCGCGGCAACGATGCTCGAAGCCGCGCACTCGGCGTTCCAGTTAGCCGGGGTCGGCCTGTTCCTGGCGCTAATGCTCCGCGATCGGCGCAACGTCGGCAGCGCGGTGCTGCTGCTTATCGGTCTGGCATTCGTGCTCAAGGGCGCGGCCGCGTGGCTCGTGCTGAAGCCGGCGGCATGGGAAGCGTGGCTGAAGCCGGGCGTGGCCATCGGCATCGCCGCGGGTTCGTTGGGGCTGCTTCTGGCGGCGTTCCTTCCGCGCCCGGCACAGATAGCCGCATGCGCGATTGCGCTTCTGTCGTCGCTGCTGCTGCCCCTTGCGGCGAGCGACGCGTCGGCGATGCCGGCGCCGCTGACCCTTTTCAACTGGCGCTACGGCCATCTGCTCAACTTCAACGGCCTGACGCACAGCGTGCTGCTCGTCTGGCCGATCGCGGCTGCCACATGGCTCTTTGCGCTGGCCGGCAAGCCTGCCTGGGGACGCCCCGACTGACCGGCGCGCTTAGCGGGCGCGCGCGCTCCGCTATACTTGGCGCCTTCGCACCGCCCCACGGATTTGCCGCGCGGAATCTTCGCGGCGTCACCGCGCCACCATGAGCTACTACGCCAAGCACGTCTTCTTCTGCTGCAACAAGCGCGATGCGCCGGAAAAATGCTGCGCAGACAGCGGCGCGCTGGATATGCAGCAATATGCGAAGGGTCGCATCAAGGCGCTGGGCCTCAACGGGCCATCGCACGTGCGCATCAACAAGGCCGGCTGCCTCGACCGCTGCGAGGAGGGTCCCGTGATCGTCGTCTATCCGGACGCCGTCTGGTACACCTATGTCGACCGCGACGACATCGACGAGATCATCGACCGGCACATTGTCGGCGGCGAAATCGTCGAGCGGCTGAAGATTTGACGCCGCGCACCACCGAGCGGTCGACGATCGACGGCGCGGCGGGCGCGCTGGAGGTCGTCTGCAACGTGCCGGACACGCCGCTGTCCGGCATCGCGCTGATCGCCCATCCGCATCCGCTGCAGGGCGGCACGCTCGACAACAAGGTGGTGCAGACGCTCGCCAAGACGTTCTTTTCGCTGGGGTATGCCGCCGTACGCTTCAACTTTCGCGGCGTCGGCGCCTCGGCCGGCGAGTTCGCCGACGGCATCGGCGAGACCGACGACGCGCTGATGGTGCTCGCGCACGCCAAGGCGAAGTTCGGCGCGGAGCTGCCCGTGGTCCTGGCCGGATTCTCGTTCGGGTCGTTCGTCCAGACACGCGTGGCCAAGGCGATGGACGCGCAGCGCCTGGTGCTGATCGGGCCCGCGGTGCGCCGCTTTGCCGTGGAGGAAGTTCCGGCGGACACGATCGTCGTGCATGGCGAGACCGACGACGTCGTGCCGCTCGCCGACGTCCTGGCGTGGGCGCGACCGCTCGAGCTTCCGATCATTGTGTTCCCCGGCTGCGGCCATTTCTTCCACGGACGCCTGCCGCAGCTACAGCGCGTGATCATCGGCATGTGGGCGCGCGCATGAGTGGCGATCGCGCCACCGCCGACACCGAGCTCAAGCCCGCGTCGTCCGCCGGCGCAGCACCGGAGGTCATCCTGAACGTCGCCGGCCTGCGCAAGAAGTACGGCGCGACCGAGGTCGTCCGGGGACTGAGCTTCGACATCCGCCGCGGCGAATGCTTCGGCCTGCTGGGTCCCAATGGCGCGGGCAAGACCACGACGCTGCGCTGCTGCCTGGGCCTCATCGATCCGGACGGCGGCACGATCGAGATGGTCGGCGTGCCGGTGCCGCAGGCGGCGCGCGAGGCGCGCGTGCGCGTCGGCGTCGTGCCGCAGATGGACAACCTGGATCCGGATTTCACCGTGCGCGAGAACCTGCTGATCTATGGCAGCTATTTCGGCCTGCCGCGCGCGGTGCTGGAAAAGCGCATTCCCAAATTGCTCGATTTCGCCGGCCTGGGCAACAAGCGCAACGCCGGCATCCGCACGTTGTCCGGCGGGATGAAGCGCCGCCTCACACTTGCCCGCGCGCTCGTCAACGACCCCGAACTGCTGATCCTCGACGAGCCGACCACCGGCCTCGACCCACAGGCGCGGCACCTGATCTGGGACGGCCTGCGGCAGCTGCTGGCCGCGGGCAAGACCATCCTGCTGACGACCCATTTCATGGACGAGGCCGAGCGGCTTGCGACGCGGCTGGCGGTCATCGACCACGGCATGCTGATTGCCACCGGCGCGCCGCGCGATCTCCTCGGGCAACACGTCGAGCCGGAGGTGGTGGAAGTCTTCGGCGACGAGGTTCGTACCTGGGCGGACATGCACGGCCGCAAACTCTCGCAGCGTGTCGAGGTGGCCGGGGAGACGGCGTTCTGCTATGCCACCGATCCGCAGCCGCTGCTCGCGGACCTGGCGACGCGCGCCGGCGTGCGGTACCTGCACCGGCCGGCGAACTTAGAAGACCTGTTCATCAAGCTTACCGGCCGGGAACTGCGGGACTAGGGCCATGCGAAACAGTCACACAACGACGACGATGTGGGCTGCGCCTTCGCTGTCGGCGCGGTTCGTCCCGGTATGGCGGCGCAACCTGCTGGTCTGGAAGAAGCTCGCCGTCGCCAGCATCCTCGGCAACATCGCCGATCCGCTGCTCTACATGTTGGCGCTCGGATATGGAATCGGGTCGCTGGTCGGCGAGGTCGGCGGCATGAGCTACGTCGCGTTCATCGGCACCGGCATGGTCTGCCAAAGCGCGATGTTCACCGCGAGCTTCGAAGGCATGTACTCGGCATTCTCGCGAATGCACATGCAGCGCACGTGGGACGGCATCATCAACGCGCCGGTTTCGCTGGACGACGTGATGCTGGCCGAGTGGCTGTGGACGGGAACCAAGGCGGTGATGTCGACGACGGCAATCCTGGCGGTGATCATGATCCTGGGCTACGGCCACACGTGGCTCGCGATCTGGATCCTGCCGCTGGGCTTCCTGGTCGGACTGACCTTCGGCGCGGCGGGCCTCGTGATGAACGCGCTCGCCCCGAACTACGATTTCTTCACCTACTTCTTCACGCTGGTGCTGACGCCGATGCTCTTGTTCTCGGGTGTCTATTTTCCGGTCGAGCAGATGCCGGCGTGGCTGGCGGCCATTGCCGGCTTCCTGCCGCTGAAACACGCGATCGACATCGCGCGGCCGCTGATGCTGGGCCGCGTCCCCGACGCCATCCTGTTCCACGTCGTCGTGCTGCTGGCCTACGCGGCCGCGGCCTACTACGTCGCACTCGCGCTCACGCGTCGCCGGCTGCTGAAGTAGCCGCGATGACCGAGTACTTCTTCGCCCCCTGCCCACGCGGCCTGGAGGGCGTGCTCGTCGGCGAGTTGGAACGCCTAGGTGGCGCTGCCGTCACTGCGACCGACGGCGGCGTGGGCTTTGCCGGCGACCTGTCGCTTGTCTACCGGGTCAACCTCGAATCGCGCATCGCAAGCCGCGTGCTGTGGCGCGTCGCCGGGGGCAGCTATCGCGACGAGTCGGACATCTACGCGCTCGTTCACGCCGTCGACTGGAAGAAGCTCTTCCTGCCCACGCGCACGCTGCGCGTCGATGTCGCCGCGACGCGCTCGCCGCTGCAAAGCCTCGAGTTCGCCACACTGCGCGTCAAGGACGCCGTGTGCGACCGGCTGCGCGACGACCTGGGCGTGCGTCCATCGATAGACAAGCGGGCGCCGGATGTGCGTGTGCACGCCTACCTCACCGATCGCGACGCGACCATTTATGTCGACACCTCCGGCGAACCGTTGTTCAAGCGCGGCTACCGGCGCGATGCCGAGGAGGCGCCGCTGCGCGAGAATCTCGCCGCCGGCCTGCTGGCGCTCGCAGGATGGACGCCGGACACGCCGCTGCTCGACCCGATGTGCGGCAGCGGTACCATCGTCGCCGAGGCCGCGCTGATCGCCGCGAACCGTGCGCCCGGACAAAATCGGACGTTTGGCTTCCAGAAGCTCCTGTGGTTCGACGGGCCTGCGTGGCAGCGGATCAAGCAGACGGCACGCGATGGGATATTGTCCGCACCGCCCGACCCGAGGATCTTCGGCAGCGACATCGCACCCGGCGCCATCGGCAAGACGCAGAGCAACCTGAATGGCGCGCAGGTCGGCGATTTCGTCCACGTCGAGTGTGCAGATCTGCTGTCCCGCGCGGCGCCCGCCGCGCACGGTATCCTGCTCGCCAATCCACCGTATGGCGTGCGCCTCGCGGACCAGCAGAAGATGGCCGCGTTCTATCCGTTGCTGGGCGATGCGCTGAAGCAGCACTTCGCCGGCTGGACGGCCTACCTTTTCACTGGCGACCTGCGGCTGCCCAAGCTCATCCATCTCAAGGTTGCGCGGAAGACGCCGCTGTTCAACGGCGCGATCGAATGCCGGTTGTTCCAGTTTCCGCTGGTCGCCGGCCGGCATGAACCGCGCCCCCAGTGATAATATCGAACGCCGAAACCCGTTGAATGCGCGCATCCCGCGCAATACCCGCCATGCCGATGCTTCCGTCTCGCCACTACGTCTCCGATCACACGCGATTCATCCGCGAGCTGATCGAGAAGAAGCCCGACCTGCCGGGCAAGCAGCGCGAGGGCCGCGCGCTCTGGTGGGACAAGACGCCGGACGCACTGGCGCAGCGGCAGCAGATGGACGAGGGCAGCGTGCCGATGACGCCCTACGTGTACCAGACCGAATAGTTCGGCGCGCGGCCGCGGCTCCAGCGGCAACGACAGGTCTAGCGTAGGAACTCCCGCACCACCATCAGCTGCATCGCCCACGCCAGCAGCACCAGCGGCAGCCCGAAGGGGAGATTCGCCAGCGGACCCAGCTGTGCACGATGGAGGATGAACATCTCCATCACGGGCACGTGGAACAAATAGATGCTGTAGCTGATGAGCCCCAAGCCCACCGCCAGCCAGTTGCCGAAGATCGCCACGCCCGGATGCCGCTCGCCGGTCATGCCGAGCAGCGTCAGCGTCACGCCGGATGCGATCCACAGCGGCCGGACAAACCCATTGAACCAGTAGTAGTGATTGCCGGTTGGAAGGTCGAAGAAGACGAGCGGCGTGCACAGCAGCACCAGCAAACCCGCATAGGAGGCGAATGGCGCCGCGCCTCGCCCAAGCGGCGTGCGCGCGGCCACGCGCCCCGCGCACATGCCCAACACGAACGCATCGAGCCGGATCGGCAACTGCGCATGCATCGCGCCGTCACCGGTGATCACGACGTAGGCCTTCGCCGCGAGGACGATTGCCAGCCCGACGCCCACCAGCGTTCACGGTCCGGCGCGCAGGAGCAGGACGAACAGCAGCGGAAAGAGCAAGTAGAACTGCCGCTCGAAAGGCAGCGTCCAGAACACGCCGTTCATCGTCGAGACATAGGCGTCGACCGGGTTGTGGACCATGCCCATGTGGAGCAGCAGTTCCCCAGCGGGATCAGGACAGGCTTGGCGCCGCTGGCCAGCCATGCGTGGTAGACGAACACCCACAATGCCGCGAGCGCGCGGACGCCGGTCAATGCATTGAGATGCGCGAGCGTTGGCCGCGCAGCCGTCGTCAGCGGCGATTCCGCGCGTCAGCAGCGGCGTTCGCCCGCGGATACAGCGCGACGCGTTCGATGCGCGCCTGTCCAATTCCGGCGCGGAACTTCATCACCACCTTGAAGGACTCGGCGATGGTGCCGCGCACGCGCCACTCGGCCGGCCAGGCGAGCGGCACGGCGAGCCCGGGCGCCGTGCGCGCAAGCGCAGCCGCCTTCGTCTCCGGACCGATCGGCGTCCATGGCGACGACGGCTCGACACGCGCGAAAACTTCGATCGTCGCCAGCGCGTCGGCATCGCGCAATCCTACGTAGAGCCTGTCGAGGCTGGCGGCACGCAGCACCTGGTCGGGCGGCGAGACCAGCGTAGCGGTCGCGCCGGCGAAGCGAAGATCGACGAATCCCTTGCCGGCTTCGAGCGTCCCGCCTTCCAGCGTCCAGCCGTCGTCGGCCGCGTGCCGCGCCGTACCGAACGTCCACAGCCGCGCGCCGCGCGGCAGGTCGGCGTGGGAGACGACGAAGTCCTTCATCGCGTCCTCCGCCGGCGTGTTGCGCCACGACGTGTAGGCAACATAATCCGGCTGGTCGGCGAACAGCCCGTTGGAGCCGTTCCACGCCATCGGCGACACCATCCGTGCATCGAAATTGAACATGTCCCGGAACGAGCGGTACGCCTGATCGTAAACCGGAAGGATCTTTGGCAGTTTCAAGTTGGTGCTGTTGAATTCGACGACGCCCCATTGCGGATCCATGCGCGCGAACTGCGCGAAGAGGCTGTGCGGTCCCTCCATCGGCGTCTTGTTCTCCGCCGTTTCGCCGTAGATGACGGCGCCCAGGTGCCCGTAGCGCGGGATCGATCCCTCAAGCGAGACGCCGGAGGTGTCGACGTTCTTGCCGCGGCTCGTGATGTTGATCGGTATGGGCTTGTTGCCCGGATCCGGGGCGATGAATCCCTGTGCGGAGAAGATCCTGTCCCTGGGGATACCCGTCTCGTGCACCCACTTCGACAGCTCGTCGTAATGCAGGCCGATGATGTGCTGCCGGAACACCTGCCACTCCTCGTACCAGTGGTCTTCCCAGATGTTGACGTCGCCCGGGCGCATCGGCCGGTACAGCGAGCCCGGGAACCTGCGTGGCGGCTCGACTTCGTCCCACGAGGACCAGTTCCTGCGCGCCAGGCGGTTCACGTCCGCGAGGGTCAACGGCTGGGTGCGGCGGTACGACGAAAGATCGGGCAGGCCCGGGCCGGGCTTGCCCGCGTAAGGGCCTGTCCCCTGCAGCCATTCGCGGAACTGCCGGATCATGCCGGGATTGAAGTCGAAATACTCCACCTGCTTGAAGAACGGGTTCATGTAGGTGTCGGAATCGAGTACCACGCCGATGAAGAGCTCGGGGTGTTTGCGCGCAAACGCGCCGATGTTTCGCGCAGCCGCCTGCAGGTTGCGCTTCTTGTAGTCGCGCACCTTCGTCGCGTAGACGTTGTAGGTGAGCGTGCGCGCCAGTTCCGGCGAATCGGTCGAGCCGGCCAAGCCCTTTAGGTAGTCGTCCGGAAACGTCTGGTCGTCCTGGCTCCACTGGGCGTTGTAGTCGTCGTCTTCGAGATGGTCGTTCAAGTCCCATTCCGGATCGTTGCAGCTCGCGTCGCCCCAGATGCCGCCGTTCAGGATGAATTCGACGGGCACGCGGTGTTCGATCGCAAAGCGGATGATGCCGGTCAGGTTGTCCTCGGCGACGAGGCGGTCGCGGCACTTGCGCTTCAGGTCGAAATCCGGATCGAACACCCAGTCGCCGGCAGCGCCCTTGGTCGTGCGCATGTAGAGAAGCGGTATCGCCACGCCGACACGCTGCGTGCGCGACAGGTAGTGCGCATAGGCCGTGTCGGTCTCGTCGGCACCGCCCATCGTCGCACCCGACGTCATCATCAGGAAGTCGAATTGCCGGGAGGCGAGTTCAGGATTGGAGTCGAGCAGGCCGCTCCACATTCGCATCGCTGCCGGCGGGAGGAGGCTCTTGCGCGCCAGCACGGTCGACACGCCGGCGCGGTTGGTCGCGACCACGGTCACCTCGTGCCGCTGTGGCGAAAGGTCCGCGAAGTCGCCGTCAAAAGTGAATCCAGCGCGCGCCGAGTCGGGGAACCCGGGCTTGGCCTGCGCCACGTCGGAGCGCGCGATACCGATGGTCGCCGCGTGCGCCACGCCGTCGACGTGCACGGCGACACCGCTGATGCCCACCGGGTCGAGCGCCCAGCCGGTGATCGCAACGCGCGTGCCGGTCACGGCTTCCGCGGAGGGGCTGTCGACGAAGCCGACGGTCGTCGGCGCGACCGCGGGCGCAGGCGCCACGGCAGCGGCGGGGGTGGGGACAATGGCGGGTGCGGCAACGCTCGCAGGCGCAGCGACTCGCACATGCTGGTAGAACGCGTAGATACCGCCGGCGGCCAGCACGGCCGTGATCGCCGCGACGACAATAAATGCGGGCTTGGTTGTGCCGTCCGCGCGAACGCGTCGGAGCTTCAAGGACAACCGGGCCGGATCGCGCGACTGCGGCAAAGGACGCTTTCGCGCAGCGGCGAGGCTACTTCTCTTCGGTCTTGAATTCGACGTAGGCCCTGTCGCGCGTCTGCCGCACGAACTCCGCGAACTCCTCGTCGGATTTGCGCTGGCGGATCGCGTTGCGCGCGACGTCGCGCTTGCGGTCCAGCGTGACGTCCTGCGTGCGGCGGCCGTCGACGGCGATGATGTGCCAGCCAAACGACGTGCGTACGGGCGCCGAAATCTGGCCGATTGCGAGCTTGTTCATCGCCTGCTCGAATTCCGGCACCGTGTCGCCGGGATTCACCCAGCCGAGATCGCCGCCCTTCGCAGCGGACGCGTCGTCGGAATTGAGCTTGGCTTGGTCCTCGAATTTGGCACCCGTTTCGATGCGATCGCGGACCCGATCGATCTTGGTGCGGGCCTCCGTATCCGACGTGATTTCGTTGACGCGGACCAGGATGTGCTTGGCGTGGGTCTGCTCGACCACCGTTGCCGCGTTGCGGCTGCGCGTATCGACGAGCTTGATGATGTGAAAGCCCCCCGGGCTGCGCAGCACCGAGGAGATGTCGCCGTTCTTCATGCCCTTGGCGGCCTCGACGAACACGAGGGGCAGCCGCGCAGGAACCCGCCACCCGAGGTCGCCGCCCTTGATGCCGTCGGGCGCGTCAGAGAACGCGGCGGCGACTTCCTTGAATTCCTTGCCCGATTTGATCTGCGCCAGCGCATCTTCGGCGCGCTGCTTCCGCGCGTTGATCTGGTCTGGCGACGCCTGTTCCGGGACCGACACCAGGACGTGGGAGATCAGGTATTCCGTCTCGCCGCCCGCCTGCGACGCCACAGTGGAGAGATAGGCATCCAGCTCGGCTTCCGACACGGACACGTGGCTGTCGACTTCCCGCTCGCGTATGCGCTGGATCGTGACTTCCTTCCGGATGTCCTCGCGGTACTTGGCATACGGAATCTTCTCCCGCTCGAGCAGCTTGCGGAAATCCTCCGGCGACAGCTTGTTTTCCTGGGCAATCCGCAGGATCGTGCGCTCGACCGTCTGGTCATCCACGCGGATGCCGGTCTCCTTGGCAAACTGCAGCATCGCGCGCTCGGTGACCAGCCGCTCCAGCACCTGCCTTTCGAGCGCATCGGGCGGCGGCGGCGACACCTTGGCCTCGCGCATCTGCGCCACGACGATGCGCTTCTGCTCGTTGACGTCGAACTGGGTCACCGCCTCGTTGTTGACCACCGCCACGACGCGATCCAACGCGACCGGCGTGGTGGTCGTGCGCGGCGCGGGCGCCGGCGCGGCGCGCAGCACGGGCGAACGCGGATCGGTCGATGGAGGACCGATGCCGGGCGAGGTCACCTGCGCCAGCGCGACGCTCGCGAACGACGCGGCCGCCAACGCGGCCATTGCAACGATGAAAGCGGAACGGCGGACCATCGGGATTCGTCCTCAATAATCGGGGAGCGGGTAGAACGTGGGGTCACGCACCGCGTTGGCAGGGTCGTTAGTGCGCAGGTACCCGGGCACCGTCCGACGCAGAAGATCGAGCGGGCTGGTGCCGACTCGGGCCAGGCCATTCAGCTCGAGCTGCACGAAGACAGACCGGGTCGTTTGCTGCGAAGTCGTGGTCAACTGCTGGCCCACCACCCGCACGACCCAGCACCCGCCATTGTACTCCAGCCCTAGTACCGCCTCCAGCGTCTTGCGGTCGGGAATATTGTAGTTCCAGGCGCCGATCGCGCTCCAGTTGTCGGAGATGGGCCACTGTCCGGAAAGGTAGGTCTGGTTCAGCTCGGATTGACCGCCAGTCTGGTCGACGAGTTCCTTCGAATATCGGTACACCAGCGACAGCGCCCGTCCCGCGCCGGGCGTGTACCGGATGCCTGCGTTGAAGCGGTCGAACTCGCTGGTGCCGAAGTTGTACTGCATGAGTCCGTTCAGCGCCCAGACGTCGGACAGGCGTCCCTCGACGCCCAGCAGGAAGTCGGAGGACCCTGCTTTCTGCGGCGCGGCGCCCAGCGTGACCTGCTGGTCGTTGAAATAGAAGAGCTGGCCGATGCCGATGCGCAGCCGCTCCGCCCCGGTCTCCGGATCGAGCAGCCGCGACGTCACCGCGAGCGCCAGCTGGTTCGCGTCGCCGACGCGGTCGTAACCGATGAAGCGGTTCTCGATGAAGAGCTGTGCGAAGTTGAAGTCGTCCTGCACCGTGTCGAACACCGGCAGCTGGCTTTGCTGCCGGTAAGGAATGTAGGTGTAGAACGCGCGCGGCTCGAGCGTCTGGATGAAGTTGGTACCGAACGCGGACCAATCGCGCTCGAAGATCAGGCCAGCGTCGACGCTGGTGATCGGGACCACGGCGTTAGGATGCGCCGAGGGCACGCTCGGCGTGGTCTGGTTGAGGTCGTATTGCCACGCCGCCACCGCGGCATGTGCATTGACGAACCACGAACTCCCTTGACGAATCCAGCGCACCGACGGGTACAGGACGGCGCGGTCGCCGGTGGGAACGAGCGAGGACTGCGCAAAGTGCGTGTACTGTGCGCTGCCGCTCCAAGTGAGCCCGCCCCAGTCGGTCTCGTTCATCGTCGCCTTGAACTGCGGCAGCATGTTATAGGGCGGGGTCACGGGGGCGGACGGGTCCTGCAGCGTCTGGAACGACTGGACCACCAGCGACGCGTCGATCGGGCCGTAGTTGGCGTTGAGTCCGGCCTCCTGCGGCAGCGTCTTCTGCGACGTCACCGCGATGCGGTCGGAGAAATCGGCGAAGTAGGTAGAGTCCGAGACGCGGTTGTAGTTCAGGTAACCGTTCAGCCACGGCATGAACTGCTGGTTGTGCTTCCAGGAAAACGCCCAACGCGAGGTGTCGGCGATGCGGTCGTAAGGCAGTCCTTCCGCGAGGACCTCGCCGACCGAGGACTCGAACAGGTACCGGCCCTGCCCGCCCAGCATCAGCCCACGCTTGGTCATCAGTCGCGGCGTGAACGTTGCATCGTAGTTGGGCGCAAGGTTGAAGTAATAGGGCGTCGCGAGTTCGAAACCGCGGATCTGCGACGACCCTGCGATGGGCGTCAGGAACCCGGACTTGCGCTCGTTCGTCAGCGGGAACTCGAGCCACGGCGCCGCCAGTACCGGCGTGTCGAGGAAGAACACACGGGCCGTGTGCGCCGTGCCGACCGAGCGGAGGCGGTCAACCTCGATCTCGTCGCCGATCAGGTACCAGTCGCGGTTGGGCGCGACGCAGGTCGTATAACTCGCCTTGCTTGCCTCGAAATTGTCGGGCCCCAGGAAACGAATCTCCTCCGCTTCGCCATGGGCGCCGCTTTCGCCCATGTAATAGCGCGGCGACTTGAAATACCCGGTCTCGGTGTCGCGCTGGAACTTCATCTCGGGACCCGAGATGGTGTCGATGCCGCGGCGCAGCGTGACGTTGCCCTTGCCCCAGATTTCGTCCTCGATCAGGTCGTATTGCAACCAGTCGGCCAGCACCGTCTCGCGCCGCGAACGCAGTTCGACCTTTCCCTCCGCAGTGACGCGTTCTGTGGCCTCGCCGTCGATCCGGTCGGCGCGCAGGAAGATCGCGCCACGATCGGTGTCGTCCCCGCTGGCGCGCGGCGCCTTGGACGAAGGCTGCGGCGCAGCCGCTGTCTTCACGCCCGGCAGAGGCGTCAGAAGTGGCGGTCCCGCCGGTGCTGGCGCTGCCGATGGCCCCAGGGGCGCTCGCTTGACCAACGTTTCGAGGTCGCGCGCGAGTGAGAGTTGCGGGTCGGGGAGGTCGCCTTCCGCGGCGCCGGCCGCTGTCGCAAAGGTCGCGCCGATCGAAGCGACCAGCAGCGACTGCGAAAGGGAGCGGAATTTCATGAAGGCGGGCACAGCCGGTTTGCTAAAATGACGCATTCTAGCCCGACGCCCTGCCCGCACCGATGCGGCATGGCGTGCCGGGACGCCCTGCCGGGACTTGTGGCCCGGGTTCGAAGGCCCGCCCCGCGGGTCATATCGCCAGATTTCGATGAGCCTCCCCGACGCCGACCCGCGCTTGATTCTCCTTGCCGAATGGCTGGCCACGATCTTGCGCTCGAGCGCATTCACGCTTGCCCCCGCATCGGAAGACGCGAGCTTTCGCCGCTATTTCCGCGTGACGCTCGAGGCACCGCACGCGCTGGTGCCGAGCGCGGTGACACTGATCGCGATGGATGCGCCGCCGCCGCGGGAGGACTGCCGGCCGTTCGTGCACGTCGCCGCGCTGATGGCCGCCGCGGGCATCCACGCGCCGCAGGTACTCGCGCAGGACCTTCCGCGCGGCTTTCTGTTGCTGACCGACTTAGGTACCACCACCTATCTGCGCGCGCTCGACGCGGATAACGCGAACATGCTGTTCGGCGACGCCGTCGACGCGCTGCTGCGCTGGCAGCTCGCGTCGCGTCCGGACGTGCTGCCGCGCTACGACGAAGCACTGCTGCGGCGGGAGCTCGAATTGTTTCCGGAATGGTATGTCGGCCGCCACTTGGGCAATGCGCTCACGCAGGACGAGCGCACCGACCTTTCGCGCGTCTTTGCGACGATCATCGAGTCGAACCTCGCGCAGCCGACTGTCTTTGTGCACCGCGACTACATGCCACGCAACCTGATGGTGTCGACGCCGAACCCGGGCGTGCTGGATTTCCAGGACGCCGTGTATGGGCCCATCACCTACGACATCGCTTCACTGTTTCGCGACGCCTTCGTGAGCTGGCCCGACGAGCGCGTGCTCGACTGGACAATCCGCTACTGGGAAAAGGCGCGACGCGTCGGGCTGCCGGTCACCACGGACTTCGCGGAATTCCACCGCGACTGCGAGTGGATGGGACTGCAGCGTCACCTGAAGGTCCTGGGCATCTTCGCGCGCATCCGCCATCGCGACGGCAAGGCCGGCTACGTCGAGGACACGCCACGCTTCCTGGCCTACGTGCGCCCGGTCGCGGAACGCTATCGCGAGTTCGCGCCGCTCGCGCGCCTGCTGGACCGTCTAGAACGGCGGACGCGCACGGTCGGATACACGTTCTGATGCCGGGCGCGATGATCCTCGCCGCGGGCCGTGGGGATCGCATGCGGCCGCTTTCGGATGCGACGCCGAAGCCCCTCATGCAAGTGGGTGGCAAGCCGCTAATCGTCTGGCAGGTCGAAGCGCTGGCGCGCGCGGGGTTCCGCGACATCGTCATCAACGCCGCCTGGCTCGCACCGCAGATGGTGGACGCGCTGGGCAGGGGCGATGCCCTGGGCGTGCGGATTCGCTGGTCGGTCGAGCCTGAACCACTCGAGACCGCCGGCGGCATCGCTACGGCAGTTCCGCTGCTGCCTCCCGGCCCCGCGCTGATCGTGTCGGGCGACATCTGGACGCGCTTCGACTACGCAACGCTCGCATCCCGCGCCCACGCAATGGCGCACAGCGCAGCCCCGCCGCGCGTACACCTGGTGATGGTCCCCAATCCGCCATTCCATCCGGAGGGAGACTTTGCCTTGACCGACGGTCATGTCGTTCTCGACGGCGAACGTAGACTGACCTTCGGCAACATCGCAATCTACGACACCGCGCTCTTCCGCGAGCTTCCGCGCGGCACCAAGCTCAAACTGCTGCCCTTCTTTCGCGACTGGATCGCGCGCGGATGGGTCTCCGGCGAACGTTTCGACGGCCCGTGGGCCAACGTCGGAACGCCTGCCGATCTGGCAGCGCTCGACAGGCAACTCAACTCATCCCAGGGGCTCGCCAATGAATGACATCGCCAATCCGCTGCTCGACCTTTCCAGCCTCCCGCGCTTCGATGCGATCCGTCCCGCACATGTCACGCCCGCCATCGACGCGCTGCTCAGCGACGCCCGTGCCGCGGTGGAACGCGTGGCGACCGATGCACAGCCCGCCACATGGGACCGCGTGGCCGAGCCCATCGCGGACGCGCTCGATCGCCTCGATCGCGCGTGGAGCGCGGTGTCGCACCTCAATGCCGTCGTAAACTCGCCCGAGCTGCGCGAAGCCTACAACGCGAGCCAGGGGAAGCTCGTCGCGTTCCACACCGATATCGCGCAGGACCTGCGGCTGTACGCCAAATACCGCGCGCTGCGCGACGCGCCGACGTTTGCCGCGCTCGAACCTGCGCAGCGCACGCTGATCGACCACGAGCTGCGCGACTTCAAGTTGGGCGGCGCCGAACTTGCCGACGCGGACAAGGCGCGGCTGAAGGCGCTCAACGCCGAACTCGCGGAACTGTCGACGAAGTTCGAGGAGAACACGCTCGACTCGATCGATGCCTGGGCGCACTACGTCGACGATGCGCAGGAATTGGCCGGCGTGCCCGCCGACGTTCTGGCCGCAGCGCAGGCCGCCGCGCAGGCCGACGGCAAGACCGGCTGGAAGCTCACGCTGCAGATGCCCTGCTACCTGCCGGTGATGCAGTACGCACAGGACCGCAGCCTCCGGCGCCGCATGCACGAGGCCTACGCCACGCACGCGTCCGAGCTTGGCGCCAATCCGGCGTGGGATAACGGCCCGGTCATCGAGCGCATCCTCGTGCTGCGCCGCGAGGAAGCCGTGCTTCTCGGCTACCGCAACTTCGCGGAGTTGTCGCTGGTGCCGAAGATGGCGCGCACCCCCACCGAAGTGACGGCCTTCCTGCGCGATCTCGCGTCCCGCGCCAAGCCGTTTGCGCAGCGCGATTACGCCGAACTGGTGACCTTCGCCCGCGCACAGCTCGGCCTTGCCGACTTGGCGCCGTGGGACCTGGCGTTTGCCTCCGAGCGGCTGAAGACCGACCGGTATGCGTTCTCCGAGCAGGAAGTCCGTCAGTACTTCCCGGAAGACCAGGTGCTCGCGGGCCTGTTCCGCGTCACCGAGGCGCTCTACGGCGTGCGCATCCGTGTAGCGAGCGCCCCGACGTGGCATCCGTCAGTGCGTTTTTTCGACATCGTTGACGGCAGCGGCATGCTCGTCGGCCAGTTCTACTTCGATCTCTATGCGCGCGAGAACAAACGCAGCGGCGCTTGGATGGACGACGCCATCAACCGCCGCCGCAGCGGCGCCTCCTTCCAGCACCCCGTCGCCTATCTCACCTGCAACCTGTCGGCGCCGGCCGGCGGCAAGCCCGCCACGTTCACGCACGACGAAGTGCTGACCGTCTTCCACGAGTTCGGTCACGGCCTGCACCAGTTGCTCACGCGCATCGACACCGCCGGCGTCTCCGGCATCCAGGGGGTGGAATGGGACGCGGTCGAATTGCCGTCCCAGTTCATGGAAAACTTTTGCTGGGAGTGGGACGTGCTCGCGCCTATGACGCGGCATGTCGACACCGGCCTGGCACTGCCGCGCGACCTGTTCGACCGGATGCTCGCGGCCAAGAACTTCCAGAGCGGCTTGGCGACGGTACGCCAGCTCGAGGCCGGCCTTTTCGACATGCTGTTGCACGCCGATTACGACCCGGTCGCGCGCACGCCCTGGGCGTCGCCGCGGGAACTGCTGGAAGCGGTGCAAAAGGAAGTGGCCGTGGTGCCGCGTGCCCCCTACGACCGGCTCCTGCTGAGTTTCGGGCACATCTTCGCCGGCGGCTATGCGGCCGGGTACTACAGCTACAAGTGGGCCGAGGTCCTGTCAGCTGACGCCTACAGCTTGTTCGAGGAAACGGGCGTGCTTTCGCCGACCGCCGGCGCCAGGTTCCGGGATGAGGTGCTTTCGCGCGGCGGCAGCCGGCCCGCAATGGAGTCGTTTGTCGCCTTCCGGGGCCGCCCACCCCAACTCGACGCGTTTCTGCGTCATAATGGAATGACGGTGTCATCGTGAAGGAGGCTTGGATGGCCACGCTCAACGTTCGGATTGCAATCGGCATTGCGGCCCTCGTCGTCGCCGGCGGAGCATTCGCGCAGGCCCAGGTCTACCGCTACACGGATGCCGACGGCCACACCGTCTACTCCGACCGCCCTCCCAGCAGCGACGTCAAGAACCTGCAGACCAAGAGGCTGGGTGCCAACTTCATCTCGACCAGCGATCCTAGCTACGCGGCCGCGCTCGCCGCGGAGCGCTTCCCGGTGACGCTCTACACGTTCCAGTGCGGCGAGGTCTGCCAGAACGCCGAGGCACTGCTCAACAAGCGCGGCGTGCCGTTCACGATCGTCAACGTCAGCGAGACCGACGGGCAGACGCGCCTTCAGGCGGTGGCCCCCGAAGGTGTCGCCCCGGTGCTGACCGTCGGCGACAAGCAGGTCGCCAAGGGCTTCAACGAGCCCCGCTGGCAGGCGATGCTGGACGACGCCGGGTATCCGAAGGCGCCCGCGTCAAGACGTGCGGCGCCGGTCGCCCGGGCAAGCGAAGCCCCGCCGTCGACGGTCCAGGACGGAACGAAGGCCGTGGGAATGCCCCAGCGCGGAGGCGACTATCCCAAGTGAGCGTAGTGAGGCATCGCGGTTTGCGCCCGGCCGGGGCGTCCGGAATGCCCGATGATCCTCGCCGCCTGGAACGTCAACTCGCTCAACGTGCGATTGCCGCGCCTGCTCGCATGGCTGGCCGCGCACAAGCCTGACGTCGTCTGTCTGCAGGAAACCAAGCTCGAAGACTACAAGTTTCCGGTCGTGGATATCGCAGCTGCCGGCTACACCGCCCATTTCGCCGGACAGAAGACCTACAACGGCGTGGCCATCCTCGCCCGCGACGGCCTTCCGGTGATCGACGTCGCCGCGGGACTTCCCGGGTTCACGGACGACCAGAAGCGCGTCATCGCGGCGACGATCGCCGGCGTGCGCGTCGTCGATTTCTACGTGCCCAACGGGCAGTCGGTCGACTCCGACAAGTATTGCTACAAGCTCGAGTGGTGCGCGGCGGCCGCCGCCTACTTGCGCAATGAGCTCTCGCGCCACGCGAACGTCGCCGTGCTGGGCGACTTCAACGTGGCACCCGAAGACCGCGACGTGCACGACCCGGCACTGTGGGCCGGGCAGGTGCTATGCACCGTCCCTGAGCGCGATGCGTTTCGCGCGTTTCTCGCTGCGGGTCTCAAGGACAGCTTTCGCCTTTTCGACCAGCCGCCGGCGACGTTCAGCTGGTGGGACTATCGCCAGCTGGCGTTCCCCAAGAATCATGGCCTGCGCATCGACCACATCCTGCTGTCGGCACCGCTGGCCACGCGGTGCGCCGCCAGCCGCATCGACCGCAACGAGCGCAAGGGCGAAAAGCCGTCCGACCACGCGCCGGTACTGGTGGAGCTGCGTGACGCTTAGGCCCGCGGCGCCGGTCTGCGCCTGACATGGTCTTCGCGTCGCCGATATTCCTGTTCATGTTCCTGCCGCTGACGTTAGCGGCGTACTTCGCATTTCCGAAGCGCTGGCGCAATGGCGTGCTGCTCGTCGCGAGCCTCGCGTTCTATGCCTGGGGAGAGGCACGTTACCTGCCGCTGATCGTCGGCTCGGTGGCGTTCAACTGGACGCTGGGCCGCACCATAGGTCAGGCGCCGGATGGGCCGGCGCGCAGGCGCTGGCTGGGGCTCGCGATTGCCGGCAACCTTGTTGCGCTCTGCGTGTTCAAGTACGCGAATTTCGCCGTGGCCAACGTCAACGCGCTGGCGCCAGTGCTGGCGCCGGTGTTTCCCCTCGGGCCGTTCGCCGTCGCCGCCATTCCGCTGCCGCTCGGCATCTCGTTCTTCACGTTCCATGCCATTTCGTACGTAGTCGACGTGTACAAGCGCAACGCGCAGGCCGAGCAGAACGTCCCGCGCTTCGCGCTCTACATCCTGCTGTTCCCGCAGCTGATCGCCGGGCCGATCATCCGCTGGCGCGACATCGCGGCGCAGCTCTCCACCCGTGAACAGCGCATCGCCGATTTCGCCTGGGGCGCACGCCGCTTCGTGCTGGGACTCGGCAAGAAAGTGCTGATCGCCAACACGTTAGGGCGAGTCGCCGACGCGATCTTCGGCCTGCCGACTGCCGAACTGACGCCGCCGCTTGCATGGCTCGGCCTCGCCTGCTACACGCTGCAGATCTACTTCGACTTCTCGGGCTATTCGGACATGGCCATCGGACTGATGCGCCTGTTCGGCTTCCGCATCCTCGAGAATTTCAACTATCCCTACGTCGCGCGCAGCATCCGCGAATTCTGGCGGCGCTGGCACATCTCGCTGTCGAACTGGTTCCGCGACTACCTCTACATTCCACTGGGCGGCAACCGGGTGGCTAAGCGCCGCGCCTATGCGAACCTCGTCGTCGTCTTCCTCCTGTGCGGCCTATGGCACGGCGCGAGCTGGCCGTTCGTGCTGTGGGGCGCATGGCATGGCGCGTTCCTGGTCGCCGAACGCGCTGGACTGGACCGCCTGCTGCGCCGCCGAGGGTCCGCCGCCGTTCTTCTTTCGCACGCCTATGCGCTGCTCGCCGTGATGGGCGGCTGGGTCCTTTTCCGCTGCGACACGCTCGGCCACGCCGTCGGTTACTTCCAGGCGCTGGCGGGCTTCGCCACAGGCGACCCCTCGCGGCATCCGGTCGCACAGTTCCTGGACCCGCAGGTGATGTGCACGTTGCTGGTCGCCATGGTGTTCGCAACACCGCTGGCCCGGCAGGCCGGCGCATGGCGCGACCGCGTAGCGACGAAACCGGGATGGGCCGCGATCGGCGTACTCGGCGCGGATGTGGCGTGGCTGTCGGGTGTCGGCATCGTGGCGAGCGCGTTCCTGGCCGCGGGAACCTACAATCCGTTCATCTACTTCCGCTTCTGATGCGCGCGACTTTCGATCCCCTGTCGTTGCCGCCGGTGCCGCCTCCTGCACCGGCGACGAACACGGCGCGAGACCGCATCGTGGCGGCGTTGTTCGCGGTAGCACTTGCGGCGCCGCTCGCGGCACTGGCGTTCACGTGGTCGCGGACGACGACACTGTTCGAAAAGCGCCCGATGGCACCCTGGCCGGCGTTCTCCTTGTCGACAACGTTTCCCCCCGCATTCGAGAGCGCGTTCGCCGACCGTTTCGGCGGACGCGACGCGCTGATTCGGGGCCACCATGCATCGCTGCTCGGATTGTTCGGCGTGTCGGCGCTGACTACGGTGATGCCCGGCAGCGGCGGCTGGTACTACTGGCTCGGGGAGGACGGCCTCTCGCTCGACCGCCACTATCGCGGCGTCGCCGATTTTCCTGCGGCCTACGTCGATGCGACCGCCGCGGAACTGCGCCACCGGCGCGAATGGCTGGCTGCGCAAGGCATCGGCTATGTCGTCGTGATCGTGCCCGAGAAATACACGATCTACCCGGAGCACTTGCCGGCGTGGGTAGCCCGTTCGCCACAGCCATCGCCCTATGATCGCGTGGTCGCCGCCACGGCGAATTCCGGCGTAACGCTGCTCGACCTGCGCCCGGCGCTGCGCGCGGCGAAAGCGCGGGCCCGCGTCTACTACCAGACGGATTCGCACTGGAACTACAACGGCGCCATGGTCGGCTACAACGAAATCATGCGCGAAGTGCAGCGCGCGCTGCCACCGGGCCGGATGCCGTCCGTGGTCCCGCCGCAGCGGCCCGCCTACGTCGCCGGAGTCGATTACTACAGCGGCGACCTGATCCACATGCTCGGTTTGCCCGGACGCATCCGCGAGGACGACGTTGCGCCACTGGGCAAGATTCTCGGCGACACGACGACTCGCTGCGGCAAGCGCGATGACGCCGCTTCGCAGCCCGGCATCGAGGTCTACGCGTGCAACCGACCGGGCCTGCCGCGCGCCGTCATCTATCGCGACTCGATGGCGATCCCGCTGATCCCGATGCTCGCGGAGAACTTCTCGCGCGTGCTCTTCGTCTCGGGAATCCCGTTCGATCCCGCGCTGATCGAGCGCGAGCGCCCCGACGTCGTCATCGAGGAGATGGTCGAGCGCGGGCTGCACGGGCCGGGGGCGCAGCCGATGAAACCGGCCGGGCAATGAAGGCCCTCAACCGATACCGCCGCCGCTGTCACCACTCTCGCGCTCGCCCTTGCGCAGTTCCGGCTCGAGCCCCAGTTCCTGGATCTTGCGCGTCAGCGTGTTGCGACCCCAACCCAGCCACGCCGCGGCTTCCATCCGGTGACCGCCGGTGTGCGTCAGCGCACGCCTTATCAGCGTCTTCTCGAATTCCTTTTCCAGCCGGTCGCCGACGTTGCGTTCGCCTCGCGCGAGCGCCTGCGCAAGCTCGCGGTCGAGCGATTGCTGCCAGCCGGTGTCGGTGGCGATGGCCGCTTGCGTTGGGTGTTCCCGCAATTCGGGCGGGAGATCAGCCACGTCGACGCGCTGGCCCGGCGCCATCACCGTCAGCCAATGGCAGATGTTTTCCAGCTGGCGAACGTTGCCAGGAAAGGCGAACCGGCACAGCGCCTTCAGCGCCTCCACGGTCAGCACCTTCGGCTCGACCGCCAATTCGTGTGCGCTCTTCTGCAGGAAATGGCGCGCCAGCGGCGGGATGTCGTCCGGGCGCTCACGCAGCGGCGGCAGGCGCAGGCGCACAACGTTGAGGCGGTGCATCAGGTCCTCGCGGAACATGCCCAGCCGCACGCGTTCCTCGAGATTCTGGTGCGTCGCCGCGATGATGCGCACGTTCGAGCGCAGAGGCGCGTGGCCGCCGACGCGGTAATACTCGCCGTCGGCCAGCACGCGCAGCAGGCGCACCTGCAGGTCGGGCGGCATATCGCCGATCTCGTCTAAGAACAGCGTGCCGCCATCGGCCTGTTCGAAGCGTCCGCGCCGTAGCGCCTGCGCGCCGGTGAACGACCCGCGCTCGTGTCCGAAGAGTTCGGACTCGAGCAGGTCCTTCGGGATGGCGGCCGTGTTGATGGCGACGAACTGGCCCGCCGCACGCGGGCTATGCCGGTGCAGCGCGCGGGCGACCAGCTCCTTGCCGGTGCCGGACTCCCCCGTGATAAGCACCGTCGCATTCGATTGCGAAAGCCGGCCGATCGCGCGGAATACCTCCTGCATGGCGGGTGCCTGGCCCAGGATCTCCGGGGCTTCCGTGGCCACAGCGGGAACCTGCGCCGTCACCGGGGTCTCGTTGGTCGCGCGCCGGATCAGCGCCAGCGCATGGTCGATGTCGAAGGGCTTGGGCAGATACTCGAAGGCCCCGCCCTGGAACGCGGCGACAGCGCTGTCCAGGTCCGAGTAGGCCGTCATGATGATGATCGGGATATGCGGGTAACGCTCCTTCACCTTGTTGAGCAGAACCAGTCCCGATTCGCCCGGCATGCGGATGTCGGACACCAGTACCTGCGGCTGGCTGACGGCGAGCGCCTGCAGCACTTCGTACGCCGTAGCGAACGTTTTGAACGGAATGCCTTCGCGCGCGAGCGCCTTCTCCAGCACCCAGCGTATCGACCGGTCGTCGTCGACGATCCAGACTTCCTTCAATCCCACGCCTCGCGGCGCGTCGTAGTCGTAGGCGAACATCGCTTGGCTAATCCCTCGTGAAAGGCCGCGTCATGCCGCGCCCCGCGTCATTTCCAGCGGGAGCAGGATCGTGAAGATCGTGCGTCCCGGCGTGCTTTCCCATTCGATCGTGCCGCTGTGCTGCGACACGAATGTCTGCGCTATCGTGAGGCCGAGCCCGGTGCCGCCTTCGCGGCCGGAGACCAGCGGATAGAAGATGCGGTCCCGGATCTCGGAAGGGATTCCGGGGCCGTTATCCTCGACCGACACGGCGAGCGCGAGGCGATAGCGCTTCTTCGCGAGCGTTATGCCGCGCGCGACGCGCGTGGTCAGGCGGATCGCGGGATTCGTCGTCGCCGCGGACAGGGCCTGCGCGGCATTGCGCGCGATATTGAGCACGACCTGTGTCAGCTGTTCGGGATCGGCGTCGAATTCCGGCAGGCTGATGTCGAAATCCGCGGTCACGTCGATCGCCGGGAATTCCGCCTGCACCACGCTGCGCACGCGCACCAGGATCTCGTGGATGTTGGTGCGGCGATAAGCGGGCAGCCGGTGCGGGGTCAGCAGCCGGTTGAGCAGCGACTGCAGCCGGTCCGATTCGCCGATGATCACCTGCGTGTATTCGATGAGGTGCGGGCGGTCGAGCTCGCCTTCGAGCAGCTGCGCCGCGCCACGGATGCCGCCCAGCGGATTCTTGATCTCGTGCGCCAGGCTGCGTATCAGGTCGCGGTTGGCCTGCTGCTGTTCCTGCAGGCGTTCCTCGCGCGCGATCTTCAGCTGCTGGTCGATGTGGCGGAATTCGAGCAGCAGCGTGCCGTCGCTCCCGTCCACCGGCGAAACGGTGCAGGTGAGGTGCAGTTTCGGCTTTCCACTGACGCCGAGCTCCAGCTCCTGCTCGGTATAGGAGGCGCCACGCAATTCGGCCTTGCCAATTGCCGCCAGCAACACCGGACATTCGCCGAAAAGCTCAAGCGGCGTGTGCCCGACGATCTTCGGCCGCGACAGCTCGAACAGGTTCTCGGCCGCCGGATTCGCGTAGGCAATGTGCCTGTCGCTGCGCATCAGCAGCACGGCGGTCGCCAGCAACTCCAGTCCAGAATAGGCCGGCGCCTGCATCGGGGCGGCAGCGGACGATGGGAAGAAGCGCAGTTTCACGACAACGCAGCGTGCGGGCGCAATGAGCGGCCACGACGAAGCTCCGG
>Ga0302321_100000875_pt1 | contig 26125 bp, 18 predicted proteins | sample Fen_T0_1_FD_202505 | JGI IMG/M metagenome (GOLD analysis project Ga0302321, IMG submission 202505) | Peat permafrost microbial communities from Stordalen Mire near Abisko, Sweden - Fen_T0_1 | ecosystem: Environmental > Terrestrial > Soil > Wetlands > Permafrost | place: Sweden: Abisko...
GGGCGTTGATCGCCGTATGGATGCTGACCTCCTCTTCCCCAGCGGGATTGAGGGACATATTACGGCCTCCCTGCTCTCCAGCGATCTCTTGCATATCAGCGCACGCGTCACAGGCGAACAAGGTACAATGAGCGTGCTCAACTTCCTCGCACCACATGTCTACCATCGCCTGACAATACATACTTCCCAGGGGAAACGTAAAGAGCATGTGGCGGGAGATACAACATATACATACCAGCTTCGCGCCTTTGTCCAGGCCATCACCCAGGGAACTCCGGTACTGACCAATCCCATGGAGGCAATTGCCAATCTGCGGGTAATTGATGCAGTGTATCGCAAGGCAGGGCTACAACCTCGCGCGTGGGTAGAGGATAGGATACAGCCCACTACGAATTAGCATAATATCTATTTTCACCACACTCTGGAACGCTTCTCGCAGGAGGAGATGAGTATTTCATGAAACCGTTCAATTACTCGTTTTTCCAGCACTATATGAATCATGATACTCGTCTCCTATCAATATTCTACTAATGCTACTTTAACTTTTCATTCTCTTTTTTATCACCAAATCTGATTATACCAAAATTACATAATTTATCTGTAAATCACTGTGTGCCTCTGGTTAGCTATCCATATTTTATATCGCATTATAATTTGCGTTATTATAGTAGTAAATATTATTTGCACGTAGCGCCACACAAATAAAAAGTGCCGCAATAGAACATAAATTCTTTTTATGAAATATTGTAGAAAATGCGATTCAATCACGTGCTCTAATATACATTTCGATTATATAGTCATCTCTTCCCTGAGGGATGCCACATAACGAGCAGAGTTAATTTTCTATCAATTTACCATTCTCACGTCAATACAGACAAACACATACATTTACTTGTATCTATTCATACTTAACAGAGTGTATATGTTTTAGAAAGCTATAAAAATCAAAATATCCATTTATCTCTATATCCGTTTACTTATTCCACCCGAGAAGGAGATTAACATGCCAGGTGAGGAGATAGATCGACGCTGCGCAGTCATTCTCACCGCCATCCCTGTCGAATATCAAGCAGTTCGTGCCCACCTGAGTGATATACATACAGAAACCCATGAAAAAGGAAATATCTACGAACGTGGAACTTTTTTAGCAGGGAATCACACATGGGAAGTGGGAATAGTTGAGGTGGGAGCTGGGAACGTTTTTACTGCAGTGCAAACTGAACGAGCTATTAGTCATTTCAAACCCCTTCTCATACTCTTCGTTGGAGTTGCCGGTGGCCTCAAAGATGTTGTGCTTGGAGATGTTGTAGTTGCTACAAAAGTATACGGATACGAGTCAGGAAATGCTAATATTACATTCCAGACGAGGCCAGAGGTAGGAAATGCACCCTATCACATGGTGGAATTAGCGCGTTCCGAAGCCAGGGCAACAAACTGGCTAAGCCGCCTAAAAAAACAGATCCCTAATCCGCCTCCTCGTGTCTGGGTTGCACCCATTGCTGCTGGCGGAAGTGTGGTAACATCAACACGTTCTGCTGTCTGGCAACATCTGAAAGAAAACTATAATGATGCAATCGCTGTAGAGATGGAAGGTTATGGTTTTTTTCAAGCAGTTCACGCAAATCCAAAAGTAGATGCGCTTATTATTCGTGGTATTTCTGATCGTATTGACGACAAAGATGAGACAGATGCAACAAACTTCCAGGAGATCGCTGCACAGCATGCCAGCGCCTTTGCATTTGAAATCCTCGCAAAATTGGATACTAGCCAACATTTGCATCATGTACCAGTAGTTAATATTTCCTCCGGAGCACAACAAGAAGGTGATCAGAAAGATCAGGAAAATCTTCTACAAGAAACATTAAAAACATTATTACCTGATAAAAATATAAGCAATTCATTTAACAGTTTTTACAATGCCCTTCCAGATCATCATAATGAGATAGAAAAAGCCTTTTCCTCCTTCGACTCAGGGAAAGACATATATGAAGATCAATGTGATAATGCAATTAAAGAATTAAATGCTATCTTTCAATACTTGAACACTGTAGACAGAAATTTGCATAATTTCGACTTAGCCATACTATACGATCTAGACAATCTACTGAGTAGTATAGATAATTTGAAGTTACAGCTAAATAATTTTCGTGCTCTCTGCCCACCTAGAACAACATCTTCAGGACGTAAACATTACACTAGTGAGCTTGGAAAAATTCGTAACGAAAAAAACAATTTCCTGAAAAAATTGGAAAATTTCAAAATTCAACTTAACAGAGGCATCGATCTTGAGTAAAAATAACTACTGCGATATAATTCAATAGAGAAGATACATTGTAATACGTTGATTGTCCTGTAGTGAGAGCAGTTGATTATGCTAGGTGAAGCCCACTCTTTATTTTTAAAATCCGATTCTACAGGTTCGCAAGCAGCCACAACGCTCATTCAATTCCGTGAAAAGCTGACAAAAATGCGTACTTTGTTTCTTTATGGAATGAGTCAACGAGATATTACTCAGAGGAATCTAAGTTCATTAGAGTTAGAATTGCGTGACATGATGGGAGATATCGATAGATCTTCAAGCATAAAAGATCTCCTATTATCACCAAATGCTGCCCAAAGCGCATTGCAACAGGTGATTATGCATATTAATTTGGCCATAACGTTGCTCGAAATGCCTGTAACATACAAACGTCGAGAACAACTTTATCAAAAATATCAAGAAATTACCAGTTACCTTTATGAAGCAATAGAGCGTCTTCAAGCAAAACTATAAAGCTTTAAAAGTCTAATAGTTGATAATCATCTGTTTTTATGTTAACCTGTTAGAACTAGCGATTTGGATGTATTCTTTAAAAACCATAGCACAAATTCTTGTTTGAACTTTATCTAGATACGTTTAGATTGTAATTGGTGAAAGTACTTCAGATTATTCTTTCTGTAAGAAGTCTCCGTGCTAAGTTTTATAGTTTCGATGCACTCATTAGAGAGGCGAAGCACATGGAAGATATGACAGAAAACGACATTCACTCTTTATCAGAACCCGAATCAATGGCCCTAATCCATTTCCAACATGAAATAACGTTCTACTCAAATATTCTTGCAACAGCACATGTACAATTGTTGAATATACGCGAAATATTCGAAAAAGAGATTTATATCTGGCCTGATCAGTACAAGAATTTTAGCACTTTCCTTCAGGAGATAAAAGAACCAGTTCAAGAACTCTGTAGGCTACTAGAAAATACAACAAAGCTTCCCACAACAGTAGTTCCACACCGTTATCTGCTTCTGATGGCTGTACAAAATGTAGAAGAACAAGTACTAGAACTGATCTTACTGGTTACAAATATATTCGACACAAGTCCTCCTTCCTCGAAAAGAATGCAAAAAAAGCAAAGAGAGATTAAGCGCCACCTTGACTCACTTAAACACAGTTATGACAACTCATTATTGCACTGCAACTCTCTCAGAGAGCAAATGGAATCACAAAGAAGAGAGCTTGATCAATTATCTTTAGACAAAAAGCTTTTAGTGCTCTTAAAGAATGCCGCTAGTTATGAAAAACTAGGAAGAGATTCCAGTGAATTGGGAAAGAAAGAGGATGCCCTGGCTTGCTTTGAGCGTGCATTACTACTTGTAAAAAAAGCTGGGAATCGTAAAAAAGAGGCAGCAGTACTAAATAATCTTGGGAGAACTTGTAGTACTCTTGGCAGAAAAGAGCAAGCTTGCCACTACCTTGAAGAGGCATTAACTATTGCCAAAGAGTTCAAGGATCGTACAGAAGAAAGTTACGCCCTTAATAATTTAGGGCTGGTATATACTGATCTTGGTTTTTATGATAAAGCAATGAGCTGCTTCGATCAGGCGTTAGTTATCTGCCAGGAAACGAACGATCAGTCAGGGGAAGGTCGAATCCACAACTCACTGGGTATCCTTTACAGCTATCTAGAGCAAAAAAACCTGGCACTCTTACACTATAAGCAAGCATTGGACATACGCCAGAAAATAGGAGACCGTAAGGGACAGGGCACAACTCTGATCAATATTGGTTGGATATACAATGATCTGGGACAGAAAGAACAGGCAATCACATGTTATGAACAAGCATTAGAGATAAGCCACGAGGCTGGAGATTATTGGAATAAAGGGAAAACACTGAGTAATTTTGGACAGACTTTAGCAGACCTCGGACAGTATGAAAAGGCTTTACCCTATAGTCAACAAGCATTAGCTATTCTGAAAGATGTAGGTGATCGATGGGGAGAAAACAGAATAATTAACAATTTAGTGCGTATCTACGGTTGTTTAGGGCAAAAAAATTTGGCGCGAGCATACTACGAGAAAGCTCTCATAATGAGCAAGGAGGCTGGAGATCGTAGAGGAGAGGGCAGGATTCTCAACAATACAAACGTTGTTTATGATGTTATGAATCAAAAGAATGAGATGAATAAGCAACTTGAACACGCGCTGGGGATTTGCCGCGAAGTTGGAGATCAAAAAGGGGAAGCCTGGACATTACACAATTTGGGACGTCTTCATTTTGAGATGGGAGAGACAGAGGAAGCCAGAGGGTTCTTTGAGCAAGCATTGCAAATCCGTAGCAGAATAGGAGACCGCAAAGGTCATGCTTGGACGCTGCTGAACATTGGCAATATCTACTTAGAGCAAAACCTTTATGAAAAGGCTCTTACTCCCTTGTTAGCTGCATATAGAATTCTTGAAGATATGAAATGCCCAGATTATGTTAAAGCACAAGAAAGTCTTAGTACTCTCTCCAAAATAGTTGGCCAGAACTACTTTATGGAATTAGTACGACGCACCACAGCTAGCTCAAATGGTTGAGCGATCTAGCAAATCTTAAAAATGACGGCATGCATTGCTCGCGTGAGGCCCTCAAACGTGTTTGAGGGCTTCTGGATTGGCGACTTCCGCTTGCTCACCAGCAGCAAAGGCAAGCAGATGATCAAAGGCTGCTCCTAGCAGAGCCTCGTAGCTGTCCTTTTCGACATAGCCCAGATGCGGAGTGCACACAACATTGTCCATATGGAGTAGCGGATGATCCACAACGGGTTCGCTCTCGTACACGTCGACTGCTGCATACCCCGGACGCCCGGCGCGAAGCGCCTCTTCCAGAGCACCAGGTTCAACCAAAGCAGCCCGGCTGGTATTGACAAACAGCGCCGATGCTTTCATCTTCGCCAGATCTGCCGCTGTGACGATGCCACGCGTCTCCTGCTGCAGCGCAATATGCAGGCTCAATACATCGGCGTCCCTGAAAAACGCATCCTGACTGGCGGCAAACTCGATGCCAGCGGCCTGAGCGCGGGCACATGATCCTTCTCGTCCCCATGCCAGCACCTTCATGCCAAATGCCTGCCCATAGGTAGCAACCACACTTCCAATGTTTCCATAGCCGAAAACACCCAGCGTGCGCCCGTGTAGAGTCTGCCCCAACTTACTCTGCCAATGGCCTGCCTTCATAGATGCAACTTCCTGAGGAATGAAGCGCAGCGCGGCCAGGATCAACCCCCATGTCAACTCCGCCGTCGCATACGATCTCCCTGCGTTGGACTGTGTAGCATAGATGACTGCCACTCCGTGACGGGTACAGGCGGCAACATCAATATGCGGAGCCCGTTTGCCCGTTTGAACTATGACGCGCAGGTCCGGCAAAAGCGCCAGCAACGCCTCGGTAATGGGAGTACGCTCACGAATGAGCACAAGCGCCTCCACCCCTTGCAAACTGGCCGCCAGGGCTTCAGGGTCACTTATATGCTCATGAGAGATGACAACTTGCTGTCCGTCCAGCTTCCGAAAGCAGTCAAGCGTTCTTACAGCATCCTGATAGTCTTCGGGAATGGCTATTTTCATGGTCCTTTGCTCTCCTATAAAATTACCCACTAAGTATTATCCTGAAAAATCGATTATAGCCTATAATAGTTATGGACTATAGCATTTCGATACCTTCATTTTACCTTCATTTTTTCATCTCTTGCCATACATCATAGAAGAAAGGGAAGGATCTATGGCTATTACCGATCTGGACTTTGATCCTCCCTTCGATATCAATGCAACTGACTTTCTCGATCTGGCAAGACAGCTCGCGGCCTGGAGTTGGCGTAACCGGGTAAACAGGAAAAGCCCATACATTGCGCCACTCGTTTCTATAGTTTAAGATGAGAGCAAACAATCATTCAATGAGGAGGGAGCAAGCTATGTCTATCGAGCAATTGGTGCTGGGAGGAGAGCGTACGCCTGCAGCAGATGGCGCAACCTTTGCCGTGATTGAGCCAGCAACAGGTAAACCGTTCGGTGAGGTTGCCCAGGCAGGGATAGAAGATGCCGAACGAGCAGTTCAATTGGCTCATCATGCATTTGAGGAGGGGAGCTGGCCACGCTTCAGCGCAACACAACGCGGGCGTGTGCTACAACGTACCGCTATCCTGATACGAGAACGAATAGAAGAGCTGGCTATCATCGAGGCACGTAACGCAGGCAAACCTATTCGTGATGCACGAGGCGAGATAGGACTGGTTGCCAATGTGTTCGAGTACTGGGGTGGCGCGGCAAACAAGATTTTCGGCGAAACTATCCCGGTGCAGGACGCCGGACTGGAACTGACGCTGCGTGAGCCAGTTGGAGTGTGCGCCTTAATTACACCCTGGAACTTTCCGCTTGTAATCGCCTCCTGGAAGATCGCTCCTGCGCTGGCCTGCGGTAATACCGTCGTGGTCAAACCGGCGCAACTCACACCGCTATCCGTATTGGCGCTCGCCGATATTTTGATGGTGGCCGGCTTGCCACCGAATGTCATCTCCGTGATACCGGGACCCGGTGCTCTGGTCGGCAACGCTCTTGCAACACATCCTCTGGTCTCCAAAGTTTCGTTTACTGGCTCAACTGAAGTAGGGTCCCAGATCATGCGCCTGTGCGCGGATAATATCACGCGCGTTTCGCTTGAGCTCGGGGGCAAAGCGGCTAATGTGGTCTTCGCCGATGCCGACCTGGACCGCTGCATCGAGTCTTCCGTCTTCTCCGTTTTCGGCAATACCGGGCAGGATTGCTGTGCACGCTCCCGCATCCTGGTACAACGTTCAATCTATGAAGAGTTTATCGCACGTTTCAATCGCCGCACGGCAACTCTAATAATAGGACAACCACTGGACGAAGCCAGCGAGATTGGTCCACTCATCTCTCCCGGGCAGCGCCAGCGCTCGCTTGACTATATCGAGTTGGGCCAAAAAGAGGGCGCGAAGTTAGTAAGCGGAGGGAGTGCTGGTAAAGAGGCAGGTTATTTCATGCAGCCCGCAGTACTGGTCGATGTCGACAACCAGATGCGTGTGGCTCGGGAGGAGATTTTTGGGCCGGTGGCCTGTATCATCCCTTTCGAGAGCGAAGAGGAAGCACTACGGCTAGCCAATGACACACCTTATGGCCTATCCGGCTCGGTATGGACGCAAAACCTGGGCCGCGCCCTGCGTGTGGCCAAAGGCATGCGCGCTGGCGTCCTTTCAGTCAATTCTAGCCACAGCGTGCATACCGAGGCTCCTTTCGGCGGCTATAAGCAAAGTGGATTTGGCCGCGAGATGGGCATGCATGCAGCCAATCTCTATACCGAAGTGAAAAGCGTGTTCTTCTCACAAGAGTGACGGGCTACTAAATTTCTGACCTGAAGAGAGGTGCGACAAATAATGAATTTAGAACATGCAATGGATATTCACGTCCAGGTCGGTGAACCGCTGGAGGTGGGAACAACGCCAGCAGGCAGGCGACGCATTATCCCCATTACAGGAGGTACCTTTGCAGGTCAACGCATCAAGGGCAAAGTGCTGGCAGGAGGGGCTGATTGGCAAGTCATTGACACCAACTATCAGACCCAATTAGAGGCGCGCTATAGCCTGCAGACTGAGGATGGAGCGATTATTACGGTCGTCAATCGTGGGGTACGCCGTGGCCCTAAAGAGGTGATGCAGCGGCTTATACAAGGAGAAGAGATAAGCCCGGCAGCTTATTATTTCAGAACAATCCCGTTTTTTGAAGTGGCAAGCGAGCATTATGCCTGGCTCAATGAGTATCTTTTCGTGGCAGAATGCGAGCGGCACCCAACAGTGGTAGTAATCAAAGTCTTTCAAATCTTATAAAGAAGGAGATATCCAGCATACTCTCACGCCCAAACGTCCCATACAACTATTTTTCAAGCTCAAAATCCACTATCATTAAACACAAAGGCATTGGATCGTTTTGGTGAGGGAGATCTGGTCGCATGACACAACAACAATCACGCATTGGTCAACAGTTAGGGCATTACCGTCTTTTACGCATGCTTGGTTCCGGTGGATTCGCAGATGTGTATCTAAGTGAGCATGTTCACTTGCATACACAAGCTGCCGTTAAGATTTTGAATACGCGTCTGGCTGACGCCGACATCGAGGCGTTTCGTCGCGAAGCCCAGATGGTGGCCTTTTTACAGCACCCTTCTATTGTGCGCGTCCTTGACTTCGGCGTCGAGCAAACAATCCCTTATCTGGCAATGGATTACGCTCCGAATGGATCGTTGCGCGACCGCTATCCTAGAGGAACAGTTGTACCCATACCAGAGATCGTATCAATCCTCATACAAGTCGCCTCCGCCCTACAATATGCCCACGATCAGCGCCTGATCCATCGCGACATTAAGCCGGAAAATATGCTGCTTGGCCGTAATTCCGAGGTGTTACTCAGCGATTTTGGTATTGCACTCGTCACACAAAGTTCGCATTTGCAGAGCGCACAGGATATCGCGGGCACCATCACCTATATGGCACCCGAGCAGATTCAGGCTCATCCCAAACCGGCCAGCGATCAATATGCGCTTGGTGTTGTAGCCTATGAATGGCTTTGTGGGCAGCGCCCATTTCAGGGATCATACACAGAGATCGCAATCAAACATACACTTGCGCCCCCGCCGCCATTGCGCGATTACATCCCACACCTCCCCGCCTCCATAGAGCAAGTGATAATGAGAGCATTGCAGAAAGATCCCCAACAGCGCTTTGAAAACGTGATTACGTTCGCACAAACGTTTACGCAGGCAGCACAATCATTTATACAATCGCAAGGCTCTACGTTCATCCAAGGGCCTCCTCCTTCTCCACCTCAACTAACATCACGGCCAGCACAATTTATGTATCCAGTACGCACCTCATCGAATCCGCCTATCGCAATAAGCGATCCGCTGCATCCTTCATCCACACAACTATCGCAGGGCAACAGTACGCCCTCACAACTCAATACACCACCCTCAACTGCATCATCTTCACCATCTATGAATCCACCACACACAGTCATGTCTGCCCTCAATGCACCCATATATCCAGTGCCGCCCATGACTTCATCGACCCCATCATACTCAACATCTCTATCGTCCGCACAATACCAGTCTGCCGGGCCGAATTTCCAGCCGCCGCAGACACACAAATCATCTCCAATCTCCAGACGCAGCTTTATCGGCGGCGGCATTGCTGGTCTCGCGATTGCTGGTAGTATCGGCACGGGCGCAGTGGGAACGTGGCTCTATTTTCAACATACAATGGGCAATACACTTCCAACCGGCGTTCAACGTGCCGTGAACCCACAGGTCGGTTCCCAATCTACGAGCAGTAGTGCTCCTAAAATTGGAGCCGACCCGACCACGCCACTCCTCACCTATTCTGGTCATCACGGTGTCGTCTATTCCATCAGTTGGTCGCCCGATGGAGCCAATATCGCTTCAGGTTCACTAGATGGTGAGTGCCATGTATGGACTGCAGACAAAGGCAAGCTCATATTTTCGACCCATAGCACTCTTCAGCCTCCTATCTCCAACGATTTCGTGCAATCCGTCGTCTGGTCGCGCCACAATCCACCTCGTATTGCCATCGGTTTCATTGACGGCACACTCCAAATTCTTGATATCGACAATCGGCAGCGAACTGGTTTACAGGCCAAAAGCTATATAACCAATGGTGTTTTATCCTGGTCGCCCGACGAAAAATATCTTGCCGTCTGCAAAAGCATCAGTGATCACAGTGTTGTCATCTACGAAGTCGCTACCTGGAATATCGTCTCTACCTACCAGGATCACACAGATTATGTTCATACCGTTGCCTGGTCGCCAGATGGAAATTATGTCGCATCCGGATCGAAGGATACAACTATACGCGTTTGGGAACCTCTCAGCGGCAAGACGCATATGATTTATAAAGAGCACAACGGCGATATTGCTGCGATTAATTGGAGCAGCGACAGTACAAAAATCGTTTCCACTGCACATGACTATGTTGTGCGTATCTGGCAACCTGAACGAGGCAATACGCTCTATACACATCAATATTCCCAGCGGGCTCCCATGGGCAAGGCTGTCTGGTCACATAACAACCAGTTCATTGCTGTCTATCCTGGCATAGGCACCATCGACATTCTGGACGCACAGCTCATGGTAAAACAGACGCTCACTACAGGTGTAACCTACGATCTTTCCTGGTCGCCCGATGATACGCGTATTGTAACTGCCAACTACAACAACATCGCCCAGATCTGGCATGTAGGCCCATAGAAAATTTAAGATAAGTAAGCGCATATATCCCCACAGCTTCTCTGCTTGAACCAGTCGACTACGCACAGTATAATGTGGTGGGCTTGTAACGTGCTGAAGGGATGTAGTGTTGATTAAAGCGTAAAATAATACTAGAGGGAATTACATGAGAGATACGCACATTTCGGTAGGATTGGAACGCCGTCGCGAAGACTACCCACTAATTACAGGGAAGGCTCATTACGTCGACGATATACGCTCACCACAGGGGCGACCTACCGTTTTACATATGGCCGTGGTGCGCAGCCCTTATGCTCACGCGACCATCGAGCGTATTCAACTGGATGCGGCTCGTGCTCTTTCTGGCGTTGTCGCGGCATTTGCGGCAGATGAACTGGTGCAACATATGCCTGACATGGGGACACTACCAATACCACCCGATATGAAAAAACCGATGCGTAAACCCCTGGCCCTCCAGCGTGCACGTTACGTGGGCGATCCGGTGGCTGTTGTCGTAGCGGAAGACGCCTATACGGCAATGGACGCTCTCGATCTGGTGGATGTTGATTACAATCCCTTACCAGTCGTCACTGACATCGAAGCAGCCCTCGCGCACGATGCACCCTCGCTGTATGACGATATTAGCTCCAATGTCGCCTTTCAGATGCAGATTGGTGGAGGGGATATCGCCGCCGCATTTGCACAAGCTGACCAGACTGTCAGCTTACGCGTCGTCAACCAGCGTGTGGCCCCTAGCACGATGGAACCTCGCGCCTGTATGTTTGATTTCAATCCGGCCAGCGGTGAGCTTTGCGCATGGCTCTCGTCACAAGCTATTTATGGTGCAAAAGAGACGCTGGCTCAATTTCTGAATATCGATCGCAAAAAGATACACGTTATCAACGCAGAAGTCGGGGGCGCATTCGGCTCAAAATCGGCCTTTCTGGGCGAAGAGATCGTAGCCGCCGCCCTGGCTGTGCGCCTGGAGCGACCAGTGAAGTGGATCGAGAATCGTAGCGAGAACCTGCAGGCACAGACACATGGACGCGGTATGGTCAATTACATTGAGGCTGCATTCAAGGCTGATGGACGCCTGCTTGGCCTTAAGGTGCGGACAATCGGGGATCTGGGGGCGTTTCTGGCCAATACAACAACGCTGGTCCCAGTCGGCGCGGCATCCATGCTGAATGGTCCCTACCGCATTGAGGCAATTGATAGCAAGGTCATCGGCGTCTTCACAAATAAAGTGCCGACAGGTGCCTACCGAGGTGCCGGTAGGCCCGAAGCGACCTATATTTTGGAACGCACAATGGATCGCATCGCCTATGAAGTGGGGCTCGATCCCGTTGAGGTACGCCGCCGCAACCTTATCACGCCAGATGCCTTCCCCTACAAGATCCTTACTGGCGGGCAATACGATAGCGGAAATTATCAGGCTGCGCTTGAGCGGGTTGTACAGATGGTCGACTACGCAGGATGGCGCGCGAAACAGCAGGAGGCACGTAAACAGCAGAGCTCCAGACTGCTGGGCATCGGCCTCACCACATTCGTCGAGGTTTCGGGCGGCCCAATGGGCGGACCTTATACTCCCCATGAGTCTGCAACAGTGCGCATCCGCCGTGATGGGTCCATCCTGGTCCAGAGCGGTGTAGCAAGTAATGGACAGGGTCACTTTACAGCCTTTGCTCAGATCGCCGCATCCGTCTTTGCTGTTCCTGGCACACAGGTTGAGGTGCAGATGAACGATTCTGCACTACCAGCCTTCAGCATCGGCACCATTGGTAGCCGCATCCTGCAGACAGGAGGAACAGCGGTGCATCTGGCAGCGGAGACGGCGCATGAGAGGGCGCTCGCAGTGGCTGCACGCCATCTAGAAGCTGCTCCCGCCGATCTCGAATTGGCAAATGGCCAGGTCAATGTACGCGGCGTCCCAGCACGTACGGTAACGCTAGGTGACCTGGCACGTCTGGTGGAAGAACAGCCTGATCTCATCGAGCACGACAAACCCAATCCAGCGAATGGTGCTCCCATCGAGGGATTGGCCGCCTGGCGTAGCTTCCAACCATCCCACCCAACCTACTGCTCCGGCGCACACATCGCTGTCGTTGAAGTGGATACAGAAACTGGAGAGAGTCATATTCTGCAGTATGCGGCAGTTGATGACAGCGGCAACGTGCTGAACCACTATCTGGCCGAGGCACAGGTACATGGCGCACTCGCCCAGGGTATCGGACAAGCGCTCTATGAGGAGGCCGTATACGATGCGGAAGGCCAGATCCTCTCCAGCACGTTAATGGACTATACGATGCCTAACGCCGAACAGATTCCAGCTTTCCAGGCCGAATTTATCGAGACACCCTCACCCGTTAATCCGCTCGGCGCCAAGGGTGTTGGTGAAAGCGGGACGACCGCAGCTCCACCAACAATTGTCAATGCAGTATTGGATGCACTGGCACCTCTGGGCATCCATACCATCGATATGCCGCTAAAACCGGAAAAGGTCTGGGCAAAGATTGAGGCTGCACGCAATGGCACGCTACAAGAATCGGTGCCTGCACAACCCGCAATTTTCAATACCATGCGCGATACTCACGGCGAAGGTACATCTGTATTCGTATAAAAAACTCACATGGACCACGTGGTGAAAAACCATGATTAATGGTGAGGGTCTCATTGTTCAGGCTCATTTTCATGGGCCACTTGGGACTTTCATCTTGCATTTCACCACGCTCTCGTTCGCAGATAAATGTGACAGTATTACTTCATCTGCATGCTTTTTGTCCGTACGCGCTCATACAGCTCTTCCATCACTTTTATAAATGAGATGTCTTTATGCCAGAAAGGCGGATAATCTCCCTGTTTCTTGATCAATAACGCTGGGACGCTCGCTTGTGATGAGCTAACAAACGGTGCTGGCAGTCGTTTTGCACCTATCCAGAACTCTTTGTGGCTGGCAGTTAGCACTACAGCCTCTTTTTGTGGACGCGTGTAGTAGGATTCAACTGGCTCAACAGGAACGTCCTCTGGCACCAATGCCAATACTAAGATCTGCCCCAATGGCGACCGGGCCAGCTCGGTGCGTAAGTTATCTCTGGATAGGCCCCGCAATTCAAACATCAGAAAAGGATCGTCATCCAGGGCGGAGGCCAGGAGGTAATAGACACCTGCAATATGTTTACAGGGATTCACATAGTCTGGACAAGAACATGACGTTGTAAATTCGCTCTGGCTATACGGCAGCATGTGCAAACCCAGCCCGGAGAAAGCATCCTCAATCGTATCCGGCATCTCGTTCATCAACAATTTCGTGACCAGGTCCGCGCGCGATGCGATATGGCGAATTACCCTCGTCCAATCGGCTGCAGTGATAGCCTTGATCGTAATCGAAGTCTTGTAGATAGGCTCTTTATACACGCCAAAGTAGGGGTTGATCGAACCTTTTACTCTGGCGGTGACTGTACCATTGGTCACCTTATAATCGAGGATGCGCCCATTGTGCGCGTAGGATCGTCCACGACCCAGGCGGCCCGCGTCTGTGAATCGTTCCAGTGCCTCAATAAAGCGCTGTCCCCACCAGGTACGGCTAAACTGTGTCATAACCCTTACCCCATAACCGCGCTGCTGCGCAGTGTGATTAACTCTTTAAAAGTTTCGTTGTCGAGCTCTGTCAGCCAGGACTCATCGGCTCCCAGCACAAGCGAGGAAAGCTGCTTCTTGTCCTCGATCATCGCATCGATGCGCTCTTCCAATGTGCCCATAGCCACAAACTTATGCACAAAGACGTTTTTACGCTGTCCAATACGAAAGGCACGATCGGTGGCTTGATCTTCAACCGCCGGGTTCCACCAACGATCGAAATGGAAAACATGATTCGCCTTCGTGAGATTCAAGCCAACACCACCTGCCCGCAGCGAGAGAATGAACAGCGACGGCTCAGTCTCAGGATTTTGAAACTCAGCTACCATCTGATCACGTCTGGCTGCACTTGTGCCTCCATATAAGTAATATGTATTGTAATGCCGTTCACGTTCAAGATAGCGTTCCAATGCTTTGCCGATCTCGGTGAACTGCGTGAAGATGAGCGCACTCTCACCGCTATCAATTACTTCCTCGGCCATCTCGCTGAGCCGCTGCAGCTTATGAGAACGATCAGGAGTAAACACGCTACCATCCTGGAGAAACTGTGCGGGATGGTTACAGATCTGCTTGAGCCTCAGAAGCGTGGACAGCATCAAACCTCTACGCTGCATGCCCTCAGCATCTTCCAATTGTTCTTTCACATCTTTGACCACAGCTTCGTAGAGAGAGGCTTGCTCTGGCGTGAGCGTACAATACATCTTCTGCTCGATCTTGTCAGGCAGATCATCGATGATGCGTTTGTCAGTCTTAAGACGCCGCAGGATGAAAGGCTCTACCAGCTTCTTCAAGGTCGTAGATTTAGCCACATCATTATTCTTGCCAATGGGCAGCTCGAACGTTTTACGGAACTGCGCTTCTTTACCCAGATAGCCAGGATTGAGAAAGTTGAAGATTGACCAGAGGTCTCGCAAGCGATTCTCGACGGGTGTGCCAGTTAAAGCCAATCTATGTGATGCGCTAATCTTCAGAATTGCGCGTGTCTGCGCTGCCTGTGGGTTCTTGATGTTCTGCGCCTCATCAATCACGACTCGATGCCAATCTGTACGCCGTAACAGCTTCTCGTCCAGACGTGCCAGGGCAAAAGAGGTCAGGACAACATCATACTTCTGACACATGGCGACAAATGCCTTTTCATCTTTCTGCCTTGTACTACCCTGATGCACGATCGCACGCAGTTGCGGTGCAAAGCGCTCGATCTCTTTATACCAGTTACCAAGCACAGATGTTGGCGCGATAATGAGCGTTGGAGGTACAACCTCACCTCCTTCACGCTCTTTAAGCAAATGCGCAATAACTTCCAATGTCTTGCCCAGCCCCATATCGTCTGCCAAACAGGGGTTCAGACCTAGTCTTTCCAGATACTGCAGCCAGGCCACACCACGCTTCTGATAGTCGCGCAAGGTTCCTCGCAGGGCCAACGGATTCTCAATTGGTGTGAGCTCACTTTTATCGTGCAGCCGGGACAACATGTCCTGTAGAGCCTGATCGTGCTCCCATTCCAGGTCATCCCCAGCCTCCGTCCCGATCTTCAGCAGATCCAGGAGCGTGATATCCTGCTCCTCATGCTTATGTGTCTGCCAGAACTCAAGCATTTGCTGCATCTTGTCACGATCCAACTCCATCCACTGTCCCCGAAATTGAACCAGAGGTGTCTTGACATTGACGAGTTGTCGCCATTCCTCTTCCGTAACCAGCTGACCCCCGATCGATAGCTGATACTCATAGGCGATGACCGAACTGAGATTGAAGTATCCCTGGCTGACCGTTGCTGTTCCTTTCTTAGAAGAACGCGTGCTCGTCTTGAGGCGAACCTTTGTGCGTCGCCGTCCCTCAGGTGTCCACCACGCCGGGACAATTACGGTATAGCCCGCATCTTCGAGCACCCACGCGCTCTCTTTTAAAAATTCAAATGCCTCATCCAGTGTGAGAAGACACTCTTTTGGCTGATCGGTTGCCAACCCATGCCAGATCGTAGGATAGATCCGTGCCGCATACCCCAAAGCGAGCAGGAGGTTTTTCTCAAAGTCCGCGCCGAAATGGTGGGCAGCCTCAATACGATCCTTTGGCTTAAGACACCAGTACTCATCCAGACTCAGCTTGAGTGAGGGATCATGTCTGGCAGCCACAAGAAAGTGCAGATGCCATTTGTCGGCATCAACAAAAGAAGCCTCTTCCAAACGGAAACAGAGCGTAAAGCCAGTTCCGGTATTTGCTTTGGTAAAGTTTGCACGCCAGGCCAGCCAATATTTGTAATCCTCCAATAGATCGGCTGGCTCTTGCGCTGGGGCAGGTCGCCCGGGGTAGATACAGCGATACAGAAGCGTATCCAAGATCTGCTTATCGAAACTTGCGGTAAAAGGCGTCTCTGTCACAATCGTATATAACAGATACTCTGAGAAGTGGCGCAGCAAAGACTCTTTGCTAAATAGCGCCGCATTGTCCGGGCTGTTCGAGCCTGCAGTGCATGCAACAGGCATAGCGGCAACATAACTCTGAGTGATCTTCTCATAAGCCTCAGACAAGAGTTCCCATGCCGGGTGAAGCTCAAAACTGTGATCTTCTTTCTTCGCCCGCTTGCCTTTAACTTTAATGGATGGAAGCGCCCGATACTTTAGGGCAGGAATATATTGGTCTTTAGCGATAATCACTTTGAGCGCCTGCGTGTACTGGTGCCAGAATAAGAGGTCTGCTCCGAGTTGAAAATCTTCGGCACCATGAAGAGCGAGAAAATAGATATCGCTTAACATTGTAATAACGTCTTGCACCTGATAACAACATACCTGCCAGGGCACAAGGTCAAATTCTAGCGGCTCCTCTTCCTCAACATAGCGCAACAATTCGAAAGAAGGGGAAGGCTTGCCTGCAACAGTTGGCAACAAAAAGTATTTCAGGGTCAGTGTACGCATCAGAGCACCAGACACGGGCTCTCGCAAACCTAACTTCTCCATGAGAAACGCAGCCAGTGCCGTATGCATGAGATGACTAGGGTGAACCTTGTCGGATGGACGCGACGCCAGCGTATCCGTCTCAACCCACAGATAGAAAGCCCCACCCTGTATAAACGCTTGTGTATCATCAGGAACCCACGTTCCATGGATAATATGCATACAATTCTCCTGGGATAAGCGGTGATATGATGAATGTATAGCTCTTCAGGTAGATCGTTCTTCTGATTCTTGCATACAACACTGATTATAGTCTACCTATCCATAAAAATTTTGTATCGATACTAGTCTGGCACCTTCACCTCTGCCTGCTCAACACTGGCAACACCATGCACAGCACGGCCAGCGCCGCTAATCATCAGCCACGAAACTACTGCACTGAGCAACGCAAGGCCAGCACTAATCAGCATGACAGCACGAAATGCGGCGATATATGCCTCGTTGATAGCCTGTCTGATAGCTACCTGTGTAGTCGCATTCACACTTTGTGGAATCTCAATCCCTGCCAGCCGGGCGTACTGCTGAGCAATCTCCTGCTGCACCTCGGTCGGTAGACGTAAAGCCGTCAGATGGCTCTCAAAGTTACTACTGAAAATGCCCACCACAATGATGCCAAACAAGGCGATAGCCAGCAGGCCAGCGGTACGCGAGACGGCATTATTAATACCTGATGCCGCCCCCGTCTCGCCTTCATCGACGGAGTTCATAACCGTTGTAGTCAGTGGCGCAACCGTAATGGTCATGCCCACACTCATTACCAGAACAGCGGGGAAGTACGTCGTCCAATAGCTACCACCAATACCCGGCACAGCGAAGAGCACAAAACCAAGGGCAGTAATTGTAGGCCCGATGATCAATGGCAGTTTTGCACCGAAGCGTTTTACCAGCCCTCCCGTCCAGCGCGAGAGCAGGAACATAGTCAGAGCAAAGGGCACCAGGGCCGCTCCCGCCGCCGCAGTAGAATATCCCTGCACCTGAATCAGGTTAAAGGGCAAGAAGTAGAGCGCCCCTCCGAGAGCACCATACAAAAGAAATGTCAGCAGATTCGCTCCACTGAACGACGATGAGCGAAACAGGGTAAGCGGCACCATTGGATCTTTGCTACGCTCCTCGATCAACAGAAAAGCAAGCAGAGCGATGATACCAATAGCCAGAGTAACGTACGCGAGGGGATTCCCCCAGCCGAACACACTTACCTCAGTTAACCCATAGACCACACCGGCCAGACCAACGGTAATGAGCAGTGCTCCCCACCAATCCAATCTTCCTGTAACACCATTGTGCCGACTTTCAGGTACATGCCGGAAGACTAGTATCAGCACAACGATCGCAAATGGCACATTGATAAAAAAGACCCAGCGCCACGAAGCAACCTGAATCAGCCAGCCACCAAGGACAGGGCCAATCACCGAGGTAACCGAGGTAAAACCAGACCAGGTACCAATCGCCTGACCACGCCTCTGTTCATCAAAAGAGGCGCTAATAATCGCCAGGCTGCCAGGCACGAGTAATGCTCCACCAAGCCCCTGAAGCGCCCGCGCTATAATTAACTGGTTGATATCTGGCGCCAGACCACACCAGACGGAAGAGAGCGAGAAAATCAGCACCCCCGTAGCATAAATACGTCGCCGCCCAAGGCGATCGCCCAGCGCGCCTCCCACGAGAATGAGGGCAGAAAGAAAAAGAGAATATGCCTCCACCACCCATTGCACATCAGCCGATGTGACATTCAGATCGTGTTGCAATACGGGTAAAGCTACATTGACAACGGAGCCATCAATAAAAGCCATGCTCGATCCCAGAATCGTCGCAACCAGTATCCAGACTCCGGTGCTCTGCGCACATGGAGTTTGCGCTGGCTTTGACCGGAGAACACCCTCATCACACGGTGCCTTCACCGAATTAATCATTTCTTGCTCCTTTATCCATAATACAAAAATAACTGCTGTATCGTGTACATCTCTTGTTATGATCCGCTCCATACCTGAACGAGAGCAAGTAGCCCACTAGTATTCTATCATCTAGTAGATCTTAAAAAGTGCGTTTACACGCCAATAAGCCATCGATATATAGAGGTGAATCGCTTCTTTGGCTCCATTTGGTCAGTTGTTTCTCCACTGTTTTCATGATATGCTTTAAAAAACGGGGTGTTTTTTTAGCCTTCCTACGACGAAGAGGGACGGCTATGATCAAAAACTATAGCACTCAAAGAATAGAGAGAAATGATGACAAGAGATGCAGTAATCGTTGAGGCTGTACGCACACCCGTCGGCAGACGCAATGGCGTGTTATCAAGCGTGCATCCCGCTGATCTATCCGCAATGGTGCTACAGGCGCTCGTCACACGTACCGGCATTGACCCGGCAGTCGTTGACGATGTTATATGGGGCTGCGTCAGCCAGGTCGGCGAGCAGACCTTTGATATTGCTCGCACGGCAGTGTTGTCCGCGGGCTGGCCTGAGCATGTTCCTGGTACAACAGTTGACCGGCAATGTGGATCATCACAGCAAGCGGTACACTTTGCGGCGGCAGGCGTGATTGCAGGCCACTATGATGTAGTGGTGGCCGGAGGCGTCGAGTCGATGTCGCGCGTACCCATGAGTTCGCCAATGGCCAATGGGCAAAACCCTCTGGGCACCTACTACTTAGAGCGTTATGGTACAACTTTCCCCAATCAGGGCGTTGGCGCAGAAATGATCGCCAAACAATGGGGCTTCTCCCGCACCCAACTCGATGAGTTTTCGCTGAGCTCACACGAGAAAGCCGCCGCCGCTATTGACGCTGGCCGTTTCGCTCAGCAGATTATCCCAATTACGCTTGCCGATGGGACGGTTATCAATACCGATGAAGGTGTACGCCGTGGAGGCTCTCTGGAAACCCTGGCAGGGCTAAAAACTCCATTTTGGGAGAATGGAGTCATCACTGCAGGCAATGCCTCCCAGATCAGCGATGGCTCCGCAGCTCTGCTCATTACAACAGTGGAGAAGGCCAGAGAGCTCGGCCTTGCACCTATTGCTCGTGTACATACTGCAGTTGTCATCGGCTCTGCTCCAATGCCCATGCTCACAGGCCCCATACCCGCAACGCAAAAAATACTGGCACGCAGTGGCTTGAAGCTTCATGAGATCGGAGCATTCGAGGTCAACGAAGCATTTGCCTCTGTACCACTTGCCTGGTTGCATGAGATCGGCGCACCCATGCAAGCACTCAATCCTAATGGTGGTGCGATTGCCATGGGTCACCCACTCGGCGCTTCCGGGGCTCGATTGATGACGACGCTTGTCCATCATATGCGCGATAACGGCATCCGTTACGGGCTACAGACGATGTGCGAAGGTGGCGGCCAGGCCAACGCTACCATCCTTGAGTTGCTCTAAAAAGAAGCAGCAATACTTTCAGCAAATATATACTAAAGCACACAAAAGCCGCCAAATTAAAAACTGGCTCTTGTGCTCTCTCTGTTTTCTATGTGCACAATATACAAATATGCAAACAGGCTTATTGACAGAACTGCAAGGAGCGCATACACTCATAGGCAATATTTATCCGTTTATCTTTCGATAACACATTTTATAAGAAAAGGTGGGAGGGCCCGCTTTGTCCACACGACAACCTACAATCACGCTGCTGATTTCATGCCCTGATCAACCAGGCATTGTATCCGCTGTTTCTAGCTTCGTTTTTCAGTACAGTGGTAATATCCTTGAGTCCGATCAATACTCGGCGAATCAAGATGGCAGTATATTCTTTATGCGCATCAGCTTTGCAGAAGATAGTTTTCAGCTGAGCCAATCTGCGCTACTCGACGCATTCAAGCCAATCGCTGCTAACTTTCATATGAAATGGAATGTCTACTATTCGCGCGAACGCAAACGAGTAGGCATACTGGTATCCAAATTCGATCATTGTCTGGTGGATCTGCTCTGGCGTTGGAAAGCCGGCGAACTAGAGATGGACATTCCTTTTATTATCAGTAATCACCTTAAGCTAGAGGGGCTCGCCCGTATGTACGACGTTCCCTACTATCATTTTCCCATTCAGCGCGAAACACGGCACGAGGATCAACGCCGTATGCTTGACTTTATCGCTGATAAGGTCGATTTTCTCGTTCTGGCACGCTATATGCAGATTCTCGAACCATTCGTCGTGGAAACATATCCCAACCACATCATTAATATCCATCATAGCTTCCTACCTGCGTTCGTAGGTGCGAACCCCTATAACCAGGCGCTCAAACGTGGCGTCAAACTCATCGGAGCCACCGCTCACTATGTGACAAATAGCCTCGATGAAGGCCCTATCATTGCTCAGGATGTTATACGCTGCGATCATCGGGATACGGTTGATGATCTTGCACGCAAAGGTTCCGATGTCGAACGGCGCGTGCTCGCCGAGGCAGTCAGATTGCACACGACTGATCGTATCCTGATATATGAAAATAAGACGATAGTGTTCTAAGAAACAAAGCAAACAGGCATAATTATCCAGTTGCGCACACTTTTACAAACTGCGATTTTGCTCGTATGCGCTCCCCTTTATGCCTCACTGAGCATCGCAAGATCGCATACATGCGTATATGCTCAACATAATGCATACATGCACCCAGAATACATCTGACAGAGAAATGTCGCCATTTTTACCACTATAAATCTAATTGCTATTACATTAAATTGATGATATTCTATCTATAAATAGAAACAAAAAGCAAGGCATGAGGATTTAAACGACGAAAATATATGTGCGATTCATCTGTTGAATTAAAGGTAAGATATATGGTACCATTGTACAAGACAGAAATCGCCGCCAACCAATTCCAAAAAGAGGAGTACAAATGAGCGAAATGCTTCAGCTTTCTCCACCGCTATTTAAGCAAAAAATCGAGCTAAGTTTAGAAGAACGAGCCCAGTTGAACACTATCATCGATCTTCTTATCCCATCTGACAAGGATTTCCCTCCGCCGTCTAGCCTACAGTTGATCGATGAACTCTTGCATCATCTTCTGCCTCGTAGCGGAAGAAAAACGCCGCTACTGTTAAGTGAAAAGCGCCTTCGCAGTGCGTTAAAAGAGCTCAATTTATCAGCTGGAGGAGATTTCTGCGAAGCTAGTTCAGAAAAGCAACAAAACTTATTGCGCTATTTAGAGCAACGCGACCCCGCCTTTTTCCAGTCTCTCTGGACTCTTGTCAATCATAGCTACTACACTTTATTAGCAAGTCGTTTACATTCCCGGTTAGCATAATCACACTTTTATTTAATCCCGACAATCTCAGATACACGATCGCGCCCACATTTCTAGTAAATTATGGATAAGCAGTCATAGTCAAAAATCAAAGTAGATTTCTACGGGAAGTTTACGATTTGAAGACCTTTCCTTACACGTATCCATAGCGACTAGAGACGAACGATATTGCTAAGCGACGCTGCTTAGCTTTCTCATACAAGACAAGATACGCCAATCCATAGATCTGCATACATACGATTTTGGCTCCGGCAATCCATCGTACTCTCTTCCATTTATCTATAGGAATGCTGAACACAGCGCCCCTAACAAACCAAGCAAAAGCAGGGCAACAATAATAAGTGGCAACCATTTTCGTAATGCTGCATTTAATGATTCCGCAGATGGTCCTTCCTTATTCACTGTTTGTTCAGGCTCATCTTCTACAGAGACCAGCGGCTTGCGCTGCAAATATTCGGCAGCCGTCAAGGGCTCATCCTGCATTTTTGCGGCCGAAACATCTCCGAGTGGAGACCATTCGGCGGGGTCAACAGACCAGAATAAAGCCTTACCTGACTCGTCTTTCTCCTCTTGTAAGAAGTTCCAATTATGAACCAGGGTCTCATCCTTCGGCTCTTCACTCTCTGTCTTCGTGACCACGCTCTGAACAGGGTCGTCGATATGCTTTAAAGCGATATGCTTAAAGGGTTTATTCCCTGCTGACATGGGAGCGGGCGTGGGCGCTATCATAGATGGGATTGGAGTATGGGGGCCACTGTCAGCTACAGAGGCATACATGGGAGGAATAGGCGTATGAGGGTTTGCGATGGTTATATGCTGCGGTGGAGCAAAGGGAACCATATGTGACGAGGGAAGGGTGGCAAGCGGTGAAGCAACAGGAGCAATACTTACAGCCTTTAAAAAGGCATCCCGCAGTTCTACAACAGACTTGAAGCGTTCATCGGCACGTTTGCGTAAAGCTTTCTGCAGCACATCATCAACAGGGCTTGAAATTGACGCAGCTAACTCACGAGCCGAAGGCGGTTGCACACGCACATGCTTTAGCAATACTTCTACGGGTGTTTGGCCCGTAAAAGGAGGTACACCAGTCAGAAGTGCAAAGAAAAGCGCACCAAGAGCATAAATATCACTTTCTGCCCGTAAGACTCCCAGCGATTGCTCCGGCGCTGTGTATTCTGCTGTACCCCAACCAATCTGGGTGAGAGACTGTTGCGCATCGGCATAATCACCGGCTATGCCGAAATCCGCAAGCTGCATATTCCCCTGTGGCGATATTAACACATTTGTAGGTTTGATATTACCATGAATGCAGTGCCGATCATGCGCGTACTGTACTGCATCACACAGTTGCTGTACAATAGGCAGCGCTTGCAATGCAGAGAATCGTCCTCCTACACGAAGGAGAAGACTCTCCAGCGTCCCTGCATGCATATAGGGAGTAACGACATACAGCAAACCTGCGCTCTCTCCATATTCAAGCATGGGCAAAATATGTGGATGGTCAAAGTGAGCAATTATCTCTACCTGCGTTCTAAGATGAGTGCGAAAAGAGGGCTGCTGGGCATGCTTCGAATGAAATACCTTGACAGCTACTTCAAAATCTGTCTGCTCATGACGATAGCCATGGTAGACATCAGCAATTCCGCCTCTGCTCAGCCGCTTCTCCAGGTAGTAATCACCCAACATGACACTTTCTAAATCAGACATACAATACTTCACTCCATATATTAATGTTTTCTGAACGGGTAATGTCTTTAAGGGACTACAACGAACTAAACGCAAGGCCGACTCTTTTTGGCAGAATCTCACCGCTCGGCAGATTTTCTCGGAGAAAATCTGCCGCTCATGCTATCTTCTCTCTTTCCTCATATCAGAGAAGCGCTGGTATTTTTTTCTTATTCCCGTCTAGAATTTTCCCTCCGATGGGCTCTTGGGATATAATAATGTACGAAATAGGGGGACTTGTGGGGTTTTCCATTCGAGTTGGGATTATTCTGTTAGGGATGGAAGTGGAATATACTATTCGACACATATATAACACCTCTTACGCAATATCATTCTTGGGTCAACACTTCTTTTCCTCTTTAAAACACATCGTGAACAGTACTGATCATTGTCTTTTAAGGTCAAGAGTACCCATCAGCCACTCCTACTCTCAGCAAGAGAGTAAGAATCGGCAATCAACATTCCAGAAAACTTCAAGCAATGATGATAGAAGAGGAAAAGATGATACACAATAAGCAAAATGAAGACATTCAGAAATGCGATCTGTTGCTACGTCAGATGCTATCGCCATTAGCATGCAAGCGTGGGCAAGAATTCCGCTGTTGGGTTGTAGGCTGTGGCAACGGCCTGGTCGCCTATTGGCTCGCAACACTTCTCCACGACTTGCAACAGACAGAGCATCTGGGCGGGTCAGTAAAAATCTTTGCAACCGACATGCACGAGGCATTACTTATAGAGGCAAGACAAGGGCTCTATCTTCCCACAACACTTGATCTGATCCCTGCTCAGTATCATAAGAAGTATTTTGAACGTGCCGAACACAGGTATCAGGCTCAAAAGGCACTCCGACGCATGACCGTCTTTGGGCTCCATAATATAACGCATCATCCTCCTTTACCAAATATTGATCTCTTGTACTGCCAGCAGGATTTCTCCACTTACTCTCTTGAAACTCAGGAATATATCCTTCAGCGCTTCGCATTATCCCTCCATCCCGATGGCATACTGATTCTGGATGATCCAGCAACTATCCAGCCTGGCCCGCCGTCTTATCAACAGCTCGATGAACAATGGAATATCTATCGTTGTACACGTCATTCCACAAACAAAGCATCACAAAAGAATATATGGATTCCGAACCCCCAGAAGGGCATAGCACAAACAGTCGAAGAGCAACGTCTTCATCTAGAGCGTTTGGAAATTATTAACGATGAGTTGCAGATCAGCAACGAGGAGCAGCTGACGAGCAATGAGGAATTAGAGCTGACAAATAAAGAACTCCTCACGATCATCATCGATCTAGAAAACACCATCGAGATATTAAATGCTCGCGTGATAGAACAAACACAAGAGAGGCGGGAACAAGAACGCTTGAATCAACTTAGAGATGATGCTCTCTCTGCTACCAGCCATGAAATCAAAAGCCCACTATTCAGCATCAGCCTCGCCACACAATTGAGCTTGCGCCAGATGGAAAAACACTTGCAAAACAAGATATCCAAAAATGAAGTAAACTTCACACGTGACATTGAAACGATCATACGGGATCTTCAACGCAACAATCAGCATATCTGGCGCCTGAATCGATTGGTTAATGATCTACTCGATGTCACCCACATACGCATCGCTCGCGTACCAATTCAGATCGCACCCTGTAATCTGGCACCACTTATCCACGACACCACAGAGGAGCAACGCCTACAGCATGCAGAACGAGATATCACATGTAATCTTCCCGCAGAAGATGTTGTTGTAACAGTGGATGCTGAGCGCATCAGACAAGTTGTGACCAACTATCTAGCCAACGCCCTCAAATATTCAGCACGCCGCGTCACTATTACACTTAGCATTGAGGGAGACGAAGCATACGTAAGCGTATGTGATGAAGGAGTGGGCATCACAACCAGCAATCAAAAACAGATCTGGGAGCGCTTTTACCGCGTCGAAGGTTCTAAGGTTTATAGTAAAGATGGAGCAGGGCTAGGACTAGGTTTGCATATCAGTCGTCATATTATTGAGCAACAT
>Ga0302321_100000876_pt1 | contig 26103 bp, 17 predicted proteins | sample Fen_T0_1_FD_202505 | JGI IMG/M metagenome (GOLD analysis project Ga0302321, IMG submission 202505) | Peat permafrost microbial communities from Stordalen Mire near Abisko, Sweden - Fen_T0_1 | ecosystem: Environmental > Terrestrial > Soil > Wetlands > Permafrost | place: Sweden: Abisko...
CCTTCTCTCAGGTTCCTGGCGTGCTTGATCTCATCCAGGTGGGTCCGGGGTACCGCGATGGCTGTCATCCCTATGAAGTATGGGGACTCAATGCTGCCTCGCAGATCTTTCGCTACAACTACTGCTCCAGCGCGTTCGACCAGCAACCTGGATCTCTTTGCGATATCCACGTCGGCGGTGGAAGTATTTGGGGGCCAGATTGCGGGCCTGATGTCTTTCGCTTCAATTTCACGACCGGCGTTTTCGACCAAATTCCCACTCCATTTTCGGCTTTCCCTCAGCTTGCGGTTGGCTCGAACGGGGATGTGTGGGCAACCGATACTAGTAATTCGGTTGTCTACAAGTACGATGAGATCGCGAACGCATTCGTGGGCTTCGGGTGTTGCGTTACCCAGATTGAAGCTGGAAACGGAACCTGGATACTCGACGGACAAAATGTTTACCGTTGGGAACCGAGCGCATTGAAGTTTGGGCAGGTCTTCGGGCAGCTCACCTCCCTCAGCGTGGGTAGTGGAGGAGGCATCTGGGGAGTTAACAGCTCCCACAAAGTATACGAATTTGTCACGCCGTAGGTTGGACGCCCCAGTTCTTGATCTTGAGGACTGGGGCTCTTCTTTACGACGGCGTCGCCTTCGCTCTAAACCGTCCCCGCTTTGGCCTCTTGCCCCACTCCCTTAATCGCCGCAGCAGCCTCTCGCCGGCCCGCCGCAATCGCCGTCTCCAGATCCAGATGCGGCACCGGAGACACTGCCGCCGCTTCATAAAACTTCAAGGCCTCTTCGGGTCGGCTTAGCTTTTTCAGACAAATTCGAGCCGCCGCCATCTGTGCCATCAGTCCCTCCCGGTCCGCCGGATAAGCCGTGATCAGGCTTTCCAATTCGCTGAGCGCCCGGTCGTAGTTCCCTTGCTCCTCCAGCCAGCGGCAAATCTCAAACCACGTTCCGGCAGAAAGCTTCTGCCCTCCAGAGTTCCGGAAATCCTCGTAGTCCTGCCAAGCCCCATCCGGATTCTTCGCCCGCAACTGAAGCTCAATCGTCTTCGCCGTCGCCTCGTGATAGGCCGAAATTTCCTGCCGCCTCCAATAGATCTGCCGCAGCACATTCCAGGCATCGATTGAGCTTGGTTTCGCCGAGACATGCTGCTTCATGGCCGCGACGGCCTCGTCCAACTGACCGGTCTCGATGAGTTGGTTGGCTCGGTCAATCTCCGGATCGCAAGTCCACGTCAGCTCTTTCTCAACCTTCTCGTTCACCCGGCTCTCGAACCCCGTCCGCTGCAGCGCAAACGCCCCAACGGCACCGAAGATGAATCCGCCCACGTGTGCCCAATGCGCCACGCCGCCCGATTTGCCAAGAAGCGTTCCGTAGAACACTTCCATCAACACCCACAACGGCAACAGCCAATACGCCGGCGCCTGGAACCGGTAAGTCCGGAAGAACCCGAGAATCCACAACATCTCGATTTTCATCTTCGGAAAGCGCGTCAGGAACGCCCCCATCAGCGCCGCAACCGCGCCCGACGCCCCAACGCACGGAATGATGCTGTCCGGATTCGTCCAGGCATGGAACTGCAATGCCGCAGCCCCACCGATCAGATAAAACGTGAGATACAGCGGTCGTCCCCAAACATCTTCCAGCACAAATCCCGCCAGCCACAGGAACCACATATTTCCGATCAGGTGCAGCCAGCCGCCGTGAAGAAAATTCGCAGTCAGGTAAGTAATGGCTTTCTTGTGCGCGGGAACAAACGCGTATTTCTCCGCGACCGAAGCACTCGCCAGTTCCCTATATTTCTTTGCCAGCGTATCCATGTCGGCCTGGAGTTCGGGTTGATCCTCTTTCATTCGCATCCGCGCATCCCAGGCATCAATCACGTCATGCATCGGACTTTGCAGATGGTCCCACTCGGTTGGATTGTCTTTTTTGAACGCTTCCACCAAGTCCCGTTCCTCATCCGACATGTTGAGTTCGGGATGAGCCGCCGCCAGCAGGATGATATGGGCCTTGGTCGTCCCCAACTCCGGCGATTCACGCTCCATCGCTGAATTGGTGAGCAGGAAGATCACCGTATTGAGCACAATCAGCCCGATCGTAATGACAGGCCATCGCCGGGCTTCCATGTTCTCGTGACGAATCGGAATCAACATCGCAGAAATCTCCCAAAGAACGAGCAAATTCTCGTGCGGGAAAAAGAAAGGGGAGCCCAGGAAAGCTTAAATAACCAATTTCTGGAACACGAGATAACGACAGGCGATAGGGCTTAAGTAACGCCAGACCCAAAAACGGCCCGGCTCTTCGTTTAGACCCATGTAGTTAGGATCGATTTGTACGTATAGAACTGTACTTTCTTACGTACACTGGTATATGTACGACATGTTCCACGTGGAACACTTTTTTGGAATGTTCCACGGAAGGTGACCTCGGCAGGCGAGTCGGGAGCAGAGTTTAGTAGAGAAGGTACTTCTTCCGTACTTCGAGGAACCGCTCCAGACGAGGCTCCCAATCCTCAACGATCCGCCGCGGGTCTTGCCCTGCCAACAAAGCATCGTATGTCGCTTGATTGACCAGCAGGTCCTGGATCCGTTCGATCTTGAAGTCGTTGGGATAGAGTCTTCGGAGGGCAGAGGCCAATTCAATTCCCAACTCAGGGGCATCGAGAGTATTGCGGTCGGTCACGATGAGGTTCACACCCTCGCATCGCTGCCCTTCATAGTTCGACGAGGTTGGAGTGAACACAACCGGTACGAAGCGCACACTCTGAATTGATCGAGCATTTAAGTAGGCCGCGAGTTCCCTGCCCTTGATCCACGGCGCCCCGACCACTTCGAACGGCGTGTCAGTTCCTCGGCCAACCGAAACATTCGAGCCTTCAATCACTGCGACTCCGGTGTAGAGCGTTGCTTCATTCAAGCTACGAAGGTTCGGCGAGGGATTCACCCAGGTGAGTCCAGTCGAATCGAACCAGTCGCCACGCTGCCATCCCTGCATTGTGACCACTTCGAGGTGAGCGCCAATCTTTCGTTCGGCATTGAACATCTTTGCCAACTCGCCCATGGTCATGCCATGACGAATTGGTACCTCGAAGTAGTTCGTATAGCTCTCTCTGTTCGGATCAGACACGGGTCCTTGAACGAAGACGCCCGTGATCGGGTTCGGTCGATCGAGGACGACCACTTCAATCCCGGCTTTGGACGCGGCTTCCAGGAAGTATCCCATCGAGGTCTCGTAGGTGTAGAAGCGTGCGCCTGCGTCGGCTAGATCGATCACTACTGCGTCGAGCTTCTTGAGCACATCGATTGCGGGGCGACGGGCCGAGTCTTTTGCTCCATACACACTCAACACTGTGATACCAGTCGCGGAATCTTTTGTGTTCTTGACATCAGTGGTGTCGAGGTCTCCGGTGACTCCGTGCTCTGGACTGAAGATCACGTCGAGCGAGATGCCGGGAACTTTGGAGAACACGTCAATCGTGCGACGTCCTTCGGAGTCCAGGCCTGTCTGATTCGTCAGCAGGCCAATGTGGCGCGGGGCGCCGCTTTTCGCGGGATGCAAGGCGGCGTAGTGCGTTTCTTCAAGCACATCGATGCCGGTTTTCACCGTACCGTTGCGCGCTACAACTTTGCGGGCCGCGCTCTGCATTTCGTTGTAGCCGGTGAGCGAAGCGACTCGCATCTTCTCGGCTTCCGACGGGTCGAGTGCCAGTGCCGCACCGACTGCGGTTGCAACTTTGGTGCGCAGGGAAACAGCGCTTCCCTTCTCGTGGCCTGGGATCGCGTTCATGTGCACAGCGTTTGTCAGGAGCACGATGTATGTTTGCGTCGTAGGATCAATCCACATCGATGTTCCCGTGAACCCGGTGTGGCCGAAGCCGCCGACTGGCAAGAGTTCTCCGCGATTCGTGGAGAACGGAGAATCGATGTCCCAACCGAACCCACGCACTGCCATTCCATTTACTGGCTGCTGCGGAGAAGTCATTTTCGCAACGGTCGGCGGAGTTAACACGCCTCGTCCGCCATCAAGCAACGCTTGCGCAAAGATAGCTAGATCATCGGCGGTGCTGAACATGCCCGCATCTCCGGCGACTCCGCCCATGCGGCGCGCCGTGGGATCGTGTACGACGCCATGCAGCAAATGGTGGTTCTCGTCTTCTTCGGTGGGTGCAATTCGAGACTTCCAGGAAGCAGGTGGCAGAAAGCGCGTATCTTTCATGCCAAGCGGCGCAAAGACGCGCTTGGCTGTGTATTCGTCCAACGATTCGCCAGAAAGCTTTTCGACCAGTGCACCGAGCACGATGAAGCCAATATCGCTATAGACAAACACCGCACCGGGCGGGCGGTCTGGCGTCACGTCAAACGCCATGCGGTAGGCCGTTTCTTTGCCTTCCCATTTCTTTGTTAGATCGAGATCTTCGGGTAATCCGGAGTAGTGCACCATCAACTGTCGGACAGTGATGTCCTGCTTGCCATTCTGCGCGAACTCGGGCAGATACTTCGCGACCGGGTCATTCATGCGGAACTTGCCCTGCTCCCAAAGTTGCATAAGTGCCGTCGTAGTCGCGACGACTTTGGTCAAGGAAGCGCAATCGAAGACCGTGTCGAGCGTCATCGCGTCGCGTCGCGGCACGATCGAACGACTGCCATACGCTTTGCGATAAACAACCTGCCCATTGTGTCCGACGATCAGTACCGCTCCGGGAATTTGTTGCTTCGCGATGGCCTCGTCGATGACGGGATCAAGGACAGCAAGACGAGAACTAGTTAAGTCTTGACCGAACGCAATAGCAGCGAACAAGAGAACAATCGGAATGGAAAAGCTCAGTTTCACAATTGCTGTGACTGTACACGACTGCGCGGATGACTCTCAAGGTTGATGATACTCAAGGGGTCTTTTAGTAACGTTGCGGGAACGCGCAGTGGAATCTCAGAACGCACTATCTGTACGCGAGCTCTCTGCGCGGACAGGAGTGTCCGCGCTACACTGGGTTTGCCAGTGACTGCAACCTCTAATTCGCCATCTGGGTTTTCGTTCCTCTCACGCCGCGACCTTGGGCAAGACGCGCGCTTTCGCCATGCATTCGGGATTCTTGAGCGGGCGATTGAGACTCGGGCTTTCCCTGCTTGCGCTCTTGCTGTCACATCGCGAGGAGAACTCGTCGCACACAGAGCCTTCGGCCGATTCACTTACGAAGCTTCGTCGCCGACGGTTTCGACGGGCAGCATTTTCGATCTGGCTTCGGTCACGAAGGTGGTCGCAACAACGGCGATGGCGATGATCCTTTATGAACGCGGCGTACTCGATCTGGATGCGCCAGTCACGGCAATCATCCCGGAGTTCGCCACTGGCGATTCTCGACGGAGCGAAGTTACGTTGCGCATGCTACTGGCGCACATTTCGGGACTTCCTGCTTACGAGAAGCTCTTCTTACGAACCAAGACCCGAGACGAATTGCTGAGTGCTGCATTCACTGCGGCACTGACCGCCGCGCTAGGAACGCGCGCCGAATATAGCGACATCGGCTTCATCATCCTGGGAATTGCATTGCAGCGACTGGCCGATGAGGCGATCGACACATTCTGCCAGCGCGAAGTGTTTGGGCCGCTGGCGATGTCGCAGACAACGTTCAAGCCGGGGAAGGCGCTACGCGAGGGTATTCCGCCGACTGCGGATGACAAGACGTTTCGGCATCGCATCATTCAGGGTGAGGTCCAGGATGAAAATGCGAGCGTGCTGGGTGGAGTGGCAGGGCATGCAGGATTGTTCTCAACTGCAGAGGACCTGGCTCGGTTCGCCCACTCGATGCTCAACGGGGGCTATCCAATTCTGCGGGCGGATACGGTGGAACTGTTCACGCGCCGGGAGGCATCGCCCAGCGGAACTTCTCGCGCACTTGGTTGGGATACACCGTCCGCGCCGTCGCAGTCGGGCAAGTATTTCTCTCCTCGCTCTTTCGGCCACCTCGGCTACACCGGCACTTCGCTGTGGATTGATCCGGAGCGGGAGCTTTCCATCACGTTGCTGACGAACCGGACGTGGCCGGACTGCCAGAATCAGGGTATCAAGCAGGTGCGACCGGCTTTCTACGATAGGGTGGTGGAAGCTTTGGGAAACGTCTGAGTCGAGATTGGAGATTGAGACGGTTCCAAGATCGACTACCACAGAGGTCACAGAGGATCACAGAGTCTTCTCAACACTGAAACCTCGTTTGCGCGGCCCTAGCTATGTCATCGTTGCAGTACGGGCCGCCAGAGTTACAAACGGAACTCATCGTACCCAAGTGTTTATTCTGCGCGATCAACTTCCTCGCTAAAATGGAATGCGTACCGCGTTGCATGGCTTCATCAATGGAACTGGATTCATCACTCTATGGATAAACTCGTAATCCGCGGCGGCAATCCTCTACTGGGAACGGTACGCATCAGTGGCGCAAAGAACGCTGCGCTTCCCTGCATGGCTGCGGCTCTCCTCACCGATGAGCCGGTGATCCTGGAGAATATTCCGCAGGTCCGCGACATTGAAACTACGCGCAAACTGCTGGCGGCGATGGGAGCCGAGGTGGAACTGGGCTATGGGCGGGCACATCACCGCACTACGATCTGCGCTAAGACGCTGGCCGCACCAGAAGCTTCTTACGAACTCGTGAAGACTATGCGCGCCTCGACGCTCGTACTCGGGCCGCTGGTCGCTCGTTGCGGAAGGGCTCGGGTTTCGCTTCCCGGAGGGTGCGCGATCGGTGCACGGCCCATCGATTTGCATATAAAAGGGCTCGAACGACTGGGCGCGAAGATCACGCAGGAACACGGTTACGTGGAAGCCACAACGGATCGGTTGCAAGGCGCGGAGATTGTTTTCGACAAGATCACGGTGACGGGCACCGAAGACCTGTTGATGGCAGCCACGCTCGCCGATGGCGAAACGGTGATGCAGAACTGCGCGCGTGAACCTGAAGTCGAGGACTTGGCTGCGCTGCTCAATGCCATGGGCGCAAACATTACAGGCGCAGGCACATCTACGATTCGAATCAAGGGCGTTAGCAAACTGCATGGAGCGAAACACCGCATTATTCCAGACCGCATTGAGGCTGGGACGTTTATTGTCGCGGGCGCGCTCACGGGTGGTGATGTCAATGTTACGGGTTGCGACCCGCATCATCTGACAGCCGTGCTGCAGAAACTGCAAGAGACAGGTGTGAAGACGGCGGTCAAGGCTGACTCTGTGCGCGTGATGGGCGATCATCCGTTGAAAGCGGCTGACATGAACACGGAAGAATATCCGGGCTTCCCTACCGATATGCAGGCGCAGTACATGGCGCTGGCGACGCAGGCCGAGGGTACCTCGATCATCGCCGAAAATATTTTCGAGAACCGGTTCATGCACGCGCAGGAACTGGTCCGCATGGGGGCGAATATCAAGATTGAAGGACGTCGCGCAATTGTTCGCGGAAAGACTCCGCTAAGTGCGGCGGCAGTGCTCGCGTCTGACCTGCGAGCATCGGCCTCGCTGGTGCTTGCGGCACTGGTGGCAGATGGAGAGACCATCATTGACCGCGTGTATCACCTGGACCGCGGGTACGAAAACATCGAAGAGAAGTTGAAAGGCGTGGGCGCCGAGATTCGTCGCGTGGGCGACATCTTCCCAAAACGTCGGGCGCAGGGCATTTAGCGCCGTTGACCTGGTAACGATCGTAACCTTCATTCCACCAACATGCGGCACTATGATCGCGGCTGGGAGTTCCCTGTCGGCGCTTCCTGCCCGGAGTGTGTCCGAGCGGCGCTGACGTGTTTTCCGCCATGAGCGCGACCTTACAGACGCCGCCGATGCCTACGACCGTGTTCCGATACCTGCTGGTGGGCGCCTGTAATACTGCTTTTGGCTACGGCTGCTTCGCGCTATTTACGATGTTGTTGTCGCCTGTGCTGGCGTACGGCTACGTTGTGGCCAGCCTGCTTTCGAACCTCGTGGCGATCAGCTTCTCCTTTCTCGGCTATAAGTGGTTTGTTTTTAAGACGCACGGCAATTACCTCAAAGAGTGGATCCGCTGCCTAGGCGTGTATGCGGGAAGCATGGTGCTGTCGGCGGCGGCGCTTCCCTTTGTCGTCGCGGCCGTGAGGCGGCAGACGGGCAATGCCCATAACGCTCCCTATATCGCGGGCGCCTTGGTGCTGATGTTCTCTGTGATCTTCAGTTTTTTCGGACACCGGCATATTTCTTTTGGCCAGTCGAAGACAACTCCCCAGACGACCAACTAGCACCCGACCATTTTCTGCTTACCAAGTAGGCAATGGATGACTTTCGTAATCCTGCCATGATCGCCATCGTGTGGGATAACTGAGTTGCGGGCTTGCAATGAGCAACTTGCGCGTAGGCGTGAGGCCGCTTTCAGGGAACCCAGACTATGAAAGTTGTCGTTCTGTGCGGTGGATTAGGAACCCGTCTTCGGGAAGAGACTGAGTTTCGACCGAAGCCGATGGTCGAGATCGGTGGCCGACCCATCCTGTGGCACATCATGAAGATGTACGCGCATTACGGGATGCGCGATTTCGTCCTCTGCCTGGGCTATCGCGGCGCCATGATCAAGGACTATTTCCTGAACTATGAGGCGATGAATAACGATTTCCGGATTTCTCTGGGCCGCAAGTCGCAGATTGAGTTCATGGGCGCGCATCAGGAGCAGGATTTCACTGTCACGCTGGCCGATACTGGGCTGGAAACCATGACAGGCGGCCGGTTGCAGCGCGCGGAGCGCTATCTCGCCGATGAAGACACTTTCCTTTTGACCTATGGCGACGGGCTGAGCAACGTTCACATTCCCACACTGATCGACTTTCACAAGAAGCACGGCAAGATTGCTACGGTCACGGCTGTACCTCCGATCTCACGTTTTGGTGTGCTGGAGACGAATGCGCAGGGCAAGGTGGAACGCTTCGCCGAAAAACCGCAGGCGAACGGTCTGATCAGCGCGGGCTTCTTCGTTTTCAATCGTCGTATTTTCGATTACCTCACTGGTCCGGGATGCGTCCTGGAGCGCGATCCGCTCGAACGTCTGGCACGCGACGGACAGCTGATGTCGTATCGCCACGACGGCTTCTTTTTCGCGATGGACACTTTCCGCGAATACCAATATCTGAACGAACTCTGGGCGAGCGAGAAGACGCCGTGGAAAGTGTGGTCGGACGGGGATGATACAAGCGAGACCATCAAGGCCGCAGCGAAAAAGGCGGGGGTGTAATGAATTCGTACTGGAAAGATCGCCCTGTCTTGGTCACTGGCGGAACGGGACTGCTGGGATCGTGCCTCGTCGAGAAACTGAAAGGCGTCGGGGCAAACGTGGTGTGCCTGGTGCGCGACTGGGTGCCGCAGAGCGAACTGGTTCGGAGTAAGACGCTTGAACAGGTCACGGTCGTACGCGGAGATGTCGAGGATCGCGCGCTGATCGAACGGGCGCTGGGTGAATACGAGGTGCAGGTCGTTTTCCATTTGGCCGCGCAAGCGATTGTTGGCATCGCAGATCGCAATCCTATCTCAACTTTTGCCACCAACATTGGCGGGACGTGGAGTGTTCTGGAGGCGTGCCGGCGTTCGCCGACGGTCACGTCGGTCGTGGTCGCGTCGTCTGACAAGGCGTATGGCGCGCAGGAACATTTGCCGTATGACGAAAACATGGCGCTACAGGGACGTCATCCCTACGACGTGAGCAAGTCGTGCGCTGACTTGATCGCGCAGACGTATGCCGTGAGCTACAACCTGCCAGTCGCCATCACGCGCTGCGGGAACTTCTACGGCGGCGGAGATTTGAACTGGAACCGCGTTGTGCCGGGGACGATCCGGTCCGTGCTGCGCGGGGAGCGGCCAGTTGTGCGGTCCGACGGCCAGTTCGTGCGCGACTATTTTTACATTGAAGACGGTGCGGCAGCTTACATGCTGTTGGCCGAGCGGCTGGCTTCAGACACGGCTTTGCGCGGACAGGCGTTTAACTTTTCCAACGAGAGCCAGGTCAGCGTGCTGGAGATCGTGAACCTGATCCTTGCGAAACTGAAGTCGCCACTCCAACCTGAGATTTTGAATCAGGCTAGCAACGAAATTCGCCACCAGTATCTGAGTGCGGAGCGTGCGCGCACGGTGCTGGGATGGAAGGCGCAATTCACGCTCGATTCGGGGCTGGACCGCACTCTAGCGTGGTATCGCGAGTTTCTGGGCGTGCCCACTGCGATGGCGCAGGCGAACCGAGGATAACGCCAACATGCCGAAAACTCCTCAGCAACTGCGCGACGAAATTTCCGCTCTCGTGAAGCAGTACTACGTTGCGGAGCATACGCCGAAGGCGTTTGTGCCTGGACAGAGCAGTGTGCCGGTGTCGGGCAAAGTGTTTGATGCTTCAGAGTTAGAGCATCTGGTCGAAGCTTCGCTCGACGGGTGGCTCACGACGGGGCGTTTCGCTGCGCTGTTTGAGCGCGACTTTGCTGCGTTCATGGGAGTGCGTTGCGCTTCGCTGGTTAACTCTGGGTCGTCTGCGAATCTGGTCGCGTTGTCGTGTCTGACTTCGCCGTCACTTGGCGATCGCAGGCTTCGGGCGGGCGATGAAGTTATCACCGTGGCCGCTGGATTTCCCACGACCGTCAATCCGATTCTCCAGAACGGGCTTGTGCCTGTCTTCGTGGATGTGCAACTTCCGACATATGACGTCGATGTTACGCAACTGGAGGCGGCGGTTTCGCCTAGGACGAAGGCAATTATTCTTGCGCACACGCTGGGGAATCCGTTCGACCTCGATGCGGTTACGGCTTTCGCTGCCAAACATAACCTCTGGCTGATTGAGGACTGCTGCGATGCCGTCGGTTCCACGTACAAGGGGCGATCGGTGGGAACGTTCGGAGCTCTCGCAACTACCAGTTTCTATCCTGCTCACCACATCACGATGGGCGAGGGCGGATGCGTGCTCACGCAGGCTCCGGCGTTGAAGAAGCTGGCCGAATCGTTTCGGGATTGGGGACGCGACTGCTGGTGCGATCCGGGGAAATCGAATACCTGCGGCTGCCGCTTCGAATGGAAGCTTGGCGACCTGCCCAAGGGGTACGACCACAAATATATTTACAGCCACATTGGCTACAACCTGAAGGCGACCGATATGCAAGCCGCGGTGGGTGTGGCGCAACTTAAGAAGTTGCCAGCGTTCATGGCGGCGCGGCGCGAGAACTTCGCGAAACTCTACTCCGCGGTAAAAGACCTGGATGACATTTTCCTGCTGCCTGAGGCTACACCGCAGTCGAACCCGTGCTGGTTTGGATTTCCGCTGGCGGTGCGTGCTGATGCTCCAGTCAACCGGAATCAGGTTGTGCAGTTCTTGGAATCGCGCAAGATTGCGACGCGGCTGCTGTTTGGGGGAAACCTGCTTCGGCAGCCGGCGTATCGCGACATTCAGCGGCGGGTGATCGGCGATCTCAAGAACACTGATTTCGTAATGAATAACGTGTTCTGGATCGGGCTGTACCCGGGAATCAGCGAGCCGATGATCGATTACATGGCGGACACGCTCCACCAGGTGCGGAAAGCATCTGCGCAGGGAGCTTAGACGGATGACGAAGAACCGACTCGCGGAAGATCTCGACAGCATTCTGGCACGCACGGAGCCGCTCTGGAGCGACCTGCGCGGCCAGCGCATCCTGATCACGGGTGCTACCGGATTTTTCGGATGCTGGTTGCTGGAAAGCTTCGCGTGGGCAAATCGGCGGCTTGGCCTTGGCGCCTCCGCGGTTGCGATGTCCCGGACTCCAGCGGCTTTGGCACAACGTGCACCCCATCTCGCGGCCGATAAGACGATCTCCTTTCACGCTGGCGACGTGCGTCACGGCGATTTCCCTCATGGCCACTTCTCTCACGTGGTCCACGCAGCCACTTCGGCGAGCGCTCAACTGAACACCGAAGCTCCTCTCGTGATGTTCGACACCATTGTCGAGGGCGCACGGCGGGCGCTTCAGTTCGCCCTTGCCGGATCGGTCTCGCGCTTTCTCTTTGTCAGCTCGGGTGCGGTGTATGGCACGCAGCCCTCGCACCTGACGCACATGGCGGAGACTTTCGAAGGTGGTCCTGATCCGCTTAACCGCGCAAATGCCTACGCGGAAGGCAAGCGTGCTGCCGAGATGCTTTGCACATTGGCGGCTTCCCCACGCCTCACGATTCCGATCGCACGCTGCTTCGCGTTCGTTGGGCCTTATATGCCGCTGGACACGCATTTTGCCATCGGCAACTTCATTTCGAACTCTCTTTTTGGAAACCCGATTCAAGTGAAGGGTGACGGTTCGCCTTATCGTTCGTATCTCTATGCGTCTGATCTCGCCGTCTGGCTGTGGACTGCTCTATTCAAGGGACAATCGGGACGGGCCTACAACGTGGGATCGGAGGACGCACTCAACATTGCGGCCCTGGCGAACGAAGTTTCTGCGGCCACTCCGACGAAGGTCGCGGTCAGCATCGCATCCGCGCATGTCCATGGAGCGCCGGTTCATCGCTACGTGCCTTCGACAGCGCGAGCTCGTGAAGAGCTTGGACTGTCCGCGGACGTTCCGTTGCGTGAGGCGATTCGGCGCACCTCTTCGTGGTTTGCGGAGGGCAAGGCGGCAAACGGGAGCGCGGTGAAGGCGCCTCTTGCTGCAAGGGGACACCATGCCTAGCACGGCCACTCAGAGATCGAAGGCGCATCGTGCATGCGCGGCCTGTGGGGCGACCAGTCGCACGGTCTGCCATCACCAGCGATTTGTAGTGCCGGACGGGTATCCACTGCCAGCGGAATATGACGTGGTCGCCTGCCAGCGTTGCGGATTCGTTTATGCCGATGCCGATGCCACGCAACTTGACTATGACCGGTTCTATTCCGATTGGTCGAAGTATGACGATTCCGCAACGTCCACCGGTAGCGGAACTTGTTCTTACGACGCGGCCCGACTGACACAGACGGCTCGCGATATCGCGCGCGTTTTGCCGTCTCGTGCCGCCACTATTCTCGACGTTGGTTGCGCGACGGGCGGCTTACTTACGGCGCTCCACGAGCAGGGGTTCTCATCGGTTGCCGGGCTTGACCCGTCGCCACGGTGCGCTGCCGCCTGTCGCGAGCGGGGCTTCCAGGCCTACGCCGGATCCATCGCATCACCGCCGCCACACATGCCGAAGTTTGACTGCCTCGTGTTCAGCCACGTACTGGAACATGTTCTGGATATCGATTCATTCTTCGCTGCGGCCCGAAGCGGCATCACGCCCGGCGGGTACTTGTATATCGAAACGCCCGACGCCAGCCGCTATGTAGAGTATCTCTATGCGCCGTTCCAGGAATTCAATACGGAGCATATCAATCACTTCTCTCCCCGGACGCTTGAGACAGCGGCCATTCAGCACGGATTCAAGCGCGTTGTAGTCGAGCAAAAGCTGCTCGTGACCGGCAAGGACAAGCTTTATCCGGCCGTCTTTGGCATGTTCCAGGACAACGGCACGGTTGCCGATAGCAAACCAATCGGCCGCGACGTGGAACTGGGTGCGCGCATTGGGGCATACATCCAGCGCTCCCAGGAGCAGATGACAGCGATTGACCGTCACATCGCGAGCAAACTCGCGCCGGCCACGGAAATCATTGTCTGGGGTGCCGGGCAGCTTTCAATGAAGCTGATGGCGCTGCCCAGCCTGAAGCGGCTCACGGTGCGCGCATTCGTCGATAGCAATCCCGTGCTCCGGGGCAAGCAGATTGCGGGCGCTCCGGTCGTGGGCCCGCATGAGCTTCTGGGTACCGACCAGCCAATCCTGATTGCCACGTTATTACATGCCGGAGAAATCGCGGCAAACATTCGCAGCCTCGGACTGACCAATCCCATCATGGAGTTGCCTTCATTCGAGCGAGGGGACGGTGCTTCGGTATGAAGCTCTCCGACTACATCGTCCAGCAACTGGCGGATTGGGGCGTACGCCACATATTCCTCGTGACCGGCGGCGGCGCCATGCATTTGAACGACTCGATCGGCCACGAGAGCCGCATCCAGTACGTCTGCAACCACCATGAGCAGGCGTCAGCGATGGCGGCGGAAGCGTATGCGCGCGTCAGCGGCCAGCCAGGCGTGGTCAACGTCACGACTGGTCCGGGAGCCATCAACGCGTTGAACGGAGTGTTTGGCGCTTGGACTGATTCGGTGCCGATGCTCGTGATCTCCGGGCAGGTGAAGCGCGAAACCTGCATGCGATCCGTCGGCATTCAAGGTCTGCGGCAACTGGGCGACCAGGAAGCAGACATCGTAAGCATGGTCGGCGGAATTACGAAGTACTGCGCCTTCATTGAAGACCCGGCCACGATTCGCTATCACCTGGAACGGGCCTGGCATCTGGCTAAGCGCGGACGTCCAGGGCCGTGCTGGCTTGATGTGCCGGTGGACGTGCAGGCCGCGACGATCGATCCCTCTACCCTGCGGGGTTATGACCCTACTGAAGACGTGAGCGCTGACGATGAGCCGCGATTGCCTGTGCTCTGCCGCGAAATACTGGAGCGCATTCAAAAGGCCAAGCGCCCGGTGATTCTGGCGGGTACAGGGATTCGCGCGGCCCACGCGGTCGATGAATTTCAGTCTCTGATTCGCGAGCTCGGCATCCCGGTCACTACGGGATGGACACATGACACGATCGATTCTGATGATCCTCTCTTCTGCGGACGCCCGGGAACGATCGGAGAACGCGCCGGGAACTTCACAGTACAAAACGCCGACCTCGTACTCGTGCTCGGTTCGAGGCTGAACATCCGGCAGACCAGTTACAACTGGCAATCGTTTGCCGCGCGGGCCTTCAAGATTCAAGTGGACGCGGACGAAGCTGAATTCCGCAAACCTACGGTACGGCCTGACCTTCCAGTACACTGCGACCTCGGCGTATTCTTGCCCGCCTTGCGTAGCGAGATCTCACGTGTCTGTTACCGGTCCGGGAAACATGCGGCATGGCTGGGATGGTGCCGCGAGCGAGTCCAGCGCTATCCCGTGGTTCAGGAACGGCAACGCGTCTCGGGTCCGCCGCTGAATCCGTATCACTTCGTCGAAGAACTCTCCAACCGTCTTGGCCCCGACGACATCGTGGTTTGTGGGAATGCGACTTCGTGCATCGTTCCCTTCCAGACATTGCGTCTGAAGCTCGGCCAACGCCTGATCTCGAATTCCGGTTCCGCTTCCATGGGCTATGACTTGCCTGCTGCTATTGGCGCGGCCTTTGCGCAGCCGGACAGGCGCGTCATCTGTCTCGCGGGCGATGGCAGTATCCAGATGAACATTCAGGAATTACAAACGATTGTTCATCATCACCTACCCGTCAAGATCTTCGTGCTCAATAACGCAGGTTATCTTTCGATGCGCCTGACGCAGTCGGGCTTCTTCGGACGGCTCACAGGAGAGAGCGCATCGAGCGGTACGTCGTTCCCGGACATGGTGAAGGTGGGCTGCGCCTACGGCATCCCGTCGTCGCGAGTGGATCGGACCGCGCAACTGTCGCAGATTGATCGAGCGCTGGCCGCCGAAGGGCCCACGCTTATTGATGTGGTTTTGGATCCCAAGCAAGAGTTCGAGCCGCGGTCAAAGGCTCGCCAATTGCCGGGCGGAAAGATCGTCTCCCCCAATCTAGAGGACATGTACCCTTTCCTGGATCCGACTGAACTTAAGGACAATGTGATTCTGGAATAAGGACACTACGATAACGCTAGACACGCATTACTAACCGCCGCCACGCGGCCCGAAACGTTTACGACTATGACGAGCAACGACATATTTGACGAGTTATTTGTCCTGGAGATGGCGAACAACCACCTGGGAGACGTACAGCGCGGGCTGAAGATCATCAACGACTACGCACAGGTCGTACGGTTCAACAATGTGCGGGCCGCGATCAAGTTGCAACTGCGCGACGTGGACAGCTTTGTACACAAGGACTTCCGCGGGCGCGACGACATTCGCTATATCAAGAAGACCATCGACACACGGCTGAAGCCTGAAGATTTCGAAACCCTGGTGCAGGCGATCCGGGCGGCCAGTTGTATTCCGATGGCGACGCCGTTCGATGAAGCTTCGGTGGATTTCTGCTGCGACCTTGGGATCCCGATCCTGAAGATTGCCAGCTCCGACTGCAATGACTGGATCCTGATCGAGAAGATGGCAAAAACCAAGAAGCCATGCATCGTTTCGACCGGGGGCTCGTCGCTAAAAGACATTGATGACCTGGTCACATTCTTTGAGAACCGTCATATTCCGCTGGCAATCAACCATTGCGTATCGCTGTATCCGTCCGAGGATTCCGAGATTGAGTTGAACCAGGTTGACTTCCTGCGGAATCGTTATCCGAATCACACGATCGGGTTCTCGACGCACGAGTATCAGGACTGGACTTCTTCGATGCTGATGGCGTTTGCCAAGGGCGCGCGCACGTTCGAGCGCCACATTGATATCCAGACCGAGGGGATGAAGGTCTCGCCGTATTGTTCGTTGCCGGAGCAGGTTGATACGTGGTTCAAGGCATTCCTTCGAGCGAAACGTATGTGCGGGGCCCCGGGGACGCAGAAGCGACTGCCGCCACAAAGAGAAATCTCCTATCTTGATTCGCTGGTTCGCGGTGTGTATGCCAAGCGCGATTTGCCGGTTGGGCACGTGCTGAAAGATGAAGATGTTTATCTCGCTATTCCACTGCAGCAGGGGCAGATTTCCTGTCGCGAACTGATGCGCGGCGAGGTCATCCGCACAGGTGTACCGAAAGACCAGGCGATCATGATTGATGCGATTGATAGCCCGTACGCGCACATACCGTCGCTTACCGAGGCGATCTATCACCGTGGCCTGCCCACGCAACCGGCCCAAACACGCGCTGCGAAGGCCGGGGGCAAGAACTGATCTAGCCCTCCTCTTATGACAACTGCGCGCCAACAACTCGACGCTCTGCTTTGTGAGACACCTGCCGAGGCTCGGGTTCGTGAGGCGTCCGCCTTCGATACGATTGCCGCGGGACGGCGCAAGGTCGTAATTCTGGGCGCGGGGCGACTCGGACGCAAGATTCTGCAAGGGCTCTCCGACACTGATCTCGAACCCGTCGCTTTCACCGACAACAATCCTCGAATCTGGGGCAAGGTGGCGGACGGACTGCCTGTGCTTTCGCCGGAGGACGCAGCCAACAAGTACGCGAAAGAAGCGACTTTTGTCGTCGCGATCTGGCATCCCAGTCGCGAACCGCTGATGGCGTCACTGCTCCGGCAGTTGCGACGGTTGGGGTGCACGACGATTGCTTTTCCGGTACTTTTCTGGCGTCATCCGGAGAAGTTTCTCCCATATTTTTTCTGGGACCGTCCCAGCAATTTGTTGCAGCAATCCCCTGACGTTGTGTCCGCGTTCCACTTGCTTGAAGATGACGTCTCCCGAGAAACCTACGTCTCACAAGTCCAATTGAGATTGCACGCCGATTTCGAGTGCATCGGTTCGCCGGTTGCAGGGGAGCAGTATTTCCCCGGCTTGTTCTCTAAGTTGGACGATGAAAGCTTCGTCGATTGTGGCGCCTATACCGGAGACACGATCCAGAGCCTGATTTCGGAGAGCGGGAATCGATTCAGCAAGGTCGTTGCGTTCGAAGCGGACCCTGCCGTATTGCCCGCCCTAGAGACTTTGATGGGAGATATCGGTGGACGGGCCGTGCTGCGGAAGGCGGTGGTTGGAGCACAAAATGGTTCCGTCTCTTTTGCCAGCGACGGCGCGGGCGGTGGTTGCGTAACGGCGGGGCCGGGAGTCGCCGTGCCCTGCGTGCGACTCGACGATGCCCTGGCAAGCGAGCGTGTCTCTTTTATCAAAATGGATATCGAAGGCGCCGAACTCCAAGCGTTGGAAGGGGCGCAGAGCATTATCTGGAGGAATCGGCCGGTACTGGCCGTGTGCGGGTATCACACGCCTGACCATCTTTGGCGGGTTCTAACATCGCTGAAAACGCTGGCACCGGATTCGGCGCTCTTTTTGCGGTCGCACTGCTCCGACGGGTTGGACACCGTTTGCTACTCGGTTCCGCCGGAACGACGCGTGCAAGCTTCCTCCAGCGCACGGCACACTGACGGTAAGACGCAAAAGTCGCACGCACGCGCCCAAGGTTCCCAATCATGAAAACCATCAGCATCGTAACGCCCTGCTACAACGAAGAAGGTAACGTGCGCGAGGTGTACGAACGCGTGCGTGCCCTGATGCTGAAACTGGGACGGTATCGCTACGAACATGTTTTTATCGACAACGCTTCTCGTGACCGCACATTCACAGTATTGAGCGAGATTGCTGCGGGCGACTCAAACGTTAAGGTCATTCGCAACGCGCGCAATTTCGGACACGTGCGCTCACCGATGCATGCCTTGTTTCAGACTTGTGGCGACGCGGTGATCGTGCTCATGTCAGACCTGCAGGACCCGCCGGAAGTGTTGGAACAGCTCTTGGAGCAATGGGAGAAGGGGTTCCAGATTGTTATTGCCGTGCGGCATAAGAGCCGCGAAGCTGGGCCGATGGTCCTGGTCAGACGGCTGTTCTACCGACTGGTGAACCGGCTATCGGACGACATTGAAACGTACGAGAACTTCACGGGCTTTGGGCTTTACGACCGGCGCGTGATCGATCTGGTTCGGCAATTTGGCGATCCGTATCCGTACTTCCGCGGGATGATCGCTGAAATAGGACTTCCGCATGCGGAAGTCGTGTATGAACAGCAGCGGCGGAAGTTCGGGAAATCCAAGAACAACTTCTATACGCTTTACGACCTGGCGATGCTGGGGATCACGAAGCTGTCGAAGGTTCCGCTGCGGCTCGTAACGTTTGCGGGCTTTGGCGGGGCGTTGCTCTCCCTGATGGCCGGGATGGTGTATTTCGCGTACAAGATCCTTTTCTGGCGACAGGTCACAATCGGCATTGCTCCGATTGCGATTGGGATGTTCTTTCTCGGCTCCCTGCAACTGGTGTTCATGGGAATTCTGGGAGAGTACATCGGCAATATTCACACGCAAGTGCACAACCGTCCGCTGGTCGTGGAACGCGAGCGCCTGAATTTTGAGCACGAGCCGGGCAGGCCACTTCCGCGAGAGTCTAACGCGGCCGGGGCCGCTGCGAGCCAGTAGGCTGTTGACTGTCTGTAACGAAAAGTTCGTGGAGCGTGGCTAGAAGCCTCGAGAACGATCGGCGAGCGCGAGGCCATCCCCGGCCAGGCTGCCGGAATACGAGGAGCGGCCAGAGACTCAGCTACTCCCTCCAAAAGATCTGAAAGAATCCTGCCTGCCGGTGGTTTGGGAATTTCTTCACGACTGCCTCGATCACTTTCGGGCTCGTCCGGTCTCCTGAGAAATAGGCTGAGTCTGTGATCACGACCAACTTCAACTGATCGGATTCCAGCAACTTCAGGACATCCTTCTCCGGGGCACCGTTGTCGTATTGCGTTGGATTCTTCAGCCCTGTTAGGAAATAAAGTTCCGGGCATGAATTGCCGGCATACATCACGCCATTCGGCGCACGCGCCTGCAGAAAAACGGTCAAAGCCTCCCAGAAGGCCTCATCTTCGATCTCAATACCACCGCGAGGTACGCGCAGCTCCTGCGTTGGGGTAATCGCATGGGTTAATTCCGCCAGGTGAAGAGGAATCAGGCTCATGACACCGAAAACAAGATAGAGACCTAGCACCGAGCACAAAACATAGGTTCCGCGGCGCTTTCGAATGCTCATGACAGTCGCCAACAGCGCCAGGATGGTGAGAGGCAGAGCGTAACAGAGATAGATCGGGACCGAAAAAGGAAACTGTACGAGGGTACAGGTCGCAGCCAGTGCGATCATTAATACCAGTCGTTGTTGTTCGAGCTTGGTTGACGCGTCCCGCTTCTGCAAGGCCAATACCGCTCCGGCGCCGCAGAGGACGACCATCGGCGTCAGCATTGTCGCCGAAAACCACATGCCCGACAGAATCGTCGCGGACCGCGTGGCACCGATCGCGACCACGAGCGCGAGCGTGCCGATGGCAGCGCCGACTATCCGGCCCTGAACCCGATCCCAAAACATCGCCGCCGCTACGATTGCCAGGAGAGGAAGGACAGCCACCATGTACTGCGGCGGAGTTGGCCGCGCCACAGCCAGGTCCACCACGTGGGAAATCGTGCTGGCGGTGACTCCAGAAAACAGTCTGCCCACAGAACCCGCCCGCGCGTATGGGAGCAAAAAAACGAGGATTGGAGCCAGGAGTCCGGAGACAAAAGGAATTACCGAACGCAAAAGAGTGGCAAAACGCGTGCGGGTTGCCCCGCCCGCCGACCGTTCGCCCAACAAGATTAGCCCCACAACGACCGCCGAGGGCAGCACGAAGTGGTAGAACTCGCCCATGGCCAACCGATGGCGGAGCAACAACATCAGCGCTCCTAGAAATAGCGTCAGGGCTCCGGCACTGAACGCACGGTAGACCCAACTGCGTTTCTTGGTTCCCGCTCGCTGAGCTTCGCCTTGCTCAAGGAACGCCAAAAACAGAAGGGCGCCGGCAACGTAGTAGGCCCCGATCACCTTGATGAGAATTGATGCCCCGCCACACATGCCGGCAATGAATAGCCAACGCTTGTTTCTAACTTCCAGGTAACGGAGCAACGATGCCGCGCCGAACGTCGCAAAAAACAGGTTGTACCAGGACGGCATGGCAGAGGGATAGTTTGGGAAACTCCATGCGATCGCCAGCAGGGTCACCATTCCCGCTGCCAGCGGCGGAGCGAAGCGCGTTGCGACATAGTAAACCGCGGGGATCCAGCAAAGGAAAAAGAGGAAGACGCAGATTCGCAACGACCGCAGATTGACTCCGAACACATGAAACGCAGCAGCGTGGATGAAGCTGAGGCCGCCCGTATAGATTTCGGAAAAATCGCTATGCGGAAGCTGCCCTTCAAAAACCCGCAGGGCGCTCTGCGCCAGGGTTCCGTCATCCACCGCAATCCAACTGTGGTTCACTTTGGTACCAACGTAAAGTCCGCCAATGACGACCACCGCGCACAAGACAAGCACCCACAACCTTGAGGCTTCCCCGGAGACGGTAGCCGGCACGCTCGCCGGGCCTTCGGCGTCGGCAGTCTCTACCTCTCGGACCCTGACTTCCACGGTGAGAGGCGAGTGCGCGGAGGAACTCGCAAGTTGCTCTTCGAATTCCTTACTCATTCTTGGCCTCCAGCGCCGCGAGGCGTAGCCTGGCGTCTGCGCTTTCCTGGTTCAGTTGGAGCGCCTGCCGGTATTCGTTTCTGGCGCCCGCTGTATTCCCACTCAGTTCGAATGATTCGCCCAACCAATAGTGGTAATCCCATATCTTCGGATCGATGGTTGCCGCTTCCTGCAGGTAGCGTTGTGCCTCGTCGTTACGTTTTTGGCGCAGGAGCGCACGTCCGAGGAAATGCAGCGGTGCTGGTTGCCCTGGGGCGAGCATGACGGCCCGTCGCAGCAACTGCTCCGCCTGCGCATATTGACCGGCCATGAGGTGAATGTTTCCGCAGTTGTAGATCGCCGAATAGAGATCGGGGTCCCGACTGAGCAGTTCGGAGCAGAGGGCTAACGCCTTGTCGTAATCACCCATTCGTCCGTAGAGCCCGGCAACCGTCGCCATCCCCACCTCCGACTTGACGTACTCGGGGTTAATTTTTTCCAGCCAGGGACGGCCTTCTTCGAATCTTCCCGCACGAATATAGGCTTCCGCGAGTGACAGCGGCCCGTAACCATAGTCGGGATGTTCGATCGCCGCGGTTCTGGCCAGCGCGATCGCCTGATCATTTGCGCCCCGCTGGCTATACTCCGAAGCCAGCCACGCCATCATGACTGGATTGTCGGGATACAGCGATTGCCCGCGCACGAGCACCATGAGATCGTTCCCCCAATACACTTGCTGCGCGAGCGATGCCGCTACGTATGTTATGCATAGCAGTCCGACTGCAACCGCTTGCACCAACTGCGACCGCCACGCCCTAAGAGAGGGCAGGTGGCGAAGCGCAGTCGCGAGCAGAATCGCGAAGCCAACCGATGGCAAATAGATATATCGGTCGTGAACCAGCGCTCCGTTATCAAAGTTGCGGAGATAAAGAGCCGGGGCGAGTCCAACCAGCATCCAGAGCCCCGCAAATGCTACCGTCGAATTCCCTTCCCGCTTGTTCCAGTACCAAATCCCCCAAAAAGCGGCGGTAAGAACGAACAACGGAACGACGACATGGCTGACAATCTGCCCGGTTACATATCTCGTGTAGTAGAGCCCCGTGAGTCCAACCGGCAGGACCAGTTTCTGGAAATAGAACACCAGCACGAATGGAAGTGTCCGGAGCACATCCAGCGCTCCGTGACTAGGATCGAACTGGCCGGTCGCCTGGGCTAGTGCGTGCTTGCGCAAGATCATGTAGGCGAGTGTCACGGCTGCATAAGGAAGTGCTTCGAATGCCGCCCCAATGAGTCGTTGAATTTGCGTGGCGCCGTTGATTCGTGGATGGAGCCAGGCGTAAATTCCGACGAGAGCGGCGAACGTGACGGCCATTTCCTTCGTCAGGAGCGCACACGCGAGCAGCACCAACGAAGCCAGCCACCAGGCAACTTTGTAACTTTGTTCGCGTTCGCGGCTGTTGAGAAAGGCCACAAAAGCTAATGCCACAAACATAGTGACCATCGTGTCTGAAGCCGACGAAACCCAGACCACAGGCTCGATGTGCACAGGATGCAACGCGAAGATCAGGGCGGCGATCGTCGCGGTCCAGTATTCCAGTCCGAGTTTTCGCGCCAGCCAGAACACTGTAAAGACAGCGCCGATATGCGACAGAATTCCGCCAAGATGCCAGCCCAGCGGGCGAAGTCCGAAGATCGAGTAATTCAGCATGGACCAGGCGACGAACAGGGGCCTGTAATAAACCTGATGGCGGGCAACGTGGTACCAGAGATCGCTGGTGAAAGCGCGCGGCAGATTATTCCAACTTCGAATGATGGGGCTGTTGACGATCTGCGGCAAATCGTCCCAGACGAAATCAAAAAAGAGCGCGGCGCTATAGAGAACGAGCGTCGTCAGACCGAGCAGCGGCAGGAACACGCTCGGACGCCGCAAATATTTGGCCAGCACTTGCCATGCACCGGGTTCGGGATCGTTCTGCGCGGCGTTCAGGTTTTCCACCACGGGCCAGTGTCCTTTCGTAACCTGCATCTGACGCTGCTTTGCACACTACTGACGGGCTCATACTAAACGGCCTCCGCGGTCCGCGCATGTTACCCAGGTTACTGGCGTGTCCAAGTTCTTACCCTGTTTTCGCCTGTTCCTTTGCGACGATTACGCTATGGGGTCAGCCACGGGAGCCAAGCCAGCAAAGCAGACGCTGCCGGTCCTGTGTGTTGATCTTGACGGTACTCTGATTCGCGGGAACTTGTTGTGGGAATGCGTTCTGGTTCTCCTCAAGTCGCATCCCAGCGTTGTCTTTCTGCTGCCCCTTTGGCTGCTCCGAGGACGTGCTTACCTGAAGCAGAGACTGGCAGCGCGAATCTACTTTGATCCGGCGCGACTTCCCTACCGTTCTCAAGTTCTCGATCTTCTTCGGCAAGAGAAAGCGTCGGGCCGCCGGCTGGTGCTGGTCACTGCTGCCGATCGGCTTCTTGCGGAAGCTGTAGCGCGCCATGTCGGTGTGTTCGACGAAGTTCACGCCAGTGACGGAGAGCGCAACCTTAAAGGAGAAACCAAAGCCGCGTTTCTCTCTGAGAGATATGCTGCTGGTGGATTTGACTATTTCGGTGACTCCGCTGCCGACCTTGCCGTCTGGCGTCAGGCACACGGCGCATACGTCGTAGGCGACTCGTCACGCGTGGAACAAGCAGCGGCGGTTACAACGCTCAGAACTGCGATTGATGATCCGCGCGCTTCACTTCGTACATGGGTCAGCGCACTTCGCGGCCATCATTGGGCCAAGAATCTTCTGCTCTTTCTACCGCTGGTTCTCTCGCACAATTTGGCGGTCGAACCGGCACTGCGTACACTTGCTGGCTTCGTACTCTATGGCCTGTGCGCCTCGGGCCTCTACATTCTGAATGATCTTCTGGACTTGCATTCAGACCGCGATCATCCTTGGAAAAAGGAGCGCCCATTCGCATCTGGTCAGATTTCGATACCGGAAGGCATTGTGGCTTCCTGCGCGCTTTTCGGGCTGTCGTTTGGATTCGGTTTCTTGCTGGACGTGCAGTTCGGTCTGGCTCTGGCAGGCTATGCAGCGCTGACGATGTTGTACTCGGTGTACCTCAAGAAGGTGGCGTTGCTCGATGTTTTCATCCTGTCGAGTTTCTATAGCTTCCGCATCCTGGCTGGAGCGCTGATCTCTTCGACCCCGCTCTCGCAATGGTTTCTTGCGTTTTCGATGTTCTTCTTCTTGAGTCTCGCGATGGCCAAGCGCTACTCGGAATTGCTGCACGCCCATGACTTGGTCACGTCCGGCAACTCGGGACGCGGATATCGCGCAGGAGACCGCGAACTCATTCTCTCGCTCGGCGTCGGGAGCAGCTTTGCTTCGATTGTCATTCTGACTCTGTACGTACATAGCCAAGACGTGCGGGCACTTTATCTCTCGCCGGAATACCTGTTTCTGTTGTGCCCGATCGTGCTTTATTGGCTCAGCAGGAATTGGCTGCTGGCGCATCGCGGTGAATTGAAAGAGGACCCGGTCACGCTGGCGATCCGGGACCGTGTGAGTTATGCGGTCGCACTGGCCTCCGCCGCTGTGATCGCCGCCAGTATGGTTCACCTGACGTGGTAAACGCCGTCTAACTTATGTCTGGATCCTCAGCCGCAATCTCGCGCAAACAGTCGACGGCCCAGCCGACGACTCGATTTCTTTCCTGGGGACGGTATCCCAAGGGGATCCATCGCTATGTGCACAAACCGGCATGGAGTGATCAGCTTGGCGAGATTCTGAATTCGGCCGCGTCCGCTTCGCTTCTTCCGTATGGCATGGGCCGCAGCTACGGTGATTCGTGTCTCAACGCTCACCGCGAATTGATTGACTGCCGCCGTCTCAATCGCATCCTTGGGTTTGACGAGGTTACGGGCATCGTGCGCTGCGAAGGCGGCGTCACCCTGAGCGATATCATTTCCGTTTTTCTGCCGAAGGGCTGGTTCCTACCCGTGACGCCTGGGACTCAATTTGTGACTGTGGGTGGCGCGATCGCGAACGATGTTCATGGCAAGAACCATCACTGTGCAGGAACGTTCGGTGCTCACGTTCGCCAACTTGAGCTACATCGCTCCAATGACGGTTTGGTCTTGTGCGGCCCTGGAGAGAATCCGCGACTGTTCCAGGCTACGATTGGTGGACTGGGACTGACGGGGATCATCGGGTGGGCCGATATTCAGTTGAAACGTGTCGAGGGGCCATGGATCGACGCGGAACTGGTTCCCTTCCAATCGCTGTCGTCGTTTCTGGATCTGAGCCGGGAAAGCGATGGCCGGTTTGAATACACTGTGGCGTGGCTGGACTGTTTCGCCGGACGGAATGCGCGAGGGATTTTCTTTCGGGGGAACCATTCCACCGAAGTTGCAAAGAAGTTCCGCGCGAAACGAGGACCGAATCTTCCGTTCGCTCCTCCTGCATGGGCGCTCAATCAGTACACGGTCAAAGCGTTCAACGCTGCCTACTATCGCGCACACGCGGCAAGCAAGGGCACGTCGCTGGTAGGCTATGACTCGTTCTTTTATCCGCTGGATTCCATTCGCCAGTGGAACCTGCTTTATGGCAAGCAAGGATTCCTGCAGTACCAGTGTGTGATTCCTCAAGAGAACATCGGGGCGATCGAGGAAGTGCTTGACCGCATTGCGCACTCAGGGATGGGATCGTTTCTCGGCGTACTCAAGCAGTTTGGTACCGCGCCACCCGCGGGCATACTTTCGTTCCCGAGGCCCGGACTGACGCTTGCGCTTGATTTCGGTATGCGCGGCGAGAAGACGCTGGCGCTGATGAAAGCGCTCGATGAAGTGGTACTCCAAAGCGGAGGCGCGCTCTACCCTGCGAAGGATGCGCGCATGAGCGCGGCTATGTTCGAAGCATCCTTCCCGCGGTGGCGCAGCTTTGTCCCTTGTATTG
>Ga0302321_100000879_pt1 | contig 26076 bp, 18 predicted proteins | sample Fen_T0_1_FD_202505 | JGI IMG/M metagenome (GOLD analysis project Ga0302321, IMG submission 202505) | Peat permafrost microbial communities from Stordalen Mire near Abisko, Sweden - Fen_T0_1 | ecosystem: Environmental > Terrestrial > Soil > Wetlands > Permafrost | place: Sweden: Abisko...
CGGCAAAGCCGAATGAAGTCAGCGCCGCTTCCCAGCGGCTGGGCAGGTCCGAATCAATTGCGTACTCTCCTATATGCGCGTGGTGGCGCAGGTGTCCCTGGCGGAACAAATTGGACGTGGGCAGTACCTGAGGCAGGTTGGCGACGGCTCCCGCGATTTCGTTGGCTAGCCGCGAGCGGAAAACGAGATTGTGAGCGCACTCGTGAATCATCACCCAAAGTGCTTTGCTCAAGAAGGCGCCCAGCAGGTATGCGACAAAGATCATCACATACCAGGGCGCGTCTCTTATCCAGTAAGCCAGGCCCAACTGCATCGGAACCACGAGGGCAATGACGATGGCGCTCCTGGGCTCTGGACCAATCAGTGCACGGACCTGTGGGTGCGTTTTAAGAATTGCGCGCGCGACCACGGTGAGGTTGGTCGCTATCTGACCGGTAGAAGTCCTGCGCCGATGCACTCACAGGCCGCAAATCTATCACGCGAGGGCAGGGCTTTCAATGATGTGGGCCATCATCGAACTGTAATGTGAAATTAAACGGATGTTAACCAGACGGGGTCAGACTCCTCATTAGAATCCGGATGGAAGTGCAGCACATTTCGTCAAAAATCTGATAGGAGAATCCCCTGTGAAAAGAACTCTGGCTAAGTTCGGATTGGTGTGTCTAGCCACCGTTGCTACCGTCTCATGCGCTAATGCCGCTGTTACGCTGCTTGCCAATGGAACCCTGACGACCACTAGTGCCGGGTACTACACCGATCTTTCCGGCCTGAACTACAACCTTGAGAACGGAGCCTCGGCGGCGTTGCTGGGAGGCCTTGGCTCGGGCCTTGCTTACGCTGGAAGCAACATTTTCCTGGCGCTGCCTGATCGCGGACCGAACGCGGTGAGCTATGACTCGGCAGTCGATGACACCGCTTCGTACGTGCTGCGCTTCCACACGATTCAAATGAACCTGCAGCGCAACACGGTCGGCGGTTTGCCATTCGTGCTCACACTGACGGTGCAGTCCACGACGCTTCTGTTGAATCCGACGGCGCTGGTGTATGGAACGGGAGTCGGACTGGGCGTGGGGTCGGGAGTTCCGCCAATCAACACCGCCAACCGGTACTACTTCTCTGGACGCTCCGACAATTTTGATGGCTTAAAGAACTCTGGCAACGGCCTTGACGCACGCTTCGATACGGAAGGAATTCGCGTCTCCGGCGACGGCAAGTACGTTTACATTTCCGATGAATACGGACCATATGTGTACGAATTCTTGCGCGCCACGGGAGCGCGCACCCGGACCTTCACCCTGCCTGCCCACCTGTTTGTAGATAATCTTTATCCTGTCGGCAATACGGAAATCGCTAACAACACTAGTGGCCGCACGGCTAACAAAGGCATGGAAGGGCTGGCCATCACGCCTGACGGCAAGACGCTGGTTGGCATCATGCAGGCGGCGCTGATCCAGGACAATAACCAGGGCGGCAAGGCGAAAAAGCTGCTACGCATCGTTACCATCGATGTGGCCAGCGGACAGTGGACGCATGAATATGCCTACCTGCTGACGACCGGAAGCGGCGTGAGCGAGATTTTGGCAATCAACCAGCACGAGTTCCTGGTGGACGAGCGCGACGGCAATGGATTGGGCAACGGCAACAATGCTGTGGTCAAGCAGCTGTTCAAGATCGATCTGGCGAATGCCGTGGATGTCAGCAACATGGACGGACTCACGGCAGCGACAAAGGCCGTGAGCAAGACCCTCTTTCTCGACATCGTGGCAGCGCTGAATGCAGTGGGAATTCCGTCGTCGCAGATCCCGGCGAAGATCGAAGGAATCGCGTTTGGTCCGGACGTAAATTACAACGGTAGCGTACACACGCTGTGGGTCGCCAACGATAACGATTTCGTTCAAGACTACAACGGCGTCACCAACAGCAATCCCAACCAGTTCTATGTTTTCGGTTTCACCGATGGGGATCTCGGCGGTTCGGTTTACCTGCCGCAGATATTTGCCAATTCAACGGGAAGATAAGGCTGAGTAGACAACAGCTGAATCGCGATCCGGCGTGACGGGACAAGAATGTGGGCCTGCATCCGCATGATGCGGGCCCATTACAGCTCTACTGGATGCAGTCAGTTTACGTGGATCGCAAACAAGTAGTTCCCAAAACGGGAATCGCAAACAAAACTAAATAGCCTCCGGCGCTTTTCTCCTCGGCCAATAGCAGCTCCGACTCTATAATTTAGCCAGGCGTACCCTCCTTCCTGTGGCAGCAATCCCTCGCAATCAATCTCACTTGAGGGCTGCATGCTGTCTTCTCTAAATCTGGAAAGCATATTTTCTGAGTCCATGAAGGAACACCTCGCGGTGGTCTATAAACTCGATACCCAGCGCCAGCGCCTGGAAGAAATTGCCAATCGCATGACTACCGCGTTGCTTGGGGGACACAAGATTCTGTGGTGCGGCAACGGCGGAAGCGCTACTGACGTGCAGCATCTGTCGGGTGAGTTGGTGGGGCGTTTCCGGCGCGAGCGGCCCGGGCTTGCTTCTATCGCGCTCACGGAGAATGCGGCGGCGGTCATAGGCATCGCCAATGATTACGGATTCCATGAAGTCTTTGCGCGACAGGTGGAAGCGTTGTGCCTTCCTGGGGACGTGTTCGTCGGAGTCTCGACTTCAGGCAACAGCCGAAACGTTTTGGTGGCGGCACAGCGAGCCCGGCAAATGGGCGCTTGCGTGGTTGCCATTACTGGAGAGCACGGAGGCAAACTCGGTGGGGCAGCAGACGTGTGGCTTCGGATTCCGTCGCAGGAGACGGCGCGGGTCCAGGAAGCCTACATGCTCTGCGGGCACATGCTGTGCGACTGGATTGAGCTGGCGGTCTGCATCAACAATGCAGTAGGGGCACAAAGGACGGCGGGATGAGCCACCATTCTTCGCACTTGATTCGGCTGGTGGAGAGCGAGTTTGGTAAGCCAAACGTGCTGGTTGTCGGCGACGTGATGCTCGACAAGTACGTGTGGGGCGAGGTGGAAAGAATCTCGCCCGAGGCGCCGGTGCCGGTGTTGCGAACGGAGCGGCAGAGTCAGCATCCCGGTGGCGCTGCCAATGTCGCCATGAACCTTGCGGGGTTAGGTGCACGCGTCACACTCATGGGATTCGGAGGAGGCGACGACGATCAGCACACTTTGGAGACGTTGCTTGCGAAGGCTGGAGTGGAGTGCTCGCTGATTGCGTGTCCGGGCGTGCCGACCACTTCGAAGCTGCGGGTGCTGGCCGGACATCAGCAACTGCTTCGGCTGGATAACGACCCCCGGTGCGCCGATTTCAACGATTCCAGCGACGCACTCTTACAAAGCGTGTTGGGGGCCCTGCCGGAAGCAGCGGTCGTGGTGCTCTCGGACTACGGCAAGGGCGCGTTGAACGAACGAGTCTGCCGCAGCATCATTGCCGAGGCGCGAAGGCTGCACATTCCGATGGTGGTCGATCCCAAGGGCAGCGACTTCACGCGATATCGCGGCGCAACTACGATCTGTCCCAATGCCAAGGAACTGGCGACCGTCACCGGCGAAGCTCCGGGCGATCTCAAGTGGCTGCTGAATGCCGGGCAGAAGATGGTGGCAGCGCTGAACCTGCAATACATGCTGGTCACACTCAGCGAAAGAGGGATGGCGATCCTGCGGCAGGACTCGCAAACACATGTTCCGGCGGCGGCGCGGCAAGTGTTCGACGTATCCGGCGCGGGCGATACCGTCGTTGCTGTGGTGGCAGCCTGCATTGCGGCACGAATGCCGGCCGAGGTTGCAGTGCAATTGGCGAATGTGGCAGCGGGGATCGTGATCGGAAAAGTCGGCACGGTGCCGATTGAGCGGGAAGAATTGCTGGGCGCATTTGCGCAGGATTCGGAGTTGGACGGGGAAGGCAAGGTACTTCCGCTGGAAGCACTGCGCGCGCGCGTGGCGGGATGGCGCGCGCGCGGGTTGCGGGTGGTGTTCGCTAATGGCTGCTTCGACTTGCTGCACGTCGGGCACATTTCTCTGCTGGAGCAGGCGAGGCGTATGGGTGATCGGCTGATCGTTGCCGTGAACAGCGACCGCTCCGTGCGCGCGCTGAAGGGACGGCGGCGTCCCATGGTTCGAGAGCAGGAACGGGCACAAGTTTTGGCTGCTCTATCAGCGGTGGACGCCGTGGTGATCTTCGACGATGCGACCCCACTACAGCTCATCGAGGCTCTGCGCCCCGACGTTCTAGTGAAAGGCGGCGACTACGCAGAGCATGAGGTCGTCGGCGCGGCCGAGGTGAAGGGTTGGGGAGGCCGACTGGAACTGGTGCCGCTGGTTGCAGGCCACGGCACCAGCGCGCTGATCGAAAACTCGCAAGAACACGTCGGGGTAAGAGCATGAGCCTCATGTTGCTGTGGGTCACTCTTCCAACGTGGCTGGCAATTGTGTGGCGTAAGTACCTGGCGGCTTGTCCGCCGGCCGTCAACCGCGACGGAAGTCCGCGTAGCATCGTCATCTTCCGGCTCGACCAGTTGGGTGATCTGGTGCTTACCACGCCACTATTTCGCGAGTTGAAACGGCTTTATCCGGGAGTGCGTTGCACTGTGGTGTTGCGTTCGCAGTACAAAGCTCTGCTGACTACCAATCGAAATGTTGACGAGATACTTCCGCTGCGCGAGCTGAAAGCAGAGTGGCTGCCTTCACGGGCGCGTTGGTTGGTCTCGGTCCTATGGTTTTACTGGGTCGAACTTCGAAGTCGCCAATTCGATTTCGCGATTTCGCCACGCTGGGATGTGGACGAAAGTCTGGCGACAATGTTGTGCGCGTTGACGAATGCCGGCAAGCGGGTTGGTCACACTTCGCGCGTCTCGCCGGCGAAGAGCCGCATCAATCGGGGCTTCGATGCGGCGTTTGATGTTACGCTGCCGCCCGGCCCACTGCGACACGAGGTGGATCGGAACCTCGCTGTGGCCGACGTGTTAGGCGCGAAGATACGGAGTCGTCAGCCGGAGATCGTACTGACCCAAACCGACCGCAAGTTTGCCGATGAGCTGCTAAAGAACCATGACAGCGGGCGAACGCTGGTCGCGCTAGGAATCGGCGGACGCGCGGCAGGCCGCAAGTGGCCGCTGGAGCGCTACGCCGAGTGCATCGCGCGGTTGAATGAGCAGCGTCTGGTTCAGCCCGTCATCTTATGTTCGGCAGACGAGGATGGGGATGCGTCGGCGCTCTCGGTGAAGCTGGCGGTTCCTCCCTACATACTGAGTGGGGTTTCATTGCGGACGGTCTGCGCGGTGCTGGAGCGCTGCGAGTTGTTCGTGGGCAACGATACCGGTACAGCGCACTTGGCGGCGGCGATGAATTGCCCAACGGTCGTAGTGTCGCGCCACCCGGCGAACGGCGATCCCACAAATCCAAATAGTCCAGCGCGTTTTGCGCCCCGCGGTGCACGATTTCGCGTGCTGCAGCCGCAAACGGGGAAAGGCGAATGCCTTGCCTCGTGCCGAAAGCCAGAACCGCATTGCGTTCTGCAAGTCACAGCGGAACACGTCGTGGACTCGGCCATGGACCTGCTTCCACGGCAGCAGGCGCAGCGTGTGGTTGTAAGAGCCGACTCGCCGTTCATCAAGCCGTCCGTCGTAGAGAGTGCAATGGTGCTGGCCTGATGCTGTCGCCGAATACGTGGGGGCATTCGCGTGGCGGACGCATCGCCGCGGCGGTCACGTCAGGAGTTGCAACGCGGGTGCTTTCGGCCTCCGCAACACTGCTCACGCTCCCTCTGGCCGTACGCTACCTGGGTGCCGAGCGCTTCGGTGTGTGGGCCACCATCATCAGCACAGTTGTGTTTCTCAACCTCTTGGATATCGGCATCGGCAGCACTCTCACCAATCACGTTGCCCACGCTTATGCCGTGGGAGATCGCGAATACGCCGCGCGGTACACAACCAATGCGCTGGCGCTGACCATTGCGGTGGCCAGTCTCGCCGGAGGCGCTCTGCTGTTAGCGTGGCCGTACGTGGACTGGGTGAGGATGTTCAATGTCTCGCACAGCGTGGCAACTACCGACGTCAGCGTCACGGTCGCAGCCGCGATGGCGCTGGTTCTGATCGGTCTTCCCGCGTCGCTATGCGGCAGAATTCTGGCCGGGTATCAGGAGGTTCATTTCAGCAACCTTGCAGTGGCTGCTGGAACATTGGCAAACTTCGCAGGCCTAGTCGCAGGTGTCGCGCTGAAAATGCCAATGCCGGTCCTATTCATAATGTCTAGCGGAGGCGTAACGCTGGCAAACCTTGTCGCCTTCGCTGGCTTGCTCTTCTGGCGCAGGCCTTGGCTGCGGCCACGGCGCTCGCAGGTGAAGTGGCGCACGACTCGCGAGCTGCTCGGTTCTGGCACCGGCTTCTTCCTCATACAAGTTGCCGGAGCCGTGGTCTTCAGCTCTGACAATGTGGTAGTGAGCCATTACCTCGGCGCGGCGCAGGTTACGCCCTACACCGTGACGTGGCGGTTAGTGGGTCTGTCCGCCTTACTGCAGGGCCTGGTGTTTCCCGCCCTGTGGCCAGCCTACTCCGAGGCCTATACCAAAGGTGACTATGGCTGGATGCGCAGCGCCTTTCGTTCGAGTTTGCGCGCAACCTTTGCATTAAATCTGGGCTTTGCCTTACTGCTGCTGGCAGTCGGCAAGCCTCTCATTCGCTGGTGGGCCGGCCAGGCGGCAGTTCCTTCTATGGCACTTCTGGCGGCAATGGCGATTTGGGCTGTTATCAGCGGATGTATGACGGTGGAGTCGTGTCTGCTCGCCGCCGTGAACCGTACCCGCGCGCAGGGCGTTCTGTCGCTCATCGCGGCCGCAGTGAATCTCGGCCTGTCGATTTTGCTGGTGCAGCGCATCGGTGCTGTTGGTGTGATCTCCGGCACCATTTTTTCCTATCTCCTGGTGCTGGTGGTGCCGCAGAGTCTTCTAGTAAAGAGTGTGCTGCGCGAAGATTCCTCGGCCGGCACATCGCCAAGTAGCCAACTTCCAGCCGCCAGCGCGTTGAGGGTGTAACGAAATCGCCGTGCTGTGATGGCCCACTTTCAGGAGACTTCATGACCCCGTTGCGTCGTCGATTTATGCAGAAGGACGTGGCTCGCCGAAGGCGACAAGACCGTGCTGCAGGTTGGCATGACCTTCGGTTGCGAGCCGGGCGTTTACGACCCAGGATGGGGCGCCTTCCGCCACTCCGACACCGTGATCGTCGGCAAGACCCAGGGCGAAATCGCAACCGCTATCCCACACGGCTCAACGACACGATCATCATGATCTAGTCCCCGGGTTCGTCCGCTTGCGTAGCAGATACGCGGCGCAAGCGGTTGTTTAGGGTCAGCGCCAGGCCGTAGATCAACAGTTCGAGGCACAGTACCAGCGTCGTCGCCTCGAACACCGTCACCGCAAGATACAGGGGCCTGACGGGATGGACGCGATTCGCGAGCCGCAGAACAGCGATGGGATAACCCAGAAGGCCTGCAATCGCCGCCATAGTTACCGCCAGCGCAATCTTTAGGCGCGGCGAAAATTTCTCTTCCATTCGGACCACTGGTGGCGTCCGCCGGTACCAGCCTGCGACCCACATTCCGAGCACCGCAATCCCGCCAACGGTGCTGATGTGCTGCAACAGATGCCCGAACTGAATGCTGTGCCCCATCGGCAGCGGAACCCGCACGTGCAGAAAAGCCGAGTAAGAAGCAAGTTCTGAGTATGAGTGGGTGAACTGGTCCCAGCCGATATGCGTCGCGATGCCGACGGCGATCCACAACACGATCGACCCGAAGTGCCGCCAGCCTGAAAATGACAGTGGCGCGGTTTTGTCTTGCAATCGGCGCTGCAAGCTGCTCGGCAGCAATGCGATGACAGGACCCTTCACGATTCGCTCAAACAGCCAAAGCACAAGCACTGCAAAGGGAAGTGTGAACAGCAGAACATCGGGAAAGTGGTGCCCGCTGCGGTCTTCGTCGGAGATCAGAATGAAATATTGCAGATCGGGCGCGAACGTCCCCATCACGAGCGCAGGCCACACAGGCTTTAGCCTGCGGAAGGGTAACGACGCGGCGGCGTGCGACAAAGTGAAGGGCATAAGCGGCTGATGAAATGCCTATCGTGACATAGTAATTAGGCTCGGGGGGGGTGACTATCCCGCGAGGAATGGGTTACTTTCGCGCTCCTCGCCAATGGTGGTGAGTGGGCCGTGTCCGGGTATGACGATGGTTTCGTCAGGCAGCGAAAGTACCGGCCCCTTCAGCGACTCCATAATCTTCTTGAACGAGCCACCCGGCAGGTCGGTGCGGCCGATGGAGCCGGCAAACAGTGTGTCGCCCGCAAGGAGCTTTTGCTCAGCTGCGAAATAGAGGCAGACGCTGCCTTCGGTGTGTCCCGGGGTGTGCAAAACATCAGCCACAACACTGCCGGCTTGCAACTTGTCGCCGGTGGTAATGCTGCCGTCGATGGCGGTTTCCTCCGGCGGACGCATACCGATCCAACTCGCTTGCACGTCCAGCATCTTCAGTAGCATTTGGTCGTTTGAGTTGAGCAGAACGGGTGCGCCGGTGATGCGTTTCAGCTTAGCTGCGCCGCCGATGTGGTCAATGTGGGCGTGGGTAATCACAATCTGTTTGACGGTGAGGCCGTGGCGCTGCACGATGGCGAGTACCTGATCGATGTCGTCGCCCGGGTCGATGACCATGGCCTCGCTGGTCTGCTCGTCGCCTATTATCGAGCAATTGCACTGCAGCGGGCCGACCGGGAAAATCTCGTGGATCATGGATTCAAGCTACCAGACCCTGCGACTTTGGCGAAAGAAGCGTCAGGTGACTTGTCTCCCCGGCCCGCCCTGCGCTAAACTTCGCAATCCTAACGGTACTTCGGCCTGGAACAGCCTGTAGGAGCGGCCAATGGAACGTATTTCGCGCATTGCGTTTCGCGATCAGACGATTCTGCTGGTCGACTGCAGCGACTGTTCGCCGGAGGAACTGGCGGCCGTGGCCGACGACCTCCCGCGCCACGTGACTCAAGAACCGCACGGTTCCGTGCTGCTGCTCGCCGATCTAAGCAGAGCGGTTTTCAACAAAGAAACGGTCGAGCACGTGAAACTCGCGACCGTGTTCGATCGACCTCATCTGAAGAAGTCGGCTTGGGTCCTTACAAATAATTTGCCAAAGGCGCTGTACGACTCAATTCGCACGTTTTCAGGACGCGAAATTCCCACCTTCGCCACTCGGGAAGAAGCGCTGGAATACCTGGTGAGCGATGAAACGCCAAGCGACGAAGTCCAGGCATGAAGCAACGGCCGTCGCGCGAGGCGAAGGCCGAAATCTAAAACCATGGGTCGAGCTATTTGGCTGGAGCGGCGGGCGCTTGCTGCGTCGGCGCAGACTTCGTGTTTTCCAGGACCGATCCGCTGCTAACGCCGCGGCGCGTCGCCAAGGCAGAAAGAGTGATCGAAGTCACCATAAAAGCGATGGCAGCATACGTAGTGGCGCGGCTCAGGACGGTGCCGGCCGTGCGGGTGCCGAAGGCGGTCTGGCTGCCGGCGCCACCGAACGCGGCGGCGATATCGGCGCTCTGGCCGTGCTGCAACAGCACAACAATAATCAGGAACGCGCAGACCAGCACATGAATGGTAGTGACTAGCGGAATCATCCAGGTAAGCATTGGTGTCTCAGTTCTCTTTGCGGACGGTGCCGGTTCGGCACAGTTTCGTCCATAACTTCCGATTCATACTCTCAAAACGCTGCCGTGAGCCTTGCAGAACGATGGTGCGGAAGGGGGGACTTGAACCCCCATGCCTTTTGGGCGCCACCCCCTCAAGATGGTGTGTCTGCCAATTTCACCACTTCCGCGCGCAATCAGAAACGGCAAAAAGCCGTCTTCAAAGCAGGTCTTAGAGGCACTCATAGTATAGCAAAGACAGTGATTGCAGCGAAGGAGAGGCCACTATCTGGCGCTGGCCGTTTGCGAGGCGGCTGTCGGCGGTTTCGCCACGTTAGCGGCTGACTTTGCCGCATGCGCGGGCTTGGTATGTGACTTCTTGCCTTTGTGTTTCGTGGGCGGCGGACGAAGCACCGCCTGAATGCTTTGCTCGGCGGCCCTGGGGTTCTGCGCGTAGGTTGGATCGAACATTGCGATCACGCTGATGGCGCGAGTCGTGTAGCGCCGCGCCCACTGGCTATCGATGAGTGCCTGCTGCACTTGTTTCCATTGATCCGGCTGTACATCGTTGCCGCCCTCGTGCGGGGCAACCCCTTCGGTCAGGGCAACATCTTGCAGCACCGGATTGCCATTGAGCACCGCGAGAAACTGCACGAACTCCTCCAGATTAACTCCCATCTGGTACACCAACTGGCCCAGAGCCATCTGTTGTGCGGCCGTAAGCTCGTCGAAGTTTCGGCAATATGCCTTCGCGTTATGAACGGCCTGCGTGGCCGATACTCGCAGGAGTTGGGTGGCTTCGTTTTCAGTCAGCTGGGACTTCAGTTGATGTGCCCTAATTTTTTTGCGGTAGCCCTTCTTGTTCCACTTGGCCAGGTTCCGGTCGAACTGTTCCAGAATCACCTTAAGCTGTTCCGGATCGAGCCCCGCCGTCTGCCAAAGCTGTGCCGAGGAAGGCTCCAGGAATTGGTGTGGATTCAACGGGTCGCTCTGGGTGTGTTCGCGTGCCTCGACATCGAGGCTGAACCCCGCGCCAATCAGTGGACGGCTGGTTTTCGGGTCAGGATACGCCGCTAGCACCCATCCTTCATGCTTGCTGTCTTTCAGAACGTGCATCAGGCTCTCTATGCCGAACTTCTTGCCGGAGATATCGAAGTGCAGCGCTGCCGATGCCTGCGACGCGGCGGGCACGCGGGACTCTGCCGCCGCCGCCGCCTGGCCCACCAGTTCCGCAGAAGACAGCACCGCCGCCAGTGCCAGCGTCGCCGCTAGAACGACCTGATTCTTCCGGCAAATTATTGCCACAGAAGTACAGTATGGCATTCTTCTCTTGGCCACGAGCATGAGTTAATATCCGCCGGCCGGAGTCCTTGGGTTATTCTGGCGTTGTCGCCAGTCATAGCCATCGCAATTGATGACGAACCGCCGACGCGGGCAGTTGCGTAAGCGCTAGAGGAGTGTGCCATGGAGTCTGCTGCTGACCAGGAAGTGCCGCTGAAATATGTCGAAGTTGCCGAGCAAAAGCGTTTAAACGAAGCCCGCGAAAAAGGAATCCCGTGGAAGAAATGGGGTCCTTACCTGAGCGAGCGGCAATGGGGCACCGTTCGCGAAGACTACAGCACCGACGGAAACGCCTGGAACTATTTTTCGCACGACCAGTCGCGTTCTCGCGCTTACCGCTGGGGAGAGGACGGACTGGCCGGATTCTCCGACGATCAGCAGCAACTCTGCTTTGCCATCGCTCTATGGAACGGCCATGACCCCATCCTCAAAGAACGCCTGTTCGGACTCACCAACAGCGAAGGCAATCACGGCGAAGACGTTAAGGAATACTACTTCTATATTGACAGCACGCCGACGCACTCGTACATGAAGTACCTGTACAAGTATCCGCAGCGCGAATATCCCTACAGCGATCTGTTGGAAACCAACCGTCGCCGCTCGCGCGAGGAGATGGAGTACGAACTCCTCGACACAGGCATCTTCGACGACGACCGCTACTTCGATGTGTTTGTGGAGTACTCCAAAGGCGACCCCGAGGACGTGCTGGTCAAGATTTCGGTTCATAATCGCGGGCCGGAAGCAGCACAGCTTCATCTGCTTCCCACCCTGTGGTTCCGTAACACCTGGTCTTGGGAAGAAGGCGAGACCAAGCCTTCCTTGCGGCGGGCCGATGGAACTTCCATTGAAGCCTCGCATCCTAAGCTGGGTACTTACCGCCTCTATTGTGAAGGGGCTGCCGATCTGCTGTTCACCGAGAACGAGAGCAATCACCAGCGCTTGTGGGGTCAGGCCAACCCTAATCCGTATGTAAAAGACGCCTTTCACGAATACCTCGTTGCCGGCAATCGTGCTGCAGTGGATCCCGCGAAAACCGGTACCAAGGCCGCCGCTCACTATGTTCTCGACGTTCCCGCGGGCGGAAGCAAAGTCGTTCGGCTGCGTTTGCGGGCTATCCCCTCCGGCAATGCGTTCGCCGATTTCGACCAGACCTTCACCGCCCGCCTCGCCGACGCTGACGAGTTTTACCACCGCATCACGCCCGCGCGCTTGAGTGACGACGAGAAGCGCGTGCATCGTCAGGCACTCGCCGGTATGTTGTGGTCAAAACAGTATTACTATTTCGACCTCGACCGCTGGCTCAATGAACATGACTCCCATCCCCTGGTAGGAACGGGGAAGGGAAACGCTCGCAATCCAGAGTGGTTCCACATGCTGAACCGTGACGTCATTTCCATGCCAGACAAATGGGAGTACCCCTGGTATGCGGCATGGGACCTGGCATTTCATACCATTGCGCTTTCACTGGTCGATTTCGATTTCGCCAAAGAGCAATTGCTGCTGATGCTGCGTAACCTGTACGCGCATCCCAATGGACAGATTCCGGCATATGAGTGGAACTTCAGTGACGTCAACCCGCCGGTGCATGCCTGGGCAACACTGTTCCTTCACCGAATTGAGTCGGAACTTGGACGGAGTGACATGCGCTTCTTGGAGCGCTCCTTCCAGGGACTGATGTTGAATTTCAACTGGTGGGTGAACCGCAAGGATCCCGAGGGCCGCAATGTATTCGCCGGCGGTTTCCTGGGGCTGGATAATATCGGAGTCTTCGATCGCAGTGCGCCGTTGCCGACTGGCGGCCACCTCGACCAGGCTGACGGTACTGCGTGGATGGCGTTCTACTGCCTTTGCATGCTCGAAATCGCCCTTGTGCTTACCGAGTACGACCCGGTGTATGAGGAGATCGCCTTCCGCTTCCTCGAGCATTGGGTGTGGATTACCTATGCGATGGACCGCATCGGTGAGAACCACGACGAAATGTGGGACGAATCCGACGGCTTCTTTTACGACCTGCTGCATTTCCCGAACGGCGATGCCACGCGCCTGAAGATCCGTTCGATGGTGGGCTTGTTGCCGTTGTGCGCCGCCAATGTGTTCGATGAGGGTGCGATGGCTCAGCACTCCAAAATGATGGAGCTCATTGAATTATTCCGGAAGCGGCATCCCGATGTAGTGAAGAAGATTTCGGTGGCGGACGACAGCTTCGTTGGGTACAAGGGACGCAAGCTGGCATCAGTTTGCAATAAGGAAAAACTGGTCCGGATCCTGGCGTACATGCTCGACGAGAAAGAGTTCCTGAGTCCGTATGGAATCCGGTCGCTATCGAAGCATCACCTGGAACATCCTTTCGCCTTCGACTTCGGCGGCCAGGAGTATCGCGTGCAATATCTTCCCGCGGAGTCGAACACCGGCATGTTTGGCGGCAACTCCAACTGGCGGGGGCCCATCTGGATGCCGGTAAATGCGCTCATCATTCGCGGGCTGCTACAGATGCATCCGTTTTACGGCGAGGATTTCAAAGTCGAGTGCCCGACCGGTTCTGGAAATTACATGACGCTCTATGAGGTAGCGAAGGAAATTGGACGACGGTTGTCGAACATCTTCTTGCGCGACGAGAGCGGCAAACGTCCGGTGTACGGCGGAACGAAGAAGTTTCAGGACGACCCGTACTGGCGCGATTACATTCTGTACTACGAGTACTTTCATGGTGACAACGGCGCCGGATTGGGCGCCAGTCACCAGACGGGTTGGACGGGTCTCATTGCGCGCAGCCTCGATTTGTTCGCGCGCGTGACTCCGGAAATGGCGCTGCAATCGCCCACGAAAGTCGTTGCGGAGATGACACGTGAGCAGGTGTCGGGCGAATGAGCAGTCCTGCAAATGCGGCACAATAACACGACTCGCCTAGCTTGCGCATGAAATTCCGTTCTTTGGGATCACGCCCGCGAGTGGCTTGACTGCTCCGGCGGCAGGATGATTGGCTCACCGGAGTGATGCATCTGTCTCGTGACGAAGTACACCGCCATGGTCCAGGTGGGAAATAGATCAGCGCCCGGAAGAGCTTCTATCATCAACGTTGGCAGGAAAGCCCAGTGCCATCCGAGCAAGCGCACCAGCACAACCGCGACTCCTGCATCCAGCACGGCATCCACGGGCGAGAGCGCGCCTTCGACGAACAGGGGCGTTACGGCCCATTGCAGCAGGTCGGCGCCTAAGGCAACCAACCATGCCATGCGCTCTTCAGGGCTCTTCATCGAGTGAAAGAATTCACGCCACATTAAAGAGATTGTAAGCGTTATTTTTCCTCGTCGCCAGCTTTGGCGGCCTTTTGCGGCATCTGCAGCGACGCCCACTTGCTGTTTTCCTGCGAGCCAATAGTTTCCATGCGCTCGGCCAACAGCGCCCGAGGATCAGCGGCCGCAGCATACAAGCCAGCCCTGGCGATGTAAGTAAACTTTTCGTGTTTCAGGGCCTCACAGGTAGCGCGGTAAGTCACCCATGTGTGCTGGTACTGATTGAGTTGCAGCACACCTTCCAGAATGGTGATGAGAACGCCCAAAAGCGCGGTGATAGTGCCCAAGGTGATTGGCAAGTGCGAGCTGTTGCCCGACAAATGTAAGGCAGACAGAAACGGTATCAGCGCCGCGGCGATGATCTCTATCACCTTAATGCGCTTGTAGGCCTTTTGTAGCCGCGAGCTCTTAGCGTCATACCAATTGATCTGGTCTTCCAGGCGGTCAATGATTGGATCGGACTTATCGTAAGTGACGGGCGCAGTGGTCATGGCACGTCATTATACGGGTGGGCTGCGACGGACCATAAACGAAACCAGCGATTGGGCATGAAAAATCGGTTTTGTTCAGTGCTGCCGAGGTGTAAATTGTTGGGTACGCCACCGAGGGAACTTTGAACGCATTGAAACTGGACCGCGCCGCCGTCGCGATGGGTGTTATAGGCCTTCTTTCAATCCTGGTATTGCAACTCGCACTCTCGGTCCATCAGGAGTCCATCACCTGGGACGAGGACGACCACCTGTACGCCGGCTACATGTCGCTCAAAACGGGCGACTTCGGGTTGAATCCCGAGCATCCACCGCTGGTGAAGATGCTGGCAGCACTGCCGCTTCTCTCCATGGATCTGAAGGTGCCGCCACTCCAGCAGCGGGAGTTCAAACACGAGGCGTTCCTCAACGGCAGGGAGTTCGTCTTTGGCAACGATGCCGACAGGCTGCTCTTCCGCGCGCGCATGGCTGCGTCACTTCTGACCGTTCTGTTGGCTGTGCTGGTTTTTTTTGCGGCGCGTGAAATGTTCGGGCTGGCGGCCGGGTTCGTCGCGCTGACGCTGCTGGTTTTCGATCCGAATCTGCTGGCGCATGGTGCGCTCGTGACCACAGACGCAGGGCTGTCCTGTTTCCTGTTTGCGGCGGTGTACGCATTCTATCGTTATGTGAAGCATCCAAGCCCGGGACGCCTGGCGCTGGTGGGACTGGCCACTGGCCTGGCTTTTGCTGCCAAACACACGGGAGTTCTAGCCGCGCCGAGCATCGCGCTCCTGGCTTTGGTGGAGTGGCTGCGAACCCGTAAAAGCGATGGTCCCAAGTCGCGGTTTTCGTTTCCGCGCGCAGTAGCAGCGCTGGTCGTGACCGCTGTTATCAGCCTGACAATACTGTGGGCGTTCTATGGATTTCGCTACGCTGCGCGCCCGGCCGGTTTGGATTTGAATCCTCCGTCGGCGGAGTACATACAGGGGCTGTCGCGTCCGGGTGAAGCCAAACTGCTGCAGACTATCGCGCACTACAAGCTGCTGCCGGAGTCGTACATCTACGGACTCGCCGACGTCCGCATGATTTCGGACTTCTACGCCAGCTATCTGCTGGGCAAGCCCTATCCGCACGGCGTGTGGTTCTACTTTCCTGCTGCCATGCTGATCAAGTCCACCGTGCCGTTCCTGGTGCTGCTCGCGATGTCTGTGTGGGCAATTGTGCGCCGCAGGCTGCCCGCCCGCGAAGTGTGGTTTCTCGCGCTCCCGCCAGTGCTATACCTCGCGGTAGCCATGAGCGCGCACATGAACATCGGCATGCGGCACGTGCTGCCCATGTATGCGTTCCTCACCGTGCTCCAAGCCGGAGCCGCCATCGCGCTGATTCGCGTAAGCCGCAAGTGGCTGTACGTTGTCGTCGTGCTGCTCGCGATGCAGGTCATCACCACAGTCAAGGCGTATCCGAATTTCATTCCTTACGCCAACGAGATGTGGGGCGGATCGTCGCAGACATGGCACCTGCTGAGTGACTCGAACTCCGACTGGGCACAACAACTGAAAGCGACTAGCAAGTACCTCAGGGAACGAGGCGTGAAGGACTGCTGGTTCGTGTATTTCGGCGAAGGGGTGATTCCGTATCAGTACTACGGGATTCCGTGCAAAGCGTTACCCACGCAGGACGCGTTGTGGATGAATGAGAAGTTTTACGACGTTCCGGCGGAAGTGGATGGGCCGGTGCTGATCAGTGGAGGCGACCTGTCGGGGTTCGAGTATGGGCCCGCAGAACTGAACCCGTATGCGCAGTTCCAGACGCTCAAGCCCTCCGCGGTGATTCAAAACGGCGTGTACGTGTTTGATGGCCACTTTGCTATACCGATGGCAGCGGCGGTGGGACATGTGCAGAAAGCTGAGGAGTTTCTGGCAGCGAGGCAACTCGACGATGCTTTGAGGGAATCACAAATCGCTGTCGAACTGTCGCCGACATCCGTGAAGGCCAACGTCACGTTGGGAGACGTACTGCGGGCGATGGGGCGCGAAGAGGAAGCGAGGGAGTCTTACGAAAAGGCCCTGAATCTGGCGGAGACCGTCGCGCCGGAATTCCAGGTGGGGTGGGTAGCCGGTATCCAGCAAAAGCTGGCTGGAAAGTAATAGTCCTACCGAATCACAGTTTCGCAAAATCGGTTGCACGCGGGCTGGAAACGGTGGTATTGTCTCCACACACTGGAAAGGAGGGCGATCCAAAAATATGAAATCTGATTGTCATAGTTGTATCTCAAGTGAGGTGGCTGAGGCTTAGGGCTTCCGCTCTAATGCTCGCATCACTCGAAATGTTGTCGAGTTGATTCGCTTGGGCCACGAGAGTGGACAGCCTCAAGCCAATCCCAACAGCTAACCGGAAAGACCCGCTGAGCGCATTAGCGCGGCGGGTCTTTTCTATTTCAAAATGATTGCGGATTTCTGGTGCCGGGAGGGGGGGTCGAACCCCCACGAGGTGATAAGCCTCGGCGGATTTTGAGTCCGCTGCGTCTGCCAGTTCCGCCATCCCGGCATTATGCGAAAGTGCCGTAAGAACTGGAATCACGGCTGCAAATCCAGTATCGCACAGCGAAGTTGTGGTTGCCAGTCGCCCGATGCAAGTTATGCGTGGAACTGATTGCATCTCGGAACAAACAGGATGTGTCACTTCCCCCCAAAGGTCCTTACCAACGTGAATCGCGCCTGGAACGGTTCGACGGGGTGGAAAACGCGTGTGAATGCCGCCTCGGCAGTTGGCGTTATTCGCGAGGTATAGGCGTAATCAATGTCGTGATCTTGGCGGTCAAGCAAATTAAGAAATTGGGCCGAAACGCGCCATTTGTCGTTAAAGTGATAACCGACCTCCGCATTGAGCAATATCGTTGAACTGGAGCGATAAATTGCGTCGGATGTCAAATTTCGCGGGCCAAAGGCGCGCAGGCGCAAACTTCCCCAAAAGCCTTTGTAATTCTGCACCGTGATGCCCGATGAAATCACCATCTCAACTGCTTCGGGAACATACCTGCCACCCGGGCTGTCGGGCGCAGCATCATCTGGGTCTATGGTGGTAAACAGAGCCTTGGAGTACGCAAAGTCAAAATCGAAAGCCAGATGTTCCAGGGGAGTGTAGTAGTTCGCCCATTCGACGCCATAACGATTGCTCGGCGATTTTGAAGCGGTTGTGCCTCCGGTGTCGCCGGACTGCTGCAGTTCGGAAGCACTGTGTAGGTACCAGAGCGACAGGGTGCTTTGGAGGTGCGGGACAGCCACCGTACGCAGGCCGATTTCTGCGCCTTTGGTTGGGATCAGGGCCGGTATCGGCGTGGAAGGTGTGTCGGGGTAAGGATTTTCCCCCGAAACGGGTTCGATTCTTTGGGTTGTGCCACGCCCGTCGTTGCTGTGAAAACTGAATCCGCCCTGTACATAGAACTCAGTCTTGTACCACGGACCGAAAATCAAACTCAGTTTTGGGCTGGGCAGTGCCTTGCTAGCGGTGCCGGAATTGGCCGGGTTCACCAAGCTCGTGACATCAAAGTATTGCAGGTCGCCGCGCAGGCCCGCGACCGAGCGGAACTTTTCCGCCCACTGAATTTCATTTGCCACATAGAGACCCACTTGCGTGTCCGTAAAGCGATGCTCTTGTGTGGTCGCGGGCAAAGTGTTGCCTGTTTCGAAATCAGTTTTGTCCACACGCATGCGATCTTCCGTCTGGAAAAGGCCGTTGTGAATCCAATCGTTGCGGACCTGCACCCCAAAGGTATTTTGCACTCTGCGGCCAAACCATTGGCTGTAGATCGTGTGGGCTGCGTCAAACCCAACCACCCAGCGCCTATCCTGCTGCTCAAACTGGTCGCCGTGAACCGGGTCCGTCAGGAAGTAAGTGAAATCAGAGAATAAATCGAGATCATAATAAAACCCGTAGCCCATGATTGTCGTCGCGGAATTTGCGCCTTGGCGATGCCACTCAGCCTGCAAGCTGTAACGCTGTGAATTGCCGCCGCCAGTCGGGTTCAGAGTGCCAAAGAATCCAACCAGCGGCACAGCGTTCTCGGCGATTTGATCGCTGGAGTTCCATTTCCCGTGGTAACCGAGGGCGGTAATGCTGAAACCTTGGGTGGCGTCGCCCTGGCTGTAAGTCAGAAGGCCGTTGAATTTGCTGTAGGCATCCGGATGCACCCATGGGCCATCACTGTAATACGCTTCTCCGCTGTACAGCAGCGTACCCGAGCCGAGCTTTTGCGAAACGCCGAAAACGGCCCGCGCATAGTTGTACATGCCAACTTCCACCTGGAAGAAGTTCTGGGGCAGCGTCTTGAAATATTGCATGTTTGCCGATCCGACTGAGCCATAGTTGCCAATATCAGCGTAATACGGCCCTTTCTGGAAATTCAGTCGCTGTACGAACTCCGGGACCACCATGTTCATGTCCGCATAACCCTCACCGTGCGCATGCGACGGCAGGTTAAGCGGCATACCATTGATGAAAACGGCGAAGTCTGTGCCGTGGTCGAGATTGAAGCCGCGCAGGAAATACTGGTTGGCCTTACCGCCGCCGGCGTGTTGCGTGATGATCATTCCCGGAATCGTCTCTAGAATCTCTCCCGATCGAAGAATCGGACGACTTTGGATTTGCTTTGCGCCCACCGTTCCTTGGGAGGCGGAATCGGCAATTCCGATAAGGCTATCCTCCCGGCCCTGCACCTCCACGGTGGTGCTCACGACGCTCACTACCAGAGAGATGCGCAACGAGGCCGGTTCCACGGCGGTCCCTATCGTGACGGGCATCTCTTTGGTTGCAAAACCGGGGTTAGATACGACAAGTCGATAATCTCCTGGCGAGAGTCCGGAAATACTGAAAGATCCGTTGCTGTCTGAGGGTGTTAATCGTTCTACGGTGCCGTCCGCGCTCCGAACCACCACGGTCGCCCCAGAAATCGCTGCGCCGGACGCGTCAACTACCGTCCCTGATAGCTGAGGCAAATCGGCCCTTTCCGAACCCGTTGCGCCCTGTTGGCCAGGCACGGTGCCAGCGACTCGACCGTTGTCTGCGGCTGAGACGAATGCGGAGGACGCGAGCAGCAGCACTGGCCCCCAGCGTGCCATGCGGCAAACAGCACAGAACGATCGCATTGTTCTTTGCATCCGCATCCCCAACTCGCTTCACCAGGAACAACAAGCAGTGCGTTGAGTGACCCCAAATGTGTAACACGAAATTATAATTCGTGCTACTAGTAATCGATCACTTTCTATATACGCGGTACCGTGCAATCTTGGATTTCGCCGCCGATGCAAAAAGGGACGTGGGTTATAGTGTTGAATCGCAGGGTGATCAGCAACTCTAAAATTCGTACCCAGTGTGAGAGATGGCCGATTGATGCCGAAACTGACCAGAACCGGGGTTTCCATAGAGGATTCCTTGTTACAACAATTCGATAAAGTGATTGCCCGTCGGGGATATAAGAACCGTTCCGAGGCGATCCGCGACCTGATACGTGAGAGCTTAGTGGCGGAAGCGGTGGACAGGAACAAGCCAGTCGTGGCCACGCTTTCCATGATTTATGACCACCATCGGCCCAATCTCTCCAACAAGTTGAACGAAATTCAGCATCATTCTCACGACACTGTGCTCGCCGCCACGCACGTTCACCTCGACTCAGACAACTGCTTGGAGGTCGTGATCATGAAGGGACGCAGCGGCGAGATCCAGCATCTCGCCGATCACATGCTGGCCATGCGGGGCGTAAAGCACGGGAAACTTGTGGTCACAACAACGGGTAACGATCTGAAATAGGGGCTCGTCCCTACGGCTTCGCCACCACTCGATACAACGCCGAAGCATGAGGTCTCAGGACCACTTTCAGAGCGCTGGCGGCGCCCTCGTCCTTCGAACTCCATAAATCGTGAACGGAGTACGTCGCTTTCGGAAGCTCAAGCCCAGTCCAATCGTAGGCGAGAGTTTGCACCTGTTCGGCAAGATTGAATACGGCGACGTAGTAGCCGCGGCCGTCATCGGGTTTCGAAATCCACACTCTTGCGGTGTCGGTGGAGACGACCGGCTTACGCCCCGAGGCGCGCTGATCGACTGCGAGCACTTCGGTGTTGGTCAGGAGCTTTGTGGTCCATTCGTCGTTGGAGGGAAGGTCTCCGCCCATCATCAGCGGAGACTGGAAGACGCACCACAGGGTCATCAGCGTGATTTGCTCGTCACGGGTAAGGTTGCTTCCGCGTGGCGGGCCGCCGTCGCCGGGATTCGGGCCGAGGTGTCCCAGTGGCAGCATGTCCGCGTCGGGCCAGCGGCCCGGAACCTGGAAAGACGCCCACTGCGCTGCGGTATCGAACTGTGCCCTGACGCCCTGTGACCAAGGCTTGTCCGGCAGTCCACCCCAGTGATCCCAGAAATCGTCGGAAATGCGCCACATTTCGGCATAGCCGGAAACTTCTCCAGCATGCTCAACCGACGTCGGGCCGGGTGACACACTCAGCACCATATCGCGGCCGGACCGGCGAATAGCCGTCGCCAACATGCGCATTTCTTCAGGTTTGTAGGGGTGATCGGAGATACAGTCGGCTTTGATGAAGTCCACACCCCAACTGGCGTAGAGCTTCGTGATGGAGTTGTAATAAGCCTGCCCTGCCGGCGTTGACTGTACACCATACATGTAGGTGTTCCATGGGCAGGTGTCGTCTTCGATGGCGGCCTCTTTGGCGTTGTATGGCGAAGTTTCGATGCGGCTGCTTCTCGCCACCGCCTGGCGGGGTATGCCGCGCAGAATGTGAATGCCAAACTTGAGTCCAAGGGAGTGTATGTAGTCGGCGAGTGGTTTGAACCCCGCTCCGCCGGCAGCGCTAGGAAAGCGGTTCACGGCAGGCATGAACCGTCCGTTCTCGTCGAGTACGAACTTCAACTCGGCGGGCTTGGCTCCCGGATTCTCCAGGTACCACCCTTCATCGATCACCACGTATTGCCAGCCGAATTGTTTCAGATGCTTCGCCATCCACTCGGCGTTGGCGCGAACGTGGCCCTCGTTGATGCTTTCGCCGTAGGAGTCCCAGCTGTTCCATCCCATGGGCGGCGTCGGAGCTAACAGCTTGTTTGCTCCGCGTTGAGGGGCTTGTTGTGCGACCACGGGCAAAGCCGTCATCGTCAAAAGACAGCAGGCCAACAAGAGGGCGTTTAGATTTCGTGACGTGGCGGCGACGCACGACGAACAAGGCTCTTGAGATAGCAAATGGAGGCTCCTTGACGATTTACAGCGGAAGTGGTCCTAGCGATCGCGACGCCCTTCCGGCCATTACGATTCACCCATAAAATACATGGATGGACACCATCCCGCCATTGTGGGGAACCACCGACCAGGCAGAGCGCTTGGCGGAGCTGACCGCTCGGACTTCTAATCCGACTAAAGAAGCTCCATTGCGCCGTGACGTCCGCTCGCTGGGCATACTGCTGGGCCGCGTGCTGCTGGAGCAGGCCGGACCGGAACTCTTCGACACGGTCGAACGGCTGCGGACGCTGTTGATACAGCATCGCGAGGGTGAGTTCAACTTGCCGGGTGAAGATGCCAAGCTGCTGAAAGAGGCGCGCGCCGCAGTGGCTTCCCTCGATCTCGCGACGGCGTACCGCGTAACCAAAGCTTTTGCCGCTTATTTCGAACTGACCAATCTTGCCGAGACCAACCATCGGAAACGCCGTCGCCGTGCGGCTGCGTTACATCGCGATGAGCCGCCGCTACCGGGCTCGCTGCGCGGAACACTGCTTTCGATGAAACAGGCTGGCATCACCCTTGAACAGGCTCTTCAGGCAATTGGCGAAGTTGAGGTACAGCCAGTTTTCACCGCTCATCCCACTGAGATCACGCGTCGCGCTGTACTGCTCAAACGGCGCCGCATAGCCGCTGAGTTGGAGGGACTCGACCAGCTTCCGCTACTTGACTCACAAGCGCGAGCCTCCGAAGACGTGATACTGAGCGAGATTACCGCCCTCTGGCAGACCGACGAAGTGCGGCTGCAACGCCCTAAGGTGATTGACGAAATTCGTACTGGAATCAGCTACTACGTCATGACGCTTTTCGAAGCCGCGGAGAGAGTTTACGAAGGAATAGCCGCCGATTTCCACGAGGTTTATGGCGCAGAGGTTGAATTATTGTCGTTGCCGGTTTGTCTGAAATTCGGCTCGTGGATCGGTGGCGACCGTGACGGCAACCCATTTGTCACGCCCCCTTGCACCCGCGAAGCTCTGGAACTAGCGAGAAATATGGTGCTGACGCACTATCTGCAGCAGCTGGCGTTGTTAGTGAGGCGTTTGACTGCTTCGACGCACCAGGTGGCTGTATCCCCAGAACTATTATCGCGACTGGAAAAGTATGACCGGGAAATTGCCCAGCCCACAGCCGAGTTGTCACGCACGCCGGATGCCGAGGCTTACCGCCGCTTACTGCTGATGATGGGAACACGGCTTGGTTACGCTCGCGACCAGAGTTCGCGCTCCGGCGCATATCGGCGGGCGACGGAGTTCGCGGAGGACCTCATGATTGTCCGGCGCAGCCTGTGTGAGAGCGGCGGAACGAGGCTGGCGAAGGAATTGCTTGATCCTTTGCTTTCCAAGCTGAGAATATTTGGCTTTCGTCTGCACACTCTGGATCTTCGGCAGCATGCGCGTCTGCACCAGAATGCGCTCACCGAAATCGAGCGGGTAGGCGGTCCGCTGGCGGACGGGGCGCGGGTCGGGGAGTTGTCGGCCGAAAGCCTCGAGATGCTCGATACGTTTCGGACTGTAGCGGAAGCGAAGAAGACTTTCGAGCCCGAAGCCCTCATGCGCTATATCATCAGCGGGGCAGAGCGCGAAGAAGATGTTTTCGCCGTGTTGCGGCTCGGAGCGTTTTCGGGACTGCGTGCCGAAGGAACACCGGACGATCCCGGCTTAATGCCAGTACCGCTGTTTGAATCCATTGAGGCTCTGCAACGCGCTCCAGAAGTGATGCATCGGGTATGGAGCTCCGCCGAGTACAAGGCGTTATTGCCCTCTTGGCATGGCTGGCAGGAAGTGATGCTGGGCTACTCCGATTCCAACAAAGACGGCGGCATGCTGACTAGCACTTGGGAACTGCACAAGGCCCATCGCGAGTTGCATCGAGTAGCACGCGAGTGCGGTGTAAAGTTGCGTATCTTTCATGGCCGCGGCGGAACCGTGGGACGCGGAGGTGGGCCGACGCACTCGGCGATTCTGGCGCAACCGGCGCGCGACTTCACCGGCCACATCCGGATTACCGAGCAGGGCGAGGTGCTCAACTGGAAGTACTCCGATATCGCGCTGGCGGAGTGGAACCTTGAAATTCTCATCGCGGCCAGCCTGGGCGCTCTGGTGCGTCCGTCGGTGTCGTCGGGAGATGGTGAGGCGCGCTGGGCCGGTCCGATGGAGGCGCTTTCGCAGACTGCGTTCGCCCACTATAGAAGGGAGATCGCGGAAAACCCGGATGTGCTGCGCTACTTTGAACAGGCCACTCCGGTGAACGAGATGGAGCTGGCGCGGATCGGCTCGCGTCCAGCGCGGCGCAGCAGCAGCCGCAAGCTCGAGGATTTACGCGCCATTCCGTGGGTGTTTGGCTGGATGCAAAGCCGCCACGCCGTCCCGGCATGGTTCGGCGTGGGCAGTGCGCTGGAGCAGTTTGCCGCTCGCGGCAAGGCCGAGGAGCAGACTCTGCGGGACATGGCGGTGGAGTTCCGGCTGTTCTCCGACATGATCCGCAACGTCGAACTCGCCATGGCCAAGGCAGATTTCTCAATTGCGCGGTTGTACGCCTCGCTGGTCGAAGACGCCGGACTGCGCGACCGGGTTTACCAGATGCTCGTCGAGGAGTTTGAGCGGGCGCAGCGCATGATCCTGCTGATCACTCAACAGCGCGAACTGCTGGAGCACAACCCTGTGCTGTCTCGCTCGATCCGGTTGCGCAACCCGTATGTGGATCCCATGAGCTTGATTCAGGTGGAGTTGTTACGGCGAAAACGCGGCGGTGTGCAGAGCGCCGAATTGGACTACGCCATCGGAACGACTATGAACGGTATCGCTGCTGGTTTGCACAACACCGGTTGAGCGCGCAAAAGAAGCGGGGGCGTCCGTGAAGGAAGCCCCCGCGATCCCACTCGAATGACAGCTCGGTCTAGAACAACCGCCCGATCCGGAAGAAGAACTTGCGGTGACCAGTGTCGCCGTAGGCGTAGGCGGCTTCCACCGGCCCGAAGATTGTGTTGACGACAATTCCCACGACGCCGTCGGTGGGGTAGCCCGAAGCCCTGTTCAATGCAGTGGGTGGTTGATTGTAGACCTGCGCACCCTCATACATGCCCAACAAGTAAATGCCGCTGCCCAGCAGAGGAGGCAGTCTGGCCATTTGCCGTAGGTATCCCACCTGGAACAGGAAGTACTGGTTCATCAGCAATTCGTTGGTGCCGTACGCTACCAGGCGTTGCGAACCTCCGAGAGAAAACTGCGGAATACCAGTTGCGTGGTTGAACGTCGTCCCAACGAATCCGCTGAAGAAGACGGAGGCTGGTTCGCTGATCTTGAAGAAGTTTCGTGATCCGACTTCCAGCACCGGGTACTGATTGGTGGCCAGGGGGTTGGTGTTGGACCACAGGAAAGTGGCATTGAGGTTGGACCCCTTACGAGGAATCACAGCACTGTCATAGGTATTCAACCGGTATTGGACTCTGGCGTTGCCATAGGCCCCGGAGAAGCTCGGCAGCTCATTCGGGTTGCCAGTCTCCAGTTCGAAGCCTTCCCACCCGCCCTCATAACCCATACGCAACTCGCCCACGTTACCAAACTGGTAGCCCAAGTCGATGCCACCCCCGGCGATGTTTCTTCGATAGGTCGAGAGGAGTTGATTGTCTTGGTAGATATAGAACGGATTGCTATCGACCTGTCCCCTGGGTGCGACGAACCAATGGGTGGTTGGCGTGAATGGATGGTAATACTCCGACCGTAACCCATACTGCGAGAATAGGATAATGTCGGTGCGCCATTCCGAACGGAAGCCTCCGATATCGAGCCAATTGACTCTCGCCCCGAGGTTGAACTGAACATTGTTGAGACTGGCGCCGTCCACCAAAATCAGCGGAAGAACGAAAGGTGGACCGTAATTGCTTTCCTCCGTCTTGACCAGCAATCCCGGCTCACCATTGCGTTGCGTCATCTGATAGTTCAGGACGGAGAATCGCCCGATGCCGCGCAAGCGCATGATCTTCGAGTCCAAGTCGCTGTACTCAATGGGCTTGCCCACGACGCTTGCAA
>Ga0302321_100000880_pt1 | contig 26069 bp, 26 predicted proteins | sample Fen_T0_1_FD_202505 | JGI IMG/M metagenome (GOLD analysis project Ga0302321, IMG submission 202505) | Peat permafrost microbial communities from Stordalen Mire near Abisko, Sweden - Fen_T0_1 | ecosystem: Environmental > Terrestrial > Soil > Wetlands > Permafrost | place: Sweden: Abisko...
CCACTCCCCACTATTCAGAGCCTTCTGCATAGGTTTTATTCTATCAAACCCTTGCCGGATGATTGCGGTCCTTCTGTTATTGGTGTTATGGAATACCGCTTGAGCCAAAGTCGCTTGCGAATTGCAGACAAGACAATCAGTCTTCGAAATCAGAAACGCCACGAGCCGAGTTCCCATTGTCCGTTTAGTCGGCAAAATATAATGCAAATAATGAAAGTGCTTAGGTTTAAGGCGCACAAACCGTAGTGCAACCCACGTCACCAAAAGCGCCTTCAACGAATTCGTAATGACCGTTTCATATCTTCCCCGCGCGATGTGTCTCGCAACTTTTCGTATCCTCCAGCCGACCTGAAATAGCAATCCCACAAGCCTCGCGGCCTGCACAACTTTTGCCCCCATCGGCGCACGCAGAAATTCTTGCGGAAAAAAAATCTGGCGCACCTCAACCTGCTGAGAGAGTAACCGGTCACGAAGCGGCCCTTCCTCAAACAATAAAACCTCTACTTTGAACTGCTGACGATCAAGCCCTGTTGCCAAATCATACAACGCAATCTCGGCACCGCCCATCTCAGCGAAATCATTTACAAACAATATTCTTCTCATATACCAATTCAAATCACCGCGACACCAAGCTCAACAGCCGACCCGCCGCAAATAAGTTATTGCCCACACTGCGCTCAATTGAGCGCATCCAGCCTGATTTTATAGAATGTGAGTAGCGCAGACGTGAGTAACTCCTCAGAAAATTTGCCAATTGCTCGCTCGCGCGCGCGCTTCCCCATCGATAACCTCATCTCCGGATTGCCCGCAAGTCGGTGAAGTAAGCCAACAAATTCGTCAATGTTGCCCACTTCAAATAAAAATCCAGTATTACCATCATCTATTGCATCCGAGCTACCATAAATCCTTGAAGCAATTGCAGGTACTCCCACTGCAGCTGCGTTGATTAGAGCTGTACCAAAACCTTCCCGGTAACTCGGTAGACAGAACACGTCGGCGCACGTCATGTATTCCTCCGGAACATGCACAAGATCCACAAAATGCACACGGTCGATACACAGACGACATAACTCCCTCATTTGAGGCCTCAGTAATTCCTCATCTGGACCAACAACGATGAGGTGTGCGTCACTATTTGCGGCACCAAAGGCAGCAAATGCCTTCGCCATAACAATTGCCCCCTTGTCCCGAGTTAATCGAGACATATACAGAATCACAAAAGCATTCGGTGGTATTGCATATAACTGCCGGACTTTCAGCCTAAGATCATGATTCGGCCTGAACCGGACTACATTTACACCACTGATTGACCCGTTAGCGAGAACCGATGCTTTCTTCTCTGGTAATACATTTTCCTGGACAATGAAATCGCGCTGTGAAGCACTGTCCACCAGAATATCGCTGGCGAAAAACGCTGTTGTTTTGTCAGCAGCTTTTAGAACGAATCGCATGATGCCAGTCCGCGTACCCCACACTTGGCCGGTAAAGGTATGAAGACGTATCGGAACTCCCGCCATAAAGCCTGCTAACATCGAGAGCAGTCCGGCTTTGGGGGTAACGGAATGAATAAGATCAAACCTATTCTTCCTGAAGATTCGAAACAGCGTCGCCAACGTATAGATATCACGTAACGGGCGTATTTTCCGCTCGACTGGCACGGGGGTCAATCTCGCATTTACGTTAAGCAGCTTCAAAAGCTTTTTGTTCTGGGTATTAACAATAATCGTGACCTCATATAATCCTGTAAGGGCTCGTATCTGCGCCAGCAAGAAAACCTCCAGTGTGAATGGACTGGAGACAATAATACATAATTTCTTCATTATTTGAGACTATTATATTCAACCAAGTGACCCCACCTTCTGCAAATTTCGTAACCGGCAGGACACATCAAGGCGCCTCTAGCAAAGCTCGAAGACGCTGGGGCCAAAGTTGATTACGGGTGCGAATCAGTCCCGGCACGTCAAATACTGCAATATTTAGAAGAGCAGCAGTTAGAACGACTAACAGTATCCACAACCATCCCAATGAATGAGGCAATACCCGTGCTACCCAAAACAGTACTAATCCCGATGGGACAATACGTATAAAAGCTTGCCCTGTACCACGCCAGAGTAGAGCCCTCACCGGCATTCTGACAATTTTAGCCACGCGATAGAATGAATATGGAGAGACAGCGAGCATTGTCGAAATCAAAGGGCCAATTACTGCGCCGGCAAGGCCGAACTGTCGCGTGAAAATATAGGCAAGCGCTACCGTAAGAACCGCTTCAATAAGAGAAAGCCAACCAAACAAACGCATTTCACCATCAGCATAAATGACAACGCCCAAGGCTCGAGTCAAAGCGTCACGACAAACTAAACTACAGACAGCAATAGTCAAAATCGCTCCGCCATAGAGTCCATTCCCTACCCATAGCCCCACAAAAACATCGTTTATAAGATAAATGACAAGTGCCATCCATATGCCAACACGTGCAGATATATATTGCATGTTAACAACCACGCGCTGAAGACCAACGTAGTCCCTTCGCGCAACTAGCTCAGAAATCCCCGGGTAGGCCACTATTGCTGCCCGGGCAATTAGGCTACCACTGGTAAGCGCAAGACGAGAGGTGACGACGTAAACCGAAACCATTGCCGGCCCAAGCACCGCAGCAATTACCACCCCTGACGTGTTGGTAAGTGCTATGAAAGCGACCTTAGCCATCTGAAAATAGAGTGAGTAACCTGCCAATGAGGGGAGATCCTTCACACTGGCGTTTGTCCTTTTAAGCAGCAAGTTCGGTTCACATCGACGAGCAAGAACATATGACACCACCAACGAAGAAGTCCCAGCTACGAGGTAGGCAATCGGCAGTGCCCAAAGCCCCGCGCCAAGCCACACAAAAAAGGTCCCTGCCCCAAGCCCAAATACCTGCTGAACAGACCCGAGAATACTGCTCGCGACGAGACGCTGATGTCCGGCAAGCACCGCAAGAAAATATGCGGTTATAACCCCACCCGTTCCCACAACAACAGCCAGTGCATAACATACCGCATAGGCTGTTTTCGCTACAACTGGTAAAGCGACAAACCGGTTTAAGACCAATCCGAGGCAAAAGCCGGCGACAAGAAACAAGATAGCAATACATAGTTGCGCATAAAATGCAGTAGCAAGAAATCGACGGAGCCGTTCACGATCTTCCGAACCTGCAATTGCCCGGGTAACTTGTACCCCCAGCCCTGGATCTACAAGACCTATGTAGCCAAGTAGTTGCATCACAGTCATCCAAAAACCGTAATCAGAATTCCCAAGTTGTCGGATTAGGATGGGCGTCGCGACAAATACCAACAGAATGGAGACCGCGTTAGACCCTTGATCGGCTAATATCCCCTTAAGAGATTTAATAGTACGGCTCATAGAGCTGAACAGCTCCAGTTAGCTCTCGCAATTATATTGTCCCAAGAGGTCTGCTCAGACCATTGAGGAAAACGTGGCGCTGCAGGCTCGCTATTGTGCCGGACAAGAGGCTCGCTAAAATCAACTTGAGAGCCAATTTCAAGTGGACAAGAAAGGCCTGTACGTCCAATGAACTCCCTTTGAAAACGGCGCGCGAACTCCCCTTGAGATTCGACATATCCACTGGGAGCTGTGCGCAGAAATTGTTTGGCTCCGGTCTGAATTCGACAGCAAAAGGCTTCGTATGCCAATGCAAGGAGATCGACGTGTATATTGTCGCGCACATAGTCTGGTGTACGAACGCATACGGTCTGGTTTGCGAGCCATTTTTGTATCATAGCAAACGTGAATCCTTTTTCCTCAAATGGACCAAAGGGATTTGGCATTACAAATTTCCCAATTGGTAAGCCGTTCCTTTGCGCATAGTAACGAATTACTGAATAACTGAGCGATTTTGATAATGCATAAGGAGAAAAAGCCTCGTGCAATATAGAGCCGACACCTTCATCGGGTTCGTAATAAGTACCGGTGTAGACAATTCCCTTGCATCCCCCTGCTTTTAGTAATGCAGCCAGGTCCGGAAATCTTCGAACGTTTTCGAGAAAGGCTTGTTCGTAGTTAAATCCCTCGTCCTTATGCCCAGTTACAAATGAAGCATGGTGGCAAAAAATATCAGGTGTCGATTCCTCATGCATCCAAGCCAAGAAAGCATCACTGCCAAATTCCATTCCTAATACAACACGACCAAGTGACTGGAGTCGCGCAACTCGGGCCGCTCGAATTCCACTGTATGAATCTATCGAAGTAGCCCTAAGCGGCATCACAACGTCGTGACCACCTGCAGCCAATGCCTGAGCAAACCATAAGCCAGAGAACGAACTAGCTCCCGTCAGGACCACTTTCATAAGAACGGATTACTCCAACCTTTAAAATCCGGCAAACAAGCATCGCGTGAAGAGACGATGTAATCCCCGATAGGCCAAGCAAAATTAAAAGAATTCCAATGAACTCCCCTATCATGCTCAGAAGAGTAAGGAGTACTAGTCAGATAAACCAATGTCGACCCCTCGTCGAGAGACAGAAACCCGTGTGCAAAGCCCTTGGGTATCCAGAAAACCCGCCTGTTCTGTCCAGACAACTCAATCGCTGCACTTTTGCCGTAAGTCGGCGAGCTCTGCCTCATATCTAGAATCACATCCAAAACATGACCATTTATACAATATACCACTTTATCGTGATCGTAAGGCGGAACTTGGAAATGCATCCCACGCAGAACACCGCGTGATGATATGGAATAAAATTCTTCTTTCGGAAAAAACGAAAGCCCCAGAGATCCAAATACCTCTACGTTGTAAGGTTTAACAAAAAGCCCGCGGTGATCTTGATACACACGTGGGCACAAAACAAATGCGGACGGGAGCGGTTCCGATTCGATCTTCATAAGGTTTCCACCAAATCAGAGCGAATTTCACTTATCATGTCGCCCACCCATGAAAAAACTAAATTCCTACACGAATGCCGCTTTCCACTTAGAGTTTCATATTCAAGAACCTTTGCATCTTCATCATCTTTCGTATCCGGTAGCAATGGTTCGCATCTGTAACTTCCAGCGGCTTGTAAATCATTAATCCGAGCAAGAACTGCTCTTCTTCCCAATAAATTTTTGCCGACGCCTGTGAATCTAACGTCTTCATGTAAAAGCGCTTCAAGGCCGGAACGATTCTTGGTATTGAAAAATAACGCATAAAAGTGTGCTAGCTTTGCATGTCGCACTTGTTCTGAGAAGTACGGTGAAACATATTCCCGGGGACAATCACTCTGAAACTGTGATGTAGTCTGAAAAAACTCGTAATCATCAGGTGTCCCTAAACCGTACATACCTGCATATTCGCGACCCGTCTGACGAACTACGATTTTACCTCCCTTCTCAATTAGCAGATTATACGCAGGTGCCACATAAAACTCATTGTTCACACGTAGATTTCGCTTAATCATTTCGTCCGCCGAGGAAACAAAGTCTTTACCATAGCGGAAATTATAAAGCCCCACCGTGGCTTCATTTGAGATCACTTTTTTTTCAACAACTTCCGCAACAGTTCCATCCTTATTCATCCGGCAGTAGGACCACTTCGGATGATCCGCCCAAAACGTCATTATTAAACCCGAAACATCGGGAATATCAAGTGCAGCTAAATACCGATCAATCGGCAATTCTACATATTGATCAGAATTTGCGATCATTAATGGGCACTCGTTGTCGATGTACTCTCGTGCCAGCAAGACAGTGCATGCAGCCCCTTCCGTGACTTGATCTACCTTCACAATGATGCAGCCGGGACAGAGTCGGTTTAACGCTTCTGGAACCTCCGAATTTGCCTCAATATGCTCTTTGAGACACACAAAAATAAAACGGTGCGCTCTCGCCGGGCGTATATTATTAATTACCCATTGTATCATCGGGATTCCGCCTAACAAAATCAGTGGCTTCGGTTTGTCGAACCCAGCCTGCGCGAACCGTGAACCACGGCCCGCCATAGGCACGACAATATTTAGGATTTTCTCGTCAGCAACAAGCATAGAACAAACAAGTCAAATATTGAACCGACACCGTAAGACTATCGAGTTACCGCCGCAGAGTCTGCGGCATGTATTTATGGAATTCCCCCACATCCTCCGGAGTCGCTAACTTATAAAAAGCATGTTCCTGTAAACGCGTACAACCAATGGCTTTACCAGACAAAATTAGTTCGTTATAAATCGAGCTAACGTAGAATTGCTCTTTAGTGCGCAATCCTTTCAATAATACGGCCTCGGCTCCCTCAATAAAATCTTTGGTCTTTCTGAAGTAATACAGCCCCGCGGTCGCTTCATCGCTAATTGGGCGTTTTTCCGCAACCTCCAATACCTCGCCGCCTTCACTTCTTCTGACAAAGGACCAACGTGGGTGGGTGGATCGGAATGTCAATATTTGGCCGTCCATTCCACTACTGCCACACGTGTGATAGAAGTCATCAATTCCAGCCGAAATGAACTGATCTGAGTTGGCAACCAACAAGCCTTTATTAGGATCTAAATGATCTATTGCGAGTAACGCTGAACACAACGCACCTGCTGTATCAGCTTCGCAGGCAACAACCACACACGTGGGGTCAATAAGACGTAACACATCTCCAAGATAGAATTGTGCTAACTGCTCTTTTCGGCAAATGAAAATAAATCGACATGGGCCGGATGGTCTAAGGTTTGTGATCACTAATTCAATCATCGATCGACCGCTGATCTCAATCAATGGCTTGGGAAAACTGTAGCCACGCTCGGCAAACCCAGTGCCCTTGTCCATCATCGGCACAACTATTTGCAGTAGTTCATCCATGGGATTCAACCTTTCTAATAAAATCGTTAATACGTGAATATGTCACATCTTCATAGCCGACTACTCGACATACGTGGGTTCCCGCATCCTGCGCCGCTCGAACTCCCGGCTCTGCGTCCTCAACGACAACGGCTTCGCTGGGTTTGATACCGAGCCGCTCTAGAGCGATTCGGTACATTTGAGGGTCGGGTTTGGGTTTTACAACTTCTTCGTTGCTAACAAAGAATTCGAAACCGTCTAAAATTCCACTACCTTCAAGCATAAGCTGAATGCTATCACGGATGGAGTTTGAACACACAGCCAACCGATAACCTTCCCGTCGAAATCGGCTGATCATATATTCTTTTTCAAAAGCAGGCACACAATTCTGCAATATCTCCTGTCGCGTATATTTCTGCTTAATACCATTTAGTAATCGATGAAGACCACGCGGAAGTCCTTTTGTGACCGATAACATCTCAAGCTTTTTCCGCGTTGGAAGGCCGTTATAGTCGGTCAAATGTTCATACCTTGTGATAGTATAACCAAAAAGCGCCAGGGCTCTGTTTAACGCATTGTAATGCCATTCCGTTGCATCCACAAGGACTCCATCAAGATCAAAGATAATTGCGCGAATTTTCACGGTTTATCAAAATATTTAATCGATATACTTATCATCCTTAACGCAAGGAACCTTAACTACAACAGTCACCGAATCCTCCAGCGCCTCAAATCCTGTCGATTCACCTGGTTCAATAATTGCGATTTGCCCCGCCGTTAGGGTCCTTCCACCCATTACAACGCGTCCCGAAACAACAGCGGTCAGTTCAGTTGCGATCTGGTGGTGATGGGGAGATTCACTATCACCCGCCCTGTAAGTTTTAATACCCACCTCGGCATGAGGAGTGGCTACTAATGTCGGTGTGAAATCGCCGATAAACCATCCCTTCGTGAAATTGCTTAGCAATTCGATTTTCATTTATAATTTTGACTGGGTTTGCGAATCAAAGAACGACCGTGCTTCAAGTGCAAAGTCTGTGCAGATACCGTCGACCCTCCATCGCGCAAAGTCCTCCCATCGCGATAAACGCTCATCTCTCGAAAAACCATGGAGCTCAGGTGAAATCACGTAAAAACGGCGACCTGCTTCATGCACCGCATTTACATGGGCCTCGGACAGCCACAGACTGTCGAATTCATCCGCCCATGTGATCTCAGCTGGTATTGAGAGAGCCTGCTGCATGGGCTCGTTTCTGTCTGATAGCCGACTTGCCATCGGAACATTAGCGCAGGCATCAGTTGCCCTAAGCAAGCGCTGCGCTCGTCCCGGTACAAGTGGTTCGAGAAGTTCAAAATCGAACAGAAATGCTCTATCACCAAACGCTCCCGCAAGCAATTGGGAGGCCAACTTAGCCTCGTACCCGAGCTCTTTAACATTAACCGCAATCGGCATTTTAGAATAAGTCCGGAAGTGCGGTTCATAAACTTCGAGCAAAATATTTGAATACTCGGATACCTGATCGTGACTAATATAAAATTCATTAGAAAAAGACCGTCGAACGTCGATCTCCAAACCGAACCCAAATTCAAGCGCTTGCCTATAGGCCCCCACTGTGTTTGCCGTTTCTCGATTAGAGCCATTTAAATTACCTCTGTGCGCTAAAATAACAGGTATTGTCATGCGCGTTTCCAACTCAGTTCTGCATCGATTCGTTCGCAAGATTCGATGCTAATACACGATCTAGAAATTTAATCATGCGGTGAAAAATCGTGTGCCCATTATAGACGGATCTCAAAGACTCCAGCTGGCAAGAAACTCTCTTTTCCGGATTCTCTAGATAGTATTTGAATTGCTCGGCATACTCCGCAGGTGTTGACGCGGATGGAACTGCAGTCTCAGGAAAAAAACGTCTCAGAACCATAGGCGCATCACAAAGCTGAAACGTACCCGTACAAGCGAGAATAAAAGTCCTTTCATTGATTTCTGTTGGGAGATCTATAGAAACAGGTATATGCAAGTTGATGCCAATAGAACCAAGCGCATAAAGGAAAGAATGATATTTGCGGTCCAATATCAACTCGTCTTGCCTCCACCCTGGACCGTTTATGATGCCTCTATATTTCGGTAAAAGATTTACGTAATATTTCCAATACCTTAGAGCCTTTTCAGAATTAATTGAAGCGAGAAATACATAATCTAATGGTTTGGGATCAAATGGGACATGAAATTGACTGACCGGATTGGCACTGAAGGGTATACTCAATACGTCAAAACCTTCGCGTATCCAATCTTTAAGATACTCGGCATTATACTCAGGCTCCCGGAACGAAACAAAAAAGTCGATATCTCGTTCGCGGGCAATTTTGAGTCGGGTTAAAATCGACTCAACTCCGTCAAACTCAACCGCGGCCGTCATAGCAACCGTCATCGGATATCGACTACGAAAAGTCTGTAAACGAGCCCAGTCGATCCATCGCGAATAACTATGATTATCACTCGTAAATAGCACCGTGGGTTTAAATCGCTCGATAGTGTCATTAACCGACGTTCCATTTTCTATCATAGCACAGTGGACTCCCATATGCTTAAGCCCTTCAACCCAATTCTGGAAGAGTGAATTCCCGCCCATACTGACTCGGGCAGGAGGCACATGTATAAGCACGCGCAAGTTGGGATATTTTTCGTATCTATTCTTGTAGAGGCCAAGAGTCTCTTGCCTTAAGGTCTGAGCGAGTTCAAACACCGGACCTCCATTAGCCCCAGGTGAAGGCATAAACTGACTAAGTCCTTTGCACGTGGCAATCCAAGCCCCATGTTCAGTCCACAGCTCTCGTGGCATGCGAAATCTGAATGTCTCGGCCACACCTTTCCTAAGAATACGCTGCGCCAACTTCGGAATCGACTCAGCAATCATAGCAAAGGATTAACATAATATACTCCTGTGCTGTATATTGGAGTAAGAGTTTTTACTACACAGTCAAAAGGCTACGCGCGCATCGTTCATTTCCAAACCAAGATACAGTTATCTGGGTGGGTAAGCGGCTCCTCAGGGAACACTGACGCTCCCTTCCTCTCGCAAATCTCCGCTTTTGACATCGAGTCGAATTCAGACGGAGATACTTGGTTATATGTTATATAACCTGCAATCGATTTCTTCAATACTTTGCTATAGTAAATTTCCTGAACAGGTCGCGCAAGCTCAGTGAATGCGTAGTTACTGATTACTAAATCAAAGTGCTCAATCCCAAGTTCATTCATCGTGTGAAACTCTACGCGGCTTCTTAGCGGGTAATTATTTAAATACCGATCTGCAAGTTGCAGTACAGGCCGCAGATCTACCAACGTGTAAGATTGTATCTCGAATTGTGAATCAACAACCCTGCAGAGACCGCCATATCCGACGCCGATCTCACAAATACGAGCACCTTTCAAATCGCCAAATTGTTTTCTGAAATCATCAGCAACTTTCATGTAGCGTAGAGTTGTTGGGGATAACTTAATACCTTCAGAAATTTCCATCGTACGAGGATTTCCTACCAAATCATTGTTAGCCGCCTCACGAAGCTGAGCATCCGTTTTTGATTGAGGCGAAAGCAAGGAATAGTACGCCAGTCCAATTTCTTCGCTAACGTGTTCAAGAATGTGAGTATACTGATTATTACTTCTAAAATTTGTGAATTTCTTAGAATCCCAAGCAGCTAGCCGACAGAATTCAGGGTATGTTCCATCGTCGGAGATACTACTCCTTAGTCCCGGTAGCGATTTGGCACAGAACCTATTTATTGTGTTATTAAGTTTATTTAACATAAATGGTAATTAGAACTCAAGATTGTGTTGTTATATGAAATAAGGACACAACTGACTACGCCTGTGTTACAGCCCGATACGCACTATATTTGCGTCGTTGGAAGCAGATTTCTCGATAACAAAGCAACCGATTCCAAAAATTCCATGCAAGGAGTGGCCGTCGTAATGGCCAGCCTAGCTCTTGCCGCTTTTGCGGCACACCCAACCGCCAGTTCTTTTCTGTCCACCACGAAAAGTTTACTGCATTTAGAATTGGTCGGAACTTTAATTTCTGACTGTCCTTAAACCAACAGATTCCGAGACAGCGGTGGTCAATTAAGCTAAGCGCAGACAGAGCAATTGCAGGATGATCTAGCTTACAGCAAAGGTCTCGTTGTAGACGACTCCGAAACCAAGCATAAAACTCAATATGATTATCAAAAACTTGATTCAAAGCGTACTCTTTCCCCTCATGTGTAAGGCGGTTCAATTCCGCATCCCAAGTAATTCCTAATTCTTTAACCATTTCTGGAGGGAAATTTACTGGTTTAGAAATATCAATTCCACCAAGTCCCCAGAGCCGTTCCATCGCCACGACATCTGAAAACATAAATAAATCTGGCAAGCTCGAGAACCAATCTGGCTCCACGCTGAGATTCCGCCAAGCTGAAAGTACAATGCGCGAAGTAAGCCCCTTGGGCACATCTCGTTCCGATCGTCGCAACAATTCCTGCGGATCAAGGCGCGTCGGAAGTAGGTCTGTCCGCCAACGTAATATATGGGTACAACCAAGACGTCGAGCCGCAGCCAAACCAGCGGCCATGCCAGTCCGCTGAAAATAGCGATTACCAACGCCGGAGGAAGATGGAGGATCGCTGAGGACTGCTTCATAACGACCCGCAGGCAACTTGGAAGCCTCCGCCTTCCAAGTTGAGACGATGACGTTTGGAAACAGCCGGGTTATTGCCGGAAGGACTTCATCAAATCCCCGACGAATATTACCTTGAATGACGCAGGCGAGTTTCATCACCACTTAAGAGTATCTATGCCACGTCTAGCCACGGCGATTGAAGGGATTGAACCGCACAGCCGCTATCAACGGGCGCAGCGCATACCAAGCGTGTCTCGGCCATTTACCTTCCGCCTTGAGTGCGCGTCGATGCATGCAATAGACTTGTTGATAATGCCCCCATCCGAGATAGCGCCGACAGGCATAGCGGACGAGAGGCTCTTGCAAATTGTGATAGCATACACCGGGATCCCTGTAGCTACGTAGCCACAGGTCGTGATCCTCGCATGGTGGCATAGTCGGATCGAATTGGCGCTGATGAAAGAATTGGGCTCGCGCCATAACCGACGATGTACTGAATGGGCACTGGGTAAAGATGTGTGCACTAAGGGCTTCATGCATTTCCGGATGTATAAACGTGCCTAATTCAATCCCCGTGGCCGCGTCAAAATCGATCCGCCCGGTTCCTAGCACAGTGACTTCAGGGTTTTCGTCGAGGTAGGCCACCTGCCTTTGAAACCGCTCAGGCAACGCAATATCATCAGCGTCAAGAAACGCAATATATCGGCCACGTGACAGCGAAAGTCCTTTATTTCGCGCAGCCCCTTGGCGCTGGTTCGTCTGGACATACACATGAATACGTGGATCCAGCCTCTCCAGCTCCCTCAAAACCGCCAACGTATTATCTGTGGATCCATCATCAACAATTATCGCCTCCCAGTCGGTAAAAGTCTGCTCTAGCAACGACTGCACTGATGAGCGCAGCGTTTCCGCCGCATTGTATGCTGGCATAACAAGGCTGACTGTTGGCGAGGAATTCACTCAACGTTCCTTCCTGTTTGAACCAAAGGCGTTATCGCTTCTAGTTGTCTCAACAAAACGGAAAATCGACGTGCCCAGGTATGCTCCGCTATAGCACGCGCACGTCCGGCGGCCGCAATGCGCTCACGAGCTGCATCGTCGGCGAGGTACTGGCGACATTTATCAACTAGTTGAGTAATATCGCGCCAAGTTTCAATTTCCCGGCCAATCTCATAAACCAACGCCAAATCCGGATTCTCTTGAGTTAAATAGAAGCTGCCTGACATGGGTGCGTCAAAATCTCGCAATTTTAGAGCTGTGAAATCCGAGCTGTGAAGGATGGCGCCGATACCAAGTACGATTCGACTGCGTGCAAATAACTCAGGAATGTCCTCTGTTTCAATTCGTCCCTCCGGCCAACCAGAACCGTACGTGGTCACACGCAGGCCTGCCCGACGAAGGTGCGCCACTACTTTGCCCCGGAAGCCGTAGTTGGCCCCAACAAAAGTGATATCGTGGATCTTGGACTGGCTAGATGATCGAAAAAAAACAGCGTCGCTAGCTTCCGGGAAAAATACGGCCGGCGTGCCGAGATGCTCGTACCAAGAAACGCACTCGGGGGCCGCTGTCGCACCGAGAGTAAGCTCCTGTACGATGCCGGCCACTCCTCCATCTGCCCCATCCGTGAGTAGCGTCTTATGGAAAGAATGCCGATCGTCCATAGCAATATTAACGATTGGTACGCCAGAGTGCCGAATACGGGCGAGTGTCGCAGTTGGTACTGCGAAATTCCACATTTGGCCTATCAAAGCCGAAACCGGTCCTTTACGAGAGAACTCAGTAAACTCCATTTCGAGTGCGGCACCGTTGGCATTGCGACAAGTATCAGTCTCTCCCAAGATACTCGTCGATCGGAGCTCATTCTTACCGTCAGGTCCATGAAACACTCCAACTTCTCCACATGCCTGAATCCCTTGAACCAACCCAGAACGGTCTTGATCCCAGCTTGTGCCAACAAAGAAAAACCGGTATTTCTGTAGGTTATCCAGTCTTGGCGCAATAACCGACAACGCCGGTCTGAATTTACGCTCCCACTGAGAATAATCCGCACGATTAATGATACATGGACTACCATACCGCTTGCACCATTTACGGTAGCAAGCCTTAGCGTGCGCGTTCTTGATCGCAGCATTGATCTTAGCCGCAATAGGAATTCGCTTCAACACCCTCTTTAGCATGTAGTAGTAAGTGTATCTCTAGCTTGGAATGGCTGCCTCTGAAAAGGCACGCCATTTACCGAGCTCCTAGTACGGCGTCGCTGCTTTATGAATTTAACCACAACTAGCATGCACAGAAGGATCGAAGGATAGAATTTAAGATTATCAAATGTTGATTCCCATACATTGAGCCCTATCCAAAATGCGACGCCACAGGAGGCGCCATAATTGGCATGCCACAGCACATATTTCTCTAACCAGACGACTAGACCTGCAAAAAAGGCCGAGCCTATAAATACGAGCCAATAACTGTGACTAAGGAAAAGACCCGCGAATAGACCGAAAGCCTTACCAGAAAACTTTCCATCTTCATGGATCAGTCGTACATTAAATATATCAAAAAACATGTCAGGGCCACCAAAATCTGGCTCGGCAGCCCGGCCGATCACCAACCCCCAGACCGAGCTGATGGGGTATCGCCGCGCTGACGCGACAGCCATAAGTTCATCGCCCCCAGTTACGCGTCCAGTCACCGCAGAAACGGTGCCCTGTAGAACGTCTATAATGCCGCCGTTTTCACCGACGTGGTCTTCAACAATACGTTTGAAAGCATCTCCTCTCTGTGCCTGCTGTCCATAATACGCTTCATCGCGAAGCACCATAGCGCCGAAGTATGTTATCGGCAACAGAAGTAACACAGCTATTGCGGTGCCAGATAGTATCTTCCAAGTGAGTGCGCGTCGGGGGGCGCGCATAACAAGGTATGCCACCAATGGGAGGATCGCATACATCAAACCGGCCTTGGAGAGCGTAAAATAGACGGAGGCGACCCCATGTATAGCTGAAAAAGCCAGAAAAACCACGACCAGACGATTGGCCCGGCGTTCATAGGCGAGCCCAAAGAGGAACCAGCCGATCACTGGTAAAACGAACATGCGAAGGAAATTCAGGCAGCCGGTAAGATGCAATGGTAACTGAGGCTGATCAATTCCAGCTAGACCAATATTCAAATAGAAACAAATCAGACTGATTCCGAAACTGAAAATCAGCCAGCCCAAAGATAAGGCGCCTAGGTTTAGAAGCCAGCGATTACCATCCCATGAAGAACAGGGGCGATTTCTCCGAAACAGCATTATGCTCAAGCCCAACCCCATGAGCAGCCCGATGAGACCCACAAGCGATACCGAGTAGTACGTCGTGTAAGCACTTACATCGAACGCGAACTTGCCAACCGAATTGTGGCCACCCGATATCGTATACAAGTCGATGTTTTGCTCTACCAATGGCACGCGCGCAGGATACGAGACGAGAAAAAGAAAAACGAAGATGAGAGGTGTCACACTGAAACGCATCCAGCGGAGCGCTTGCCAGTAGGCGAGTACCGAAATTGCAATATATCCCAAAAGCATCCATGAAAGGGGATCTGATCTTTCGGTGATTCCAAAGAAAGCCCAAGTCACTGGTTGAATGAGAAAGATCGCGCATGCCAACCAATATACCCAAAGGGGTAGTCCCCTTCGCTCAACTTTGATCCACGTGCAAGGCATTATCGGGAAAGGCACATTCTAAGCAATTGGTTCAGGGAAATCTCACGTACTTGTTTCTATATTTGCACAGAACGACCACCAAGACCGCCGACAAAAGTGCGAATTGTATCGATCTCGTAGGCGAGCATTGCCTTGGTCAGCCCGGGATAGGTTCCCAGAAAGATGGCTGAGTTCATGATCGCATCCGCTCCGGCAAGATCGCCGACTAACCGGAACGATGCTGGGCGGTCCTTTTTCAACTGCACAAACACGGGCTGGCGGACCAGGTTTCCGCCAAAGAGCATACGGTTGCCTATCTTCTTTTCATCGAGGTGGCGACCGAGGTCGGTATGAGTAAACGGCGCGGTCGGCTTCACCCGCAACATGAAGCCGAACCATGAACAATCGGTTTGGCAACCGGTCGTGTCCCAAGTGAAACCCGACGACGTCAAGCCGGTCGCATGCGTAGGCAGCGTGAAATCCACGTACTCCGCCAGATCCGCCAGACCGGCCCTTAGGTAGTTCCAGTTCTGCTTGCGCGCCTCGATAAATGCCGGAAGCTTCTTAAGCTGCTGCCGGCCGATCGCCGCTTGCGGGTCCAGCGGCTTTAAGTTGTAGCCCAGATGACTGTAGATGTACTTGTGATCGTAGCCGCGGGGTAGTTCGCCGAGCTGCCAGTCGAAACGTTTGTGACAGGTGTTGTCCTTACCGCTCGCACACCAGCAGTCACGTCCCCAGTCACGAAAGCTTTCCGCATACGTCCTCAGCGGCGGTCGGGAGATAATGTTTACCGCTCCTCCCTCCCCCATAGTCAGATGGTGTGGGGGATAAAATGATTGCGTAGAAATATCACCCCAAGTGCCCGTGTAACGCGTGATGCTTCTCCCATCCGAGGGAAGTCCGGGAGAATTTTCCGTGAAGCCAAGCTCCTTCGCCTGGGCTACCGGCATCGCGTAGGTACATCCTAGTGCATCGCAGTTATCCTCGATTAGCCAGAGGTCATGCTTGCGGCAGAAGTCTAAAACCCTTCCAAGATCGAAAGGATTGCCCAGTGTATGTGCGATCATGACTGCCTTCGTCCGCCCAAGACTGAACGCAGCCTCAAGTTGTTCAACGCGGACGTTGCCCGTCACAGGATCATTGTCGATAAAGACAGGTACAGCCCCGAGCTGCACGATCGGCGTAACGGTTGTTGGGAAACCAGCCGCCACCGTGATTACCTCGTCGCCAGGCATGATACGCTTGCGGGCCGGGAGCTTGTGGGTCGTAAGGGTCGCGAGGGCAAGCAGGTTGGCAGAAGAACCTGAGTTCACGAGTAGCGAGGATTTCACTCCAAGGAAATCGGCGAGCTCGTGTTCAAACGCCTCGCCCTCGGGTCCAAGTGTAAGCCAGAAATCAAGCGTCGCACCGACCGCCGCTTCGACTTCGTCTTCTGTAAACACCCGTCCCGCGTAGGGTACAATGGACTTGCCGGCCACAAAGTCATTAGGGTTTTCCACCCCAGGCCGGTTTGCCTGATGGGCAAGCGTCGAGTACTGCCGGGTTAGGGCAAGGATCTCGGTTTTAAGTTCAGCTGCGGTCTTCTTCACGTGGGAGGGGGTTAATTTAAAGGGTCCAAGCTAGGCCGGCCGTCCGGGCGGCGGCGCTATAGTCAGCAATTTGAGCGCGTGTCTGGATGTTCGATGCGCTGGGTTCTTCGTGAGACTGCCGGTACCAACTTACGGTCTGTGCGATCGTCTCTGGGAATGACCACACCGGTTTCCACTTCAGGAAATGAAACGCCTTGTCCGTGCTCAGACTCAGCAGTGTCGCCTCGTGGACCGACTTCGGACCGCTCTCGTCGCTCCATGAGCCAGACCAATGTTTGAGGATCTCAAGCACCAAATCGGCAACAGTGCGGTTAGCCTCGGAAGCAGGCCCAAAATTAAAAGCACTCGAAAACACTGCGGGAGGGCGCCCGGGCATCAACGCGGGGTTAGCCAGCAGCGCGCCCAACCAGAGATAGCCGCTAAGGGGCTCGAGCACATGCTGCCAGGGCCGAGTGGCGATTTTGTTACGCACCGGAATCGTCGTGCCGCTAGCAAGGCTGCGCATGCAGTCGGGCACGATTCGATCTAGCGCCCAGTCTCCACCCCCGATCACGTTGCCGGCCCGCGCAGAGGACAGACGCACCAGAGAGTCCGTGGAAGAAAAAAAAGACCGGCGGTAGGCAGCAACCACCAATTCGGCCGCCCCCTTTGACGAGCTATAGGGATCGTAGCCGCCCATCGGATCTTCCTCGCGGTAACTATGCACCCACTCTCGGTTCTCGTAACACTTGTCAGTCGTGACCACCACGACAGCACAAGGACACTCAGAAAGCCGGACCGCCTCAAGCACGTTGACCGTGCCCATCACGTTCGTGGAATAGGTCTCGATCGGTCGGTCATAAGACAACCGCACTAGCGGTTGCGCAGCCAAATGGAAAATGAAGTCAGGCTTTAACCGACCTATAACCTGCTGCAATTGGACCAGATCACGAACATCTCCAACAACATGCTCAAGCCTGGTGGCAAGTCCGAGTTGTTCAAACAACGAAGGGGTGGTTGGCGGCGGCAACGAATAACCCGTCACCTGGGCACCCAGTCCGAGCAACCACTCGGACAGCCACGAGCCTTTAAAGCCCGTATGACCGGTCAGCAAAACGCGTTTGCCTCTATATACATTACCAAATGGCATTAGCTTCAGGCCAGATTTTCCATGGGGCACTTTTTTCGGCCCACAGTTTGTTTAAGTACTGGGTTTCCTGATAAGTATCCATCGGTTGCCAAAAGCCGTCGTGCTTGTAGGCATTAAGTTGACCATCGGCAACGAGATCATCCATCGGCTTACGCTCCAGCATCATCCCGGGGTCCTCTGGTAGGTAGTTAAACATTCGGTGATCACAGACCATATATCCTCCATTAACATAGGTCTCTTCGAACTGAGGCTTCTCGCTGAAGGAATGGATTGAGCAGCCGCGATCCATTCGCAGCGCACCGAACCGGCCCGCCGGATGCACTGCCGACACCGTGCACACCTTGCCCGCTCCCATATGCGCGGCAATCGAGGCGTTGATATCGATCGTGGCCAACCCGTCGCCGTAGGTAAGAAGGAAAGGCTCCCCCGCTGGCACGTAGCGCTGGATCTGCTTCACACGATAAGCCGTCATCGAATCCTCACCGGTGTCGGCCAGAGTCACCTTCCAGTCTTCCTCCTCATGCGTGTTGTGAAACTGCACTGCCGGATTACGTCCGAGCGTCAGCGTACTATCACAAGTATTCCAAAGATAGTTGCGAAAGTACTCCTTGATCGAGTCGCCCTTGTAACCAAGGCACAGTATGAAGTCCTTATGCCCATAATGGGCGTACGTCTTCATGATGTGCCAAAGTATCGGACGGTTGCCAATGGGAACCATTGGCTTGGGTCTGAATTCGGTTTCTTCCCGTAAACGGGTGCCCTTGCCTCCACAAAGTATTACGACTTTCATATTAGAATTATTTTGGGACTATAGCTTCGCCCCGTCGCGTCGGGAGAGCACAACCAAATACAGATCTATAATACAAAAAGCTGACACTATCGCTTTTTCTTAGGACCAAGAAGCGCACTGAGCACGGGTACGACGGTGTTGAGCCGACGACGCCACGTTTCAAGTTGTTTCACCCGATCCAAATAGAAATTCGTCCCGATTGGCACCTGCTCCGCCAACTGCCGTAGCCGCTTTAGCCGGTCCGCGCCAGCCGTCGCCATCGGCATCACTCGCTCGCGTAGCATGCCACTCACCAGTTGCCGCAGACTCAATTCCGGCTCATAAACGACGCCACGCACATCATTGCGCCTAATTTCAGAGGCTAAATTTGAAATTGCAGAGCGATCAGCTTCAACAATCGCACCGAGCGAGCGAAGGAGTTGCAGGCCTTGGCTAGCGGAGCCTTTGCTGATACCCAGGCGCTCGACGATGTCCGGGAAACCCAGTGGTGTGGGCGAAGCGTAGAGAAGACCGTAGATTTGACCAACGGATTTCGGCACGCCAAAGAGCTGCACAATCTCTGAGAAAAACAGCACGCATTCCTGCTCGAAGCCACCGTTGGCGGTGGGCGTCGAGGTGGATGATGTTGTTAGCCGTCCCGAAAGCATGGAGGTAAAGAAGCTGTGAAGTGCAGACGATTGGCGTAGTGAGTTCAAGAAAAAATGAACCAAGAAAGCGCGAAGGAGATTTTAATCTGGAACGCAGGAACCCTGGAACGATCCTTAAGCATCTTGAACACGAAGGCACCAAAGGTACGCAAAGGCCCGAGGGGTTGCTTTGCGGGCCGTTTGAACAGGAGTTATGGAGGAAACGTAAGACCCAGCTCTGTGACCTCTGTTTCCCTCCTGTGAAACAGTTTTGTTCCGGCTGCACACAGCACGGATACGGAGTTTTTCACACGAAGAACGCGAAGGTCTGAGGGCTTGCTTTGTGATCTTTGCGTCCGAGGTTTTCTTGGCGGGCTTCGCGCTAATTGAAGGGCTGTTTATCGAACCGTTTGAACCGCTAACGCACGCTAATTAACGCTAAGATCGGCGCGAATTGCGCAGGGTCGTAATTTACGTACAAACCGGGGTTTGGAAGCGGCGACGGTTGCGGCGCGTGGGCAAGCCACGGCCCTACGCGGAAGCCACGAACTCTTATTTCGCTTTGTAGGGAACGGATGGTTTTTATGCGACCTGCCAACTGGTCTGCCACTACCGGGACGCGATGAAAAGCACTGCTTGATCCAACCAGGCAAGACGTTCGGCGGGCGTCATGCGGTAAAACGCGGAATGACCATCGTAGTCTTCGGGTTTAGTCTGCTCAATGATCTCCCGGACGGCCTTCAGGCGTGCTCATGCCTGGTTGCGATGCAGCCATTCAATGTCGATAGCGTCCTTAGCTCGCGGAGGTTTGATCGCCATCAGCCGTGCGGACCAAGATTGGAGATTGGCAACCGTTGCGGCGCATGGGCGAGCTGCAGTTTACGGGATCACGTTTGCTTTTGGCCGGATTGGCGGTTCGTGACGGTTGCGGACCGGGGGTACAGCCCGCTCGCGCAGGACACTCGTCAAGCACGAACGTAAATAAAACCCGGACGCGTTACCTGCCAGCTGGACTCAGCATGCGTTTTGTGCCGTAAACGCGTGCTCGACGCATAGCCTGTTGCGCGGAGCGTTTTAGCGCTGCAGTTATCTTGCGCGTAGCGTCTGACTTGGGTGCTGGTTTCTTATTCATCGCAAAGAATCTCCTGATTGCGCCAGTAATTTTGGCTGCCGCTGACTATTGTCATAATGCCACCATGCATCGGCAAGCGGTTGATAAATGGCGACGAAATTCTGCCGGCTGCGGGCAAACCGGCGTTTGATATCCCGTACAGGGACTGAATGACCGCCTTCTTTAACCCGAGCCTTAACCCGGCGAACGGCCGTGGCGGGACTATCCAGATCCAAGTAGATAATCTCCACCCGATACCCCGCCGCCTTCAGTTGGAGAATCCGTGCCACGTACGTCAATCCGCTCAGCGTCGATTCAAACGCAAAGTCGGCCTTTTGTTTCGCGAGGCGGGCAAATTCGCTCAGCAATATTTTCCCAGCAGCCAATGCCGCCAACTCAGGCTGCAAGGGAGATAAACCAGCCGCAATCATGTCTGCATTGATAAAGTGAACCAATCCACGATCCGTCGCCAGATATTCACGGGCAAACGTACTCTTCCCCGCGCCATTAGGCCCGGCGATAATGAGGCAAAGGGGTTGCGGAGCAGGTCGAGCCATGACTGATCAATAAATGGGAAGGGAAACGCACCAGGCTATTTAGGAATTATAGATGAAAGAGGAATCACCAAGCGGCAAGATTAGACACAGCCCGAGGCAAGTAATCGATTCGGAATTATAGCGTTGAGTCGCTCCTTGCGTGCGCACCGCAGATCGAAAGGTCGGGTCAGGTTCGTACCGGGGCTTATCGGTAGGCGAGATTTTGCGGCGCGCCGACGAGCGGCGGCCCGACGGGACTTAAACCAGAGCCGACGGGAGGCGCTGCAGCACCTCCCTCGGCTTGGTCGCTCGCGGGCAAAGCAATATGAGTGATCAGATTAGCTTTGTCTTTGTGGTTTTATTGCCAGGGCGATCTGCCGCGGTCACGTCTACAGCAACCGAACCGGCGGCGAGATCTATCGCTGTTTGCGTGGTGTAGCGCCAGCAGCCTTGGTCGAGGACGGCACTCCCCTGCTCCAGCACGCCTTTATCACCGCGGATTGCCACCGTGACGGCGACGACTTCGATGTCGTCGCTGGCGCGGATGACGAGTTTCTCGCCCGCTTTGCCGGTGTAACCATCGAGATCGATGACATCCACCGACGGAGCGTTGAGGTAGTCGCCCAAGGCAAGCGAGAAGGCGGGCTTCCCTTTTGCTTTGGCCACCGCTTCGTAGACTGGACGAACCTGGGGGTCGGCCAGCGCTGACTTGGCGTAGAACGCGCCTTGGCAGAAACGCTCCACGTGATTGCGTTGAGCGGCGCTTTGGACACGTCCGCTGGTATCGGGTTTGCGACCAACGACAACGTTGCCCGCACAATTGCGAAAGACGAGATCGCCGATCGCACCGCTTATGTTATCCATTACTGGATTCATTTTGGCTTTTGCCATATGATTTAAGGTCATTCCGGCCCGGAATCCTAAGCCCATCCTCTTTTTCACAACACGCGCTCCTTCCATACTGCCTCCATACTCCTTCCATAGAAGGTCCATGAAGCTCAGAAGAAGAACCTGCTGCAAATCCGAGGTCACAGGCGGACGCAAGTTGCATGATTGGACAAAGAGCCTCCCCACTGTGAGGAAGCGCGGCCAAACAAGGCGTTGTTTAGACTGAAACCGGATTGACATGGTGCATCGAAAACAAACGCCGAACCCACTTTCAACACCTAAACTATAACTACCAGATTGTAGTAAAATTGTTAAAAGATACCTAAACTATTGGAAGCTCCAATCACTACGTTTAGGATAGGGTTTTCCACTACCTCTCAATCATGGAAAAATGCAGAGATCGATTAATGGAAGAAAGTCAAAGCGTCTAGAGCGTTTCAGCCGAGGGCGCTGAACCAAGCCCTCCCCCCTCGGCCTCGGCGCGGCCGGCGACAACAAGTCAGGGTGACGTTCTGTCATCCTTGCGGTTACAGGCGTAGCTTAACAGCTCTAGATGAGGGTGGTGTAAATATCTTCAGGGAAAGCCCCCCTGAAGTTGCAGAAAATGATGCGCTGGTCCGGGAGGAGCCCATGCGTCTTGTATGTCGGGTTGAGTGTCTCGCCCAACCATCCGAGCCGCTTTTGGCGCGACGCCGAGCAGCACGTGAGGTGCGCTCTCATGACCAACGCAATTCAAGCCGAAGCTAGAGCGGTTCATGGAAAAACTGTGGCCGCGCTATGGCGAATTTCATGTAGCTGGCTGCGCCGCAGGCTGTCGGACTTAGGCCGCAGTCTCAATAAATGGGGGTCTGTGATCGCATAGTCTCAACTAAATCCAAACCTGAAATCGTATACGCGGCTATAGACGCTTTCGACGGGTTAAGTCCGACAGCCTCAGCGCGGCCGGCTACACTCCGAACCTTGTTTGCGTTGGTTATAGTTGTGCACCTAAGCGCGGTTAGGAAACCACACGGCTCGGCAGCAAGGCGGCGTCTTGCATGCCGTGGATAATCTTTTTGTCCGGCGGACAGAAGGTCGCGAGCGCGCCGCTGAGCACGGCTTTCCCGCCTAGGTTAAAATAGTACGGGCAGAGACGCAGGCGTCCGTCGACTTCACGCACTTGCTGCTCGGAATCGTAGATCCGGTGTTTTACCCGAATCGGTTTCTTATACTCCTGAATGACGTGAAGATTCGTCGGCGCATCCGCAATCGCAAGATCGATGCCCGCCTGCCACTCCTCACGCGAACAGTCGCTGCCGAGCACCACGCTGCGCGCACCCCAAGCCGACTCGTGATAACCGCTGATTTTGATAATGAGATCGCGTTCTTTTTGCGAAGCGGCGGCCAATTGCCGCCACTCCGTCAAGCCACGTCCACCCACCCGCGGGCCATCGAGCACCGCGCCAGGGGGCAGCGGCGCCGGGTCCATGATCCATGAAAGCGGAATGAGTTGTTTAAGTAATTTAAACGAACCTTTGCTGAGAGTCTCAGTCCAGAAATCCGCGAGCAGATGATGGTGGAAAAGTGCGAGCGCGAGTTTCTCTTCCTGAAAAGCCCGCATCGGTGGAGCGATGGCAAGTTCACCGGCCTGCCAAGACTCGAAGATAAATTTCGCCGTGCGGATATTAGCCAAATCGAACAACTCGAAAAACCGGTAAAGCACGTCGATCTTCTCCGGATTGCCATCGACATCGAAACAGAGCGTGCTGCCGAGCGGAAACAAGTCGTCGGGGTCGAGACAGAACACACGTTTGCCCTGCAGCTGGAGTTGCTCGGCGAGCCATTGCATCTCGGGCCGATATGTCGCGGCCTCGTCGCTCACCACCAGCGCGATCAGTGGATTGCGCTGGTCGGGCCGCAAGACGGAAAGCGAATCATAGAAATTACGAATCATGGCGTCACCCGCGCCGATAATCGATGCGTCAGCCGTCTCGCCCTCGCCGCCATAAAGTCGATTGAGAAATGCCGTCAGCCCGATGCCGCCCGGCACCGAGTCGAGTTCAGTCATGACAAAACCGTGTTCAGTCAGCAACAGGTCTGGACGCAGCACCGTCGGAAACACGCCGCGGTTTTTCGGATCACGTGCATGGCGGATAAGTTCCGCCGGCTTGCCTCTGTCGAGATAGTCGGCAACCCAAGGTGCGAGCAGCGGTTTGTTGCGCAGTAAGTTTTTCCCCGCCACGGAACGCGTGTAAAGCGTCTCCAGCGCTTGATGATATTCGAGACAAGCCCCGCCGATAGCCTCGAGTTGCGCGTGCTGCTCAGGCGTCAATGCCCAGGCCACGGGCGACACCTGCCAGGTTTTATCCTCGAAAAGCGGCTGCGAGGATAACGATGAACGGATCGATGCGTAGGCGAGCTCAGGCATGGCAAAAGGTTATTACGACATCGCAAACCGGCTGAAGCGCAACTCTGCGCTGCGAACAATATCGTGACCGAAACCAGCCTACTCGACGCGTAGCACGTAGCCGCGGAGGTATTCACTCTCGGGCATTGTGATAAGCACAGGATGATCAATCGGCTGATGGCAAAATTCCACGATATGCACGCGGCGCTTGGCGTCAGCTGCGGCCGCGGCCAGCACCTGGCGAAGCTCCGCGTCCTGCATGTGGTGCGAGCAGGTGTAGGTCGCAAGAATGCCACCCGGCGTAAGTTGCTTCAGCGCGCGCAAATTAATTTCCTTATAACCACGTAGCGCACCCTCGAGCGCGCTCTTCGATTTCGCGAACGGCGGCGGATCGAGCACGATCAAATCCCACTTGGTCTCGCTCTGCTCAGGCGCGTTGAAAAAATCAAAGACGTTGGCCACCTGAAAATTTGCCGTCACGCGATTCCGTTCAGCGTTACGTTTCGCTTGCGCGACGGCGTCTTCGGCACTGTCGAGACCGAGTACACTGGCGGCGCCCGCTCGCGCCGCGTGCAGAGCGAAAGAGCCTTGGTTGCAGAATGCGTCGAGCACGCGCCGGCCTTTAGCGTAGGTCGCCACGAGCGCGTGCTGCGCACACTGGTCGAGGTAGAAACCGGTCTTTTGTCCGCCCAGCAGATCGGTCCAATAATCGAAACCGCCAACGGTCACCCAACACGGTTCCCAAGTCTTGCCCGAGAAGGTGGACACCTCCAAAGGCAAACCTTCCAGCCGGCGGATATGTGCATCGTTGCGAAAAACGATTTCGGACGGCTTCACGATATCGTTAAGTAGGCGCGCGACTGTATCGCGGCGTTTTTCCATCGCGAGCGTTTGAATCTGCAACACAACAGTATCGCCAAATTGGTCGGCCACCACACCCGGAAGATCGTCGGACTCAGACCAAATCAGACGACGTGTGGGCGGCATTCCATGGCGGCGCGCCACAGCGCGTTCGATGGCACCGCGGAGAAAAGCCTCGTCCAACTCCGCACGATCGCGACTAAAGCGCCGCCAACAGATCTGCGATTTGCTATTATAAATACCGCTGCCGATAAATCGGCCCGTGCGGTCGCGGCATTCGACCACTTCACCATCATTTTCGACCGGCAGCAGCGCCTCCACTTCGTTGGCAAATACCCACGGATGACCCGCGAGTACACGCGCTTTGACATTACCTTTGAGTTTTAGGGAGGCCGGCATCAGCGCATCATCGCGAGCCTAGCCACAGGTAGAAGCTTAAAAGCGATGCCACTCTTCAGCGGTCGCGTGGCACATAGTGCAGATCGCCATTCTCGTCTTCAAACCACTCGGGCTTTTGCGCAAACGAAGCGACCATAAGATAGACTCCCGTGAAATAAAAAGAAACAAACACGGCGATCGTGATGGCGATGAGAGTATGCGTGGCGGCGAAATCGTTAAGCATGGCGTACTCTTTTTCTACGGAAGATTCTGGGGAAAACTTTAGTAATAATCTGAACCCTTACCTCGCAGCTTTCCGCTCCTCGCGGTCAGTGTTTACTCGGAAGACGCCTGCACAAAACCAGTTAACCACTTATCCAGCACCGTAACAGGAACAGGTTTCACACTATTTTTTCGCGAGCCATATTCTCCAGGCGATCGAAACGTCTATAAAAATTGTGTGGTGCACCGTCGCGGGCCGAGTAGCGTGGATCTTTTTCCCATGTCGCCCGCCGCCGAAATCGCCCGCCGCCGTACCTTCGCGATCATCTCGCACCCTGACGCGGGTAAAACCACGCTCACGGAGAAGTTCCTGCTTTACGGCAACGCCATTCACCTCGCTGGCTCCGTCACCGCGCGAAAAAA
>Ga0302321_100000881_pt1 | contig 26043 bp, 20 predicted proteins | sample Fen_T0_1_FD_202505 | JGI IMG/M metagenome (GOLD analysis project Ga0302321, IMG submission 202505) | Peat permafrost microbial communities from Stordalen Mire near Abisko, Sweden - Fen_T0_1 | ecosystem: Environmental > Terrestrial > Soil > Wetlands > Permafrost | place: Sweden: Abisko...
AGAGTCGGGGACCGCAATTACTACCGGACCGATTCACATTTCGCGCCAAGTACCAATCCTCTACGCAGATGGGTGCCATCTCCCTTTTGATGTCTCCACACCCAAAGCCAATTGTTTCTTCGGTGATACCAGCAGTACGACGTATGTCATTCTCGCTGGTGACTCTCACGCAGCCATGCACTTCCCAGGGATCAATCTTCTTGCACAAAAACACCATTGGAAATTATTGACACTCACTAAATCAAGTTGTCCTGCCGCCGAATTGACAATTGTTCGATCTGCCAAGTTGGATACCGCATGCATCTCTTGGGAGAAGAACCTCGCATCAGAATTCCTTCGCTATAAGCCCAAATTTATTTTCTTAGCAGGAGCCACCGAGCAGAGCTATGAGTTAGCGAATAACAAAGTTTCTTATGCGAGTGCGTACGGAATCGGTTTTACTAAGACCCTTGATGCTGCAAGTAATAGCGGTGCAACTCCAGTGTTGCTGAGTGACACTCCGTGGCCCGGCAAAGATTCACCCAGCTGTATAGTTCGTAACGCAACCCGCATTTCACAGTGCAATTTACAACCCCCGCATTCAGCAACCACGGAGGTAGTAAAGACAATCGCGCAATCAAGGGGTGCAATCGTCATTGATCCTTCGATAGTTCTATGCAGCGCGCGCACCTGCCCAGCCGTCTATGCAAACACCAACGTCTATCGCGACTATAGCCACATAAGTGTCGCCACCAGCCTGCGTTTGGAGCAATTTATCGCGGCGATACTTGGAGCCTCGGGCCGGGATTGAACCGGCGACCTGCCCATTACGAGTGGGCTGCTCTACCACTGAGCCACCGAGGCGGAACCGTAAGAGTACCCTGTGCCTCATGGAACTTTCTGCCATCCTCTGTAATCACGTTGAAACTCCGAATGGGCTTTTGTACATCTCTGGCGGTGGAATTGATCGGGTAACGGTGCCCGCAGGAGCGCTGGCCCCCTGGCCGATAAACGTTGCGATTGCAGTGCAGGTAAAGGTCCCTTGGGATATGACTAATCGTGATCATCAATTGATCATTCGCCTACAGGACATCGATGGCCAAAATGTATTACTTCCAACTGGCCCCGACGCCGTTGGCCCTTTTAGAGCAGAGATGGGTTTCCAGGTTGGTCGTCCAGAAGGTTTGGAGCCGGGCGAATGGCAGGTAATTAATTTAGGTTTTAATATGCCGATGCTGCCAATTCCACGCTTAGGTTCTTATTTATTCACCTGCGAAATTGATGGGGAAGAATTAGAGCGCGCCCGATTTAAAGTAATTCAAGGGGTTTAATCAACGCGAAATTCACCAGATGGTGTTTTTAAATAGACCGCAACAATCCCGGTTTCACCGTCGTTGGCTGAAGGATCTATCCAGATAATTTCGACATCGCCAATAGCCTCTGAAACTTCAGATCCGGCATATTCTCTGATCTTTTCTTTGTCGCCAGCAAATTCAACTTTGGTGATTGAAGCAGTTGCGATTCCATCCTTTGAAGGATGATCGGTTGTGAGCCACTGAATAAAGAATGGCAATTGCTTATCTTGCAAAATATCTGCAACTCCAATCTGCTTCCAACGCAGATCAGTCCCATCTGGCTTCATACGATGACCTTCTGCCGCTGGGCGACCAATACGTGTTTCAATAGGTTTAATGTCATCGGTAGAAAGAACCCACGTCAACCAACCGCCACCTTCATTTGCGCGATTGGAAACAGCGCGACCAAATGCATTGCTATCTGTCGCCGGATGATCCAGTGGGCAGACAACTTCGAGGTAATGACCATTCTGAAGTGGAGCGGTGAAATTTCTAGTTCCAAAGCGCGGGTGAATACCACCATCGACGAAGGTAGTTCCTAACTTGGAGCCTAGACGTTGAACTGTGTCAGAGAGCTGTTCGTGACTGGTCACGTAGGAAACATGGTCGAGGCGCATAGGGAAATACTGCCGTATCCCGAGGGGTGCTTTTTACCAACTTGGGAATTAAACCGTGACCGCCGCGGAGATGGCGGCGTCCGTATCGCAGGTGATGTCATGGGTGGGGGGGTTCCCTGTGAGGAGATAGCGGTTCATGGCCTTATCGACGCAAGTACTACCCCGATTAGCGCCGGTATGACCATCCCCATTTAAGGTTATGAGAGTGCTATTCAGCAATACCTTGTGCAGCCCTATCGCCCATTGATATGGCGTCGCAGGGTCGCGGGTGGTCCCGATTACCAAGAGTGGGTTGGTGGTTAGGTGGGTAAGAGCTGGTGCCGAAACGGGCTTGGTCTGCCAATAAAGGCAGGGCAACCCTGAAAAGGCGAGGTAAGGTCCGAAGATAGGTGCGGCGGCCGCGAAGTTCTTTGCATCGGCCTGAATCTGACTCAGGGTACGCGAATCTTTGAAATCAAGGCATGAAACCACTTCGGCGATATCGGTTTGGTTAGAAACATAGTGGCCATTTTTATCGCGTTCGTTATAAGAGTCAGCAAGCAAAAAGAAGCCAAAAGGATTCTTATTGGTGAGCGCCTCGGTTAGCGCTTTTGCCAACAACGGCCAGCCATCTGTTGGATCATAAAGTGATGCAGCAATTCCAGTCACGGCGAGGGATTCCGAGAGTTGGCGATGGTTGCGATCCACCAATGGTTTTGTGCGCGCAGTTTGCAAAAAAGTCTGGATTTGTTTTATCGAGAAAGCTGGGTTGGATGTAACGAATGATTTCAGAGCGGTATCGAAACCGACCGCCTGCGCGATATTTTGATCCCTTACTGGAATATTTGGATCAACGGCACCGTCGAGAACCATGCGTCCGGTCGTCTTTGGATATAGAGCTGCATAGAGAGTTCCTAGAAAAGTGCCATAGGACTTGCCGATGTAATTTAGTTTTGGCTCTTTGAGAAGTATCCGCAAAAGTTCCATATCTCGAGCGGTGTCTAGAGTCGAGTAATGGCCCAACCTGTTTCCGGCCGACATGGCGCAGGCAGAGGCCATCAATTTTGAAGAATTTACTGCGGATGCTAGATCAGATGGAGTCTGCACCGAGCCATTTCCACCAAGGAAATAGTCCTCTTGAGGGTCGGTTAAGCAACGGATTGGCTGCGAGAGATTAACTCCTCTTGGATCAAACCCAACTAAGTCATAAACATTTTCAATACTCGTAGAAACTATGGAATCCGCGGCCTCAACATATTGAATTCCCGAACCGCCGGGTCCCCCAGGATTCATGACCAGGGAACCAATGCGCTTAGAAGGAATATTCGCTACATGTTTAATTGCTTGTAAAGTGAAGGTGTTGCTATTGATGTGGCTGTAATCGACGGGAACTTGGAATTGTGCGCATTGAAATCCGCTATTACACGGCGTCCAATTAAGAGTTTGTTTCTGCAGTGTCGATAGGGTCCATGGTTGACTCGCGAAGGTGGGAGCGATAAAACCAGAGAACACTAACGAGAATGCTGCAAATATCGCGATTCTCTGCCTCATCTTAATTGCACCATTAACGCCTCCACAGCAAGTAGTGGAGCAGCGTTACGCGAAAGATTGGTGCGCGTTTTCATGATTGCCTCTAACTTTCTTAATGTTATTTCCGACGTGGTATTACTTGCGACAATCTGAATCTCGCGCTGCATATCGCCATTGATAAGTGAGTCTTCGGATTTCATGCCACTTTGCACAAGTAAGGTGTCGCGATAGAAAGTCGCGATATCTAACAGTGCTCGGTCTAAGTAATCTCGCACCATTCTAGTTTGTCTGGACTTTTGGTCCTTCTCGAGTTCTTTGAGCGCCTTTGCCCCGCCTTGAACCATCCGGGTTCCTTGCTGGCCCCAGGACTCTTTCAAGGCCGAACTCTCGAGATCGTTCCGCTTCTCGGCCTCGGCCTCGGCTTCCCGCTTTGCGGCATCGACTAAAAGTTGTGCGCATTTAAAGGCGGATGCGATGTCGGTAATAGTGAGAGGCAGTTTAAGGATATCTGTGCGTCGAGTCCTCGCCTCGGGGTCATTGGCTAAGAATCGAGCCCGGCCAATATGACCTTGGGAGGCTCGCGCTGAAAGTTCGGCGATCTGCGGGGAGATTAACTCGCTCTCCAGCAGCTTTGTAACGGCAGCGATGGATGGGGTCCGCAAGATTAAGTTTCGAGTGCGGGAACGAATTGTTGGAAGTACATCAGTCAGAGTAGGTGCGCAGAGCAGCCAAACGGTTCGCAAACCGGGCTCCTCGATTGCTTTAAGCAAGGCATTTGCGGCAGATTCGGTTAATCGATCGGCATCTTCAATAATGACTACCCGATACTGAGCAACAGCTGGACTCCATGATGAGCGGGTGATGAGATCCCGGACCTCTTCGATTTTAATAGATAGGCCCTCGGTCTTGATCAGTTCGACATCTGCATGGGTTCCTTTAAGGGCTGTAACACAATTGACACAGTGATTACACCCTGAATCGGGACAGAGTAAAGCGGCTGCAAAGGCCAAAGCGGTATTGCTTCGACCTGAACCTGGAGGACCGGTAAAGAGCCAGGCATGAGTCATGTTTTGAGATTCATCCTCATTATTTTTGGCGGCAACCGTCGCCTCTTTCAGAATTGCAACTGTTTCATTCTGATCAATAAGTGAATCAAAAACCGACATGGCTATTTCTTGGTTTTTTCGCGATTTATCTTCAAGAGTGGAATCGTTGAAACTCGATCCTGAATTTGCCGAGCAATCGCTTCCACACTTGCAGTCGCATCAACAACAAAATAGCGCTCCGGGTCGACGTTGGCTAAATTCAGAAATTCACGACGTACTCGCTCATGAAAAGCGAGCGGTTCTTGTTCGAGACGATCGGCACTATCGAGTCTGCTCAATCCAATTTCGGCAGGTAAATCCATAATAAAGGTTAGATTTGGTGTCAGAGATTCAGTCGCCCAGCGCGAAATTCTCGCCACCTCGTTTGGTTGCAAAATTCTTCCAGCCCCTTGGTAGGCGATCGATGAATCCAAATACCTGTCTGTGATTACGACATCACCTCGTATAAGGGCAGGCTCTATTAGTGAGAAGACGTGATTGGCGCGATCAGCCGCGTACAAAAGCGCTTCAGCGCGGGGAGAAATAGCACCAGTCTTTGGGTCCAATAAAATCTTACGCAGTTGCTTACCGAGGACTGTTCCACCCGGCTCTCGGGTAACGACCACGGTTTCACCAATACCCACGAGATACTTCTTAAGCATCTCGGCCTGCGTAGATTTTCCAGAACCCTCTCCGCCTTCAAATGCAATAAAGACGCCTTTATGCGATTGACCCGTGATTCCACCCAATTCTCCACGGAAAGCGGCCATGATGTCGGAGAAGAAGGAAATATTAGGCCGGTCCTTCATGCGCTTATATGAGAATATCCCAACCACCAAACCAATAACCCCGGCACCAAACATTGTGAATGAGGCTCCGCTGTAATGGAGATGTACGTTATTGAATGTAAATTGATGGCGGCCTATAGATGCAGCAATCACTGGAGCAATTGCAAGAACAAGAACTAGAGAGACCCGAATCAGAGATTGCACGAAGGCGAAGATTCGACCGCGGACCTCGTCTTCAACTTCCATACCAAGCATGGTGAAGCCTGTAACCCAAGATAGTCCGGCGAAAGCCCCAAGGAAGATGGTCATTAAAATAGCGAGGACCAAGTTTGAAACGAGTGATAGAACGATTAAGAACGCTGAAGAGATAGTAAGAGAAATTCCAAAGATACGACGTCTAGAAAATTGGCCAAATATTTTTGGACCCAACCATATTCCCAGGGCTAAACCTGTGAAAACTGAGCCGAAGAGAACACCATAGGCAGCATCGCCAGCGTTGAGGTCGCCTACAAAGGTTCGAGCGAGACCGATGACAGCACCTGCTGCAAAAAAGGCGCCAAGCATTCCAAGAATCAAACCGCTAATCACCTTTGATTGCGATACAAATTTAAAACCATCGATAAGCGACTTACCAATATTGTCATTCACCGCGCTCTTCGAAGCAGCGCCCCTTGGAATATTGTGTAATTGATAAACGATCCATGCGGTGTATAAAAATGAAATAGCGTCGATGTAAAGTGCTAAGTCCGCTGTCGACGCGTACCGTGGGTTTGTAATCGACGTCAGAGTTGCCGCGACACCGGCTAAAATTGCAAACATGAGAGCGGCAACAGGGGCGCTGCCATAACTTGCTAACAGCGTCATCTGATTTGCAGATTCGAGTTTGTCTTTCGGCACGAGATTAGGGACCGAGGCCTCTTTGGCGGGAGACCAAAAGAGGGTGATGGCTTCGACAATTACAGTTGCGGTGTAAAGCCAGATGTAATTGTGAACGATGGGAATCGAAAGATAGAACCCGAAGCGCAAAATGTCGCAGATAATCATCAAGCGACGGCGATCAAAACGATCAGCAATAACGCCCGCAATTGGACCTAAGAGCACTGCGGGTAAAAGGCGAACAATAAACACACCGGCTATAGCAAAGTTGGCTTTCTTGTAGTTTCCGCCGGCTAATTCTTGGGCGAGCGCTGTGGTGGCTAGCAGACCGAGCCAGTCTCCAAAGGAGGAGAAGGCCATGCTCTTCCAAAGCTTGCGGAAAGCTGGGATAGCAAGAACGCTGCGCGACTCCGATTGAGCGGGGGCCGATGGGTACGGCAGCGCCTGAGACATGGGTTAAGCCTAGAGGCTAGCGCTCGTTGTGGCTTTGCCCTTACCTGAGGCGGCTTTCTTCTTAGCTTTAGCGGCACCAGTCGCTTTGACTGTCTTAGCGGTCAGCGTAGGGGCGCTCTTCTTTGCTCTCGTTGCCTTCTTTTTGACGCGGGTCGCACCACCATTTTCCGCCTCCCAGGCTCGACGACCGGCTAATAACTCCATGCCGCGCTCGAGGGTGAGGAATTCCACGGTATCGCCACGGCGCAACGTTGCATTGGTTTCGCCATCTGTGACATAAAGTCCGAATCGCCCATCTTTAACCAGAACAGGACGTTGTGACGCTGGATCAACGCCTAAATCTTTTACAGGTGGCTTGGCTACACCACGGCGGCGAACCTTTGGCTCTTTATAAATTGCGATCGCCTCATCAAGAGTGATCTCAAAAAGTTGATCTTCGGAGGTAAGAGTTCGAGAATCGCTGCCCTTTGTTAAATATGGACCGTAGCGACCGTTCTGTACCGTGATCGGTTCCGCTTCATAATCACCAAGTGTTCTTGGCAACGACATCAACTTAAGAGCATCATCCATGGTGATGGTATCTAACGTCATTGTAGAAAGTAGTGATGCGGTCTTTGGTTTTGGAGCATCCTTCTTCTTTCGCGGCTTCTTGAGTTCGCCGGTCTTTTTATCAACAACCAACTCTGGTTCCGGAAAAATTTGAGTGACATAAGGGCCAAAGCGACCCGATTTCGCTACAAGTGGATACCCGGTGAGTGGTTCAATGCCCAACTCTCGTTCACCCGATGGCCTGGCCAATAATTCAATTGCGACATTTAGTGTGAGCTCATCTGGTGCCATATTCTCTGGAATATTGGCAAACTTTCGATTATCACCTTCTCCTTGTTGAATATATGCACCGTAGCGGCCAACTCGAATTTCAATGTCTTGACCCATCTTCATCGTATTGATCTGTTGTGCGTCAATCGCACCGAGATCTGAAGAGAGCGCCTCTAAGCCAGGTACATCATCATGACCGTAGAAAAAGCGTGTCAACCATTCGACGCGGTCAGCTTCACCGTTTGCGATCTTATCAAGATCCTCTTCCATCGACGCAGTGAATTCGTAATCAACTAACTTAGAAAAGTGTTGCTCTAATAAACCTGTGACGCTAAATGCCAAGAAGGTAGGGACAAGTGCTCGACCTCGTTTAGCGACGTAACCACGATCCTGAATAGTGCTCATGATTGAAGCAAAGGTAGAAGGGCGACCGATTCCCAACTCTTCCAATTTCTTAACCAGAGATGGTTCTGTGTAGCGTGCGGGTGGCTTGGTTTCGTGACCTTCACAGGGATATTGCTTTACATCCACTATGTCACCGATTGCCATCGGGGGCAGACGCTTGGATTCGTCATCGACTTCTGGTGCGCCCTCTTCCAGGACATCTTCGTAGGCCGCTAAAAATCCAGGGAAGGTAAGGACAGAACCGTTGGCGCGGAAGTTTGCAGTCGCACCGAGCTTTGTGGCAACTTCAAAATCGACGCGCATCTGCATCTTCTTGGCGTCAGACATTTGGGATGCAATCGTCCGCTTCCAAATTAAGTCATACAGCGCAAACTCATCACGACTCAACTCTGGTGCTAATTCACCTGGCGTTTTAAATGTGTCTCCGGCAGGACGGATGGCTTCGTGCGCCTCTTGTGCGTTCTTTGTCTTACCTTCATACACGCGTGGGCTGGGTGGAATGTAATCCTTACCATACAGTGATACCGCTTGCGCGCGCGCTGTGGCGATTGCGGATTGAGAAAGTGTTACGGAATCTGTTCTCATATAGGTGATGTAACCGTTTTCATAGAGTCGTTGCGCGATACGCATTGTTATCTGCGCGCCCCAACCTAGACGCGAACCGGCATCTTGCTGCATTGTCGAAGTTGTGAACGGTGCTCTCGGACGCTCGGTGCGAGGTGACTCTTCTGTACTTATTACGGTGAGCTTTGAACCGAGCAAACTCTGGGTTAATTCATTTGCAGATGCTTCATCCAGTAAGAGAATATTGCCGAGTGATTTCTCTTTAAGTCCACCCGTTTCATCAAAGTCATTGGTTGAAGCAACGCGCTTCCCATCGAGAGAGATCAGGCGAGCCGTGAAATTCTGATCGGTCTCTGCTTTGAGATCCCACCATGCAGAAGAAATAAATGCCATCCGCTCCCGTTCGCGTTCAACGATCAAACGCGTTGCCACCGATTGAACTCGGCCGGCGCTGATTCGGGGCATAACTTTCTTCCAGAGCACGGGCGAAAGTCGATAGCCATATAGGCGATCGAGCACACGCCGAGTTTCCTGCGCATCAACCAAGCGATAATCGAGATCGCGAGTGTTCTTAGCTGCTTCCTGGATCGCCTCTTTTGTAATCTCATGGAAGACCATGCGGCTAATAGGAATCTTTGGACGTAAAACTTCTATCAGGTGCCAGGCAATCGCTTCACCTTCGCGGTCCTCATCGGTAGCGAGAATGAGTTCGTCGGCACCTTTCATGAGCGCTTTAAGTTCATTGACCTTGGCACGTTTATCCGGATTGATGACATAAAGCGGCGCGAAATCCTCAGCGATATTTACGCCCTCTTTAGCCCAAGCAACTTTCTTATACTCGGCGGGGATATCAGCAGCGCGCTGCGGAAGGTCGCGAATATGGCCTACAGAGGCTTCGACAACGTAGTCATCCCCCAGAAAGGCGCCGATTTTGCGCGCCTTGGCAGGGGACTCCACGATCACAAGCTTGATACCCAAATTCATCAACTCCTATAAGGCCAACAGTAGGCGTTCGGGCCACGTTAGGCGATTGCGGTGGAGGCTCTCCTGTTACGCACGAGCGCATAGATGATAACAAGAACAGCAACAACAGCGATCAGAGCACTCGCGACCTTGTGACCACCCAGGGAGAAGGAGACGATCTCTGGTGTAATCAACAGCGCAACTAAGTTCATAACTTTGAGCAGCGGGTTGATTGCAGGACCCGCGGTATCTTTAAATGGATCTCCAACGGTATCACCGACGATTGTGGCGTGATGTGACTCGGAGCCCTTACCGCCGTAATGACCATCTTCAACCATCTTCTTAGCGTTATCCCAAGCACCACCTGAGTTGGCGAGAAAGACCGCCATTAGAGTTCCAGTTCCGATTGCGCCGGCGAGATAAGCGCCCAGCGCTCCAACACCTAGGCCAAAGCCGACTGCAATAGGAGCCATGACGGCTAGTAAACCTGGTGCAACAAGTTCACGTAAGGAATCACGTGTGCAAATATCTACAACGCGGCCATACTCTGGCTTCTCGGTTCCATCCATGATTCCAGGATGCAAGCGGAACTGCTCGCGAACTTCGACAACGACTGCACCAGCAGCGCGAGAAACGGCATTGATTGCTAATCCAGAGAACAGGAATACAACAGCTGCGCCGATGATGAGACCAACCAAGTTACGAGGGTTAGCGATATCTAAGACGCCTTGGAATTGCAGGTTGAGATCTGAAGCCATCTTACCGGCGTCGCTCACTGCCTTGAGAATCGCATTTGTAAATGCTCCAAAAAGCGCTGTCGCGGCAAGTACAGCAGTTGCGATTGCAATGCCCTTGGTAATTGCCTTTGTTGTATTACCAACTGCATCGAGTGAGGTAAGGATTTGTCCACCTTCGCCGTGCACATCTCCGGACATCTCGGCAATACCTTGTGCATTATCTGAAATAGGTCCGAAGGTGTCCATCGCGACGATTACGCCGACGGTCGTTAATAACCCAGTTCCAGCGAGCGCAATCGCAAAGAGGCTAAGAACAATGGAGCCGTGGCCCAAAATAAATGCGCCAAATACCGCAAATGCGATAAGAAGTGCTGAATACACTGCAGACTCAAAACCAATTGCAATTCCCGCCAAGATCACGGTTGCAGATCCAGTATTTGACGAAGCAGCAACGTCATTAACAGGGCGGCGACCAATCTCTGTGAAGAAACCTGTCAGGAGTTGAATAGCGGCCGCAAGGACGATTCCGATGATAACGGCACCAAAGGTCAAGATCCGTGGATTTACATTACTTGTCGTATGAGAAGGGTCTAGTCCAGTAAGTAGTTTCATTGATCCAGGCAGGTAAGTAAACGTTGCAAAGCCAACCAAGACGGCAGAAATAATTGCTGACATAAAGAATGAGCGGTTGATTGCCTGCATGGCAGATCGATCGGTCGCACGCAGGCGAGTGATAAAGATTCCGATAATTGCCGTGACAATTCCAATCGCAGGAACAATCAACGGATAGATCAAGCCAGCGTCACCAAATCCGGCCTTACCAAGAATGAGTGCTGCAACCAAAGTAACCGCATACGATTCAAAGAGGTCCGCTGCCATTCCGGCGCAGTCACCGACATTGTCACCGACGTTGTCAGCAATTGTTGCCGCGTTACGAGGGTCATCCTCGGGGATATTCTGTTCGACCTTTCCAACAAGGTCTGCTCCAACATCGGCTGCCTTGGTGAAAATTCCGCCACCCACCCGCATGAACATGGCGAGCATGGCAGCACCAAAACCAAAACCTTCGAGTACATCAGGGGCATTTTCGCGATAGATGATGACCACTAGTGAAGCTCCTAGAAGTCCAAGTCCAACGGTTGTCATACCTACAACGCCACCAGTACGAAAAGCAATCTTCACAGCGTTCGCTGCGGATTTCTGCCGTGCCGCCTCAGCGACGCGGACATTGGCCCGAACCGCCAACCACATTCCGTTATAACCGACTCCAGCGCTAAAGAGCGCGCCGAGTAAGAAGAAGATAGATCGACCGATACGAATATCGGCGTGTCCAGGAAGGGCGAATAGGAGTACAAAGACGATTGCCACAAATACCGAGAGGGTTTTAAATTGGCGATTGAGATAAGCGGCGGCACCCTCTTGAACGGCGGCGGCAATCTCCTTCATCTTTTCGGTACCATCGGATTGAGCCAATACCTGGGCGCGCAGGCCGTATGCAATGGCAAGAGCTAAAAGCGAGACTCCAAGTACAACAAATACATAAATGAGATTGGTTCCTGTGACTTGCACGGGTGTAGACACTATTTTGACTCCTCGTTGAGTAGATAGGCGCGGTGCATCTGCGGTTGAAGGGACCTGAGGGGTGAAAGGTTACACATATATATAAGGTCAATTACAAATTTAGGGGGAGTAATCGCTATCCTTAGCCCTCTATGAGCTTCATAAGCGTGACCTCGGCACTTAACTCCAACTACTCGCTGGTTATTATCTTTGCCATTTTGGCCTTAGAGACCGCCCTGCCACTCATTATTGGACTCCCTGGGGATACCTTGCTGATCACCGCCGGTCTATTCGCCGCTGGTATTGGCAGCACACATGGCCACCATCTCAACATCGCCCTAGTGGCCGTTGGGTCGCCGCTCGCAGCCATCATCGGTTCACAATTTGGTCACTGGTTGGGGTGGCATTACGGTCTTAAGATTTTTAGTAAACCTGGCTCTAAGTTCTTTGACCCGGGCAAGATTAAATCTGCGGAGAAATACATCACTAAATATGGACTCGGCCGCGCGATTATCTTGGCTCGCTTTATTCCGGTAGTTCGTCACTTGATCAACCCGCTCTGCGGAATCATCAGAACTCCCTTTAAGACCTTTGCATTTTGGAATATCCTCGGGGCTCTCATCTGGACCCAGGGGCTTATCTGGGGCGCTTATGCGGCTGGAAACACTTTTTCAAATTCAATCTCAAAGTACCTCACAGATATTATTGTGGTGATTGCTGTCGTGACTGTTCTTCCCCTTGTTTGGGAGGTCTTTAAGGAGTGGCGCAGTAAGAAGCACCTCTCTTAAGTTACAAACCCAGATCGGCTAACGTAAATGCTGCGCGATATTCCAGGCCAGCATCAAGAACGGTCTGCGCTGCTCCCCGTTCCACGATAACCGCGACTCCAACAACTATTGCCCCGGCTTCTTTAAGCGCCTCAACTGCCGTGAGAACTGATCCGCCGGTGGTCGATGTATCTTCAACGGCAAGAACTCTTTTGCCTGCAACATCTGGACCTTCAATGCGGCGCTGTAAACCATGTGCTTTCTCTGCTTTACGAACCACAAAAGAATCCAACTTTCGTCCACGTTGACCTGCAACGTGCATCATCGCTGTCGCAACCGGGTCCGCACCTAGAGTTAATCCACCGACAGCTTCGTAATCCCAATCCTTTGTCAGTTCGAGCATCACCTCACCAACGAGTGGCGCGGCAGTTGAATCAAGGGTGATACGGCGCAGATCCACGTAATAGTCAGCTTCTTTGCCAGAAGAGAGGATTACTTTTCCGTGCACGACAGCTTTTTTGAGAATCTCCTGCTTGAGCGCTTCGCGTGATGTCATGGTGAAACTCTATCTACTCTTCTTTATAAATCATCACACTCTGCCCGTCGGCCCTAACGATCGCTTTAGTTGATTTGCTAGCCAAAAGAGCATCAACTTCGGTCCTTAGCTTTGCAACTTCAAGGGCCATATTGGCCACCGCCGACTCAAGCTCGACTATCCGCTTTATTCCAGCGAGATTAATTCCATCGCCTACCAAGCGTTGAATATTGCGAAGCGAAGCGATATCTAGGAGTGAGTATCGACGCCCTCTTCCGGAGGCGCGTTCAGGAGATACCAAGCCGATCCGATCATATTGGCGCAGCGTCTGCGGGTGCATTCCAGATAATTCAGCGGCAACAGAAATCACGTACACCGCTTGGTCATCTTCGGGCTGCGAATCAGTATTCATGCACCTGCCCTCTCTTTGAGGTCTTTACGAGGTGATTCCGCTTTTGTAAGTTCTGCAAAATCTTGAAGCGCACCTTTTGCCTTGCTATCAAGCCGCTGCGGAACTTGAACATCTACTGTAATTAATAGATCACCGGTTTGAAAGTCTTTTGCAACCCCACGACCTTTGACCCGTAATACTTTTCCGTTCTGCGTACCTGGAGCGAGCCGGACAGTCACATCTTCCCCACCGAGGGTTGGAACCGAGATATCCCCACCAAGGGCAGCTTCGGTAAAGGTTACTGGGAGCGTCATGGCAAGGTTGTTTCCATCGCGCGTAAAGACAGGGTGCTTGGTGACATGGATGACGATGAATAGATCCCCGGGGCCGGCTTGGCCCGATGATCCACGTCCTTTTAGTTTTATCTTTCCACCATCTTTAATTCCTGCAGGAACACGAGTGGTGATCGTTTGATCATTTACCCGTAGGTTAATTTCTCGACCGAAGACTGCGTCACGAAATGAGATTGTGGTCTCAGTTTGTAAGTCTTGGCCCTTTCTAGGGGCGCGACTTGCGCCGCCAAATAGCGTGGAAAAAATGTCGTTTTGCGAGCCGCCGCCGAACATATCTTCAAAGTTACCGCCGGAGAATCCGCCACCTTGCGATTGCTGTCCACCTCGGGGCATGCGTCCAGTTGTAAATGCTTCGCGCATCTCCTGGTATTCAGCGCGTTTTTTATCATCTGAAAGAACTTCATAGGCTTCAGAGACCTCTTTAAAACGATCTTCTAATTTCTTATCGCCCTTATTTTTGTCTGGGTGTAAATCTTTAGCGAGCTTGCGATATGCCTTCTTGATTGCAGCTGCATCATCGCTTTTTGAGACGCCAAGGATCTTGTAGAGATCCTTTTCATACAAGTCCTTGGCGGCCATTTACTACAACTTCTTTCTATTCGTTCGTGCTACTCCGGATCTGTCACAATAACTTGAGCCGGACGCAATATCCGATCCTTAAATTTATATCCCGGACGTAAAACTTTTGTAACTTGAGTCTCGGTAATCACGGGAGATGTTTCGTGCATGAGAGCTTCATGGATGTGCGGATCAAAAGTAACGCCAGTTTCCACAAATTTAGTCAGACCCAACTTTGTCGTCGTTGCCGCCAATTGATCCGCCACGGCTTTGAAACCACCAGAGAGTTCGCCATGTTCTTCTGCGCGATCGATGTTGTCGAGGGCGGTAAGAAATTGTGCAAGAACAAGTCCAGTGACAGCCTCCGTTGATTCACTGCGCTCTTTATCGATGCGCTTGCGATAATTCTGGAAATCCGCCTGCAGCCTTTGTAGATCACTCGTTAGTACTGCCACTGGATCAACTTCTGCAATCGCTTCCGCAACGGCATCAGAGAGCGCTTGATCAGCGCTCTCTTCGCCAATAGGTTCTTCAGTCATTACTGCTCTTCTACGATCTCAGCATCTTCAACTCCATCATCGGCTTTTGGAGCCTCTGAAGGTTGTGCTTCGTTAGCGGCATAGAGCGATGCTCCAAGTTCTTGACTTAGAGTCGAGACCTTTTCAGTAGCAGATTTGATAGCGCTTACGTCAGAGCCAGCAAGTGCGCTCTTGAGTTCGCCAAGAGCAGTTTCAACCTCAACTTTTTTGCTTGCCGTTTCGCCCTGGGACAATTTCTCGTCGTTGTCCTTAATGAACTTTTCAGTCTGGTAAACCAGGCCGTCACCCATATTTCGAGTTTCGGCTTCTTCGCGTCGCTGCTTATCTTCTTCGGCGTGGGCTTCGGCATCCTTAACCATACGTTCGATCTCTTCCTTGGAGAGCGAAGAGCCACCACTAATGGTGATCTTCTGCTCTTTGCCAGTGCCGAGATCTTTTGCGGCAACGTGCAAAATTCCATTCGCATCAATGTCGAAGGTGACTTCAATTTGTGGAACTCCGCGTGGTGCTGGAGCTAGCCCGGTGAGTTCAAACATTCCGAGGCGTTTGTTGGCGCTGGCGATCTCACGCTCGCCTTGAAATACCTGTATTTGAACTGCTGGTTGATTGTCGTCAGCGGTTGTAAAGATTTCTGATCGCTTTGTCGGAATGGTGGTGTTCTTCTCAATTAATTTGGTCATAACTCCACCCTTGGTTTCGATACCAAGTGAGAGAGGTGTGACATCGAGAAGGAGTATGTCTTTAACATCGCCCTTTAGAACTCCAGCTTGTAGTGCTGCTCCTACTGCAACAACCTCGTCGGGGTTTACGCCCTTATTAGGCTCTTTGCCACCAGTGAGTTCGCGAACTAAATCGACGACGGCTGGCATACGTGTTGAGCCGCCAACTAAGACGACGTGATTTATATCTGCAATTGGAATTCCGGCATCCTTCAAGACGGTTTGGAATGGTCCTTTGCAACGCGCAAGTAAATCTGCGGTCATATTTTCAAATTGCGCACGGGTGATTGTCTCGTCCAAGAACAAGGGATTCTTCTCGGCATCGACGGTGATGTAAGGAAGGTTGATCGATGTTTGTGCCGAAGCAGAGAGTTCGATCTTCGCCTTCTCGGCCGCCTCGCGTACGCGTTGCATAGCCATCTTATCTTTAGTTAAATCAATACCGTTTGACTTCTTAAATGTTGCAACAAGGTGATCCACTAGCGCTTGATCCCAATCGTCGCCACCAAGGTGGTTATCTCCACTGGTTGCCTTTACTTCGATAACTCCCTCACCCATTTCGAGGAGTGATACGTCAAAGGTTCCGCCACCAAGATCGAATACCAAAATTGTTTGTTCGTGATCTCCTTTGTCGAAACCATACGCAAACGCTGCTGCCGTTGGCTCGTTGACGATACGCAAAACATTAAGGCCGGCAATCTCGCCAGCTTCTTTCGTTGCTTGACGTTGTGCGTCGTCGAAATATGCAGGGACGGTGATGACGGCATCTGATACAACATCGCCCAGATAAGACTCGGCATCGCGCTTGAGTTTCATCAAGATACGAGCGGATATTTCTTGGGGGGTGTATTTCTTGCCATCTATATCAATGCTCCAGTTAGTGCCCATATGGCGCTTTACAGAGCGGATGGTGCGGTCCACATTTGTGACAGATTGGCGCTTAGCGACTTCACCAACCAAGACCTCGCCATTCTTGGCAAAGGCGACTATCGAAGGGGTGGTTCGGGCACCCTCGGCATTGGCAATAACTGTGGGTTCTCCACCCTCTAGTACGCTCACGCAACTATTTGTCGTTCCTAAGTCGATTCCTACGGCTCTAGCCATTTGTTTTACTCCCTCTTGTACGCCCCATTGGGGGTTCCCGCCCGATTTACATCTGGGCCTGACAGAATTCTCGTCCTTGAGTCCAGAAGTGTCAAAAGATTGAGTCTGGGCGGCTCAAGTTAGAGTTAATCAGGTAACGGGATAAGCGAGGGGTTTATTCCCACCGTTGTTGAATCGGGCGACGCGGAAACGCCTGCAAAACCAAGGTGGCAAGTAACCCACCCACCAGGCCGCCGACATGGGCGTGCCAGTCGACATTCGGTATTGCAAAACCAATCACTAGGTTGAGAACTAGATATCCAAGTACCTGGCGATTATCTACACCCATCTTTTTACCCGAGATGACAATCGCCGCAAAGAGACCAAAGATCATTCCAGATGCCCCAACTGAAGGTTGGTTGACCGGATCTAGCCAGAGTGATGCAAGGGAGGCAGCGGCGGTGGATGCCAGCAAAATCAAGATGTAGCGAGATCTTCCATAGAAATGTTCAACAATATTTCCCAGTTGGAAGAGGACCAGCATATTCATACCAAGATGTAACCAATTGGCGTGAGTAAGAACAACAGTAAATACCCGCCACCATTCACCGGCGAAAACTCCATGAACTTGATTGTCGCTAAATATCGCCTTATTGATCAATAAGAAATGGTCTTGAAGCCCAAGCCCACCCCAGGTAATTGTTGGGGCGTAGGTAGCGACAATAAAGAACCCAGAAATAACAACAATTAAAGTTGTTGTTAATGAATTCTTTAGCTTCATGCGGTTATTCAGTAATAGTTACGGAATTAATCTTTATGGCTTCAGCTGGGCGATCTCCGGCGCCAGTCTTGGTTGTTTCAATAGCGTCAACAACCTTCTGTGAAGCTTCATCTTTAACTTCACCAAAGATGGAGTGCTTGCGGTTCAACCAAGTAGTTGGAGCAGCGGTGATAAAGAATTGTGAGCCATTGGTATTTGGACCGGAGTTCGCCATCGCAAGTAGGTATGGGCGATCGAAGTTGAGTTCGCCGTGGAACTCATCATCGAATTTGTAACCAGGGCCGCCGGTTCCGGTTCCTTGAGGGCAACCACCTTGGATCATGAATCCTGAAATTACGCGGTGGAAGATTGTGCCGTTATAAAAATCTTTCTTCGCTAAATCAACAAAGTTCTTAACAGTCTTCGGTGTGTGATTATCAAAGAGCTCGACAATGATGTCGCCTTTTGAGGTGTGAAGAGTTGCTGTCGTCATTGAGTTGCCTCCGCTTTAGATGTCTGTTGACTTAGGTAAGTATGGGAGTGGAGCCTAGGAGGATCGAACTCCTGACCTCCTGCTTGCAAAGCAGGCGCTCTACCAATTGAGCTAAGGCCCCATCTTTATTTCAGAATCCGTACCCTATCCGAAGTGGCTTAGGCTAGGAAATCTGGTGGGCCTGGGAGGACTTGAACCTCCGACCTCTTCCTTATCAGGGAAGCGCTCTAACCAAGCTGAGCTACAGGCCCATTTTATGGGTTTTGTGCGAGTGCCTGAGGCTACCCGACTTCAGGGGTTAGCCCAAAATCTCCTCAATAACTACATCTTTTACCTGAGTAATGGAGACAACGGAGGTGCCCTCGTCAAGATTTACTAGGCGAACACCCAAGGTATCTCGACTGGTCTCACGAATCTCTTCGACAGCGGTGCGGATCACTACACCGCCTGATGTAATTGCAAGAATTTCATCACCAGGCGCCACGATCATTGCGCCCACAAGTGTTCCACGTGAGTTTTCATCGATCTTGGCAGCCTTTACTCCCAAACCTCCACGAGCTTGCTCACGATATTCATCCAATGGAGTCCGCTTTGCATATCCACCATCAGTTGCGGTTAATACAAATTGGTCGGGAGATGAGCCAGAAATAGCAGCCATGGTTAGCAGTTGATCATCGGTTCGGAACTTCATACCTATCACACCAGAAGTTGAGCGTCCCATGGATCGGATTGACTCTTCGCGCGCAGCAAAGCGCAACGACATTCCATGGCGACTAACTAACAATATTTCATCTTCGTTGGTGATTAAGGCCGCAGACACAACTTCATCATCTGGTTTTAGGTTGATAGCGATCAGGCCACCGGCTCGAGGCGAGTCGTACTCTGTCAGTGGTGATTTCTTCACCATTCCACTCTTAGTCGCAATAACTAAGTAGTGGGATGGATCGTAATCACGCAATGAGATTACTTGTGCAATTCCCTCATCGGGTTTAAATGCCAAAAGATTTGCCACATGTTGTCCGCGTGCATCTCGGCCGGCATCTGGAAGCTCGTGCACCTTAGCGCGGTAGACGCGTCCTTTATTGGTAAAGAAGAGCAACCAGTCATGGGTGGATGCGGTGAAGAAGTGATCGACTAGATCATCTTGCTTTAAAGCAGCGCCTTTTACGCCTTTACCGCCACGACGTTGCGCGCGATAGAGGTCAGCCTTGGTTCGTTTTGAATAACCACTTCGGGTAATAGTTACAACAACCTCTTGATCAGGGATTAAATCCTCAATAGAGAGATCGGACTCTGCAAGCACAATTTGGGTGCGGCGTTCGTCCGCATATTTTTCACCAAGTTCGTGGAGTTCGGTTTTAATGATTTCACGTTGCTTTGCCTCACTGGCGAGAATCTCGTTGAGAACAATGATGTCAGCCATAAGCGCTTCGTACTCATCATTAATCTTCTGACGCTCCAGGGCCGCGATACGGCGCAACTGCATATCCAAAATTGCATTCGCTTGAATCTCATCCACATCAAGCAATTTCATCAATCCGGTACGGGCTTCTTCGGGGGTCTTTGATGCACGAATTAAAGCGATCACCGCATCGAGGGCATCGAGAGCTTTGAGGTAACCCTGCAGGATGTGAGCGCGCTTTTCACGCTCAGCGAGGCGGAAGCGAGTACGGCGAACAATTACTTCAACCTGGTGTTCGATGTAATAACGAATGAATTCATCGAGGCGAAGCGTGCGTGGCACGCCATCGACGAGGGCCAACATATTGGCGCCGAAAGAATCCTGTAACTGGGTGTGCTTGTAAAGATTATTTAAAATTACTTTAGGAGTCGCATCATTGCGAAGAACAATTACCAGGCGTTGACCTAGGCGTTCATTTCCTTCATCGCGAACATCGGCGATTCCTTTAATGCGTCCCTCTTTAACGAGTTCGGCAATCTTAAGCGCCAAATTATCTGGGTTAACTTGATATGGAAGTTCGGTAACTACAAGACAGGTGCGCTTGTTAATCTCTTCGATCTCTACAACGGCGCGCATAATAATTGAGCCACGTCCAGTGCGATATGCATCTTCAATTCCTTGACGTCCGACAATTAGCGCCTTGGTTGGAAAATCTGGACCTTTAACTATCGTCATCAATTTAGCGAGGGTCGTTTCGGATGAGGCATCTGGATTCTCTAACGCCCAGGAAGTTGCTTCAATAATTTCCGTGAGGTTATGAGGTGGAATATTTGTTGCCATTCCCACGGCAATTCCAGCAGAACCGTTAACAAGGAGGTTTGGAAAACGTGAAGGAAGGACTGTTGGCTCTTGAGAACGGCCATCGTAGTTAGGGATAAAATTGACGGTGTCTTCGTCAATATCGCGCATCATCTCCATCGCTAAAGGAGCGAGTTTCGCTTCGGTATAACGCATTGCGGCGGCGGGATCATTGCCGGGTGATCCAAAGTTTCCGTTTCCGTCGATCAATGGATAGCGAAGTGACCAGAACTGTGCCAAGCGAACAACTGCATCATAAATAGCACCATCGCCGTGTGGGTGGTAATTACCCATGACGTCACCGACGATACGAGAGGATTTGTAATAACCTTTATCTGGGCGATATCCCGCATCAAACATCGCGTAAAGAACGCGGCGGTGAACTGGCTTTAATCCATCGCGCACATCAGGAAGAGCGCGACCAACGATGACGGACATCGCATAGTCGAGATAGCTTCGCGCCATTTCAACTTGGAGATCAATCGACTCAATCTTTGAGCCTTCCATGCCCTCTTGGAATCTATCTTCCATCAGATATCCAAGAATCGAACATCTTTGGCGTTGCGCTGAATAAAGCTACGACGTAGATCAACATCTTCACCCATTAATACCGAGAAGAGATCATCGGCTGCTGCTGCGTCTTCAAGCGTAATTTGCGTCAGAATGCGATGAGTTGGATCCATGGTGGTGTCCCACAACTCTTTGGCTGGCATCTCGCCCAGCCCTTTAAATCGTTGGATTCCATCCTCTTTAGGTAGGCGTTTTCCCGCATCAATTCCAATTTTGATAAATCCGTCACGCTCGCGATCACTAAATGCATACTGCACTGGCTCTTTGCCGCCCCACTTCAACTTATACAAAGGTGGTTGGGCTAAATAAACAAAGCCGTTTTCGATAAGTGGTCGCATGAAACGGAAGAGCAAAGTCAACAAGAGGGTGCGGATATGTTGACCGTCGACGTCCGCATCCGCCATCAAAATTATTTTGTGATAACGCAACTTAGCAATATCAAAATCATCATGAATGCCAGTTCCTAAAGCAGTAATCAAAGCTTGCACTTCATTGTTCTGCAAAACTCGGTCGATACGGGCCTTCTCTACATTGAGGATCTTTCCCCGAATCGGAAGCACCGCTTGGTAGCGTGAATCGCGTCCACCTTTAGTGGAGCCGCCAGCGGAATCTCCTTCAACAATATAAAGCTCACACTTCTCTGGTTCGGTCCATTGGCAATCCGCCAATTTTCCTGGCATACCGCGCCCTTCGAGTAGCCCTTTTCGGGAGCGACTCAAGTCACGAGCTTTGCGCGCCGCTACGCGAGCTGATGCGGCATCGATACTCTTGCGGACAATATCTTTTCCTTCACCGGGATTCTTCTCAAACCATTCACTGAGATGTTCATTCATTGCTTTTTGCGTGAAAGATTTTGCTTCCGTGTTGCCGAGTTTGGTCTTTGTCTGACCTTCAAATTGTGGCTCACCTATTTTGATAGAGACGATAGCTGTTAACCCTTCGCGGACATCATCGCCGGTTAAGCGATCCTCTTTCTTGCGGATAAAGCCCCACTCTTCACCAAACTTATTTACGATTGAAGTGAGCGCGGTTCTAAATCCTTCTTCATGTGTTCCACCCTCTTGGGTGTTGATTGTATTTGCGAAGGTATACACGCTCTCCGAAAATCCATTGTTCCATTGCATCGCTACTTCAAGTGACATTTTCTGGGACTTCTCTTCGGCTTCAAAAGAGATAATTGTTTTATGTTGTTCGCCCTTTGTCAGATTTAAATGTCTGACAAAATCGACGATTCCGCCTTCGTAGTGATAGGTCGCAGTTAATGTGTTTCCATTTTCATCTACTCGTCCAGGACGTTCATCGGTTAAAGTGAGTGTCAGCCCTTTGTTAAGGAAAGCCATTTCACGAAAACGTGCGGAAAGTGTTTCAAAGGAGAAATCTGTGGTTTCAAAGATATCTACCGACGGCCAGAAGGTGACGGTTGTGCCCGTTGTAGTTGCGGCATCGCCTTTACGAACCGGAGCTTGGGGAACTCCTAATTTGTATTCTTGGAACCAATGGAAGCCGTCGCGGCGGACTTCGACCGCTAAATCGGTGGAGAGCGCGTTTACAACCGAGATGCCTACTCCGTGCAATCCACCAGAGACCGAGTACCCGCTGTCGCCAAATTTTCCGCCGGCATGGAGGACGGTTAAGACAATTTCAAGGGCGGGGCGTTTTTCGATCGGGTGGAGATCAACTGGGATTCCGCGCCCATTGTCGATCACGCGGAGCGCGCCATCTGGCATCAAAGTTACATCGATGGTGTCGCAGTAGCCAGCCAGGGCCTCATCTACCGAGTTGTCTACAACCTCGTAAACCAGGTGGTGTAATCCACGCTCCCCGGTCGAGCCGATATACATTCCTGGGCGCTTGCGGACCGCATCCAACCCCTCGAGGACGGTGATGGCGCTAGCGTCATAAGAATTCTCAGCCATTGCCCCACCTTTCAAGCCCACTCAAGCGAAATCTGTTAAAACCAATTCTTAGGCGAATATGGCTCTTACGACCCCAAATCCTAGTGGTAAAGCGACGATAGAACCAGCCATAAAAAGGCTTGGGTGAACCTCTGAGAGCCTTTTATAGATTAGCCGTAGGTATCCCTAGGACCGCGGGAATTTCGGATCGTCCTAATGCCCTTCTTCCAGCTTGGGGCGTTTGGTGGAAGGACGACAATCTCCTCCACTAAGGCCCCGGGGGCTGAGTTGGAAATTGTAGATAAGAGATTAGAGCTCATCAGTGTTAGTTGGGTGGCCCAGGCCGAGGAGGTCGCCTGAATCGTCAACAACCCATCAACCAGAGAGATGGGGGTCGAGTGAGAACCGATCTCTGGGCCGACCACTGCCAACCATTCAATAAAGAGTGAGCCCTCTGCTATTCCTTGGCGCCAATCTCGATTTGTGACCAACTCTGAGAGCGCAGCATTTAAAGGTTGCGGGTCATCAATTTTCAATCGTTCCGTCTCTTGAGTGTCGCGCGCCAGGTTTTTCCTAGAGTTATTGCGCCAGGTTTTGTATAGCTCGCGCGCTAAGTCGACCTTCATGATTTCAACTTAACACTTCCATTTTTTACATGGAAGGTAGTTCCTTGTAAATCTTTAGGTAAGTCTGCTTCAACGGCCACAGTGATGAAGGTCTGCTCTGCGGATTTAGCAAGCTCAATGAGTTGGTGTCGGCGCTCTTCATCTAATTCAGAGAAGACATCATCTAAAATTAAAATGGGTTTAGCGCCTTCATTTACCAAAAGATTGTAAGCCGCGAGTTTGAGTGAAAGCGCTATCGACCAAGACTCTCCGTGAGAGGCATAACCTTTAACCAAATGTTCTCCGAGGTGAAGTAGAAGGTCATCTCTATGTGGTCCAACCAAGGTTAGTCCGCGATCCATCTCTTGTGTTTGCAAATCTCCCATTTTTGAAATTATTAGCTGGTAATTCTCGTCAGCAGTTGTTGAAGCGTTATCAACCGAACTTTTATATCTGATATGAGCTGGCTTCTCTGCCGAAATATTTGCATAGATCTCAGTAAAGTAAGGCTCGAACTCTTTTAGGAGTGAAAGGCGAGCGGCAATTATCTCAGCGCCAAACTTCGCAACTTGTTGATTCCATGGCTCTAAAGAAGCTAGGTTAGCTCGCGTTTTTAATAGTGTGTTCCGCTGCCGAACCGCTCGCTCGTAATCTGTTATTACGCCAGCCATCCGGGGAGAGCGCAGGATAAGGATTTGATCAATAAAACGACGACGTTCGGAGGGATCACCACGCACTAAATCCATATCTTCGGGTGAAAAGTAAATACATTGAATTAACCCAAAGAGTTCTTTTTGGCTTCGGATTGGGTTTTGATTTATGCGGGCGCGGTTAGCTTTTTCAGCGTTAATCTCCAGTTCTACCAAAATCTCTCTGTCGGGATGTTGGATGCGGGCCCGGGTATATGCCGCGTCTTCTCCGAGTTTTACTAAAGGGAGATCACCGGCTGTTCGGTGTGATGAGAGAAATGCTAGATAAAGTATTGCTTCAACTATATTTGTTTTACCCTCACCATTTCGACCAAGAAATATGGTGATGCCGGGTGTGAGGGGTAGTTCCAACTCACCATAAGAACGGAAGTTCTTAAGCGAGAGATGCTTTAAGTGCACTCGTTTTATGCGCTATAGCGCATAGGCATAAGTAAGTACTGATAACTAATGTCGCGGGTACCAGTTAGTTCATGTTTCCCGGAGAGGACCGCGGGCTTACTTGCTCCAGTAAAGTTAATTTGAACAAAAGGTGTTCCAATAGCTTGTAAACCATCGGTTAGGTATTGTGGGTTGAAAGCAATATTAATTGGCTCTCCAGAATAGATGATTGCCAGCTCTTCGGTTGCTTGCGCCTCTTCACCCGCACCGGCTTCTAGTTGTAACGAATTATCAGCAAAAATTAAACGAAGTGGGACCGTTTTGTCTGTAACTAAAGCGACGCGTCGAACTGAATCTAAGAATGGTGCAACCTCTATGGTGGCCTCAGCGACAGACTCGGTAGGGAGTAGATGTTTAAAAGGTGGGAAGGTGCCATCTAGTGTTCGAGAGGTCATTGTTTTTAACTCTGAGAGAAAACCAATTAGCCTCTCATTGGAATTTATTGGTGATAAAGCTAGGGTTACTTGTGAATGCGCAGTTAGAGATTTAGCCGCGTCTGCAAGTGTTCGTGCTCGAACAAGTGTGTTTATTTCCATTTCACTATTTTTAGCTTGCCAGTTTAATTCACGCACTGCGAGTCGATAACGATCGGTTGCCGCTAAGGTAATTTTGTTTTGATGGATTTCGATATGTACACCGGTGAGTGTTGGTAGAGAATCATCTTTGCCGGCCGCAATCGCAACTTGGTTTACAGCGTGAGCGAAGACATCGCTAGGTATTACCCCCGCCGTCTCTGGTAATTCTGGGAGGGTTGGGTATTCGTTTACCGAGAGAGTGGGGAGGGTGAATTTTGCCGTGCCTGCAGTAACGAGCACCCGACTGCCGTCTAAGGTGAAGGTGATTGGTTTATTAGGAAGCGCACGTGCGATCTCTGCAAGTAGGCGGCCTGGCACTAAGACTTTTCCTTTAGCGCTAATTTCAGCTTTTAAAATAGCTTTTGTTGAGGTCTCTAAATCTGAACCAGTGAGGGTTATTGAGGTGTCGACATCGATCATGATGCCAAGAAGTTCGGCTTTTATTGGGCGGGAGGAGAGGCTGCGAGCGACCCAGTTAACGGCATCAACCAACTCTGTAGGTTCAACTATGAATTTCATCTCTCGCCTCTTTCTTCACCGCCTGAGTCTAAGGTTTCACGCTGACGCCTTAGGTAGTTGCAAGTTATTGCTTTTTCGTACTTTTCTCTCTATATAAAGTTATTCGTAGTAACCAGGAGCTTTACCTGTGGATAACAGTAAAAGTGCTGGTCACCCGTTACATACCCTTCTCTACAGTTGTGGGTAACCATGTGGAGAACTAACCATAACCACCCTCCAAAACCCGCAATTCGGCTCCTGCTTACAAATTGCTCTCCCCTTACCCACAAAAACCTCAAAGATATCCACAGTTATCCACACCTTACCCACAATTGGGGTTAGTTGTTCACTTAATTTTTAGATTGCAGTTTGATTCGATTAGTTAACTCAGTGACCTGGTTGTAAATCGAGCGGCGTTCAGCCATCAGTTGCCGGATCTTCCGGTCAGCGTGCATCACCGTGGTGTGATCGCGCCCCCCAAAGGTCTGCCCAATCTTTGGCAGCGAGAGTTCGGTCAACTCCCTGCAAAGGTACATGGCAATCTGGCGGGCATTAACTAAGACTCGACTGCGACTCGTTCCACA
>Ga0302321_100000882_pt1 | contig 26041 bp, 23 predicted proteins | sample Fen_T0_1_FD_202505 | JGI IMG/M metagenome (GOLD analysis project Ga0302321, IMG submission 202505) | Peat permafrost microbial communities from Stordalen Mire near Abisko, Sweden - Fen_T0_1 | ecosystem: Environmental > Terrestrial > Soil > Wetlands > Permafrost | place: Sweden: Abisko...
AATCACCGTTCACGGCCGAAGGTCGGGGGCCGGACACTAGCTCCAACGGTCATCTGCCGGATAGCCGGGTGCCGGTCTCCCCGCGGAGGTCGAAGAGAATCATCGACCTCACAAGGCGGTATATCAGTCCCAGTCGCCCGCGAACTCGCGGTTCGCTGCCAGATACTCATCGACCAGGGCCCGGGCGCGCGAGTAGGACAGCACGAGGGGGTGCGCCATGAGGGCCGCCGTCGCGAGCTTCCGCGATCGCTGGGCGATGGCCTCCGCCGTCAGCCGCTCGTACAGCTTGACGGACTTCATCAGCAGGAGCTGCGGCTCGGGGATCGCGCCGATCGCGAGCGGCGTCACGCCCGACCCGTCCACGACGCAGCTCACCTCCACGACGTCGTCGGCTGCCATGCCGGTGATCGCGGAGCCGTTGGGCACGTTGACGGCGGTATGGGTCGGCACGCCGCTGCCGAAGGCCTCGATCAGGTCGAGCGCCACGCCGGCGTAGCCCTCGTCGTGCTCGGGTGGCGCAGGCGGCTCGGGCGCCGCATGCACGGCGTCCGCGGCCGCCATCGTCGGGGCATCCGGGAACGCGTAGTGCATGTACGTCGCCTCGCGGCGCGACATGGCGAGACGCCAGGTGCGCAGCGCACCCTCCGGGTCGGTCGAGGCGTCGATGGCGGCCAGCTTCGCCAGCATCGACCGGTTGATGGCCGCCACCTCCTCGCCCCGCGTCCGCTCCTCGCCCTGGATGTCGGCGAGGGCACGCTCGGCGTAGTAGTAGTAGTAGAGGTACTCGTTGGGAGCCATCCCGACCTGGGCGAGCAGCTCCGGCTCGTACATGCGCAGGTACGTGGTCGCGAGGAACGCCGGGTTCCGCAGCAGGCCCGCCAGCCGGTCGGCCCCGTCCTGCCGGACGCAGCGCGTCCAGGACAGGTGGTTGAGGCCGAAGACCTCGGGCGCCACGGCGTTCACCGGGACGCCGAGCCACGCCGCCACGCCGCGGTGGACCGTGTTGGCGCTGTCGCAGATGCCGATCGCCCGCTTGATCCCGGCATCCGTGAGCGCCTGGACGACGAGGCCGGCGGGATTCGTGAAGTTGAACAGCCACGCTCCCGGGTTCACGGCGTCGAGCAGCTCCGCGTAGGCGAGGATGGCCGGCACGTTGCGGAGGGCCATCCCGAAGCCCGCCGGTCCGGTCGTCTCCTGGCCCAGGACGCCATGGGACAGGGCAATCCGCTCGTCGCTGATCCGGCACTCGTCGAGTCCGGCGCGGATGGTGGTCACGACGTAGCTGGCGTCCGCGAGCGCCCGCTTCGGGTCGGCCGTGATGGTGACCATGAACGGGTCGCCGGCGTTGCGGACCATGAGCTGGCAGATCGCCCCGATCACCGCGAGCTTCCGCTCGTCGGTGTCCATCAGGCAGATCTCGTCGAGGCCGATCCGCGCACGCCGCCGGATGCAGGCCTCGACGAACAACGGGATCCGGACGCCCGCGCCGCCGACGAACGTCAGCTTCATGGCCGGCTCCGCACGCTCTCCTCCAGGCCCGTGGGTTGATGGCCGTCGTCGGCTGGGGCGAGGATGCGACGCACCTGCTCCAGGTCGGGCGCACCGGTGACGCCGTGAGCGGTCGTGGACAGGCCGGCGCACACGTTGGCCTGGCGCAGCGCGTCCTCGAGCGAGTCGCCGGCCAACAGGCCCGCGATCAACCCCGCGTTGAAGCAGTCGCCGGCACCGGTCGTGTCGACCGCGTCGCACACAAGCGCCGGGGCCTCCGACCGGACGCCCCGATGCAGGGCGATCGCCCCGAGCGGACCCCGTTTGATGACCACGAGGTCCGTGCGCCGACCGAGGATCTCGAGGGCGTCCTCCGCGTTGGCGGCGCCGGTCACCTGGAGCGCCTCCGACTCGTTGGGCACGAAGACGTCGGCCAGCTCGAGCAACTGGACGACGCCCGGCGAGTCCAGCGTCGCCCTCGTGAACTGCGGGTCGAGCACGTAGAGCGCCTGCCGGGACGCGAGCGCCTGCCGGACGTCCACCGGGCGGGGGTGCGGGAAGTCGCCGCTGGCGAAGTAGCACCGCGCGTCATGGCGTCGGATCAGCTCGACCTCGTCGAGATCGTCAGCCCACTCCTCGAACGAGACGAACCCGCGCTCGTGCGGCATGGAGAGGGAGGCCGTCACGACGCGCCGTGGTCGATCGACGACGCGGAACAGCCGGTCGTCCAGGCGCTCGGCCTTGGCCTCGCCGAGCAGGAAGGCGGAGAACGCGTCGTTGCCGAAGACCGTCGACCACCCGACGCGCAGTCCCAGCCGGTGCATCGCCGCCACCACGTTGAACGTTCCGCCGGGGGTCATCGCGAAGTCGCTGGCCCAGATCTCGGCACCCAACCGCGGCGGCTCCGCGAGCCCCGTGAAGATGAGGTCCGCGTACCAGGTGCCGCCGACGACCACGTCGAACCCGGGGTCAGGGCTGCCTGTCACGTCCCACCCGCCCTTCCAACGCCGATGCCGGGGCGGAAACGCCGACACGGCTCCCCGGTGGCGAGTCGGCCGCACACCGGACTAGATCGCCGGCGTCGCCACGGGCGCCCCGAGACCCGCGTCAGGCGTGGCGACGTGGCAGGCCGCCATCTGACCCGGAGCCATCGGCCGGAGGACGGGCGTCACGCGCGAGCACTCCTCGACCGCCTGCTGGCAGCGCATGCGGAACCGGCAGCCGGGCGTGGGGTTCACCACCTTGGGCGGCTCGCCGATCGTCGCCGACGTGGTGAAGCTCGTCCTCTCCCTCGGGTCGGGCACGGCGGCGAGCAGCAGCTGCGTGTACGGATGCCTCGGGTCGGCCAGGACGCCCTCGGCCGGACCCGTCTCCACCACGTGACCGGCGTACATGACCATGATCCGGTCGGCCACGTAGCGGGCGCTGGCGATGTCGTGGGTGATGTAGAGCATCGAGACGCCCAGCCGCTCGCGCAGGTCCATCATCAGGTTGAGGATGCCGGCCCGGATCGACACGTCGAGCATGGAGACGGGCTCGTCGGCCAGGATCAGCCTGGGCTGGACGGCCAGGGCGGCCGCGAAGCCGACGCGCTGCCGCTGGCCGCCGCTCATCTCGTAGGGGAACTTGTCGAGCATCTCCCTGGCGGGAGTCAGGCCCACTGTCTCGAACAGCCGCTCCAGCTCCTCGCTGCGCTGGGCCCGGTTCAGCTCGGGCCGGTGGAGCTCGAGGTTCCGCGTCACGCCGTGGGAGACCCGGAACACGGGGTTGATGGAGCTGTACGGATCCTGGAACACCATCGGCACCTGCCGCCGGTACCAGAGCAGGTCGCGGCGCGACCGGAGGTCCTGCACCCTGCGGCCCCGGAAGTAGATCTCCCCACTCGTGGGCCGGTAGACCATCGCGAGCAGCCTGGCGACGGTGCTCTTGCCGCTGCCGCTCTCGCCCACGAGCGCGAGGATCTCCCGTTCCCGGATGGCGATGTTGGCGCCGTCGACCGCGTGCAGCACCTGCTTGGAGAAGATGCCACCGAGGTGGAAGTGCTTGGTCAGGTCGACGGTCCGCAGCACCGGCTCGTCGGCGGGCGTGGGCGTCGTCTCGGGGGCGGCGGTCTCGGCCATGGTCAGACGGCCTCTGTCCGGTCGGCCCGGTACAGGAAGCACCGGACCTCCGACTGTCCGACCCGGCCGAGAGCCGGGGGCTCCGTCGCGCACCGCTCCATGGCGGCCGGGCACCTGGGCTGGAACCGGCAGCCGGCCGGCGGGTGGCCCAGGTCGGGCGGGCTGCCCGGGATCCCGGTCAGGGCCCGTCTCGGGCCGCGGATCGACGGAAAGGCGTCCAGCAGGCCCTTGCTGTAGGGGTGGAGCGGGTCGGCGAAGAGGGCCTCCGTGCTGGACACCTCGACCAGCTGGCCCGCGTACATCACCGCCAGGCGGTCCGAGTAGTGGCTCACCAGGGACATGTCGTGGGTGACGAAGATCACGGCGAACCCGAGGCGCTGCTGCAGCTCCTTGATCTGGGTCATCAGGGAGCGCTGGCCCACGACGTCGAGGGCTGACGTCGGCTCGTCCATGATCACGAGGTCCGGCGTGAACAGCAGGGCCATCGCGATCATCGCGCGCTGCCGCATGCCGCCGGAGAGCTGGTGCGGGTAGCTGGCCAGGTGGACCTCGTCGATGCCCACCAGGCGCAGGGCCTCGATCGACCGGTCGCGGATTTCCGAGTCGGACATCGTGCCGTGCGCCCGCATGGCGTCCTGGAACTGCGCGGCGATGCTCAGCGTTGGGTTGAGCGCGTTCATGGCGCTCTGCATGACCACCGAGTAGTCGCGCCAGCGGAGCGCCCGCAGCTCCTCCTCCTGCAGCGTCACGAGGTTCTGGCCCCCGAACATCACGCTGCCCTCCGAGATCTCGGCGGGGGGCGAGAGCAGCCGCGCGATCGCGAACAGGAGCGTGGACTTGCCGCAGCCGGATTCGCCGACGATGGCCAGGAACTCGCCGGCCTCGAGCGTCAGGTCGACATGGTCGACCGCGCGGACGTCGACCGTCTCGGTCACGTAGTCCACGCAGAGGCCGCGGATCTCAAGCAGCGGCGTCGCCAAGTCGCCTCCGGGTCACCTTGCGCAGCGCGGGGTTCGCGATCTCGTCGAAGGCGTAGTTGAGGAGCGCGAACGAGGTGCCCATGAAGGCCACCGCGATGATGGGCGACAGCAGCCACCAGACATTGCCGGACGAGAGGGCCATCGCCTGCTGGGACTGGTAGATCATCGTGCCCCAGGTGAGCGTGTCACCGACGTTGCCGAAGCCCAGGAACTGCAGACCGGCCATCGTGGCCACGACGTACACCGACGTCCCGAGGAAGGCCGCGACGATGAGCGAGAGCATGTTGGGCAGGATCTCGACGAAGATCACGTACCAGCTGCGCTCGCCCCTGACGCGGGCCGCCTCGAGGAACTCCTTGGACCGGATGGACAGGCCCTGGGCGCGAAGCTGCCGGGCGCCGAAGGCCCAGCTGGTGATGGTCATGACGAAGACGATGGCCGCAAGTCCACCGCTGGCCAGGTACGTGGACAGGACGATGAGCAGCGGCAGCGCCGGGATGACCAGGAACACGTCCGTCGTGAACGACAGCCCCGTGTCGGTTCTCCCGCCGGCGTAGGCCGCCGTGACGCCGATGACGACGGAGATGGCGGTCACGAGGAGGGAGATGAGGACCGTGGCGAACAGGGTGACCCCCGTCGCGTGGACCAGCTGCGAGAGCACGTCGTAGTTGAGCTGGGTTGTGCCCAGCGGCCAGGCCCGCGATGGCGGCAACTGCGAGCAGTTGGGCATCTTTCCCGCGGCGATGGCGTCCTGCCGGCATTGGCTGATCAAGGGCTGGGGGACCACGCTCTCGTTCCACGGCTGGCTGGTGATCACGTCCGGGAAGAGCGCCACGAAGAGCAGGATCAGGAACATCACCAGTCCGAGGGTGGCCTTGCGGTTGCGGAGGATCGCCTTCGAGACCCTGGAGATGGCCTCCCTCGACGAGGTGGGGGTGGTGGGCGGCCGCGTGAGGGACGCGTCGATCGCTGTCATCGCGCTCGCCTATGCGGTCCGCGTGCGCGGGTCGAGCCACGCCGTCAGGACGTCCGCCAGGAGCACGAAGACGAGCACCGCCACGGTGTAGAACAGGAAGAGCGCCTGTTGCAGCGGCAGGTCCCGGCTCGAGGTCCCCTGGTAGAACAGGTAGCCGAGGCCCTGGTACGAGTAGATGTACTCGACGAGGATCGAGCCGCCCAGGATGAACCCCATCGTCATGGCGAAGCCGGTGAGGTTGGGCAGGATCGCGTTGCGGGCCGAGTAGCTGATCATGATCCGCCGCGACGACAGGCCCTTGGCCCGTGCCATCCGCACGTAGTCCTCGGACAGCGTGGCGACCATGTTGTTGCGCATCGTGTAGATCCAGCCGCCGGCGGCGGCCAGGACCAGCGTGAGCCCGGGCAGGAACGCGTGGTACCCGATGTCCGCGACCGACTGGAAGGTCAGCGTCGGCAGGCTCGAGTAGGGGTGGTTCAGCGGGAACCAGTGCAGGGTGACGCCGAAGATCAGCAGGAGGACGAGGCCCAGGAAGAAGATCGGGAGCGTGGTCACCATGAACAGGAGCGGCGAGAGGAGGTTGTCCGTCCAGCTGCCCCGGCGCCATGCGCCGTAGATGCCGAGCAACGTGCCCAGGGCGAAGGCGATGACCGTGGCCACGCCCACGAGGCCGATCGTCCAGGGCAGCCCCTGCATGATCTTGGTCATGACCGGCACCTGGTCGACCGTCACGCCAAAGTTCAGCGTGAGGCTGTTGCCGAGGTAGCCGATGTAGGCGAGCACGGGGTTCTGGTTGGGCGTCCCGAACTCCGCCTCCAGCGCCGCCAGTTGCTCCGGCGTGGCGTTGTGGATGTGCGACCACATCGCGAGGGCGGCATCCCCCGGCATCAGCCGGGGGATGATGAAGTTGATCGTGAGCGCCGCCCAGAGCGTCAGGAGGAACAGCGCCAGCCTGCGGCCGATGAAGCGCATTCCTGGTGGAGCCCTCCCGTGCGCCCTGAACGGTGGCGGTGGTGCCCTACTTACCGAAGATGGACGTCAGCGTCACCATCATGTCGGGGATGGCCCACGGCGCCGGCTGGGCGTACGGGTTGTCCGCAGTGGGCCAGCCGTCGATGGTGGTGGTGTCGTACTGGAACCAGTTGGCCGCCTCGGTGGTCGGAATGACGGGGACCTCGTCATTCATGATCTTGGCGAGCTGCGTGACGATCGACTTCTGCTCGTCGATGGAGGTCGACTTGAGGTACTGGGCGATCAGGCTGTCGGCCGCCGGGTTCTTGTACTTGCCGTAGTTGGAGAAGCTGCCGCTGTCCATGTCGTTGCGGAGCTCGTAGAACGGCGTGGGGCCGCCCGAGGAGTTGAGGTAGACGATCTGGAAGTTGCCGGCGGCGGCGTCCGCCACCAGCGTGCCGTAGTCCTCGTCCTGCTGCTTGAGCTCGATGCCGGCCTTCTTGAGCGACGCGATGATCGTCTGGATGGAGGCGTCCCAGTCGCTGAAGCCCTGGACGCTCTTGATCGTGAACGAGAGCTTGTTGCCCTTCGCGTCGGCGTAGATGCCGTCCGAGCCCTTGGTGAAGCCGGCGGCCTCGAGCACCTGGGCGGCCTTCGCGGGATCGCCGGCCGTGTTGGTGGTGTCGATGGACGGGTCGTACCAGCCCTTGAACGTCGGCAGGACGATGCCGGTCTGGCTCGACGGCAGCTCCTGGCCGCCCTCGCCGAGCTGGGACGCATCGTCCCGGCTGATTGCGAACGAGATGGCCTGGCGGACCGGCACCTGGGCCAGGAGCGGGTCCTTGGCGATGTTGAGGTACATGTTCATGTTGGCGACGGGGGGCTGCCAGATGTGGTGGTTGGGGCTGGTGTCGAGGTAGTAGGACTGGATGTTCTGGATGAACTGGCCGCCCCAGTGGTCCTGGCCGTCGTGGAGCACCTGGTTGGCGGAGTCGTTGCTGAGGAAGGACGGGTAGTCGATCTCCTCAACCTTCGGGACGATGTTGTCCGGCGTGCTCTGCCAGTAGGTCTTGTTGCGCAGGAACTTCATGTTGGTCCCTTCGCACTGGCTCATGACGACCGCGCCGGTGCCAACCGGGTTCGTGTTCGGCAGCGTCTCAAGCTTGGTCTGGTCCACGCCCGCGGCGCCGAAGATGTGCTGCGGGACGATGGGCTGCTGGACGGCCAGGTAGTAGAACAGCGTGCCCGCTGGCTTGTCGAAGGTGAACACCACCTTGTTGGGGTCGGTGCTGTCCTTGGCCACGGACGTCAGCTTCGCGCTCGCGCTCGTCCAGAGGCCCTGGATGTCGGCGCCGGCGTCGTTCTTCAGGGCGTTGTACGTGTACACGACGTCGTCGGCCGTGAGGTCCTGGCCGTCGCTCCACTTGACGCCCTGCCGGATCGTGAACGTGACCTGGGTCTGGTCCGCGTTCCAGTTGTAGTCCGTGGCGAGCCACGGGGTCGTCTTGGGCGAGCCGTCCGGGTTGGACTGCAGCGGGTTCATGTAGTACAGCGGCTCGTACAGGAAGCCGTTCGTGAACCCGGTGTCGGACGCGTTCAGCGGGTTGAACTGGCAGTTCCAGGCGGCGCCGGATTCGTTGATGATCGTGAGCTTGGGAATCATCTTCTTGGCCGCGGCCGGCACGGCGCTGGCTGCTGCGGATCCCTCGGCGCTGGGTGCGGCGCTGGCCGCGGCGGCAGGGGTGGCCGGAGCCGCGGTGGCGGCGGCCGGGCTCGACGTGCTCGTGGTGCTGCCGCAGGCCACCAGTGCCAGGCTGGCGACGACCCCGAGCGCCAGCAGTCTTCGTCCTTGGCTCATCGCCAGCTCCTCCAGATGCTCGGATGGGTCGGGCGCTTCCGGCCCATGACCCAGGTTGTTGACACGGTAGCGTAAGGAAGGTTTACTTACAAGCCTCGGCTGGCCGAGTTCGTGTGGTCACGCTGCGCCGCCGAAGCGGGGCAGGTATGGGCGGTTGGCCTCCAGCAGGGCAGCCACGAGGTCCCGCGCGAGCTCGAAGCGCCCGACCAGCGGGTGCGCGAGCAGCGCCTTCACGGCGATGGTGCGGTCGCCGGTGATGGCCGCCTCCACGGCCAGGTCCTCGTAGGCCTTCACGGCCTGGACGAGGCCGCGCAGCTCGGGCGCGAGCGGCGCCAGCGGCAGCGGGGTGGCCCCGGTCGTATCGATGCGCGCGGGGACTTCTACGACCGCCGACGCCGGGAGGTCCGGCAGCGCGCCGTTGTTCTTGACGTTGACCACCTGGACGTCGCCCGTACCCAGGTGCAGCGACTCGATGAGCTGAGCGGCCGCCTCGCTGTAGAAGGCCCCGCCCCGCCGTTCGAGCAGCTCTGGCTTGCGGTCGAGCGACGGGTCTCGGTACAGCTCGAGCAGATCCCGCTCGATGTCGGCGACCTCCTCGGCTCGAGACCGGCTGCGCCGCTGCTCGGCGAGGACTTCGTCCCGGTTGTAGAAGTACCGCAGGTAGTAGGACGGAATAGCGCCCAGGTCGCGCATGAGCTCGGCCGGCATGCCCATCTCCTGCGCGAGCCAGTCGCCATGTCGCTCGAGCAGGCCGGGCAGCCGATCGACGCCGTCGACGCGGACCGCGCGCTCCCAGCTCAGGTGGTTGAGCCCCACGTGCTCGAGCTCGACGCGCTCCGCCGCCATGTCGAAGTGCGCGGCGAGCCGGCGCTGGAGGCCGATGGCCACGTTGCACAGGCCGATGGCCCTCGCGCCGGCGTCGAGGAGGGCCTGCGTCACGATCCCGACGGGGTTGGTGAAGTCCACGATCCACGCTCGGGGTGCCGCCCGGCGGGCCGTCTCCTCGGCCACGTCCAGCACCAAGGGAACGGTGCGCAGCGCCTTGGCGAACCCACCCGGCCCGGTCGTCTCCTGGCCCAGCACGCCGAACCTGTGGGGCAGGGTCTCGTCCACGTGGCGAGCAGCCTGGCCGCCGATGCGGAGCTGCACGATCACGAAGTCGGCGCCGTCGAGCGCGGCCGAACGATTACTCGTGACGGTGAGGCGCGTCCGCGAACTGACCCTGTCGAGCATCCGACGCGTCAGGCCGGCCACCGGCTCGAGCCGGTGCAGGTCGGGGTCCAGGAGGACCAGCTCGTCGACGAGCAGGCGCTCCGACCGTCGAGCGAAGCCATCGACGAGTTCAGGCGTGTAGGTGCTGCCCGCCCCGACCACCGCGATCCGGAGTCCCATCGTCCCGGGCTCCCCGTGCTAGTCCGCCGACCAGTACCGGACGGGATCCGGCCTGTCGCCTGCTCCGGCGACCTTGACCAGCGGTCATCGTATTTGTAACATTATGAGCAAGTTCTGGCAAGCCCCGGACGGGAACGTTCACGCCCATGAAGAACAAGTACACCGGCCACGCCCTCGAGCGAGGCCCTGTCCCCCTCTACCACCAGGCCTACCTCCACCTGGTGGATGCGCTGGCCCACGGGGAGTGGAAGCGCGGGGACCAGATCCCCACCGAGCGCGAGCTGGCCACGAGCTTCGGGTGCAGCCTCATCACGATCCGCCGCGCCCTTGACGAGCTGGCGCGCGAGGGGCGTCTGGAACGTACCCGTGGCCGCGGGACTTTCGTCACCGAGCCGCCGATCGCGCGCAACATCATCGGTCCCGCGGGCTTCGCGGACGAGCTCCGCTCGCTCGGCTACCAGCCCTATTCCGTGGTCGTGACGGCCAGGTCGGAGGACGCGACCCCGGTGGTCGCGAACGCGCTCGCGATCCCGCCCCGAACGCCCGTGTTCTATCTCGAGCGTGTCCGCGGCGCGGACGGTATGCCGCTGCTGCTGGAACAGGTTCGCCTGCCCGCTGCCCTGGTGCCGGGCCTGCTCGAGCACGACTTCAGCCGCGAGGCTTCCCTGTGGGACGTCCTGCGCGACGTGTTCGGACGCCCGGTGGAACGCTATCGGGAGCTCCTGTCCGCGATCGTGCCCAGCGCCAGGGAGGCGGAGCTGCTGGGGCTGCGATCGCGTCGGCCGGCGGTCCAGTTCGAGGGCATCGCCTTCACGACGGACGACGTCCCGATCGAGCACAGCCGGACCGTGGTCTCGCCGGAGCGGGCCCGCTACTACGTGGAGCCGACGGGCAACCCGGTCAGGCTCGTCGAGCCGATCGAGCGGGAGTCCGACGATGGCGCTGATGCGTGACCCCGGGACCGCAGATCCCGTGGGGGCGGTCCTCGCCGTGGACGTCGGCAACTCCAAGACCCACGTGGCCATCGTCGCGCGCGACGGCACGGTCGTGGCCGCCCGGCGGGGGCCGACGGTGTCGCACCAGCAAGTCGGCGCCCAGGGCGCGGCGGAGGGGCTCGGGCGCCTCGTGGAGGAGGCACTCGTGTCGTCTGGGCTGGCCCGGGACCGGCGCCCGGTTGCCGAGCTCGTTGCCTGCAGTGCGGCCGGGGCCGACTTCCCGGCGGACGTACGACTGATCGCCCGCGGGATCCGGGCACTTGGCGTGGCCCCGAACCAGATCGTGACCAACGACTGCGACGCTGGCCTGCGGGCAGGCACCACCCGATCCTGGGGCGTCGTCGTCATCTGCGGCAGCGGCATGAACTGCCTCGGCCGGAATCCCCGCGGGCGCGAGGCGCGGTTCATGGCGCTCGGCGATGTGTCCGGTGACTGGGGCGGCGGCGGCGCAATCGGCCAGGCCGGGCTGGCCGCCGCGGTACGGGCCTGGGACGGCCGCGGTCCGGCCACGCTCCTGCGGCAGACCGTGCCGGCGCACTTCGGCGTCGCGACGCCCGGGTCGCTGACCGTTGCCTTCTACCGGGGCCGCATCGCCTGGAGCCGCCATCGCGAGATCGCCCCGCTCGTGTTCGCGGCGGCGGCTCACGACCCCGTGGCGCGCGAGATCATCGACCGGCAGGCAGACGAGGTCGTCGCCTGGGCCGGCGCGGCCATCCGGCGGGTGAGGCTGGGCCGGCTCGACCCGGATGTGGTCCTGGCCGGTGGCGTCTTCCGGGCGGAGGATCCGGCGTTCTACGCGCGGATCGAGGCGGGCGTCCGGGCCGCGGCTCCCGGAGCGAGGGTTTCCCGATTGGCGACCCCGCCTGTCACGGGAGCCGCGCTGATCGGGCTGGACCGCCTGCTCGGCGGCGAGACGCCGCCGAAGGTCGAGGCGACGCTCAGGGCTGAGCTCACGGACGCCCGCCTGAACGGCGGCGGCCCCACCCGTCCTTGACCCTGCTGATCCCAGTTCGGGTGTCAGGCGGAGGTCATCGAAGATCAGGGGCCAAGATCCACCAACGGGCTGGTGCGGACGCTGGCCCACACGGCCTGGTGGGCGACATAGATGGCCCCCAGCGACACCGCGTCATCCCCGAGCTCCGTCAACACGAGCCGGGGCCGCCTGGGTACGGCCGCGCCAACCAGATCCGAGAGCGGGTCGAGGAAGTCGGCTCCTGCGTGCGCCACGCCTCCGGCGATGATGATCGTGCTTGCATCGAGGACGAGGGCGACCGTGGCGACAGCTCTGGCCAGCAGGCCGAGCAACTGATCGACGATGCGCCGCGAGTCGGGATCACCCAGGCGGGCCGCCTCGAAGACGGCCCGGGCGTCAAGCCTGTCGAGGTCTCCCCCTGCGAGTTGATGCAGGACGCGATTGGGATGCGCTTCCGCGGCCTCCCTGGCGAGTCGAGCATAGGCCGCGCCCCCTGCCTCATACTCGAGCACCCCCCAGCCTCTGGGAGGTCGGCTCAGCGACCAATCCTCCACGAGCGGCAGGTAGCCGATCTCGCCTGCCGCGCCCGTCGCTCCTCGATGGAGGGAACCTCCGATGAGGATTCCGGCCGCTATCCCGATGCCGACATTGATCAGGACAGCATCGTCGATCCCGCGAGCAGCCCCCCGCCACCGCTCGCCGACGACGGCCAGATGTACCTCGTTGTCGACGTAGATCGGGCACGGGAACCATGCCTGGATCAGGTCCTTCAGGCGCAGGCCCTCGAAGCCATCGATCTGAGGCACCAGGGTGACCTCGCCGGTGGTCTGATTGACATCGCCTGGCGTCCCGACTCCGATCGCCCGCACCGCTGCCGGATCGACGGATGCCGTGCGAAGAGCGACCGCGATGGAATCGCGAACCTGCGCCAGAACGTACTCTGCCTGCGGCTGTCCGCCGGCGGTCGTCGAGCGGCGATCCGACGCAAGCACGGTTCCGGCAAGGTCCGTGACAAGTGTCTGGACCTTGTTGGCACCGATGTCGACACCGACCAGGGCGCCACCGTCGCTGCGGATGACCAGCGGGCGTCCGCGCCGGCCCGCGCCCATGTGGGTGACGGACGTCTCGTCGCTCTCCTCGACGAGCCCCGCTTCGATCAGGTCCCCGACGACTTCGTTGATCGTGGGCTTCGACAGACCCGCGCGTCGAGCGATCTCGGCGCGCGTGAGCTGTGACTCGTCCAGCAGGATCGACAGCACGAGTGCAGCGTGGTGACGCCGCAGGAGCGACCGGCTGGCAGGACGAGAGACGGTCTTCGTCACGCCCCGTCCCCCCTGCGATTGGGCGCGAGCTCCGCATGGTGGCATCGACACGCAGATGAGTCGCGCCCGTCGTTGCCGACGCGCCGCCCGCAGTGGCATCCGCGAGACGTCGCGCGAGATGCGGTCACGACCCCGGCCCAGGAGCGCTGATGGGCCATAGCGCTTCGACGACGCCACAGCGCACGCAAACGTGCCAATCGTGCATGAGGATCAACGCGGGAGTGTCGACCTCAGCCAGGGGATCACCGGCATTGGCGGGCGGCGGGATGGCCATCGCGGTCAGTCAGCGGACGGGGAAGCGCGATCAAGGTGTGGCGACCGACGTCGAGACACCTGGTGGTGGGCGGGGGCGTTAGCTGCGCGCCTGAAGGCCGTCACTCGCGTGCCGACGCGGATCGCACCTGGGAGCCGATCGCCTTGCGCATCAGGACAAACGTGTTGCTGGCCTCGGCACCCACGGCATTGCGGTAGAAGTCCTGCGGACCAGCCCATGCTACCTGACATTCGGTCTCGCCCCGATCGAGGTAGTCCCGAAGGCAGCAGCGCAACAGGGTCGCACCGAGGCCACGTCCCCGGGCCGCTTCCAGGGTGCCCATCGGACCGAACCACCCGAGGCGGTTCGTGTCGTAGGCGGCGAAAGCGAGGTAATCGCCGCCTTCACGTGCGACGAAGCAGCTGATCGGATCGCGGACGAGCGCCATCTGCACCTCGCGAGCCCACTCTGGGTACCAGGCCATCTGCATCCAGCGGTGGAAATCAGGGGCCTCGGCCGCCGTGAGTCGCCGGATCTCAACGCCATCAGGGAGCGGACCCGAAATCACGCGCGCGGACAGCGACACGGTCATGTTCGCCACCTCTTCGACCCTGAGGTAGCCCATACGCTCGAAGAGCTGGAGCGCGGCGTCGTACCGGACGTCGATACCCGGCCACCAGTACTGGGGCTGGCCGCCGCCAGTCCAGATCTCGGTTGCCCCGGCCTCACCGAGCCGCGCCTCAAGCTGTGCCAACAGGACGCGGGCGACACCGCTCCGGCGAGCGGCAGACTGCACCGCGATCATCGCGACTGAGCCTAAGACCACCTGATCGTGCCGAGGCGCAAGCGTGGCGAAACCGGCGCCGACCAGCCGCCCGCCGACGTGCGCGAGCAGGCGCAACTCGTCGCGACCATCGTGCGCCTCCCAGAGCAGGCGGCTCAGGCCGTCGCTATCGGCGGTGTCCTCGGCCAGGAGTGTCTCTCGACAGAGCGAGACGACGGCGCTCCGATCCGCCGGCCCGCCGGTCCGAACCGAGAAGTCCATTATCACGTCCCTTCCCGAACCATTGAAGTCAACCCTTGACCGCGGCCAGGCTGATGCCACCGATATAGACCTACTGTGCGACGAAGAACAGACAAATGACAGACACCATGGCCAGGATGGTGTCTGTCATCGTGAGGTTCAGTTCGCGTGACAAGCACTCCTGAAGGACTCGAGGCCGTGTGCGAGCGTCCAGGCGGCCGGGTTCTCGCTCGCGTGGATTTGAGGGCCGGTCCGCAGCGGCCAGCCGAGGCTTGTAAGTAAACCTTCCTTACGGTACCGTGTCAACAACCAGAGGAGGGAGGACGAAGCCGATGCGGGTGTTGGCCGTGGGGGCGCATCCGGATGATCTCGAGCAGTTGTGCGGAGGCACGCTCGCTCGTTTCGTCCGCGAAGGCCACGAAGTCACGATGTGTCATGCCTCGATCGGGGATCGGGGAAGCTTCGTTCATACCTCGGCGGAGATCGCCGAGATCCGGGGGTTGGAGGCGACGCGAGCCGCCGCGATCATCGGCGCCAAGGCGGCCACTCTCGGCTTGTCGGACGGGCTCATCAATGCCGCCGACCAGACGCAGCGGAACCTCGCGGTCGACCTCATCAGGACGTGGCTGCCTGACGTGATCGTCACCCACGCTCCGAACGACTACATGGCGGATCACAACGAAGTCAGCCGGCTGATGCTGGACGCCAGCCACATCGCCACGCTCCCGCTCCTCGAGACTGCACACCCGGCTCACACCGTGGTGACGCCGGTCATCTACATGGACACCTTGGCAGGTGTCGGGTTCCAGCCAACCGAGTATGTCGACATCTCCGATGTGCTTGAGCAGAAGCTGGAGGCCCTGCGATGCCACTCGAGTCAGTTGGAGTGGCTGCTCGCGCATGACGGTGTGGACGTTGTCGAGCAGACGAGGGTCGCGGCGTCATTCCGGGGCTTCCAGAGCGGGGTCAGGTACGCAGAAGGGTTCGCGCCGTGCCTCACGTGGCTCCGGGCGAGGACGGTCCGCCTCCTGCCGTGAACGCGATCGGCTCCAGGGGGTTCCTCGGGACGATCGAAGCCGATCCGTCTTCGGGAACTGTCCGTCGGGACCATTCGCCATCACGAGTTGCGCTTGCCCGGCAACGGACGAGGGCGACCGACGAGCGGGGTGGACACCTGGCTTCCGCGCCAGTCACGTCACGAAGGGAGACTCAGTGAAGACCGCCATCGTCCCGCAACCGGTGGACCTCCGGGAAGTCGGGCCGGACTTCCTGCTGAATGCCGAGACTCGCCTGTGTCTTGGCGACCGGACCGCGGGCATCGGTCGCCTGCTCCGAGAGCGACTCTCCCTCGCGACCGGCTTCGCGTTCTCGACCGGCGAAGGAACCGACGGCAATGGGAATGCGATCGTGCTCCAGATCGATGAGCGTCTGGGAGAATCGGCGTACGAGCTGCTGGTGAACAGTGACGGCGTTCGGATCCGTGGGGGAGACGAGGCCGGGCTGTTTCACGGCACGCAGACCCTGACACAGCTGTTGCCGCCGCAGATCTTCCGGCGAACTCCTGTCCCAGGAGCCACGTGGCCCGTCCCTGGAGTCGAGATCAGCGACCGTCCACGGTTCGCGTGGAGAGGGATGATGCTCGACGTGAGCCGCCATTTCTTCGGCGTGGAGGCGGTGCTCAAGCTGATCGACATCCTCGCGCTGCAGCGGATGAACGTGCTCCATCTGCATCTGACCGATGACCAGGGCTGGCGAATGGAGATCAAGCGTTACCCGCTCCTTACCGAGGTCGGGGCGTGGCGGGCTAGCTCGATGATCGGGCGCGCCGATGAGTCACGCGACGAGCCGACGCGATACGACATGGCGCCACACGGCGGGTTCTTCACCCAGGAGGACTTGCGCGAGATCGTGGCGTATGCGACGTCGAGGTACATCACCGTCGTGCCGGAGATCGACGTGCCCGGCCACTCCCAGGCGGCGATCGCCGCCTACCCATGGTTGGGCAACACGGGCGAGCAGCTGCAGGTGTGGACCGACTGGGGTATCAACCCACACGTCCTGAACGTCAGCGATGAGACGCTTGCCTTCTACCAGGGAGTGTTCGAGGAGGTGGTCTCCGTCTTCCCGGGCGTCTTCGTTCACATAGGTGGCGACGAGTGCCCGAAGGATGAATGGAGGACAAGCCCGACCGCACAGACACGGATGCGCGAGCTCGGTCTTGCCGATGAAGACCAGCTCCAGAGTTGGTTCGTTCGCCAGCTGGGGAAGTTCCTGACGGCCAGAGGTCGACGCCTCGTGGGCTGGGACGAGATCCTCGAGGGTGGCCTGGCGCCCGGCGCGACGGTGATGTCCTGGAGGGGCGAGGCGGGCGGCATCGCCGCCGCCAGGGCGGGACATGACGTGGTGATGGCCCCGGACCCCGTGACCTACCTCTACCACCAGCAATCGGACGATCCCGGGACGGAGCCCCCCGGTGTTCCCCCTCAGGTCGACCTCCGCACCGTCTACACGTATGACCCGGTGCCGGTCGAACTGACGGCGGCCGAGGCGCGACACGTGCTCGGCACGCAGTGCCAGATGTGGACGGAGTTCGTCGTGTCACCTCGACAGATGCAGCAGATGGTGTTTCCGCGGCTCTGTGCGTTCTCCGAGGTCGCGTGGGGGAATCGCGGGGGATCGTTCGAGGAGTTCGAGAGCCGTCTTCGAGTCCATGTCGAACGGTTGAGAGTCTTGGACGTCGCCGTGTTCTCGGGGCGGAAGGCCCACGCGGGATCAACCAGCGAACCGACTCCCTGAACGAACGGCTCGCCGAAATCATCTGACCATCATCGCTGCGGCGGCGTCAGCAACCACCGCCAGGTCATCACGACCTCCCGAGGCGGGGTCGGGAGGCCGAGTGGCCATCAAGGAATCGCCACATCCGACACGATCAGGGGTGGAGCTCGTCCGGGAGGACCGGCAGCGGATCGATCGACGTCGGCCCGGGGCCTGGCGCATGCGCTGCGCCCATGGGCGATGGCGCACGGGCCGCAAGGGCAAGCAGGACGGCGCCCGCCACGCCGCCGGCCGCCGCCACGGCGAACATGGTGTCGATCGAGGTGGTGCCGGCGATGATGCCACCGAGCGCGCTCCCCACGATCGCGGACAGCCCGAAGGTCGCCGAGAGCACACCCTGGGCTGTGGCGCCGAGGCCACTCGGCGCACGAGCCGCGATGAACCCCACGCTGCCGGGGAACAGCAGGCCGTACCCCAGGCCCTCGAGCGGCGCGATCGCGATGAGGAAGCGGGCGTCCGGCGAGGCGGCGGCGAGCCCCGCACGGACGGCGTAGGCCGTGGCGCCGAGGAGCAGGACGGCACCCGGGCCGATCCGTTCGGCCAGCCGGCGGTGGCCGAACATCACCGGCACCTCAACAGCGGCCCCGATGGCCCAGACCACACCGACGAGCTGGGGTGAGCCCCCGAGCGCGATGACCTGGATCGAGTAGAAGGAGTTCACGGCGGTCACCAGCGCCCAGGTGAGCAGCGCACCGCCGAGGAAGGCCAGGATCCCCGGGGCTCGGATGACCGCTCCCACGCCGCGTCGGGCCGTGTGCCTTGGGCGGCCGCCGCCGCGCGGGATGCGCCGCCCCGCGATCGCGGTTCCGAGCAGCGCGGGCACGTAGACGATGAACAACGCCCCGGTGCCGGCGCGGTCCATGAGCACGCCGACGACGAGCGCAACGAGCACGAAGACGAACGAGCCGATCGCCCTGACCTCGCCGTATCGTGAGGCTCGATCACCGAGCAGCTCCAGCGTCCGAGCGTCCAGGACCGGCCCGATCCCGGCGAGACCGACGGACATGACCGCCACCGAGATCGGCAGCGCGGGGGAGCCGCTGGACAGGGCGAGGAGGCTCGCGCCCACCGCGGCGACGAGAGCAGCCGCCGGCAGGCCCATCCGAGAGCGCGGGTAGCGGTCCGACAGAAGCCCCCACGCCGGCGCGGCGACCAGCTGGATCCCCGCCGAGAACGCCGAGAGCAGGCCGATCGTCGCGAGGCCGAGGCCGAGGTCCCTGTAGTAGACCGGCAGGTAGGCCCACGACGCGCCGATCGCCGTGAAGTACACAACGTAGGTCAGCGCTGCCCGCCGGATCGGGTCCACTCGGCCGCTCCCGCGTGATGAGGTGGGTTGCTGCAACCGGCGAATCGTACATCCCGGCCTGGGGCATCAAACCCAGACAGCGACGAGAAGACCCAGGTCCAGGCGCTCGACCGGACCCAGCCGATGCTGCCGCTGAAGCCCGGGCAGGTGGAACGGCACACCCACGACTACAAGCGCAACGGCACCCTCTCCCTGTTTGCGGCGCTCGAGGTCGCGACCGGGCAGGTCACGAACGAGACCCGCGAGCGGCACACGGGTGACGACTTCCTCGCCTTCCTGCGCCTGCTCGCCCGCACGTACCCACGGGGCAGGTCCACGTCATCCTCGACAACGTGTCCACCCACAAGACGCCGGCCGTGCAGGCGTGGCTCGCCGGCCACCGGCGGTTCACGTTCCACTTCACGCCAACCTCGGCATCCTGGATGAACCAGGTCGAGATCTGGTTCGGGATCCTCACCCGCCAGGCGATCCGGCGCGGCAGCTTCGAGAACACCCGCGTCCTGACGGCCGCGATCGAGCGCTTCATCCGCGAATGGAACGCCGGCGCGACGCCGTTCACCTGGGTCAAGACCGCGGACGAGATCCTCGCCAAGGCCGTTCGCAAGACCCAAGCTGATTCCGGCGCGCGACACTAGTTGGCCGATTGGGCCATGCCCTCGGGCCGGGGATCTGCTCGGAACCGTCGCTGATCGAGATCGCTCGCTCCGGGCAGCGTGCCCTGTTGCGGCATCCGTCCTCGACGGGGCATCCTGCTCGCAACACCGCTCTATCACGGGAGGTCTCCCGGTGTTCACGTTCAGCGAGAGCCGCGACATGGCGCAGCCCGCGGCAACGGTCTGGGAGTACCTGATCGCGTTCGAGCAGGTGCCCCTCTGGGAGCACGGCGTCAACGAGGTGCGCCAGGTCACGCTGGGCGAGCCGGTCGTGGGCACGGGGATCACCGCGCGGCGGGTATATGCCGGCAGGGAGACTCACCTCGAGGGCGAGATCCGCGACATCGTGCCGGGTCGCTCCGCCACGCTCGCCCTGCGTGGCGGTCCCCACGTCGAGTCCCTCGTCACCTACGCGGTGGAGCCGCTCGGCGAGGGCCAGTCCCGGGTGACGTACAGCGCCAAGGGAAGGCTGCGAGGGCCGCTCAGGCTGCTGCAGCCGATCCTGCCCGCGGTCGGTCGGGCCTCAAGGCGGGCATCCCGCCCCGCTCCGAGGCGCCGACCCCGGATCGCTGAGAGCCGTAGCCGATAGGACCTCACGGGTCGTCCGAGTGGGCTGGGCCCTGGGGCTCCGGAAGACGGGCCGCCATGATCCACACGAAGCTGCGCCTCCGTCTCCGCCCCCACCTTGGACCGCGCGTTCGCCAGGTGGTGCTTCACGGTCGAGTGCGATCGGGGACGGCGCGGGCGTACCCGGGGTCGCAACAGGCCTGGGGGCCCGGGAGCCTACGCACGGTGTGGATCGGACCAGCGCGCCGTCATGCCCCGAATCGTGACCGGGGCGGGCCCAGGTTCCTAGCTGGCCGATTGGGCCATGCCGTCGGGCGCGGAGCGGTGGATGCCGTACGCCGAGAGGTGCTGGCGCTGCGGGTATCAGTATCTCCGCCGGGAGCGCTGCGAGGCCGTATCGCTCGGCGGGCCCGCCGAGGTGGACCGATGCCCCCGGATCCCGGCACCCCACGGCGGCTGCCTAGAGCCCTCGCCGTCAGTTGGCGACCCGGCCCGCCGCGCCAGGTCGCGAACGGGGATGGGCTACTCGTCCGGGGGGCATTCTGCCGGCGGGGCAGCCGGCGCTCGGATCGAGTTTCCGGGTGCCTCGCTCACCGGCGACTCGCCGGCGGCGGGTAGCAGCCCGGGACGGGGCGTGCTGCTGTCTGCGCCCTGCTGGGTCATACGTTCGACTGGCTGGACGACCAGCGCCTCGATCCCGGCCGCTACGGCGTCCACCGCCGGATTCACGATGCCACGGCGCAGCCGCCCGACAGCCGCGACCGCGATGTCCCCCGCAGCTACGCCGACGCCGAGCGCGAAGGCGATCAGGATCGCGTCCCAGAAACCCGCGAACCGCTGCAGGTCTCCTGGTGCCAGCAGCGCGACCACGAGTGCGAGGCCCGGCAGCAGCGGGAGGACCGCGGGCACGACCCAGAGGGCAGCCGGCGCCTTGAAATGCCGCGCCAGCAGGCGACCCGCGACGCCCATGACGAAGGCCGCGGCAAAGGCCCCGACCTCGGTGCTGTAGCCCAGTAGCGCATAGGCGGTCCACGCCATGGCGCCCAGGACGCCGACCCACGGCAGGGCGAAGGCCGGTACGGCGATCTGGTAGGCGTAGGCGACGACCGCGATGGCGACGGCCAGCAGTGCGACGATCGGCTCCCACGAGCGCGGGCCGGCGGACTCGATGCTGAGGGAGACCCCTGCGTTGGCGGCCAGGTTGATCCCGAGCAGCGCGCCGCTCGCCACGCCGGCCGCGATCAGCACCGCCTCGGCCAGCCGGGCCGTCCCCGACACCATGGCCTGGTCGATGAGGTCGCGCACGCCAGCGAGGAGTGCGCCGCCCGGCAGGAACCGGATGAGGCTCGCGGTCATGAGCAACCCGGGGTCCACGCCGAGGCCGCTCCATACCGCGAGCGCGACCAGCAGCGTCGTCGAGGCCGCGCCGAGCAGGAGCGAGAAGAACGGCGGCAGGCCGCTCCGCCGCAGCCACCAGACCAGCGGCTGCACCAGGAGGGCGATGACGAAGGTCGCGGCCGCATCGAGCGGCGATCCGCCGAAGAGGATCGCCAGGGCGGACGACGAGATCGCGGGGGCGAGGACCGAGAGCAGGAGCGGACCGCGACGCTCGTCCTGCTCGATACGCGTGAGCTCGGCCTCGGTTCCGTCGAGATCCAGCCTGCCGTCGGCCACACGGCGCACGACCGAGGCCACGTCGGAGAGCCGCCGGAAGTCGGACGTTCGGTCGCTGGCCATCTGCACGATGGTCGTGGGCCGCAGGTCGCCGGGCTCCACGTAGGAGAGCTGGATCGATGAGAACAGGACGCCGGCCTGCACCCCTTCAAGGCCCAGGTCGCTCGCGACCTGCCGGATCGACTCCTCGACCTCTGTGGTTTGCGCTCCGGACGCGAGCAGCAGCATCCCGATCCGTCGCGCGACCTCGAGGATCCGCCGCACCCGGAGCGGATCTGGGGCCTCCGTCGCGGGGGTCGGGACCGGCTCGGTCATGGGTCCCCCCGGGGACAGGGCGGCGGACCGCCGTGCCGCCTCGTCAGTCGGGCTGGTTGGGTCCCAGCCAGGCGCGGGCCGCGTTGACGAGCGCGGTCGTCCCCACGGTCAGGGTCGGCTCGATCACCGGGGCGAACAGCGGCGAGTGGTTCGAGGGGAGCGTCTTGACCGCGGCGATCACCTCGTCGGCGGTGGTCAGCCCTGCAAAGCGCGCCGGGTCCGCGCCGCCGAGCATCCAGTAGACGCACGGGGCGCCGGCCTCGGCGGCCAGAAGGCCCACGTCCTCGCTGCCCGCCACGGCACCCGGGTCGATGACCATGGCACACGAGGCTACGAGCGCGGCCCGTGTCCGCTCCACCGCGTCCGGGTCGTTGACGACCGGGGGTAGCGTCTCGAATGGCTCGAACTCAGGCTCGGCGGGGGCACCGGCGGCCGCGGCCTCGCCGCGCACGATACGCTCGATGGCGGCGAGGACCCGCGTCCGGACCCCAGCGTCGTATGTCCGTACGTTCAGCAGGATCTCCGCGTCGTCCGGGATCACGTTCGCCTTGCTGCCCGCGTCCAGCCGGCCCACGGTGACGACCGCGAAGTCTGCCGGCGCGACCTCGCGGGCCACGACGGACTGCAGCCGCAGGACCGTGGCGGCCGCCATGACCACCGGGTCCACGGTCGTCTCGGGCATGGATCCGTGCCCCCCGCGCCCGTGGAGGGTGATCCGCAGGCTGTCCGTCGCGGCATACGCCGGCCCGGAGTGCAGCCCGATGACGCCACCGGGAATCGGGGACACGTGCTGGCCGAGGACGACCGCCGGCTTGGGGAAGCGCTCGTAGAGGCCGTCGTCGAGCATGGCGCGGGCCCCGGCGCCAACCTCCTCGGCCGGCTGGAAGACAGCGAGGAGGGTCCCGCTCCAGGTGCCGCTCTCCGCGGCCAGGCGCTCGCAGGCCGCCAGGAGGCAGGTCACGTGCACGTCGTGCCCGCAGGCGTGCATGACCGCCACGTCCTTGCCGTCCGGATCGACGCCGCGCTCGGTGCTTGCGTACGGCAGGCCGGTCCGCTCGCCGACCGGGAGCGCGTCCATGTCCGCGCGCAGCAGGACCACCGGTCCGTCGCCATTCCGCAGTAGGCCCACGACGCCCGTCCGCCCGATCCCGGTCGTCACCTCGAAGCCGAAGCCCGCGAGATGCTCGGCGACGATGCCGGACGTGCGAACCTCCCCGAAGCTCAGCTCGGGATGGAGGTGGAGGTCACGGTACAGCGCCGCCCAGTCGGTGGTGGTTGTCATGGTGGTCTCACCTGTACTGGCAGCATGCGAAAGTCGCTTCCAGTATGCCGGACGGGTGTTCACCCGCCGGCCCCAAATGGCAGACCGGGATAACAGTGACAGATGCCGTCCCCGCGCCGCCCTACGCGCCGGCTGGCCAGACGTCATGGCCGTCACAGCAGTCCTGGGCGGCCTGGTGCCGGACATCACGGCAGGGGGTCAACTCCGCTCAAGATCATGCGTCAACGTCATGCGTCAACGTCATCGGCGCTGCTGACTCGGGCTCGGGCAGCCGCGGCCCTAGGATCCAGACCAGCTGCGCCGTCGTCTCCGCGCCCACCTTGGACCGCGCGCGTTCGCGAGGTGGTGCTTGACGGTCGAGTGCGACAGGCCGAGGCGGTGCGCTGCCGCCTTCTCCGACCCGGCGGCGAGGACCGCGGCGACCACGCCGACCTCTCGCTCGGTCGCGCGCTCGGCGGGGCGGCGGGGCCGGCGCGTCATGCGGTAGCGAGCCAGGCCGCGGCCAGCCACTCGTCGCGGCCCTCGATCGGGATCTCGCAGGTTGCTAACGCGCGCCCAACACCTGTGGGGCGCGCAACTGCAACCTTGTCGGGCAGCGCCGGCGCCAATCTGTGCGCGTAGGCCGCCGCGGTCAGCCGCACACCCACGATCTCTGGGCGCGCGACCCTGATCCGCTCGAAGATGGCGTGCATCAGGCCTGCCGTCTCCCCTGGCACCTCAACCTCCTTCGGGACGCACGGAGGCTCGGTCGGGGCTCTGAGCTGGCGAACCCGGACGTTCAGCGCGAGAAGATCAGGTGCGTTGTCCCGCTCGAGGCGACTTCCGACGTCACGCTGTAGCCGTGCTCGAACCCGCGGAGGTCGTCCCAGAGGCGGATACCGTGGCCGAGCAGGATCGGGACGATCGCGACGTGGAGCCAGTCGACGAGCCCTGCCTTGAGGTACTCGCGGACAACGGTCGGGCCGCCGCCGATCCGCACGTCCTTGCCGCCCGCGGCCGCTGTCGCGAGGTCGAGCGTCTCGCGGGGCGTCGCGGCGAGAAAGTGGAACGTCGTGCCGCCCGCCATCTCGAGCGTCGGGCGCGGAGTGTGGGTGAGCACGAACACCGGGCAATGGAACGGGGGCTCATCGCCCCACCAGCCGCGCCAGTCCGGGTCGTCCGCGGCGGCGTGGAGCCCGAACATGCCGGCACCCATGATCTCCGCACCGACCTCTGCGAAGTACGCCCGGGCGTACTCGTCGTCGACGCCAGTCGTCCCCTCGCCGGAGGTGTCGTGCAGCACCCGGGCCCGGAACGTGCGCGTCGAGACGTAGGCCTCGACGAGGCGCGCCCAGTCGTGCCCGAACGGGTTCTCGGGCGTCTGGTCGGTCGTTGTCGCGAACCCGTCCAGGGAGATGTTCAGGTCAACACGGACCGCCACCGACGTCCCTCCAAAGTGACTGCTTGCGCACTCGGTTCAGTATGCCGATCGTCCCGCGCCGAGCTCGCGCAGGCGGAGCGCGAGTGCCGCGAGCGGTTCGGCGTCCCCCCGCGAACCCCAAGTCGACAGCAGGACGCGCATGTCGTGAGCCCCCAGATCCATGCATGATCCGAGCAAGGCCGGGACTCTATCGCACGCCCCCTATCAGCGCGGGCGCGCCACCAGGAGCGCGGTGCCCAGGCCGATCCCCGCGCCAAACGCGGTGTGCCCGACGAGCATGATCCGCGCGAGCCTGGCCGCCTCGCCCGAGCGCAGCCCTGCCGGGCCGTACCCGAGCGACGGGAACAGCACGAACAGCGGGAACACCGACGTCGCGATGCCGTAGGCGACGGCCGCGGCGAACGTGGGCGCGGGTCGCCGCCAGGGGACGAGGACGAACGCCTCGGTGAGCACGATCCCGGTCAGGTAGTGGGTCATCAGTCCGAGCGGGACGTCCAGCGCCCCCGGGTCCTCGTGGCTGGCGTCGACGTGGTGCCATCGGCCGCACAGCAGTCCACCGGCCCAGCGCCCGATGACGGCAAGGTCGGTGCGCTCCGAGGCAAACGCCTCGCCGCCGATCGCGGCGGCGGCGACCATCGCGGCGTCCATCGCGGCCGTGGCCACCACGCCGGCGGGGATGCCCGAAAGCACCCGCGTCCGCACGCCCATCATGTGGCTCCCTCTACGCGGCGGCTGCCTCGGCGATGGCAGCCTCGAGGACCAGGCGGATGCGATTCTGCGCGTCCTCGAACCGCAGCGTACCGCCGGAGACGACGTACTCGAGCACCATGCCGTCCGTGAGCGCCCCGATCGTACGGGCGAGCGCATCCACGTCGATGCGCGCGGGCAGATCGCCCCGCTCGACGCACTCGCGGAACATGATCGAGGTCATCGTGATGCCGCGCTCATAGCGCCTGGCCATGAGGTCCCGGATCAACGGCCGCCGTGTCGCTTCCCCCCAGGCCTCGGCCAGGAACGCGGGCGCCCCTTCCGCCTCGATCGTGTAGCGCCACCAGCCCCTGATCCCTCTGTCGAGCCGATCGCCGACCGACCCGGCCGCCCGCGTGTCAGCCAGGAGCGCGTCGGACTCCTCGCGGTTCGCATCGAGGATGCTGGCCCGGATCAGCTCGTCCTTGTTCGGGAAGTAGGTGTAGATCGCCCCGACCGAGAGCCCACAGGCGGCGACGACGTCGTCGATGCTCGCCCGATGGAAGCCCTTCTGGACGAAGACCTGCCGGGCCGCCTTGAGGATCCGGCGGCGAGTCGCCTCTTCACGCTCGGCCGAGATGCGCGGCATCAGGTTCCTCCGGATCGGCAACAAGAGCGAGCGCTCACACTTGAATGGTATCAAGAAGCCATCGGCGGAATAGGGCCGAATGGCACATGTAAAGCGAGCGCTCGCTCATTATGGTGCATGCAGTCGGTGAGCTGGTGCCGGTGAAGGTGCCGGGGCCGACGAGAGGAGTGGCTGGGGCCACCGGAGAGACGCATATGACTGGCGTGGCAGACACCACCAACGCAGACACGACCAACCTGGCCCACCGCCTCGACGTCCTCGGCTGGGGCATCTTCTTCCTGATGACGGGCGTCCTGATGCTCTTCCCGAGCCTGCCCGAAG
>Ga0302321_100000884_pt1 | contig 26033 bp, 20 predicted proteins | sample Fen_T0_1_FD_202505 | JGI IMG/M metagenome (GOLD analysis project Ga0302321, IMG submission 202505) | Peat permafrost microbial communities from Stordalen Mire near Abisko, Sweden - Fen_T0_1 | ecosystem: Environmental > Terrestrial > Soil > Wetlands > Permafrost | place: Sweden: Abisko...
CTAAGCGTGGCTACGTGCACACGATCAATGCAGCGATGATCGCTCGCGGCGTGCATCTCCTCGGCGGTGGCAGAGAGCAGCCGCACGACAAGATCGATTACGCAGTCGGTGTTTCTGAAATCAAGAAAGTCGGCACCCAGGTTAAACAGGGCGAGCCGCTGATGATGATCCATTACAACGACGAGGCGAAACTCGAGCAGGCCCTCGAATATTTCAAGAACGCCTACCGTCTCGCGCCGAAGCGCCCCACGCCTCCGCCGCTCGTCGTCGAGCGCGTGGCCTAAGCGAAAACGCGCTACGTTTAATCACTTCAAGCCGACCGGACTCCGGTCGGCTTTTTGTTTCTCCCAACGCCGGAAGTTGTCTGTGTTGATCTGTTCGTTAGAGCATTTCAAATTCCGGTGTAGCCGGGGGCGCCGAACCCGGCCTTCTCAACCCCCGGCCTCGCGCGGCCAGCTCCACGAAGTCGGGGCGTCATTCGATCATCCTTGCAGCTATGCGTGCATAGAAAGGGTTGTTGCAGGGTGAGTGTCGCCAAACAGGCAGACAGATTCAGAAAAATGAAAATTGCGGGCGGGGCGGAGTTCCGACCATGTTACTTGCCATGTCTGAAGATTCACGCCCGGAAGAAGAAGAAGAGATCGATGAAAAACCCATTGCGCCACCCGCACCCATTGACCGCTCGAAGTGGCCGCGGCCTTGGGCGCAGCTGAAGTTCTTCACCTTTCAGCCGGCGATTTTCCCGCGCATGATGGGCCAAGTTTCGCCGGACGCGAAGCCGGGCGACTTCGTCAACGTCTACGACAAAAGCGGCAATCTCTGCGGCGGCGGTCTCTATAATCCGCGCGCGAAAATGGTTTTGCGCGTGGTTTCGCATTCGCTGCAGCCGGTCGATGAAAGCTACTTTGAAGGGGCGATCCGACGTGCGGTGGAGTTGCGGCGCGCGACTTTCAAGCTCGACGAATTTACCGATGCATATCGGTTAATTAATTCCGATGGCGACGGTCTCAGCGGCCTGACGATCGATCGCTACGGCGACACGCTGCTCTGCGAAGTATATTCGCTCGGCATCTCGCTACGGCTGCCGAAATGGCTGCCGCTGTTGCACGAACTCGCTGGGACGAAATTTGCGCGTGTTCAGGTCGACCACGATCTCGGCAGCCTCGAAGGCATCAAGCCGTCCACTTTTAAAGAAACCAATGCAGCTGCACCCACCGTGGTGAAAATCCGCGAGCATGGTATTCGCTACGAAGTCGATTTTGCCGAGGGGCATAAGACTGGCTTTTTCTGTGACCAACGCGAAAACCGGAAAGCCATCGCGCGGTTCACTCAAGGTGCGCGGGTGCTCGATCTTTGCTGCTATACGGGCGGCTTTTCCCTCAACGCGAAGGTTGTGGGCGGTGCCAACGAAGTGACGAGTGTCGATCTTGATGAGGCCGCGATCGCGCAGGCGAAGCGAAATGCTAATCTAAATCAAGCGCGCCTCAAATTCGTGCACACCGATGCGTTTGCTTACGCGAGGCAGATGCAGACCAACGGGGAAAAATGGGACGTGGTTGTCCTCGATCCGCCGAAGCTAATCTTCACTCGTGAACATCCCGGCAACGCCGAAGGTCGCCGCAAATACGAGGATCTGAATCAACTTGCGATTTCGCTGGTGAAACCGGGCGGCATTTTCGTGACGTGTTCGTGCTCGGGCTTGCTCAGCCTCGAAGATTTTGAGCAACACGTGATCAAGGCCGCGCATCGTCAGCAGCGGCGTTTGCAGTTCTTTGATCGCACCGGCCCAGGGCCGGATCATCCGGTTTATTCGAATTGTCTAGAGAGCCGTTACCTGAAGCTCCTTTGGGCGCGGGTGATGTAGGCGGTGGCGCGGAGTTAGGCTTCAATCTTATCCATGAAAAAATCGATACGTCTGTTTTTGGCGGTGGTGCTCGCTGGCTTGGTAGGTCTGGCGGGGACGAGAGTCTCGGCGGTGGAGCCTAAGGCTAAGGCGCCTGATATTCCGGGCAGCGGCGTGGAGCCGCCAAAAGCGATCGAGGCGCCGTTACCGCCGGCGTTGAACAAGAAATCGGCTGGCGTGGTGTTGGGAGTTTGGATCAAGGAAGATGGTGCCGTCGATGCGGCTGATTTTATTAACGGTTCGGAAGACTGGCGCGAAACGACAATAGCTACGGTGAAGCGTTGGCGCTTTGAACCCGTTCTTTGGCAAGGCAAGGCGATCCCCGCGCGCACGGAGGTGCAGTTTGTGCAGGAAGATCCCAAGCATATCAGGTCCGCGGTGAGCCCGCTGCCGAACCTTCCAGGAGAGATACACACGGAGGACGAATTTGGAGTAACGAAACCCGTGCTGGAGGTAGATCCTGATTTGATTTTGCCCCTGATGGTTCGTTCGAGAAGGTTGTTGAGCATCGATGCGGGCCTGAATTACATCATTTTGGAGGATGGCTCGACGGATAAAATCGAACTCTTCGGGGCGTCATCGGAGGGAGCGGTACGTTCGGCTTTGGATTTGATCGCCGAGCGGAAATACAAGCCGGCGAAGGTCCGCGAGACGCCGATTGTGATGCAGTACAAGCAAGTGCTCAGCTTTCAAAGCATGGAAAAGCCGATCGAGTCGTTGAGCGGCGCGCTGGATATCGTGGACCCGGCCTACCCGTATGAACGGATGCTGGCGGGTGAGGAAGGATACGCCGTCGTGCGTTTCACGCTGACCGGGAAAGGTACGGTCGAAAAGGCCGAGGTCGTTGAGGCTTCGCATCCTGACTTTGGCGGTGCGCTCGTGGCTGCGGTGGAGAGTTGGTTTTTCACTCCTGAAGCCGCGAGCGAACAAATCACGCGTGAGTACCGGCACGATTTCGTGTTGTCCAATACGCCTTATGCTACGCGCCGTCTGATTAAGGGAGTCCGAGAGGGGAAGGTGACTTCGAATGCCGCCGGCGGTCTCGACGCTCGTCCGAAGCTACTCGCTCAACCTGCGCTGGCGTATCCAACTTCTCTCTACAGTCAGCAGGTTTCTGGCTTGGCCGAAATTGAATTTGTGGTCGATCGGGTAGGATTGGCGCAACTGCCGCGAGTGATCAAAGCGACTCAGCCCGAGTTTGGCTGGGCTGCGGTGACGCTGGTCAACGGCATGCGTTTCATGCCACTGACAAAAGGGGGCAAACCGACTGAACTGCGCGTACGCATTCCGGTAAACTTCGTTCCGTCCAAGTCGGCCGAACCCGCTGCCGCCGCCAAATCATAGCTTGAGCTGCCGGCGGAAGTGAGGGCGCGGCCTGTGGAGTTTTGGGCTTACGGCGGGTTAAAATTGCAGAGTCGAAAGGAATGCAATCGTAACTCGTTACAAATAACTCCCTTGGAATCATAGATGGGATCTGGCGTACGTCCTGGAGACGGTAGCTCCGAAGCCGGGAGCTTTGGCTCCGTCCCGATAACAGGTAGCTCCGTCCGGTTAGGCGGCAGCTCCGAGCCCGGCGGCTTTAACTCCGTTCCGATAAGGGCCAGCTCCGGAGCGAGGACCGATAGCTCCATTGCGATGGGAAGCGGCTCCGAACGCGGGACCGTCAGCTCCGCTGCGATAAGGGGCTGCTCCCATGCGAGGACCAACAGCTCCGTTCCGATGGAAGGCAGCTCCAAACCGAGAACTCATGACTCCGCATCGAGAAGGTCTGACTCCGCAGCGGGATCTCCTGCGCACGACCGATAATCTCCGGCTCCGATCAGAGGAAGAGCAGCTCCGAAGCGAGGACCTACAACTCCAACGCCGGGAGCTACAACTCCGGAGCGGGGAACTACAACTCCAAGGCGAGCAACTACAGCTCCGAAGCGAGCGGTCACGACTCCGATCCGATAAGTTACGGGGAAAGAGCCGGGATTTTCAGCGTACTACCAAATAATTCCAGCTCCACATCAGGTTTGGAACCGCAGAGTTCACAGAGGACGCAGAGGGAAACAGGCGGATTTCTCGTTGCTCCTTGATAACACTAGCTCTCATTGCAGCGAGAGCATTTCAAATTCCGTTGTAGCCGGGGGCGCCGAACCCGGCAATTTCAACCCCCGGCGTGCGGCGCGGCCGGCTACAACAAGACAGGCTACTGTGCTGCGTCCTGGCGTGCTTCGCGGTCGGCGTTGACTGACGACCCGGCGGGTCGTCCCTACCGGGGCTTCCGCGCCTAAGTTTCTATTGAGGTGTAATTGGGCGACAGGCGAAAAAAAACGCCCCGGCTTTGCAGGCCAGGGCGCACGAGAATAGATTAGTTAATCCAGATGGTTCGTCAGCGCAGGAGGGCGGAGGCGCACCAAAGCATCGGAGCTTGGCCGTGGAGATCGCCGACGACTTTGGCGCGCTTCATGTAGAAGTCGTAGTCGTCTTGCTTGTTGGTGCCTTCACAAACGTCGCGGAGGTCGCCGTTGGGATTCATATAACTGACGAGGGCGAGCCAGGCTTTGCGGGCGGCGGGGCCGTAGGTTTTTTCATCGAGCCAGCCGTTTTTCACGCCGGTGATGAAGGCGTAGGTGAACATGGCGGAGCCGGACGTCTCGGGCCAGGATTCCGGCCGGTCAACGAGCTGGCGCCACATGCCGTCTTCACCTTGGAATTTGAGCAGCGAGGCCATCATACTGTGATAACCTTTGAGAATGCGTGGGCGGAGCGGATGATCGGCGGGGAGTTCGCGGAGGAGTTCGGTGAAGCCGGCGGCAAACCAACCGTTGCCGCGGCCCCAGAAATGAGGAGCGTCGGGCGCGTGGTAGAAGAGGCCGTTTGGCTGTTGCAGTTTGTCGAGGTAGGAGACCATTTCCTGTGCAGCGCGGTTGAGGTATTCGGGGTTCTTGGTCGCGCGATAAGCCTGCGTCTGGAGGACGTTGATCATGTACATGTCGTCGACCCAGTAGCGGGTTTGAGGACTCAGGCCTTGCGCCATGAGCGTCTTAGCGTCGCCGTTTTGAGCGGTTTGTTCTTCCCAATTGGCGGTGAGGTTTGGATTGGGAAGAGCCCATTGGCTGTCGGCTTCCCACTGGCCGAGGGCGAGGTAACGTGTATCTTTATTTTGGATATAGATCTCAAGAGGCACCGTGCCGAAGACGGAGAGGTCGACGTGGATCGGGTTGGGAATGAGATTGGCCTCGGCGGTGGTGAGGAGCGGGTCGAAGCGTTTAACGAGACGATTGAAGAGGTCGGTGTCGTTGGTCAGCTTGGCGAAGGTGAGAGAACCGTACCAAGCGCAGACTTCGGGATAGATAATGAACCGCGGGTTTTTTGGACGACCGAGGTTGCCATGTTCGCGTACGACAAAGTTTTCTGCGATGAGCTTGCCGACCTTTTGCGGAGAGGCGTCTTTGGGCCAATTGCCGAGAATTTCAGAACCGTTTGTAGGGACTGGTTCGGCAGCTATAATTTGCAGACAGGCAAAGGCACTAAGGCAAACGGTCGCGAAAAGGGAGCGGTACGGGGTACGCATGAAGTGAGTTAAAAATTGCCGTAGGAATGTTCAATCGGAGAGCTTGCCTGACAGTTGGAAGAACGCGGGCCAGGGAGCGTTTGGGGCACGTTGGGTTGATGTGGCGAAGTGCCTCGTGTGGCAAAAATAAAAACGCGACCGAGGGCTCGGTCGCGTTTGCTGCTGAAAATAAAGAGAAGACGGCTTAGGCGCGTCCGAGATAAGAACCGTCGTTGGTGTTAACGCGGATGATTTCGCCTTCCTTGACGAAGAGCGGGACTTGAACGATGAGGCCGGTTTCTAGTTTGGCCGGCTTCTGGACGTTGCTCGCGGTGTCGCCTTTGATGCCGTCGGCGCTTTCGATGATCTTCAAATTGACCGCAGAGGGGATTTCGACGGTGAGGGCTTTGTCGTCGACGAAGAGGACGTCGACTTTGCCGCCGGCGGTGAGGTAGTGCTTCACATCGCCGAGGGTCTGGGCACTGATTTCGATTTGTTCAAACGACTCCGGGTCCATGAAGGCGAACGTGTCGCGGTCAGCGTAGCTGAACTCAAGAGTGCGCTTGTCGGTCGGAAGGACTTCGATGGTATCGGTCGAGGCGAAGCGTTGATCGAGCGCTTTTCCGTAGCGGAGATTGCGCATCTTGATCTGGACGAAAGCGCGTAAATTGCCCGGGGTACGGTGCTGCGTTTCCATGACGAGGTGGGGCTCGCCGTTGAATTTAATGACTTGGCCTTTGCGGATATCGTTGGCTGCGGGCATGACAGAAGACGTGTTTGTGAGTTGTGAAAGGGTGTTGGATTAAGCTGCGGAGGTGAGTGGTGTCAAGCTAGGCAAACCATCAAAAGTGCTGCCAATGCGCAGATACAAAAAAGCCAGCGAGATAGGCTCGCTGGCTCGGAAGATCGGAGGCGTGGAAACCCTTAGATGTCAGTGATGGGCCTATGCTGCGGTACGAAGGCCTTCATGAGACTCCAAGCGGCGAGATAGCTCAACCCACATACGAGGAACATGATCATATAGGCGTTCACGGGGAACGTGTCGGTGAGCCAGCCGGCCAAAAGTTGGACAATGACGCCACCTAGACCACCGGCGGCGGCACCGATGCCAGTGACGGAGCCGACGGCCTTTTTGGGGAACATGTCGGAAACGGTGGTGAAGAGATTGGCGGACCAGGCTTGGTGCGCGGCGGCACCGACGCAGATCACAGCGACAGCGAGCCAGGAAGCGAGGTTGCCGAAGCGCGCGACGTTGCCGAAGAACTGGGTGCTGACAACCACGAGCGGGAAAACAGCGATGATGAGCATGGCGGTCATGCGGGCTTTATAGGCCTGCATGCCTTTTTTCATGAGCATCATGGGGAGGCTGCCACCGTAGACACTGCCGATGATGGCAACGCCGTAGACGATGAAGGTCGGGATCATGACCTCTTGTTTGGTCATACCGAACTGTTTCTTAAGGTAGTCGGGCAGCCAGAAAAGATAGAACCACCACACACCGTCAGTCATGAATTTGCCGAAGAAGAATGACCACGTTTGACGATAGCCAAAGAGCTTGAACCAAGAAACTTTTTTGCCGTCGTTGGCCGAAGGTTTGGAGTCTTCGTCACTGTGAATGTAGTCGTACTCGGACTTTGAAAGACGCTTCTGTTTGGACGGACTGTTGTAGAGCCAGAACCAAAAAATCAGCCATAAGAAACCGACCGTGCCGGTGATGATGTAGGCCAGTTTCCAACCTTGCTGATAACCGAAATGGTAGAGACACCATGGGACAAAGAGGGCGCTGACCATGGCACCTAGATTTGAGCCGGAGTTAAAGATGCCGGTCGCGAGGGCGCGCTCACGTTTTGGGAACCATTCAGCGACAGTTTTGATCGAGGCGGGGAAATTACCGGCTTCACCGATACCGAAGAGGCTTCGCACAATCATGTGCATGGTCGTGAGCGAACCGACAAAAGCGTTAGCGATACCGAAGATCGACCAAACGATCAGCGACAACGCGAGTCCGAGCTTGGTGCCGATCTTGTCGATAACGATTCCGGCAAAGACGGTCATGCCGGCGTAGAACGCGGTGAAGGCGGCGGTGACGTGAGCAAAATCTGTGTTAGTCCAACCGAAGCCACCTTGTTCGGTGGAGGTGCAGAAAAATTCCTTCAGGTAGCTGATGACCTGACGATCCATGTAATTGATCGTGGTCGAAAAGAGCAGGAGGGCGCATATCACCCAACGGTAGCTGGTGGCGGGTGGAGTTGGAGTAGTTTGAGGAGGGGCAGCTGGGGAGGGTGTGGTACTCATGGAAGCGGGAGAGTGTTACGTTTTTTCCTCAACGTTCACGTTAATTCTTTCGAAAGCTGACGAGGTATTCACTTTCCCAGCAACAGGCGAAAGCATGTGTAATGAGGTGGCGTGGTGATCGGGCTAAAAGCACAAAAAAGACCGGCGGGGTTGTCCGCCGGTCAGTGGGTTGAATCGTGAGCTTACTATTAAGCGTTGGATGGAACTTTCTCGTCAATGTTAGCCTGCTCGAGTCTCGGCACGAGGAGGTGAACAATGAGAAGCGCGCCGACGTAGGCCAGGCTGGCCATGACAAACACGGGAAGGTAATTGCCGGTCTGCTTGAGAACTTTGCCGGTGATATAGAACAAGACCATACCGCCAATTGCACCGATCATGCCGCCGAGGCCCGTGACTGAGCCGACCACACGTTTGGGGAACATGTCACCCGCGAGGCTGAACACGTTGGCCGACCAAGCTTGATGGGCGGAGGCTGCGATCGTGATGAGGATGGCGGCGACCCATTTATCCTGAGTAATAGCCGAGAACACCACGGGCAAGACGAACGCGGAACAGATGAGCATCGTGACCTTGCGGGCTTTGTTCACGGTCCAGCCCTTTTTCATAAAGCGGCCCGCGAGCCAGCCGCCAGCAATGCTGCCCACGGAGGCGATGGCGTAGATCATCATAATCATGTATTTTCGCCCGTCGGCGTCCAAGTGGAACTTCTTGTTGAAGAAATCCGGCGAACCGAACAAGTAGAACCACCAGAAACAATCGGTCATGAATTTGGCGACGGCGAAGGCCCACATTTGTTTGTGGGGAAGCAATTTTTTCCACGGCACTTTGACCGTAGGCTCCACGGTTTCGCTCTGAATAAGCGCGAGTTCTTCCTTGTTAACCTTTGGGTGTTGCTCGGGCTTTTTGTACCAAGTCAACCAGGCGATGATCCAGAGGAGGTCGATGATGGCGGTGACGAAAAAGGCGCCGCGCCAGCCTACGACGAAGCCGCCGATGTTGATCGCGATGATCACGGGCAGCGCGTAGGGCACCACGATGCCGCCGATATTTGAACCGGAGTTAAACAAGCCGGTGGCCAAGGCGCGTTCGCGTTTGGGGAACCATTCGGCAGTTGTCTTGATCGCGGCAGGAAAGTTGCCGCCCTCGCCGAGCCCGAGCAGAATTCGGCAGATGAAAAAACCTGTGATGGTGCTGCCAAAGAGGCTGCCGATCTCCGGCGCAAATGCGTGTGACATCGAGGCCAGCCCCCAAAAAGCGCAGGCAATGACAAAGCCCCAACGAAGTCCGAGCCCATCCATCAACCGGCCCATGAGCACCATGCTGACTGCATAGGCGCCGCTGAAAACCAGCTGCATATTCCAATAGGCTACATCCCATTCTGCTTGCGGGATATTGAGCCGGCCAGGCATCTCGGGCGCAAGGTTTCCGAAGACGCCACGATCAATGTAATTTGCTGTCGTAACCCAGAAGAGCAGGCCGCAAATGACCCAACGGAAACTCGTGGGTTGCGACGATGCCTGGGGTGTAGGTGCGGGGTTTGTTGTACTCATGGGAAACGCGAAAGGTTAGGGCTTTTTTCCGATCGTCACGTTGGTCTTTTCGAGACCTTCGACGTACTGGATAACGTCGTCTTTTTCCACGTCGTTGAACGTGCAATTGATCAGGCGAAGATTGCGGATCGGCGCGCTTTTGAAGCCGACGAGAGAAAGAGCGCGCGGACCGGAACGGCTCGTGACATTTTCAACGACGATATCACGTACGGAGGGGAGGTAATGGCCTTTTTCGCCCTCCTCGTAGCGGAAGTCGATCGAGACAACTGAATCCGCGACGCGGCCAACTTCGACGTTGCGCATATAGATGCTTTCAAGAATTCCGCCGCGGACGGCGTTGGTCTTGAGCCGCAAGGCGCGGTCGAGGTGTGGGCTATCCATTGTGCAATTTTCAGCGAAGACGTTGCGGCAGTCGCCGGAGATTTCGCTCCCGATCGTGACGCCGCCATGGCCATCTTTCATCACGCAATTACGGATAATAATGTTTTCGGAAGGCATGCTTAACCGGCGGCCATCGTTGTTGCGGCCGGACTTTATCGCAATGCAGTCATCGCCCGTATCGAAAGTCGTGTTTTCGATCAATACGTCGCGGCAGGACTCGGGGTCGCAACCGTCGTTGTTCGAACCGTGGCTGACGATCGTGACGCCGCGCACCGTGACGTTGGTGCAAAGGACTGGGTTGAGTTCCCACATGGGCGAGCGGACAATCGTGACGCCTTCGATCAGGATATTCTTGCAGCGGTAGGGTTGGACGAAGCTAGAACGTAGATAGCTGCCCTCGCCAAAGACGCGTTCGGCCACGGGTACGTTCTTTTCACCCATTTCAACGAGCTTGTTGCGAGCAGGTACCTGGAGCCTCGGTTTATCGGTCGTTGATTGTTTTAGATTCCAGCCCAGCCATGTCTCTGGCGTGGCGCCGCCGTCGAGCGTGCCCTTGCCGGTGATAGCGATATTTTCTTGGCCGTAGGCGTAGATGAACGGCGAGTAGCTCATGCACTCGACGCCTTCCCAGCGGGTGAGAACGACAGGAAGATATTTTGCGGGCTCTGACGAAAAGAGAAGCGTGGCGCCTTCAGCGATGTGTAGGTTGACGTTGCTTTTAAGGTGAATGGCACCGGTCACGAACATGCCTTTAGGGACAATCACGCGACCGCCGCCGGCTTTGTTGCAGGCAGCGATAGCGTTTGTGATGGCGGCAGTGCTATCGGCTATCCCGTCAGTGGGTGCACCGAAATCAGTAATGGGGAAGTCGTGGTCGGGGAATTGAGGGGCCTTGATGCGCTCGATAATCGCAGGTACTTTATCCCAGCCGGTTGGTTCGATTTTGAGAAGCTTTTCAAGCTCGATGCCGGCGAGAATGAAAGGCCCCACGCCCTTTAGGTCGTTGGAGATGATTTTCTCACCGACGTAGTACTCAAAAGAGCCGTTGCGGTCGGCACTCAAACCGGCCACTTCGCAGCATTGGTTGAGGTTAACACGGCCATTTTTGTCGGTGGTGACAAGTTTATAAATGAGGCCAGCGTAAGCTTTGCGGATGGCGGGTGTGTAATCAGCGGAGAGGTAGCCGTGGTTGACAGCCTTCGCGAGGCTGTAGACGAACATGGATGAAGCTGTTGCTTCGAGATAGTTGCCCTTGCGGTTACCTTGGTCGACGACCTGATACCAAAGGCCGGTGGCAGAGTCCTGGTACTTTAGCACGCCATCGGCGAGCTGCTTTAAAATAGCAATAATCTCGGGGCGTTGCGGATGATCGGCCGGGAAATAATCGAGCACATCAACGATCGACATCGCGTACCAACCGATGGCGCGGCCCCAGAAGTTGGGCGAGGTGCCGGTCTCTTTGTTGGCCCAGTCCTGTTTTTTCGATTCGTCCCAGCCGTGGTAGAAAAGCCCTGCCTGGGGATCGTAAGTGTGCTTGGCGACGGTCAGGATCTGGTGCGCGATGTCATCGAATGCGGCGCGGTCGTCGAAGCGATAGGAATATTCGGCGTAGAACGGCTCGCCCATAAAAAGCCCGTCGAGCCACATCTGATGCTCGTAACGCTTTTTGTGCCAAAAGCCGCCATCTTTCGTTCGCGGATGGGTGGTGAGCTGAGAACGCAGAAGGGCGGCGGCTTTGCGGTAACGTTCATCACCCGTCAGGCTGTAGAGGCGGAGCACAGATCGGCCGGGAGCAATGAAGTCGATATTGTAGTTTTCTAGCTGATACTGATGAATCTCGCCGTTGGGTTGGACGAACGAGCCGATGAGTTTTTCGGCGAACGATTGATAACGTTCTGCGCACAGGCGCGCGTCTAGTTGCAGAAGTGATTGGGCGAATAGGCCGCTCGTGTAGTCCCACTTCGCACTATTCATTCCCACGTAAAAGAGGCGGTCACCTAGCCGAGCGATTTCGGAGTCAGCCATCCGAACGGACCACTGCAACGGCGTAGCGCCGCCAAAATTGTCGGCTCTCTCGGCGCCCAACTGTGGGACGATAAAAAGCAGGCAACTAAAGGCGAACGCCACCGAGAGGCGCTTTTCTAAGAAACTTTGTTTCATTGGGTTAGATATCCATTTAAGCAGAAGTCTCGTACAATTTGATCAGAAAAGGGGGCAAAGCGGTATCCGGTGGAGTTGAAGGGGCTTTTCGCGGGATGAGAAACTTCGTTGACCCCGCGACTACGATTTGGGGAAGCTGTTATAGAAGAAACAAGTTGCTAGTCGCTCAACGGCGGCCGTCAACTTTAAGATACGTGTCCGCCATTCGCCCAGCTAATTCTGTTCATTGTCCGGTGAGTACCTCCCTGCCTAAAAAAACTACCCCGCTAATCCGCTCGTCGACCGAGTTTGCGCACTACGTCGGCCTTGCCCGCACCACGGTGTCGCGTGTGCTTAACGGTCAACCTGGTTTGAAAGCAAAGACCATCGAGCGGGTTAAACGTGCTATTGAGGAAACGGGTTTTGTACCTAATGCCTACGCGCTCCATCTTAAGGGAAAGCGTACCGCAACGGTGGGCATCTGTATGGAGAATCTCATTACGCCGCCGAGCGTACGAAAGCTCGCCACACTGCAGCATCTCCTGCGGGAGAAGGATTACGCTTCATTGATCGAGGTGATCGAACCAGGAAACAGCGACAAGGTTATTCGCCACTTTCTTTCCATGCGAGTTGAGGCGGTGGTATTTATTGGTCATTTCAATGAAGAAGAGCTTACCCGCCACGTAGCTGAGCTGAATGCACGTGAGACGCCTCACCTCATTATCGACCACGTCGGTATTAAGGGCGCGAATACTGTTTCGGTTGACCGCCCGAAAGCGATGCAGGCGCTATTCGAGCACTTGCTTGATCATGGGCACAGGTCATTTGGCCTGCTGGCTTTCAACAGTATGACCCGTAGTGTGCGCGACCGTTTGCGTGCAATCGGTGAGACCCTTGAATCTCGTGGCCTCACCTTTGAGCAAAGCACGTCGGCTCTCGACGGCGCTTATCCGCGCGTAAACGATTTTGAGGAAGGACGGCGGATCGCCCGCGCCTTTGTTGAGAGTGGCAAAGTTCCTACCGCTTTTGTCGCGATTAATGACGAAGTTGCCATTGGTGCTATGCACGGCTTCCAGGAGGCTGGTTTGCGTGTGCCGCAGGATGTTTCGGTGGCGGGCTTCAACAACCTCGACGTGTGTCTGATGCCTACGCCAGCGCTGACCAGCATCGACCAACGCATTGAGGAAACGATTCAGGCCGCGGTGGACGTCCTACTTTCGCAGCTTGGTCAACCAGCACGGCAGCGTCCGCTCATCAAAATGATCGAACCACAGCTAGTCGTACGTGGTTCTACCGGGCCAGCCAAAGCTTGATCGTTAGCCCGCACCGTTCGACGAACCCCGGGCGTGCCGTGGCTAATCTCCGCGCTTGCGCTTTCCGCGCGCTTCCCGACAAACTTCCAGCCAAATCCCTATGAAGCAACGCACTCTCGCGAGAGAGGTTTCCGTCCAAGGCACTGGTCTCCATACCGGTGAATCCGTCACACTTACGATGAAGCCCGCGCCCGTCGGGCACGGCATCGCGTTTAAACGCGTCGATCTGAGCGGCCAGCCCGAGATCAAACCACGCGTCGATATGATCACGGATCTTGTTCGCAATACCGCGATCACCTCCGGTCACGCGAAGATCAGCCAGATCGAACATGTTCTCAGTGCGCTCCATGGCTGCGGCATCGACAACGTCATGATTGAGATCAATGCCAGCGAGCCGCCGGTACTCGACGGTTCAGCGAAGCCGTTCGTCAACATGATCATTCAAGGCGAGCCGGTGGAGCAGGACAAAGAGCGCGAATACTTCGTTCTCGATGAAGCGGTCTCCATCACCGACGGCAATCGCTCGATCATTGCGCTTCCTTGCGACTGCCTGCGTATTTCGTGCACCTCGGCCGATGACCGTGGCGTCCACACTCAGCATCTCTCGCTCGACATCGATCCCGACGTCTACATGACGCAGATCGCCGCTTCACGTACGTTCACGGTTTACGAAGAAATCGAGCAACTCGTAAAGCTCGGCAAGATCAAGGGCGGCAGCCTCGACTGCGCCGTCGTGATCAAGGGCGACAAAATCCTTTCGAAAGAGCCGCTTCGTTTCAAAGACGAATTCGTGCGTCACAAGATACTCGATATCATTGGCGATATCATGTTGCTCGGCATGCCGCTCAAGGCCCACATCATCGCCACACGTCCGGGCCATGCGATCAATTCGCAGCTTACCAAGAAGCTCGCCGAGAAACTCGAAGAACGGAAAAAAGGCCCGAAGAAGAAACCGCGTCCGGCGACCGTTCTCCCGACCGAGACCTCGCTCGATATTCGTCGCGTACTCGACACCGTCCCGCATCGTTACCCGTTTGTGATGATCGACCGTGTAGTCGAATTCATCGGCCAGGACGAACTCGTTGCGATCAAGAACGTCACGTTCAACGAGCCGTATTTTCAAGGTCATTACCCGGGCAATCCTGTGATGCCCGGCGTACTCCAGATCGAATCCATGGCGCAAGCTGCGGGCATTCTCATGCTTCGTCGCGTGGGCAACGAATGCAAAACCGGTTTCTTCATGAGCTGTGACAAGGTCAAATTCCGCAAGGCTGTTCGCCCTGGCGATCAGCTTGTGATCAACGCCAAACTCACCAAGAGCCGCGGCACAAAAATCGGCGTCGCTGAGTGCAACTGCACCGTCGACGGTATGGTTGTCTCGTCGGGCGAATTTATGTTCGCAATCGTGGACGGTACTGAAGAAGCCTGAGCGAACCATGGCCGCAAAGATTCATCCCACGGCGATCGTCGAATCATCTGCCGAGCTGGGCGAAGGCGTCGAAATCGGTGCGCTCGCTTATGTTGGCTCCGGTGTGCGCCTCGGCGCTGGAACCAAGCTCCATCACCACGCGACCGTTGAAGGAAACACCGAGCTCGGCCGCGATTGCGAAGTTTTCCCGTACGCCTGTGTTGGTGCAAAGACGCAGGATCTGAAATACGAAGGCGGCAACCCCGGCGTGCGTATCGGCGACCGTAATGTATTCCGGGAATACGTCAGCGTGCACAGCGCGACCAAGGATGGAGATTACACGGTGATTGGTTCTGATAACTTATTCCTGGCCTACACTCATGTTGCTCACGAATGCGTGTTGGGAAATCACATCATCATGAGTAACTACGCCGGGCTGGCCGGCCATGTTCATGTTGAAGATCACGCGTTGATCGCCGCTTATGGCGGGGTGCATCAGTTCTGCAGGATCGGACTGCATTCGATGATTGGCGGTGCCGCGAAGGTTGTGCAGGACGTACCGCCTTACTTCATCATCGACGGCTCGCCCGCTACGGTGCGCACGATCAACAAGGTTGGTCTTGAGCGCAACGGTTACACCGCGGAGCAGATGAATAATATTCGCCAGCTTTTCCGCATACTTTACCGCGAAGGTCTCAACCGCACTCAAGCGCTTGAACGTCTCACTACGCATACGGCGGCTGGTTCGGCGGAATTCCGGCATATGCTGGAATTCGCGCGTAAGAGCGAACGCGGTTTGGCGCCCGGCAATTGATAAGCGTGGTCTGGCTTGGTTTGCTTTCTAATTGACCGAAAGCGCATCTGCCCGTCCGCTTCTGGGTGGCGCTTTACTTCTTCTTGTACACCGTGGCTGGGTCGAAGAGACGCTCGGCGGTGTAGGCGAGTTTGTAACTGGTGCCAGCTGCAGCCGCGTCGATATTCTCGAGTTGGCGGTAGAAGCAGGACTTGTATCCATTGTGACATGACGCATTGGCGGCGCCCGCCTGCTCGACCTTGATGAGTAGTACGTCCTGGTCGCAATCAGTGTAGACCTCTTTTACCCACTGGACGTTGCCGGATTCCTCGCCTTTGACCCAAAGTTTGTTGCGCGAACGGCTCCAGTAGGTGGCTTTTTTTGTTTTCAGAGTGTAGCTGAGCGACTCTGCGTTCATGAAAGCGAACATTAAAACTTGGCCAGAGACGACGTCTTGCGTGATGCAGGGAATCAGGCCGTCGGTGCCGAATTTCGGTTGGAGCGTGGTGCCGAGTTCGATTTCGGAGGTGGTGGTGCGGGCGGGGAATGACATGGCATGAATCACGTCGTCCGGCGCATCGATGACAACTCAGAAAATGACTCTGTAACTGTATCGATAACGAGGATGCAGCACTGGGCACTGTCATATGTTACTTCAGCAGTGGTTTCCGGAACCGAGCTGAGGCTTAGGATGAAAGTGAACGGGCCAGCTCGAGCAGGAGCTCGTAGCTGTAGAGGCCGGTACGATGGCCGTCGCTGAAATCGAATCGGATCGCGTAATTGCCAATCTGTTCCCATCCGGTCACCTCGACACCGTCGTAGTTTTTCCGATCGGTGCCGCCGTGTTGCTGACCGAAGATGTCTTTCTCGCCGCGCTGCTCGGCGCTGGGGGAGGCGGCACGAAGTCTGTCCATCGGAAAAAAGGTTTCAGCACCGTCGCTCCAGGCGATCGCGACTTCGTGGCCGATAAGTTGGATATTGCGCGGTGTCTTCACGGTCGGGCAAGTGACATGAGGCCCGGTATTTTTGCAAGCCAGGCGTAGCCTAACTTATTGGTTGGATGGCGCATCAAGTTGAGCCGGAATGTGCCGATTTAACCTAAATGAGACGGTCAAAACCCGACACGGCGTGCCGCGCTTTTAGCACGAAGTTTTGGCTGTTATTAATGGGAGGGTTTGCATGTGCAGGGTTGCTGATCGGCTGGGTAACGTGGTCGCGCTGGCACATGCTTCCGGCAGAACGAGTCGTTCGGATCGGCTACGAGCAGTCTCCGCCCTACCAAATCATCAAGCCCGACGGTTCGCGAGGCGGGATTGCGACTGAGATTATTGCCGAGGCCTGCCGCCGTCGTGGCATTACTATCGAATGGGTGAAAGCAACAGGAGGGCCAGACTTTAACTTAACTTCTGGAGTCGTCGATATCTGGCCATTAGTTGGTGATTTACCTGGTCGACGAAAACAGATTTACATAACCGAGGCATGGCTCGTAAACCGCTGTTGGATGGTGACGCTTGCGGGCAGCGGCATCAAAACGCCGGCAGATACTGCAGGGCACATCGTCGCATTTATCGATGACCGTCCGGGACGAACATTCGCTGCGGCAAATTTCCCTCGAGCCACGTTAGCTGCCAAGGTGGATCATCATGCCGTTATGGAATCTATCCTGAATGGTGGTGTAGATGCGGCGTTAGCGTGGGGTAGCCGTGCCACGGTCTCACGGTTGCAGTTGCAGGAAGAGGTTAAGGACACGCGTTTGCTTTTCCAAACGCTGCCGAATGGTCGGTTGCTTTTCGGAATGGGTGCAACGCGAGCAAAAGCAGAGGCGTGTCGTACGGCTGATGCCATTGTGGATGAGATCGGAAAAATGTCAGACGAGGGCCTCATCGCCTCGATGTATTTTAGCTATTTTTTGGATCCTAATAACGAGGTCGACACGCTACGTTTCCAACAGGCGGCGCAACGTCGTAGCTTCTACATGATGGTGGCGATCGGAGTGTTGGCGTGGGTGATCACTTTGCTCGTTTACCAAACGGTGCGCCTGCAACACGCGCGTCATGCGGCCACCGCGGCCAACCGCGCGAAGAGCGAATTTCTTGCCAATATGAGCCATGAAATTCGCACACCGCTCAATGGCATGATCGGCATGACAGAGCTGGCGATGGCGACACCATTGACTACACAGCAGCGCGAATACCTAGGAATCGCCAACCAGTCAGCAGAGACTTTACTCGGCTTAGTAAACGACGTCTTGGATTTCTCAAAAATTGAAGCGGGGATGATGGCGCTCGAACTCGTCACGGTCGATCTGGAGGATATGATGGAGTCGACGGTCCGCGCTTTCGCCCTGCGTGCGCATCAAAAGCATCTCGAGTTGCTGATGAACTACGCACCAAATTGCCCGCGGTATATCCAGTCTGATCCCACTCGGCTTCGGCAGGTTCTCTTCAATCTCCTCAGCAATGCTGTTAAGTTTACCTCGAAGGGCGAAGTATCTCTACAACTCAAAACCATTCCCGGTGAGAATGGCAGTCTTCTGCAATTTACCGTGGTCGACACCGGCATTGGCATACCGCCCGGAAAGGGAAACGCTTTGTTTGAGCCGTTTTCTCAGGCCGACACTTCGACCACCCGTAAATACGGCGGAACGGGTCTAGGCTTGGTGATTTCCCGCCGGTTAGCAAATCTCATGGGCGGGCGTATCTGGTATGAGAATACGCCGGGCGGGGGCGCAACTTTCCATTTCACGTTGCCTTATGTTGCGGCCGAGACGCCTGGGCTCTCACTGCCGGTTGGCGGACCAACGCGTCTACTCGATACACGCGTGCTAGTGATCGACGACAATGCGAGAAGTCGTGAGCACATTGAAGCAATGCTCCGGCTTGAAAGTGCGCGGCCACATGGGGTTTCGAGCGCGGGAGAGGCCTTGGCTGTTGCGGCTGACGCTTGTGCTTCAGGTGCCGCGTTCGATGTCCTGCTCGTTGATAGCTGCATGCCCGGGCAAGATGCTCTCGGCATGGTGTCGACCTTCCGTTCCGACCCAAAAAACGACGGAAGCACCGTCATTTGGATGCTGACGGCCGATGATAGCGAAACACTAGCTAGAGGTAAGATGATGGGCATCACTGCTCACATTAGTAAACCGGTGATCAAGCAGGAGCTGATTCACGCGATCGTCCGTGCGTATGGTAAGGTGCCCGGCACCGCTACGGGAGGCATAAGCAAAATGCAACTTTCCGAGTTGCCGCCGCCGTCGAAATTTCGTCTGCGTGTGCTCGTCGCCGAGGACAATCTCGTCAATCTCAAGGTCACGCACGCATTACTCACGAGGCATGGACACGAAATATCGTCTGCCATAAATGGCCAGCTGGCGGTCGATTTATTTCGCGCCAAAGAATTCGATCTTGTTTTTATGGATGTTCAGATGCCGGTGATGGATGGCATTGAAGCCACGATCGCTATCCGAGCGATGGAGGCGAAATCCGGTGGCCATGTGCCGATTGTGGCGATGACGGCGTGCGCGATGCGTGAGGACGAAGAGCGTTGTCTGAAAGCAGGTATGGATGACTATTTATCTAAACCGATTAGCGCGAAGAGAGTCGCTGAATATCTCGACGCATTGCAGACGCGCATGGAGCACTCGCGGCGCGGAAGGTCGTAACGGTCCCGAGTTGCTTCGCAGCTAAGGATCACTTTGCATGCGTGGATGTTTCCAGCGTTTTCGCTCCGCCCAATGATAGAAGCCGCAGGTTTCGCGGAAAGGCACGAAACGTAATATGGCGCGCATGTCCGTTAGACAAATGTGGGCGGCAAAAATCGCGGGCAAACTTGCGCCTACGGCGTCTCCGGTTAGCGGGTACACTCTCAATCGGCCTCCCTTCGCGGGGCTCGTGCTCGGCATTGATCCGAGTTTGCGTGGCACAGGTCTGGCATTGATTGAGTTCGCTACTGCACGACAGCCTTTACTTTTGCGTTGTCAGACGGTTCGGGTTTTGGCGAAGCATCCCATGCCATTTGCGCTCGCGGAAATACATAGGGCGATCACAGCCTTTTTGACCGACTTCGATGTCCGGCACGTGGCTCTGGAGCAGACGATCTACGTGCAAAACTTCCAAACCGCTCAGATCCTCGGTGCGGCGCGCGGTGCGGCGATCGCGGCGGCTGCGCTGCGCGAGAAACCAATTTTCGAATACGCACCCTTGCGCGTGAAACAGGCCGTGGTAGGTGCTGGCCGCGCGAGCAAGGAGCAGATGGCCCGCACCGTGATGAGCATGCTCGGACACGGTCGTGCTCTCGCATCCGACGAAGCTGACGCCGTGGGTGTGGCGCTTTGCCACGCGTTCACTTGGCGCGAATAGGTGCCGTGTATCGGTTTTGTGAACACCGAAAAAGCCGATCGCAATTTCCGTCCAACTCCTTTTTGATGGGTGAGTCAGGTTGTCGGTTTTAGCTAGGTTCGAGGAACCGATGGCCGGATACTCATTCGCCATGACCCCTGGATTGTTGCTTCTTGTTTCCTTCGCCGGCGCTCTAGTGAGCTTGCTGGCCGGGATTGGGGCGCGACGGATTTGGCTGGCTGCAATGCTCACCGCACTAGGCGCGGCGCTGTGGGCATCGGTGCTGGTGTTGGGCGGAGGAGGGGATTGGGACTGGCGCAGTGAATTTCAGATCGGCGGTGAAATGATCCATCTGCGTTTGGATGCGATCAGCGCTTTGTTTTTGGCCCTATTGTCGGTTGTTGGCGGCGCGGGCACGTTGTATGCAACTGAATATTGGAGCGAAAAAAAGCATCCACGTTCTGCGCCTCGTGGGCGGATGTGGTGGAGTTTGCTGATTTTGAGTTTGGAATGGGTGCTGCTCGCGATGAACGGGCTGCACTTTCTCATCGCGTGGGAAATTTTCACGATGAGCGCATATTTTCTAGTTACGTTAGAGCGGCGGAAAAGTGAAGTGCGCGCGGCGGGTTGGCTTTATCTAGGTGCGTCGCATGTAGGCACACTTTGCCTCTTTGCCTTTTTCGGTGCGCTCGCGGTGCGGACCGGCAGCTGGGAGCTTGGGCCGATGCGCGAGCAGGTTACTCTCTCGCCGCTCTTTTGGCTGGCGCTGATTGGCTTTGGCATCAAGTCCGGCGCGTTTCCCCTGCACGTTTGGCTTCCCTCGGCACATGCGAATGCGCCTAGCCATGTATCGGCGATTTTGTCGGGCGTTACGATCAAGATGGGCATCTACGGATTGGTTCGTGTGAGCAGTTGGCTGCCTGTGCCAACCTCCGCCGGGTGGGTCGTGGCGGCTCTGGGCGTGGCGAGCGCAGTACTGGGCGTGGCGTTCGCGTTGGGGCAGCACGATCTTAAACGGTTGCTGGCGTATCACAGTGTGGAAAATATCGGCATCATCCTTATTGGTCTCGGTTTTGCACTGGTAGCGGCGCAATATGGATACGTGTCTTGGGGAAGGCTCGCGCTGGCAGGAGCGCTGTTGCACGTTTGGAATCACGGGTTATTTAAATCACTTTTGTTCTTTGGCGCAGGTTCGGTTCTGCATGCAACTGGCACGCGCGAGATGAGCAGGCTTGGCGGGTTGTGGCGTGCAATGCCATGGACGACTGCGTTGTTTGCGCTCGGCGCGGTTGCGATTTCGGGACTGCCGCCGTTGAACGGTTTTGTAAGCGAATGGCTGGTTTTTCTGGGCCTGTTCGATGCAGCGATTGCACGTGGCCCAGCGGCGTGGGCAGCCTTGCCGGCGGCGGTATTTTTAGGTGTAACGGGTGCGTTGGCGCTGGCCTGTTTTGTGAAAGTATGCGGGGTCGTTTTTCTCGGAGCGCCGCGCTCTGCCGAGGCTTCTCATGCGCATGAATGTGGGCAGCCGATGCGTGTAGCGATGCTCGTGCCCGCCGCTGCTTGTGTGGCAATTGGTCTCTCGCCTGTTTTTTTCTGGCCGGCCGTTGCGCGCGCGGTCGGCGCGTGGTGTCCAGCGTGGAATGACGCGGGAACTCCAGCGCCTCTGTTCGTGCTTGGCTGGGCACATGTGGCGATCGCAACGATTATCTTGGCGGCCGCCTGGTGGTTGTGGCGGCACGTGCAGGCGGCTAAGCCAAATCGTGCTCTGACGTGGGATTGTGGATACGCTGTCCCGACGGCGCGGATGCAATACACCGCAGGATCGTTCGCGGGAATTATTACAGAATGGTTTGAATGGATTTTGCGTCAGGTGCGTCACGAACAGCGACCTGAAGGAAATTTTCCGGTTAAAGCGCTTTCCGAAGAGCACACGCCTGAAACGGTACTGGAGTGTGTGATTCACCCCGTTAGCACGGCGGTATTGCAGGTTTCCACGATGGCGCGTCGGTTGCAGCAGGGCCGAATACAGTCATATTTGCTTTATATTGTGCTCGGCATAGCCGCCCTGGCTTGCGTGGCGCTGATCGGAGGAAGCGAATATTGACCTCAGTTCAGTTAAAGAAGAGAATGACGAACAGTTTTCCCCCACCATGTACTTAAATCTTGTCCAGATTGCCGAGTCATTCGGCGTATCGGAAAAGGTCGTTGAGGATTGGATCCGCAATGAAGAGCTTCCGCACATCCCAGATCGGGGGCGGCTCTTGTTTGACCGGGCGCAGGTTGCGGACTGGGCGGCCGCCCGCGGACTTGCGGCTCAGGCGGGTTTTTTGGCGCCGTCGAATCCGGCTGTTGCGGGCGGTTGGAAACTTGAACCACTTTTGCGCGCTGGAGGAATTTGGCGCGATGTAACGCCAACGCAATTATTGGCGGTTTTTGCTAGAATCATCGGTGCATTGCCGGGAGCAACTCCGCCGGTGCGTCAGCTTCTTTCGCAACGGCTGCAAGCCACGGGTGGTATCACCGTCGCGCCTGTCGGTGGCGGATTTGCCCTGCCACATATGAGCGCGCGTGTGACGCTCGGTCGCGACTCCGGCACCGTGGCACTGCTTCTCTTGAATGGAGAACTAGCGTTACCTGAGCCGCCTCCTGACGGTGTGCCGATAACGCGCTTATTTTTCTTTATAGCGCCATCCCCGCGCGCGCATCTCGACTTGCTCGGTCGGCTTAGCCGTGTGCTTTCACGCGGTGCGCTGAAGGCACTCGTCGTGAACGGCGCGCCAGACGAAGAGATTTTTAAAGCGGTGGCCGCGTCGGATGCGGCTGCTCCCGGAGGACCAGGTCGGGAGGCATCGGCATGACGCAGGGCTTGCTGTTCTTCGCGATGCTTAGTGTCGTTCTGAGCATCGTCGTGGGGCCTAAGTTCCCGCGTGCTTGGCTGGTTTTAACGTTGGCTGGCTCCGCTGGTTCGTGTGCTGTCGCGCTGAAAGTGTTATTTGGTGCAAGCGACTGGGAATGGCGCAGCACGTTTGCCGTCGGCGGCGAGCTATTGCATCTTCGACTGGATGGTTTGAATGCGCTCTTCCTCGTTTTGCTTTCTGTGATCGGTGGAGCGGGCGCTGTTTATGCGACCGAATATTGGTCCGATAAACGTTATCCCGATAGCGCACCGCGTGGACGTGCATGGTGGAGTGGTCTGCTATTGTGCATGGGAGCGGTGCTGATCGTTTCGAACGGCCTCCATTTTCTTATCGCATGGGAGCTGTTTACGGTTTGCGCCTACTTTCTCATCACGCTGGATAATCAGCGACAGGAAGTGAGAAAAGCGGGCTGGCTCTATTTAGCTGCTTCACATGCCGGTACGGTCTGCTTGTTCGCATTTTTCAGCATATTGGCAACGCACAACAAAGGTAGCTGGGATCTCGGTCCGATGCGTGATCAGGCTGAGCTTGCGCCGCTGTTTTGGCTGGCGTTACTGGGATTCGGCGTGAAATCAGGCGTGTTTCCGCTGCACATCTGGCTGCCGTCGGCGCACGCAAACGCTCCCAGTCACGTTTCGGCAATCCTCTCAGGAGTGGCGATCAAGATGGGGGTCTACGGTATTATCCGCTTTAGTGGTTGGCTACCGTTACCGTCAGCGGCAGGACCCGTGGTGATTGGGCTTGGAGTGGTCAGCGCGCTATTGGGCATCGCATTTGCCCTTGCGCAAAATGATATGAAGCGCCTCTTGGCTTACTGCTCAGTAGAAAATATTGGCGTGATCTTTATCGGCCTTGGTGCGGCGTTGCTGGCTGCGTCGCAAGGGAATGCTTTGTGGGGGCGACTCGTTTTAGCGGGTGCATTGTTGCACGTCTGGAATCACGGTTTGTTTAAGTCGCTACTATTCTTTGGCGCTGGTTCGGTTTTGCATGCCACGGGCACGCGCGAAATGAGCCGGCTGGGTGGACTTTGGAAGCGAATGCCGTGGACAGCTGGTTTATTTGCTTTCGGAGCGGTGGCGATCTCAGGGCTGCCGCCGTTGAATGGTTTTGTAAGCGAATGGCTCGTATATCTTGGGCTTTTTGACGCGGTCAATGCTCGTGGCGCTGCGGCTTGGGTAGCCATGCCTGCCGTGCTGGGTCTGGCTGTGACAGGTGCTCTGGCACTGGCGAGTTTTGTTAAGCTGTGCTCGATCGTGTTTCTAGGCGCATCGCGGACCAAAGCCGCCGAGCATGCTCATGAATGCGGTGGTGCAATGTGCGGTCCGATGCTGGTGTTAGCGGTGATTTGTGGTGCGATTGGTTTTGCGCCGCTGGTGTTTTGGCCTCTCGTCGCGCGCGCCGTGGTGGCGTGGAATCCGGCTTGGGTGCCGCCAGGCGAGCCGCCTGCACCTTTGTCACTACTCGGACCAGTTCAGGCAATGTTTGCGTTGTTACTGATTGGTACTGCGGTATGGTTGTGGAGACGATTGCGTCAAAATAAGGTCGAGCGCCATCTTACCTGGGATTGCGGCTATTTCGAGCCGACGGCTCGCATGCAGTACACAGGCGCTTCTTTTGCAGGAATCGCTTCTAGTTGGTTTTTCTGGATTCTTCGGCCTGAGCGGAAATTGCGAAGACCGCGTGGTTCTTTTCCCGAAAACGCGAGTCAGATCGAATACACTCCTGAAACCGTGCTCGATCACGTAATTGCTCCGGTCGGTGACGTGGTTTTGCGTTTGTCCACTGCGGTGCGGCGGCTGCAGCACGGCCATTTACAAAGTTATATTCTCTATCTATTGGTTGGCCTCGCGACGATGGCTGTGCTTGTTTTTATGGGAGGACTGCAATGATAATGACTATTGTGCAAATCCTGCTTCGACTCGCTCTGTGGCTGACGCTCGCGCCACTGTTGCCGGGCATCATCAACAAAGTGAAAGCATGGGTTGCGGGCCGTCGCGGTCCGCCCGTGCTACAGCTTTATTACGATCTGGCCCGTCTATGGCAAAAGGGTGTGGTGCTGAGCACGCTTGTGTCGCCCGGTTTTGTTGCTGGTCCCGCGGTCGTATGGATCGCGCTGTTGTGCGCGACGCAATTGTTACCACTGGGGCCGGTTGGAGCGACGCTGAGTTTCCGTGGCGATGTGCTGCTTTTGATCTATCTGCTCGCGCTTGCACGTTTCTGCACCGCGTGGGCTGCCATGGAAACGGGCTCGGCGTTTGAAGGCATGGGCTCGGCCCGCGAGGTGAGTTATGCGGTTCTTTCTGAGGCGGCGTTAATCACGGCGATCCTGACGCTGAGCGTTCACACCGGTAGTATTACACTCGTGACGATGCTTGAACCCTCTGCAGGTGCGGGCGCGGTGCTCCTGGGCGCTGGGCTATTCACGGTCCTGCTCGCTGAAAATTGCCGTGTGCCTTTTGATGATCCCAACACGCACCTCGAACTCACGATGATCCACGAAGCGATGATCCTTGATCACAGCGGACCTCCGCTGGCCGCAATCTTGCACGGTGCTTCGATGAAGCTGCTGCTCTTTGCGTTGCTGTTGACTGAAGCAGTGCTCCCGGTGGGAGAGTTACCTCCGTTGGGGGCATCCGCTGCTTTAGCCGGAGGGGTTTTAGCGGTGACGGTTGGCGTAGGATTAGTAGAGTCATTTTTGGCACGGCTCGCCTTCAAACGCGTGCCGATGCTGCTGACAACGGGCTTTTTATTGTGCTTGTTCGCATTGTTAGTGGCTTGGAAAGGCGGTGCCTCATGAATTCGTCTTTGAATCTTCTGATCGGTCTCGCGATGGGCCTGAATCTCGTTGCGTTGGGCAGTGGCCGGCTTCCGTCAGTGATTCGTGCGGTTGCTTTTCAGGGCATGGCGCTCGGACTGATGCCCATTTTGATGGAGCATTCCAATTGGTTAGTCGTGACGGTTTCGCTTGGCACGATTGCCATCAAAGGTTTCGTAATTCCGTTTTTACTCAGACGGGCAATGAGAGCTGCGAACATCGAACGTGAGAGCGAGCCTTTCATCGGGTTTGTGCCTTCACTCTTGCTCGGAGCTGGAGGAACGATAGCGGCCGTGGCATTTTCACGTGCGCTTCCGCTCCTGCCTGAACATGCTGGCTTGTTGCTGGTGCCGGGCGCGTTGGCTTCAGTGCTAACTGGTTTTATTATGCTCATTGGCCGGGCGAAGGCCATTTTGCAGGTATGCGGTTACCTGATACTTGAAAACGGCATTTACCTTTTCGGACTTTTACTGATCCACGCTACTCCACTCCTCGTCGAGGCAGGCATCCTGCTCGATCTAACGGTTGGTATATTCGTCATCGGCATCATTGTGGATCGAATCCAGCGTGCGTTTGACTCCCTCGATACGCGCAAACTTACCGTGCTTCGCGAATGAAAGAACTTCTGCTTATCTTTGTGCCTTTT